>Ga0190367_1000041_pt1 | contig 96523 bp, 101 predicted proteins | sample 4872181011_MG_FD_171838 | JGI IMG/M metagenome (GOLD analysis project Ga0190367, IMG submission 171838) | Hydrothermal vent microbial mat bacterial communities from Southern Trench, Guaymas Basin, Mexico - 4872-18-10-11_MG | ecosystem: Environmental > Aquatic > Marine > Hydrothermal vents >...
TTAAAAACCCTTACAATTCAAAATCAACATACACAAATCAGCATCTACCTATTCAACAGAACCTGGAGAGGAAAAATACTTATTAGTTAGCTAGGAGGATTAGATCTATGACGGAGAGAGTAGTTATTTATGAGAGAGAACTTGAAGTTCCAATAAAAATTAGTAAGAAAATTAGTGAAGATGCAAAAATTAGAAAACTCGAAAGATGGCCTAAAGAGGCTGGCCTATCAGTCCCACTAGATGATTCAGGAGTGAACTTCACACAGATGGTTAAAATGTACGTTAGTGATTATGGTTTAGAGCTTGGTGAGAAGAAATGGCATGTAGAGTCTAATAGCGATAAGATAGTTACTAAAATGGAATGGAAGATTGTTAAGAATGGTAATGAAGTTGGCATAGCATCAATGTCTACTGAGATCAGTAAGTTCCCATCAAGTGAAGAGAGAGATAATTACGTCCATACCTGCAAGTTGAAGTACGTCATTGAAATTGAAAGCAGTATAGTTGCTGAGAAGGCTTCAGCAGTTGAGAACATTCCAGACATGTCACTTTTCTAGGAGATGTTAAAGCCTTAAAGACTGTTTCATATATAATTTGTTCAGTTTTTCTAAGCCTTTCTTTGCTATTAAGTATGCACTTGCCATATGTCGATCAAGACCAAGTTTTTGCATTGTTTGTTTGTGTTCTTCTCTACTTGACGTACCTTTCAGGTCAATTTTAATGGTGTAAATACCTAATTTATGGCAAATCTTTTCAATAAATTCAATTACCCAACTTACAAATGTTGAAACCTTAAAATTATATCTACTTGATTTCCTATCACCTATTTTGACCCATCCAAGTTTTAGAAAACCAATTACTTCAAGATCTTCAACAGAAGTTATGAATTTACCGTATCTTAAGAATTCTCGTAAGATCTTTAGAAGCTTTTGACCAAGATAACCAATTAGATCATGTCTATTATAGCCGTGTATATTTTTCAAATTCTTAAACTATAGATTATACATGTTTAGGATATTACCATCTTCATTAATTAAAATGAAATTTATTCTATCCATATCAACGTCAATACCAAGTGATTTATCTATTGGATATGGATTAACCGTAGTTATCGGCTCTATCATGTCCCAAATCTCTATTGGTATAGCTACTTGAATTTGTGTAAATACTTTACCATTTCTAAAATCATTTATGTAGAATCTAGCATCATAATGAACTTCATGGCTTTTAACTTTTTCAATTAAAAGTTCAAGAATTTTAATCCATTTTTTATATCTTGGTAGTTTAAATGGTAATTCAACATCTACGTAACTTGAGTAGTCTTTGAATAATTTTATTCTCACTTTACCATGTTCAATAAGTTTGATATCACCATTTCCATAACTTTGATATTTATCTCCTCTTGATTCAAACATTTTCCAATTACCAAATTCAATCAGTGGAAGTTTACTTACGTATCATTTGTACGGGTCTTCAAATTCTTCGACATTAAACTTAGCAATAGCTAGAAGAGAACTTGAAAATTTACAAACAAATTCACTACACTTCTCAGCATAGTATTTGTAAGGAATGTACTTGTAAGCAAGTTGATACGTCTCAGTTTTGAACTTTCTTGATAATATAAATACTTTGCTTGGATTTTCACATATGCACCTCCATCTAACACTACACCAACTCTCCACAAATTAGCAGTTAAGATAGTGTATCTACTATACGGATCAGGTATAATTATTGGAAGTATGATAGTTTTGTAATTCATTGTCTCACCACTCCGTGTAGCTTCTTGATTTCAACGATAATAAGTTGATTAGAGTTATACCATTTCTCTATCAATTCTCTAGCCTCTTCATCTTCAAAAACAGATTCAGGAATGTAGATACCATACTTATCTTTTTTAACCTTAGCAATTCTAGCAACAAACCTAACGCCCATCTGTATCTCTACAGAGATACAGAAAACTTTATTAAGCTATCTGTATTCTATTTCTTAGTGCTCTGTTAGATCGAGTCTCCGAGTTCACAAGAGCTCGGAGATAGCCCAATGGGAGAGGTAATGAAGAAATGAAAAATTTAAAAGCATGTGAAATCATATACAGACCCAAACCCTTGAAGACTAACTGAACTCTTTATAAAACCTTATTTAAAATTTAGTATTGTGTTAATCTCTAACTCGAATATTAATGAGTTAAGAAAGCTTCTAGAGACATTGAGAAACGTTGAGTTAGCCATCATTAGTGCCTTCCTATCAAACATCTTCAAAGTGTATTTAAGATTCTCAATAGCAATACCTTTAGGTCTCGCATTAACCTTAATGTTAACTGAAGTGCCATTCATAACTAGGCTAATACCTGACCCAAGTCTCATCATACTTTCACTATGGATATTAATCTCTAGTATACTCATATACTTATCATTTAGAGACTATAATTACTATGTTGCTCTCGCACGTTTAATACAAGGTTCTAAAGTTGGTGTTAAGAAGTTAACATTCACCTTTCTAATACTTATCGTGGTGTTAATTATCGTAATTATTTGGGTTGTAGCAGCCATTACTTCATATTTAAGTAGTTTGCCTTCAGGGCATGTTGCAATACTTGCAGCATTAATAGTCGTTCCTACAGGATTACTAATTTCACATTACGCTCTGATTCCTAGAACTGTAATTCGTCATGGAATACTTGGTTCACCACTTATCGCATCAATACCCATGTATATACTTGCAAGTATTGCATTAATGTTTCCTGGACATGTGGGTCTACAGGTATTAGCCATAATTTTAATGGCAATTTTGATGCTATATTTAGGATACGATGTTCAGAAGAGAGCTAGAGTATGGTTAGTCAAGAATTTATAAGTAAATTACTGGATGTTATAGGTGCAGATCCTGTTCTCTCTAATCAGACAAGATTAGCGATAATGCTAATTCTATTATTTAGAGGTGTAGTCACTTTCTCAGATTTAGCTAAGATTCTAAATGTTAGTCCAAGCACACTGGAAACTCATTTAAGTAAGCTTGCTGAGTATGGATATATTGAGAAGAAGAAAACACTTTACAATTTCTCTGTAAGAACTATCGTCAAACCTACAAGTATAGGCATTGAGAAGACCTTAGAGTATATTAGAAGATTAAGAGTAACTCTTGAAGAAGTTGTTAGAAGTATTGAGAAGAAAGAAGTAACCACTTCATGACTTGTAAGGCATTAACTTAGCAAGATATTCAGTTTCACTAATCTTCTCTAAATTACATGTGAAATCTTTACCAAACATTGCACTTAAGAAACCGCTAAGAAAAACCTCTAATGTAGTGATACATGGCTGGATTATACGTATGTGTTATGGTTATAATAATTCTAACTTCATCAAGACTAAACTTATCGATTCTATAATCATCAATCCAGTTAAGTGCTATTAAGTAGTTTAAAAACATCATAAACTTCTCAAGCTGTATTGGTTTGGAAATCTTAAAGTAGTTCTCATACTCTGCCTTACCGTACTCATAAGCAATTCTATATATGAGGCTGATGGCTAGTTCATCACCTACTGCTGATGCAAGTATTGAGAAAGTACTTAAAAGAACGTCAGTACTTAAGGTAATGAAACACTCACTTTCAGATTTAAATATTGGAAAGGCGGTAACTTTAATAACATGCTTCACATGTCTAAGTTTTTCAACAATCTCATCATTTAAAGATTCAACTATTAGAAGTCCTTTAGCTCTACTTCCTTTAGTCCACGTATATACTTGGAGTATATTTATGTTATAGTGAGCTATTATATCTGTAACGCTCTCAAGAATTCCCGGCTTATTTTCACAGTCAAGTACTACCGCATAATTAATATCACGATCCCTCAATCTAGTGGTTTCTCCAGCAAACACTTAGCTTAATTTAAAGCAATAATCCCCCTTATAAACATTTTTAATAACGGTAATAGTAGTTGTGTTACTCATCAATAATTACGACTTACCTAGGTAATACTTTCTAATTTTTTCGAACAATCTTCTACAAGATTCGTAGTTTAACTTATTAACAAAGCTTATAATCTTATGTTCCTCAAAGAGATGTGGATATGGATTATCTTTGGTAGGTACTTTCTCTTTCTTACTTACGAGAGATATATAGATTAAGCTTCTAGCAGCAAGTAGTTTCTCTTTCTTCGGATCTAATTTTCTATTGATTATGTATGCTAATGTTAATTCATCACCAGGACTTAGCATGAAGTTTAAACCAATGCTATGACAGGCCATAGCTGGAATTGAAATCACTCTCAGGTTTTTGAAAACTCTTCTTAAGTACTTAACTAGATGTATATGCATGTATCCGCTCTCCACGAGAACTTTACCTGAAATTTCTCCTCTTAGAATCATTTCAACAATCTCATGACCTCTAAGTTCATCTCTAAGTTTAAATCTCTCAGCATCCGCCTTAGCATAATTTACGACTTTATTTACAATTTCGTCAAAAGTCTCTTTGAGAAAAGCTTCATAGTACTCAATTAAAGCTTTACTAACTTTACCTTCAACCTCTTTCACAAGTCTAACTCTAGGATCACTAATAATTCTAGAAAGTTCATTCTTCTCAATAGCTTCATATATTCTATTAAGAATTTCTAAGTATGGTTCTAGTTGAAGAATCTTCTTACCTAATTTATACATTTCAATTACTAGTTCAGCTTGAAGTTTTGCATATATGGGAAATGCTTGATCTGTAGATCTTACATAATCATCAATGCTTAACTTACCGTTAAGTAAATCATTGAAATACTTATTTCTAGGTTCTTCAAGAATAATTACATCGTGTTTAATCATTTCCTGTCTAAGTAATTCTAGAATCTCAACTCTATGACATGTTAATGTGATGGTTATGTTAATGTCTTTAATCATTGTAACTTACTCAAGATATATTCCTGAACGCTCAATTCTTCTAGCAATAGATTCTCTCTCCTCTTCAGGAAAGTAATTGATTATCTCTTTCAACCTATCTTTATCAATTTTCAAATTAACTTCAGGATCTGCAAGCATCTCTGCAACTTTCGATAAAAACTCATCACTTTCCTCTGTTGCCTCTCTTGCTTTAAGAACAATCAACTCCTCTAATCTGATACTTTTTATCTTAATACCATTAATCTCTACAGTGATTGCTTTACTTAACATTTCCTTAGGTATGTATATGTCTAGAATGTTTTCCATAAGATCAACTCTTACAACATTTCCTTCAATAACGACTTCATAATATATTAATCCATGCATGGTTGTTCCAAAATCCCAATCATTCTCATTGGCTAAGTTTTCAAAAAATTCAGAGTCAAGTAGTGTTGACTTGTTAAGTACGAATAGATCAACATCATGCACATTCCATGGTATCTTATAAACTACCGGTAGAATCATGCTACCAATAAGCACAAAATCAACATTATTTTCTTGAAGAACTTTAGAGACCTTAACTAATGCCTTAACATAAATACTAACTATCTCTTTCTCTTTACTCATAATTCTCACTGGATTAACAACCTTAATAAACCTCTTAAAATTAATAACTCTTGCTGGTATGGAAATTCAAATTAAGAATGTACAGTTTAGATTAGAGGCTATTCATGCTGAGAGATTACCAAATCCACAAGCTTCAAATGTACTTAACATAATTTTCAACGTAAGTATTGGCAGTAATTTTAGCATTAAAGGTGAAGTTGTGGAGTTACCCTTCACCATATCTATCACTTCAACACCACCTATATTGTCAATATCACTTAGAGGTTCATTAGTACTACAACTATCTCAAAGTGATATTGAGAAGTTGAGCAAGTTGTTAAGTGAAGGTAAAGTACCTATGCAGATACAGACCTTAATAACACAGTACGCTATTTTTGAATCAGGACTTATAGCTAGAGAACTTGGCTTACCACCAATCATACCTATACAGCTACAACATGATAGGAATAGAAATGTTGAGGTTAAGTACTACGCTTAAAATATTCCCAACCAGTAAATTTTAACTCTTCATTATGATATAAAACCTTACCATCACTTTTATCGGTAACCTTAGCGAAAGGTATGTATCCAAGTCTTTCAAAATCATAAACCACACTTGGATCTATAGCAAAAACAGGCAAATACTCTTCACCACCATTAAAGATAACTTCGAGAGGATCTATCTTTAACTGTTCACAAAACTGTAAAAGGTCTATACTTGTTGGTAAAGTATCTACTTCAATAGTGACTCTTCCTAAACGTGCCATAGTCCATAAAACCCTACCTAAGCCGTCACTAGAATCCATAGATGCATGTATGTAGTTAATGTAGGGTTTCAACTTTTCAGGTAATTTTTTATCCAACTTTGGATTTCTTAACATCTCTATTCCTTCAATTACAACCTTATCCTTAACGTATTGACCTAGCTTATCGAGGTTTAATAACTTAAATATAATTCCTGTATATCCATACATAAATGGTGTGACGAGAATGTCGCCAACTTTTGGTTTTCTATGAATTGTAAATTCTGTAAGTCCCAACATTACAACATTAATACTTATCTCATTACCTTCATTTAAATCACCTCCAAGGCATGTAATTTCAAACTCTCTAAATCCTTCATATATTCCTTGAATGATTTCTTCAAATTCCATAACTCTTATGTTAGGTACTGTGATCGATGTCACTCCAATTTCAGGTTTTACTAGTTTGACCAGTAGATCACTAGCACATGCATATACACACTTTCTACTATATTCTTTGAGTGACTGAAATGAGAGTCTTGATGTACTTTCTACATATCCATCAATCTTAACTACGAGATATTTACTCTCATTTAATCTAAAATAAGATACATCATTATCTAATGAGTCTTTCTCAACGTTTAAAATTTTCTGAATATAATTTATGAGATACTCTTCACCATAATTAGATAAGTACATGTATTATTCAGAGAGATTTAGTAGAAATTTATTATTTATTAAGGTATCTACTCAATGGTAGCTTCTATTAACTGTATTATCTTTTCTGAGCTATCTGTTTCTTTACAAATTCTCCACAACTCGCTTGTCTTACATACTCTATATCTAGTTATGCTTCTGGTTGAATCTTTTTCAATCAAGTTCTTCTTCACAAGTTCTTCAAGAATATGTTTAACTAATGTTAAAACTACAGGTAATGTTTCGTTGACATTAGCGTATTCTAAGATTTTCTTAGGTGTAAAACTTACACATGAACCTCTAGCATACTTTATAGCATTCCATAAACCTTCAGCAACAAGTACTTCAATTTTTTTAAAGTCTGTATATAGATTGGTTAATTGATTAGTCATTAACAGTCCTGATAAGTAAACATGTTTAAAATCTCATACTTAGAATTAAAAGTCTAAGATACCTGACATTTCAGGTAGATTTTTTCCTGACATATGTAAGTAATGTTTATTGAATTTAAATGTGACTTTTATAAATACATATACATGATTGCAAATATTATTAATGAAATCATAATTACTGATAACATATTTGTTAATTCATTACTAAACTTCTCATAACCTGAAAGTTTCATAGCATTTTGACCACATTTATGAATTCTTGATTCACAGATAACTCTACATTTTGGACAGTAATACTTTGGTTGAAGAAGACTACCTAAAATACTATCTAAAACTTCACCGCCAATACCTGATATGAAGATTAGTAAGGCAAGTTTTTCATGATTAATACTTGACAGAGAATGCCAGGAGCCTAAGTAACTACTTAGAAATGCTGTGTTAACTAGTTTTAGAAGTGTATATGTTGTCATGGTTATAATTATTGATGCTGAGATTGAGCTTAACTCGCCTAAGAGGGTAATACCGCCTGAAACTCCTGGCTCTACCTTCATTCTTGGTTTAATTATTAATCTTGGTCTACTTCTAGATAGACATCCAATCTCGGAAGCCCACGTATCTGCAGTTGAAATACATATACTACAGAGAGTCATTACTAAAAATGTAGTTGAAAGTTTGTAATTACCTGTCATGTATGATATTTGAGCAATTATGCTAAAAATGGCAGGTACTGCACCTACTGCAAGTACCTGTCTTAATCTTCTACCAGCAACATCACTAGATAGTTCAAGAATTTTCTTTTTCTCTAATCCAAGTCTAGTAACTACTACTGAAGTTGCTATGAAGGTTATGAAAACTATGACAGTATATATTCCACTAAATGTAATTGAAAAACCTATAATGCCTGAGTATGGTAAAGCTTCCCTTCTAAATACTCTAAACCTATACGCTATGAAGGTTAGTACTGCACTTAAAACCATACAAAAAATTATGTAGTTTAATATTGAGTACACTGTGAAAATCTATACTAATCTATGTATTAATTACAATTACTACTCACCTAAAACTTCAATAATTACTCTCCTAGTTCTTGGTCCGTCCATGTCTAGTAGAAAGATTTCTTGCCAAGTTCCTCTAACAAGTCTACCATTAATTACAGGTAGAATTCTCATTTGTCCAATGAATGAACTTGCTAGGTGTGCATTTGCATTATCATCAATTCTATCATGAAGATAGCCTGCCCCTCTTGGAAAGAGTTGAAGAGCCTTACTAATAATGTCTTGTCTAAGTCCATACTCATCCTCATTCAAGTATATAGCCGCTGTTGCATGTGGTACAAATATGAGGACTATACCGTTCTTAACACTGCTCTCCTTAACAATATCTTCAACATTTTTAGTAATGTTTACTAAATCTTCACGTTTATTTGTACTTACTGTAATTTCCTTAATGTGAATTTTCATGTATAGAATTTTGATAAAGTTCTTTATGAAATTTATCTAGATTCTCACTTCTTTAAAAGTTAAATAAGTGTGAAGTCTAGTTAATTTATGAATATTCTTGAAAAACTTCATGAGAAGTATGGTAAGTACATTGAGGAGGCTTTAAGAAAATACTTAATTATTGATGTGTCTAGTGATTTTAAAGATGCAGTTTTATATCAAATTGAGACTGGTGGTAAACGTGTTAGACCATTAATTACCTTACTATGTGCAGAAGCGTGTAATGGTGATTTTAAGAAAGCTCTGCCAGCTGCATGTATTGTAGAGCTTATACACAACTACTCACTCATATATGACGATATTATTGATAGATCAGATGTGAGACGTGGAAAGCCTACAGTTAGAAAAAAATTTGGAGATTATGCAGCAATACTTGTAGGTATTTGGTATCGTGAAGCAATTGAAGAAGCTATACTAGAAACGTCAAGACCTGAAATTTTTAGTAAAGAAGTATGTAGAGTTATTAAGGAGATTGATGAGGGTGAGAGACTAGACATTCTTTTAGAAGTTACTGGACGTGTAGATCCATACTTTATAGATAATAGAATAGTTAATAAGGTTAGTAATATTGAAGAGTTAAAACTTATTTATCATAGAATGATTAGCTTAAAAACCGCAGCACTCTTTAGAACTTCAGCAAAATTGGGTGCCTTATCTGTCACAGATAATGAAGACTACGTTAGAGCATGTGAAGATTATGGTAAGTATGTAGGTATGGCTTTTCAAGTAATTGATGATTTACTAGACATATATGGTGAATTTGAGAAGTTTGGTAAAGAGATTGGTAAAGATATTAGAGAGCATAAACTTGGAAATGCAGTAATTATCTATGCACTAGAAGAATTAACAGATACTGATAGAGAAAGACTTTTCAAAATCTTAGGAAAGGAAAGTATTGAGAAAAGTGATATTGAAGAGGCGGTCAAAATTCTTGATAAAACTTCATCAAGAGGTAAATGCTTAGAGCTTGCTAGAAATTATATTGAAAAAGCCATGACATGTATTGAAAAACTACCATCAAAACATCACGTCGATGAATTAAAGAAGTTAGCACAATTCATAATCACTAGAGAATACTAGTTATGATTCAGAACCTTATCGTTATTAAGATAGGTGGAAGTGCATTAAGTGATAAGTCTAAAACGATGAGTTTTAGACGTGATTGGATTGAACATTTCTTAAGAATTTTAATAAAACATTATAAGCAAGGCAAAAGATTCATAATCGTTCACGGAGGTGGAAGTTTTGCTCACCCTATAGCTTATAGCTATAATCTTAGAAAATTGATTAGTAAAGATCAATTAATAGGCATTTCAATAGTAGATTTAGTGTTAGAAGATTTAAATTCAAAAATTCTTCAAATCATGATTAATCAAGGACTACCTGCAAGATACGTGAAGACTAGTGATTTATTTGAAATCGATAAAAATGGTGAAGTAAAGATTAGAGATACTAACTATTTAGAGAAACTTCTCACTCTAAACTTAGTACCTGTACTTCATGGAGATGTTATTTATAGTGAAAGATTTGGTATTGAAGTACTTAGCGGCGATATTATTGTCAAAGAATTATCAAAAATTTTGAAACCAAAAATAGTAATCTATCTACTTGATGTTGAGGGTGTGTATAGAAATTTGAAAAATAAAGAGTTAATTAGAGAGTTAAGATCAATAAATATTCTTCAAAAAGAACATCATCAACACATAATCGACGTTACAGGAGGTATTGTCAGTAAGTTAAGTAGTTGTTTCGAGATATGTAAGTTAGGAATTGACGTGTACCTATGCGCCATATGGGACTTAAATTCTATAGATGAAATTTTAAATAATAGAAAGCCAGAAAGATGTACAAGGATACTATGTACTGAGTAACTTAATTATGAAATTAAGCTTCTTGTCTAATTCGTCACTTACAACTACACACCAGGGAGTAATATATTTATCACTAATAATGAAGTCAATATTATCAACATTCACTTTCAATACAAAAGCATAATCATCTTCAACTCTCATAAATGGTAAGGTGATGTTTAGTAGAGTGTAGTTGTTGATTTTTCTAAGAATTTCAATATTTGAAGGTCTTGAAGTACTTATGATTTTAGGTACCTCTTTAATCTTTACTAGCAAAGCTTCAGTATTATTCATGTCAATACGTATATTATCTCTAGCCTTAATTAAGAGCCAATTAACACCACTTTCAGTTATATTTAGTATATTTTCTGAAAGAAAGGTGATGAGTATAGTTTTTGACTGATTTACAGCTATGTTTGTAAAGTTTATGCCTGTCTCATTCTCAATAATTGAGAAGAGTGTTAGTAAGTCTACAAGTCTCGTTCTCGTAAGTTCTCTAGGTAATCTCCAATACATCGATAATAGTATGGGTTTATCTAGGTTAACATTACATAAAGCTCTTACGCTTCTTCTATAATCATCTAAGTCACTCTTGCTTAACGAGTAAATAGATACTGGATTCATAACTATGATATAAACATCAAAATTACTACTTACATTATTCAACATTCTCAATACCTTACATTCAGCAGGACTATAGTAAGCTTGATCGAAAGTTAAGTACATTATTGAATTTTCAGTTATATTTGAGTACTTCTCCACTTCTTCAGAACTTAAAATTCCATTAGCATACGCTGTTCTTAAAGCTTCAAGAACTATTGCCTGAGGTGGTAATAACATTGTAGGTGTTGGTACTCTTGGTCTAAATATTGCTGGTCCTAAGACGTACAGTATATATCCAGTCTCAGCTATGATTATTGCTATTAAAGCTATGATGATAAATCTCGTCTTCTTCTTAGGTCTTGCTGTTCTAGATCTTCTACTCATTAATTCAGGAAGAATCTACGTAATATATTAAATTTAACTATTTACCTTAAATTTTCACAGTAATATTAATCTAAATGTAATGAGTGTTATTGGTATTGTCATCGATGTTGATTCTCAATTCTTTACTTTTAAAGTCTTTGAAAATTTTGATCATAAATTAAGTATAGGTTCATTTATATATCTGAAGGATAGTGACGGACTAATACTTGCAAAAGTTATTAAGATTTTCAGAAAAAACTATCTCGCAACTGAAAAGTTAGTAGCTCAAGTTAACATTGATGATCTTGAAGCTTTGAGAGAGTATGGTATTGATATCAAAAGTCTAGCATACGTAACTTTTGCTAAAGCTATCATTATAGGTAAGTGGTGTGGTAGATTTGAAAGAACTAGAAAAATACCTAAGATCCTAGACTATGTCTACTATCCTGAAGAGAAGGAGTTAGAGTTAATGTTCAAAGTTAAAGATGAAACTACATGTCTAGAGATAGGTTATTTTAGACAGTATGAGAGGTTAAAAGTGAGCGTAAATGCTGATAAGTTAGTTACTCATCACTGCGCCATACTTGCAGCTACAGGTGGTGGTAAATCTTGGCTTGCAGGTGTCTTAGCAGAAGAATTACTTGTCAAAGTTAATATTCCAATAATTATCATAGATCCTCATAGTGAATACTCATCAATGCAGGTTATGGCTGATAAAGTAGGTGTTGAACTTAATGATTATGAGAAAAAACTCGCTGAGAGAATCATTGACAATGTTGAGATATACATTCCAGGTAAGGTAGATACTTCAACAATAGATAATTATTTTAAAAGAAAGTTTGGAATTGATAGAAGGTACTGTAGATTCGGCATTAGTCCAACATCACTACCTACAAGTATAGTTATGAAACTTCTAGACTACTATTACGGATTAACAGATACCCAAAGAAGAATTCTTGAAGAAGGTTGGCAGTACATATACCCTATACGTAGTGATGAACTTGTGAGTATTGATGAAATTATTAGAGAAGTCATCAATTATGGAAAATGTGCTGCACCTAAAGGATATGCTGGTGAAATGGCTGTTTCAAGTCTTGCCACAAAACTCAAATTATTACTAGAATCTAGACCATTCTTCATAACGAGACCTGGTGAATATTTTGGTGATGAACCTTTAAGACTCTTTGATCCGAGAAAAGTTATTTCAAAGCCTGGAATTAAAATTTTAGATCTTGGTGGTCTAGACATTATTGATCAGCAAGCCTTGGTCTCTGTAATCTTAGACTCAATATTTAACCTAGCTATTAAGAGACAAGCACCTCCACTCTTCATAATTATCGAAGAAGCTCACAACTTTGCACCTAGTAAAGGAGATGCGCTTAGCCTTCCTTCAATTATGAGGATTGCACGTGAAGGTAGAAAGTTCGGTGTTGGCTTATGTATAATTAGTCAAAGACCAGCAAGAATACATCCAGATATTTTAAGTCAATGTTCAACACACTTCATTAAGAGAATCATCAATCCAAATGACTTAAAATATGTAAGAGATGTAGTGGAGCATTTATCAGTAGAAGAGTTAAGTGAAGTTAAGTTACTAAATGATGATGAAGTCTTAATTACAGGACTTGCAGTACCTGTACCAATACTTGCAAAAGTTAGAAAAAGATATACTGCACATGGAGGAATAACACCAACATTAACAACTCAAGGATCAATACCTCTAGAAGCTAAATAATTTAATAGTATAATCATAGTTTTAGCAATAACATCAAGACAATTCTTAACATTCATATAAAGTTCTTGAGGATTTATATAGATGTAATTATGTACAAGAACATTTCTCAATACTATACATTCATCTATTTTCTTAGCAATTTCAATATCTATAATTGAATTTTCGTGAAGAATTTTAATGACATCTCTATAAGATTTGGGCGTTCTCCATCTCATTACAGATATTAAATATTCAGAAACATCAATTAATGCTTCAATTAGTATTTGAAAATTTCTTTTCAGTCGCATCAATTTTATCATCATTATTTACAAATTAATTGTTTTAATCTAGAAACTGCCTTATAAAAACGCTCAATTAAAATTGTTAATGAAATAGCTAATAGAAATAGTTCAATAATTATGGAGAATTTGAAGAACTTAAAAATCGATGTTTTAGATAATGTTAGGAAAGATTGGAAAATTAAATTAAATCTATTAGCATATAGGAAATTACAGCATAAAATTGAGTATAAACTTAATTGGTATGGTTATAAGGTTCATTATGTTAATCCAAGCTATACATCTTCAACTTGTCCAAGATGTGGTAATAAGTTGATTAGTAATGGTTATAGAAAAATGAAATGTATTAAATGTGGTTTTGAAAATGATAGAGACACTATTGCTTGTTTAAACATTTTGAAAAAGTTTAACTACAGATGTGGGGGTCTTGGTTCACCCCCGAATGCCCCTAAGGGAGATGAATCCCCAATCCCAATGAAGGGGAAGTTGACTAGGGGGATACCATTCCAATTCAACATCCCAAAAACAACACACCCCCAGTCAACAGAACCAGATTTGAGAAGGTTTAAATATCTGAAAAGTTAAGCCTTTTAGAAATGGTTCGTAGATTTAAAAAGAAATCAAGATACTTGAGAGGTTGGAGAACACATTCATGGGGTCGTGTAGGTCAGCATAGAAAATCAGGAAGTTCTGGTGGTCGTGGTAGATCAGGTAGGCATAAACATAAATGGACATGGGTACTCGTATATGAGCCAGACTACTTCGGTAAGCATGGCTTTATACAGCCACCACCACTTGTTAAAAAGTGGAGGACTATCAATGTTGGTGAGCTTGATAATATCATTGAAGATCTTGCAAGAAAAGGAATGGTGCAGATAGAGAATGGTAAATACCGTGTAAACTTACTAAAAATAGGTTATAATAAACTCCTAGGTGAAGGAAATGTTAAACATGCAATAATAGTGGAAACACCACAAGTAACTAAGAAAGCTGAAGAAAAGATAAAAGCAGCAGGTGGTGAAGTGATTATAATTAAAGGAGTACTACATTAAATTAATAAGTAATACCAATATGCATAGTTCACTGCAAAACCTATCATGGAGAAATTTCTTCATAAAAATCATTTACCCCAGGAATCATCATGTATCAGTTGGCATGTCACCAATCATTCATATACTTTAAAATTACCTAACTTATAAACATACCTATACTTTCACAATCTACATGTTAAAAACTTGTCAACATGTATATTCATCATTAATGCTGATATAGTGGAGTTTTTGAGTAGTTTAAAGAATATCTCTACAATGAGTATTGAGAAAGTCAGAATTGAGTGGTCAGATAATGTCATTTCAGGTATTTTGCATTATGGAAATTCGAAGAGATGTATAGTTACTTGCCATGGACTTTTCAGCAGTAAGGATAGTAGCAAATATGTCGAACTTGCCAAAAAGGCTTGCAGTAAAGGTTTCTCAGTCTTTAGATTTGATCATAGAGGTGTCGGTGAGAGTAGTGGTAAAATTGAAGATACCAAAATCATCGATAGAATTCAAGACTTACTGATAGTTTTGAACTTTATAAAGAGTAAGGGTTTTGAAAGAATTGGCATTTTTGCAAGTAGTCTTGGCGCTTACATCTCTCTAATCGTGTCTATGTTAATTAAGATCGATACACTTGTATGTATTGCTGTTCCTGTAAATTTAAGGGAAGTTGTTATTAAAAATCTTAAACAATTAAATCTACAAACTATTAAGTGGCCATTTATCAAAGATCTTGACTGTTACGATTTAGTAAAAATAGTCAAGAGAGTTAAGTGTCCAGTACTACTTATTCACGGATCTAGTGATGAGCTTATTCCTGTAAATCATGTTGAAGAGCTTTACAGAAATATTGGTTCCAATATTAAGAAGCTGATCATTATTCATAATGCTGACCACTCATTTAGTAATCCTATACATAGAGCAGCAATTATTGATTATAGTCTTGAATGGTTTAACAATCATTTAAGATAAATTGATTGTGAGGATTACATTTTTAAGTCTGCTCGCATTATGCCTTTTTAAGGCTATGGTTGAGAAGAGACTCATAGATATCATTGAACCTATATTAAGATTAGTACCAACAGTTCCTAGACCTTCAACACCATTACCTGTAAGTTCTAGACTTTTCTGGACATTTCTAGCTATAACTATATACCTATTCATGTCTATAACGCCACTTTACGGTGTTGATCAGCTTAAAGTATCTACAATGTATAATCCACTGGTTGCTATGATATTTGCATCTACAGGAGGTACATTAATGCAACTTGGAATTGCACCATTAATTATTTCAGGTATAATTCTTGAGATACTTGTCTTTTCAGGAGTGTTGAATATAGATTTAAGTGATCCTCATGATCAAGCAAGGTTTAATGGTTTATATAAACTTTTAGCTCTCTTCATTGCTTTCGGAGAAACTTTAGTTGTTATTGCTAGTGGTCAATTAGGACCGTTAACGCCAATTTCTGCACTATTAGTTATTATTCAATTACAATTCGCAACGTTGATGATAATTCTTCTAGATGATATGATTACAAAGGGTTGGGGTATTGGTAGTGGTATTAGTTTATTCATACTTGTAAGTATCTTAAGAAGAATTTTCTGGTACACCTTCTCCCCCATCTATCCTACAGGTCATGAATTACCTTTAGGTATCATTCCTGCACTTACCGTTGCTGTATATCACGCATCACTTGGAAGTCTTGACTATCTTGCATCGTTAATATATGGTTTTGAAAGACCAGCAACACTTGTAGGTTTCATATCAACAATTGTTCTAGCTATAATAATACTCTACATAGAGATGGCTAGAGTATCGATACCATTAGTAATTACTCAATATAGAGGTTTTAAGTATACTTTACCTTTAAGATTAATGTATGTTTCAGTACTACCTATAATCTTTACAGCCTTTACCTTATCATTAATACACCAAGTATTTCTAGCTCTCTGGACGTCAGTAGGCATTAACAATCCATCACTACACTGGCTTGTATGTATGAAGGAAATAAAGCCAGGCACTTGGGCTCCATGTGAAAATTCACTAATGTATTTTCTATGGTCACCAGCACCACCGAACATTACTCCACAATTTGTAATAGCGCATATATTAATATACATAGCTTTAGCGACAGTATTTGCCTATATATGGGTCAATATTGCAGGTATGAGTGCTGAAGATCAAGCAAAATACATTGTTCAGGGTGGTCTGCATATTCCAGGTTTTAGACCAAGTGTTAAAATTATCGCTAAGTATCTTGAGAAATACATAAGTGCACTAACAATCACTAGTGGTGTACTTGCTGGACTCATAGCAGCTATAGGCGATTTGTTACACGTATTTAGTGGTGGTATTGGCCTTATACTGCTTGTAGAAATTGTATTACAGTACTACGCTCTAGCTATGCGTGAGCAAGTATTTGAAATATATCCAATGCTTAAAAGATTTATAGAGAGAGAATAATGATTAAGATTAAGTACTTTGACGGCATATTAATTGAGCACAATGATGAAACTATACTTATAGATCCATCAAGACCAACATTGATAAACTACGTTAAGCATGTATTAATAACTCATGCACATAAAGATCACGTATGTAGAGAAGTCGAGAAGGCTAGAAACTGTATCTTAACTAGTTTCAGTAAGAAGGTTCTTGAGGTTAGAGATGATGTATATCCAAGAAATGCAACTATTGTAGGTACTGGCAACATTATTGAATTAGATAGATGTATAGTATATGCCTATAATGCTGGTCACATTATTGGCAGTCTAATGTATGTTATTGAATTTAAAGATTTAAGAATAGGAATTACAGGAGATTTCAACTTGGAGGACACTATCATAACTCAGGGCTCAAACCTCATAGATGACATCGATATTTTAATAGTTGACTCAACTTACGGTCATCCAAAATTTCAATTTCCAGAAAGGAGCGAGCTTTACAATGAGATATTATCATTAGTTGAAAAGTACTACAATACTGATGTTAAGATTATCTTAAGATGTAATCCTTTAGGTAAAGCTCAAGAGGTATCAATGCTTCTATATAGACATGGGTATCTTTTTCTTGCAGATAGTAAAGTTAGAAAATATAATAATTTAATTTCAAGTCTTAAAGGTAGATACGGTACTAGTAACATAATCATCACTTCAACTAATCATAACATCTTTAGTAACTGTAGAAATGCTATACAGATATACTTAACAGGGCTTGAAGATAAATTATTGCCTATTAAGAAGCATACAAATTTTCTAAAGATATCTCTAAGTAATCATAATGATTTTGAAAAACTTGTATACTTTATAGATTATTGTAGACCTAGAAGAGTATACACTATATACGGTTATTCTAAGTCTTTCTCAAAGTATTTGAGAAGACAGGGATGGAGAGCGAGCACACTAACCTAAAACTTCTTCTACTTAGTACTCTCTTTTTACTAACATTACTGATTAAGTAAAAATCAAACTACCATAATAACATGAATTACTCTCTGAGCAAAAGGTATCATTCTTGACTTTTTACTAGTTTTGCAGTACATGCTAAAACATTAGAATTATGAAATGTATTAAAGACTTAATATATGTAGATTATGGTGTGTGTGTAAAAGTTGACTATTTATAAAGTGAGAAAAAGACACTTCTTTGAGGGATTAGAATGGTAGAGGGTATTAAGAAGAAGATTTTGGATTTCCTAACAAGTCGTAGAGGCCAGGAGTTCTCAGTTGACGAGATTGCTAAGGCTGTTGGTGAAGAGAGACTAAACGTCGTTAAAGCACAATTAACAAGACTTGTTAAGGAGGGTAAAATTGTAAGAACAGACGGTAGATATAAGGCTCCATAAGTACACTTCAGAGGAAAATTACTCAAATTCTTCTTTCTTTTTTCAATCTTTAAAAGATAAAAACTATTTACCAACACATTACTTCTCAAATTAAGTGAGAATCTTGATTACTGACATCTTGGTCATAGGTGCAGGACCTGCAGGAACATATTTTGCATATAAGTATCTGAAGAGTATTAATGATCTGAATGTTACAATTCTAGAGAAGAAAGTTAATCCAAGATTTCCCATAATTTGTGGTGAATTAATTCCAAGCAGAGAAGTTTTGAAGAGACACATACCAAGTAATATCTATAAATACTTACTCGAAACTTTAAATGAAACTTTAAGTAGTGATGTTGTTGTTAATAAGATAAACTTCGTAAAGATCTTTATAAATAATAACTACATAGGTCTTCTACCATTTAAAACATATCTCATAGATAAAGGCAGAGTTTTAGAGAAATTAATAGAAAGTATTGAAAATTATGGATGTAAAGTTCAATTCAACACCATAGTTACCGATTGTTTATCAAAAAATGACATGTTTAAGCTTAAAGTATTTTCAAAAGAAGGTGAGGAGATTGTTAAATCAAAAATTGTGATTGGTGCCGATGCATATCCTTCAGTAATTGACATTTCTCTCAACATGAATGTAAGACTTAATGATAATGAATTAATTATAGCAACTTCATGTAGAGCTAGAAGTGTTGAGAAGTATGATAGTGATGTTGCTATAGTTTTACTAAGCTATGATTTATGTCCTGGAGGCTTTGCATGGATTTTTCCAAGAAATGATAAGGTATTCAATGTAGGTTTAGGTATTAGAGCTTCAAAAGTCAGTAATCATAGTGATGTACTTTCAAGACATTTAAAACTTCTTGAAAAGTTTAATCTTAAACCACTACATAGACCTTTAGTAAAGACTATACCTGTAAGTGGTTTACTAGATAGATTATCTCTACATAATGCCTACCTTACAGGTGATGCGGCTGGTTCAGTAATTCCTACAAATGGTGCTGGTATCAATCCAGCCATGATCACAAGTCAAATACTTGTTGAAGCATTAAATGAGAAAATTAATTATGAAGAATTGATAAGTAGAAATTTGAGACCTTTCTTCAACCTAATGCGTAGAAATAGATTAATCATTGATAAGATATTGATGAATAAAGAGTTGCTGAACACTCTTACAAGAAGATTTAGAAGATTTTTAAGAAAAGGTATCGAGTATGGATTATTAAGTTCATGTACTTTACCATCAGACATTCTATATGGTCTGGCGAGGTTCATTATTAAGTTTTTGAAGTATTGAATATCTATAGATTGAAACTTTAGTTTAAGCTTAAAAAAGTACTTCAATAATTTAGCTTGAGATGTTGAATGATAAAACTTCCAAGCTTTCATGAACTTATAAGTAATTTGCCAGTAAATGTTCGTTTAAAACTTCATCAAGTTATTGATGAACTCGATAAAATCTTCCTAAATGTTGATATGCCTACTAGATTGTACAGCGCTGTTAGACATTACATAATTAATAAGGGTAAACTTATACGACCAACATTAGCATTACTCATTACTCATTTACTAGATGGTGATCTGAATCTATCCATAAATGCTGCAATTGCCGTAGAGCTTGTACACTTAGCTTCTCTACTTCAGGATGATATTATTGATAAACAGGAAGTTAGAAGAGGTGTAGAAACGCCATATAAATTATTTGGTACTGAATATACATTACTCGCAAGTGATCTTCTCATCTCTAAAGCCATAGAGTACATCGTGAAGACTAGGAATGATGAGGTAATTAATGAGTTAATTAATGCATCTATAAGGTTAGCTATTGGACAGTCATATGAGTTAGAATATCTTGAGAGAAGTCATGAACTTGAATTAGATACCTATCTTAAAATTATTAACTATAAGACAGCCTCATTAATTGAATCAGCTATGGTTATGGGTGCACACTTATCTAAAGTTTCTAAGGAAATTATAGAAAAGATTCGAGAAATTGGAAAGTATATTGGTATAACCTTTCAAATAAGGGATGATATTATAGATTACTTAAACTTAGATAGAAATAATCCATCAACACAGAATAAGGAATTAAATATCGTCAAAATTCTTGAGAAGAGTTACGGTAGAGACGCCATAAATGAGGCATATAGATTATTAAATAGAAGTCTAGAACACACTATTAATCTTATCAAATCATCAATTAATAGTGTTGATGTATCATCACTCATAAGATATGTTGAGTATTTAAAACTTGACAAAATAACAATGCAACTTTCACATGAAGAACTTGACGTTTAATTTATAAAGAAGTTCTGACTCAACAGACACCATGTTTAAGTGTAAGCTTTGTGGTAAAGAGTTACATACCTTTTCAGAAGTCATAATACATTTCAGGAGTGAATGTAGGTATGTTCCAAAAAGTAGAAGATGTCCAGTATGTGGAAGTAGGTTTAAGACTATAAGACTCATGAAGCAGCATTTAGTAAATTCATTACTTAAAGATAAGATGCATCAAGACTACTTAATAATGGTCATGTAGGTCAGACATATGGATAGTAAATTATTAGAACTATTAATACTGACACTTCTAATTTCTCCTACAGGTGCTTTAGCTCCTGGTCCTCTGACTACTGTGACTATAGTTATAGGTAGTAGAGGAGGCTATATTTCTGGTCTTAAGATTGCTCTTGGACATACAATTGTAGAATTGCCCTATGTTCTATCATTAATACTTGCAATGAGTCACGTTAAGTATTTCTTAGAGAATATTATCGTTAAATTGTCATTAACTAGTTTCGCCATTATCTTTATAATATACTTCTCATACCTGACAATTCTAGATGCTTCTAAGTTGATTAAAGGTGTTGAAGGTAGTGTTAAGAATAACTATCTAAGCAGGTGGAGACATGCACCACTAATTTCAGGTATTGTACTTACAGGTTTTAATCCCCTCTTCCTAATATGGTGGTATAGTGTTGGATTACCAATAATTACTGGAATTGTAGATATTGGTATCACTATCTTCCCAATAATATACATTACACATGTATGGTTAGATTATGCCTGGTTAGCTGTTATTGCTGAAGCCAGTAAGAGAGGTTTAAGTATTGTAAGTAGAAAAATCTATGGTTATGTACTTCTTGGATTAGCTATTCTCTTACTAGGTCTAGCTGGACTTTTAGTATGGAATACCTTGCAAACAGTTTAATTTAACCTTTACTTACAAGATTTCTCATAAGGTAATTACATAGTATTTACATGATGTGTATGATAATCTGGTAATATCGTTAAGACACTTCCTGTAAGCATCATAGTTTGTAATAATTATCTTAAACGTTGATTCACTTGTAATTTCTTGAAGAAGTCTATCAGGACTTTTAGTTTTAACAATTTTAACATTTTTTAAATCAACATCTAATAACGTTCTAATATCATCTCTGCTCAACTCCTTATCGGTAATTATTAAGATTCCTCTTCTAAAGGGTGGCAAGCCTGTCCTTAATCTTTCAGTTTCAATTTTGATCATCGATCTAATGTCCTCAATTGTACTCATTAATTTAGTCAGTAAGTACCCAGTAATTAAGCAATTCTCTAAAAATCAGGAATTACTTAAGTTCACATTCTTTTAAGTATAGGTACTCCAAGAATTTTCATGGAATTTTCAAGAACAATTTTCACAGCCTTAGTCAAGGCAAGTCTGAAGCTCTTATAAGGTTCATTAGCCGTCAGTACAGGGCATTTCTCATACATGGAGTTGAATGTTAATGCGATCTTATTTATATGCTCGGTAATGTAGTCTATTCTCAAATCATACACAGCTTTACCTAGAATTTCAGGATATTCACCAAGAAGAACTATTAATTCTTTCTCCTCATTACTTATCTCCTCAGGTACGTCGTTGATTTTAGTAACATCTTCTTGACTTTTTTCAAGAATACTATTTGCTCTAACATAAGTATACATTATGAAGGGGCCACTATTCTGTTTAAGATTGAGTACTTTATCCCAAGTGAAGGTTATGGTTTTTGATGGTGTTACTGAAAGTAATGTATATCGTATAGCTCCCACAGCTACAGCTTCAGCAACTTCTTCATAATTAATTCCTTCTCTATCCTTGATTAGTTCATATACTCTACGTTTAGCTTCATTTATCAAATCATCAAGTGTTACGTATTTTCCTCTTCTAGCACTCATCTTAATTCCTGGAATATTAACCATCTCATAAGCATAATGTATAACATCTCTTGCTAGTTCTCTATAACCCATCGCGTAGAGTATAATTCTAAGTTGTGCTTGTGGATGAGTTTGTTCAACGCCAATGACTCTAATGATCTTACTTGGTTTGAAATTTTCCATACACCATATAGTGTATGCAACGTCTCTAGTAAGGTATAGACTTGAGCCATCACTTCTAGTAAGTGTTGCTTTAGGTATGTATTTTGGTAGTTTTAATTCATTCCATAAATCTAAATCTTTAGCAAATTGATCTGCCTTAAATACTAATGCACCCTTAACGTAATCTACATAATCTGATGCACGTCTACTTAACTCCTTAACAACTCTATCAACACCACCATTATCAATAGCTACTTCACTTTCCCAATCCCAATAATCAAAATCTATACCTAATCTAGTTAGTGTTTGTTTAAAGCCTGTAATTACGAGGTTGATAAGTTCTCTAATTAGTTGTCTAGCTTCTACATCACCTTTCTCATAACTTCTAGATAAGTGCTTAACAGCTTCTGTTATATCTTCATAAATGCCTAATCTCTTGATTAATTCGTCAATTATCTCTTCATCTCTTGATCTTAATTCATTAAGTACACTTAACCACTCATCTCTTTCTTTAACAATTTCTAAACATCTCTCATTATCTCTACATTCTTCTAATTCTTTACTTAATCTCTTAATCTCAGCTATAGCGTATGTTGCTGAGTATATAAGACCAATTATGTAGTCTGGTTTTACTCCACGTTCAATTCTTCTTAATACTAAGTCTTTAATTTTAGAATAACCAAAAGCTGCATATGCTACTTGATCTCCACAATCGTCAAGATAGAAGTGAGTTTCAACTTCAGCATTGAAGAATTTCAACAATCTTGCTAGGGAATCTCCAAGTACTGCATTTCTACCATGACCAATATGTAATGGATGTATTGGATTAGCACTTGTGTGTTCTATTAAATATCTTTCACTAAGATTAAAACTGCAACCATATCTGTCTTTCAACTCTAATATGGAGTTTATTACTAGTATCGAGTACGAGTTCACCTTAATGTCGCTATTGAGAAAACCTTTAATAAATTCAATTCTTGAAAGGTACTTTGTCTCAATCTTCTCGAATTCACTTTTTAATAATTCTTCAACATCACCATATCTTCTTAAATATTCATGTAGTGGGATTGATAAGTATCCAAATCTTGAAGGTGCTCTTTGAACATTTACATCATTGACACTGATCTTAATACCGATCTTATCAAGTACTTTCACAGTAATTTCTTTAAATTCACTAACAAGTTCATTAAACGGATTCTTACAAATCACATTTTTAAGAAGAAAATTTCATAATATAAAAATTTAATTTAATGCTAATTTAGTATAGACATTAACCTATTTTTAAGATAAGTTGATATTGAAGGAACTCACACAATAACACTTATTAACTAGATAACCTTGATAGTCTAATGGGGCTTAGATATTATAGAGACTTAATTACTAGTGCTTTTGATAAGATTGAAGAAGCTTTAAAGAATGGTAATCTTAATAAAGCTAGAGAATATGCACTTTATGTTATCGATATATCTTCAAGTATTAGAGATATTTATGGTCTCGCTTTAAGTAGATGCTTATTAGCTATGATCAATATGTTAAGTGCTAATAAAGTCGAAGATTTCCTAAGAGCCATTAACGATAAGGTCATGGGTTGGAATTTGAATGATGCTCTTAAAATCTTTGAATATATGAATGACAAGTATAATGAAGCTGAAGCTAGAAGATTATTATCAATAATGTACATGATTTGCAATGATTTCAATAAAGCTATTGAAGAGGCTAGAAGAGCATTAAATGCATCATTACAGATTGATGATGAGACTATTCAAGCATCTTGTAAAACAACACTTGCATGTATTTTAATGTTAAGTAGTGTTGAAGATTATAGTAAGAATTTAAATTTAAATACTGAAGTTACGAAACTACTAAATGAGGCTAGAAAAGTATATAGGAGATTAAGAGATGAGAAAAGTATAATTTCATCAATTATCTGGAACATACATGCAAATTTCATGAGAATTATGGAAAGGACACACATTCTTCAAGAAATGAATAGAGCAAAAACCATGCTTGATAGTATTGGTAATAGATTGGCAAGCAACCTAGTACTTGATTTAATTAAAGTTCTTGAGAAAGATGAAGTATCTAAGAATGATCTTGCATGTAGGGTAGGTAAGATCTTACTTATAGTCTAGATAGTTCTTCATTATATTTAGAACTTTAAGCGCAACATCTACAGCATCTCTACCTAAAACTCTAATTAGAGGCTCTTTTCCAACATCACCCTTGTCATAGATTATATCAGGAACTTTACCTACTCTCTTAATGGCAATCTCTATACCCCACGGCAAAGTTGCACCTTCAATTTTCTTTAAATGTTCTGGTTCTTCATTACGATCGAAGAAACTAACAATATATCCTAACTTCTTAGCAATCTCTACAAGTTCATCGCTATACTTAATGTTCATAACAGCTCTAATGTTTGAATTATACTTCATAACTGTTAACAGTATTCTTGCTAAATGATTAGAAGCTCCAAATCTTGGTGAACCAGATGGTCTTGCTTTACCCATGTAGTTAATGATTCTTCCAGGAATAGCCGCTACATCATTAATACTACGTAGAAACTCTTCAGGTAATGCCATAGCCAGGTTAGACTGTACTTCAGGAATTGCTTGAGCGAAAATTTCAGAGTATTTCTCAATAATTTCGAGAGCTTGATTTAAATTTTCAAGAACTTTAAACTTCTCTGCACATAGTCTTAAATTTCTAGTTGGATCAAGTACTTCATAGCCTTTACCAATCTTTAAGGAAGTCTCAATTAGATTATGAAGAAAATCTAGTCCAGCCTTAACAGCTTCAATTAAATCCTTACCCTTACACAACTCTGCAGTAATTGCTGAAGATAAGATACATCCTGTACCGTGGATCTTAATATCTAATCTTCTTCTTCTAAACTCATGAAAAGTACCTCCAGTATATAAAACATCAATTACTTCATCTCCCATCCCTAAGTGACCACCCTTAACTAACACTGCCTCACAACCATAACTTCTAATAATTTCCTTAATTGCTCTCTTTATGTCATTAATGTCTCTAATCTTTAAGTTACTCAGATACTCAGCTTCAATTACGTTTGGTGTTAACAATTTAACTTTAGGTATTAAGCTAGCCTTCAATTCTTCAAAAGCATCATTCTCAAGAAGTGTATAACCATCTCTAGACTTAATTATAGGATCAAGAACTGTAATTAAGTCATAACTTTCAATAACTTTTGATAAATATTGAATTATTTCTCTTGAATAAAGTACACCGCACTTCACGTGATTTACATCTACATCATTCAAGACCTTACTTAACATCTCTTTAAAGATACTTATAGAAATCTTACATACATTGTAAACTCTTGAAGTGTCTTGAATAGTTATTACTGTGGGTATTCCGATACCGTAAACACCAAGTGCATGAAATACCTTAATATCCATTAATAATCCTGCACCACCTGTAGGATCAATACCAGCTATAGCTAATGCTTTAGACATCTAAATTCCGTACTCTTAATGAGTTATTTAACGTTTAAATTAAGATAATTTGAACATATTTTTCTCCTCTTCTCTTAACCTTATACTTCTTAACCTCACCATTCTTCAGAATAACTATATCTGTAGAGTGTATATTCTTAGCCACTGGTCTCCAGTTTGTGCTAAAGTAATACTCATCTTTGACAAATTTAGATTTTGCTAATGGATAAGCATTACCCTTGTATAATATTATACCTACAGACCATTCAGGAGCTTTCTCGGATAATTTGGAGTATTCTTTATCTGATGACTTTGTAGACATTTCATTAAACTTCTAGCTAGGAATTTTAAGATCAATAGGTACTCCTTAAATTAAGTTAACTAAAGAAGATTCTTTATAAAGAGTTTTATAAATTTTTAAAAGTCGATTCTCCCTTATCATTAATAACTTCAACTTTTATGGTATTGTCAGCGATAGTTTCAAAAGCATCTATATGCGAGGTAACAATTACAGTATCTACATTACTTGTTAAGTTTCTAATCCATTGGGCTATCTTCCTTCTATGTTCATCATCCAGATGTTCTGTAGGTTCATCAAGAATAAGTAAAGGCACATTACCCATAATAGTCTTAGCTAGAGCATATCTAAAGAGTAATGCTATTAGATTCCTCTCACCAACAGATAATGAATCAACACTTATTTCAACCCCATCACTTCTCTTAACGTATATGTTATAGCTCTCATCAACTCTAATACCTATAAATGATGATTTATGCCTAACTTCTAGGAAAGTATTATTTAACTCCTCATTAATTGATTCAAGAAAGGCTCTTCTAATATGTGGTTTTGCATTTTCAAGAACGTTAATGAGCTTCACTATGAATCTTAATGAGTCATCGTACTTACTTAGTAATTTCTCAACTCTCTGCTTATCGTTAATTAGTCTGTTTAAATTGTCTTTATACTTTCTTAAAATTTCTTCAAAAGTACGTAATTGAGCTTCAACACTGCTTAACTCAATATTTAACTTATTTTCAGTTGTTACCAGCTCATCATACGTTAATTTCAGATTTAGATAATTCTCGTAGTCTCTTCTTAGATTTTCATATTTTACTCTAAACATGTTTATTTCTTGTTCAATTAGTTGTATTTGTCTCTCTAAACTACTTTTTAATTCTTCAATTCCTTTCAAATTTTCATATTCACCAATTAGCTTTAAATACTCTTCTCTAATGTGGCTTAGTCTTTCATAGATCTCTTTACATCTTGACAAGTTCTGTTCTATTCTCTTTAATTCATCTTCTAAACATTTAAGATTATCGATTATGTTATCTATGTACTTAACTTCTTCAAGATTTTTCTCAAGTTCTTCTTCAAGATTTCTTAACTTCTTTACTAAGTCTCTCTGAGTCTCTAACTTTATTTTCAACTCTGAAACTTCTTTAAGAATCTCTCTTTCTTTAGAAATTTCTTTCTCTAAGTATTCTCTTCTCCTTAACGTATTTTCAAGTTCATTCTTCATTTCTTTTAATTCTCTTTCAAGCATGTCAAGAAGTTTGATGCGGTATTGCTTATCAATTGTCTGATGGCAGAGGGGACATTTTTCAGGGTTACTCCTTAGAAGGGATAACTTTCTTTCAATTTCTGAGATCTTGGATCTGATTTCAACTTCTCTATTGATAATGTTCTTGAACTCGCTCTTCAAAGTATCAATATGCTTAAGCCTAGTTAGTAATTCATCATATCTGGTCTTGATGTTTGAAATATTTTTCATTTCTAGTTTCAGACTGTTTATTTCATCTCTAATTCTATTGCAAACACTTAGTAGTAAGTTCTTTCTAGTTTCTAATTCTTTAAGCCTTGTGATATTTAGTAAAATCTCATTTCTTCTTAATTCAAGCTCACTTATCTCTCTTTTCAATTCTTCATAATTCTTTAACTCGTTTTCCAATTCGTTAATTCTTCGTCTTAAGTGTTGAAATTTCTCGACTTTTCTGATAGTATCTTCATATCTTGTTCTCAATTCTTCAAGTATTTCAGATTTTAATCTGATAGTATATTCAAGCTCTTGTATTTCTTTCTCGATATTTTTTAAATTTATTAGCTGAGTTTCTAGTTCTCTTCTCTTAATATCAAGTTCATTAATTCGCTGTATTAAATTATTCAATTTCTCTCTGTAACTCTTATATTCTCTCTCAACATTTTCTAGTTCTTTTCTTTTAATACTTATCTCTCTTTCAATTATAGTTAGCTTGCCTTCAAGATTCTTGATGTACATTTCAATTCTCTTTTTAGCTTCTTTTAATACGTTATCTTTTAACTTATCCATAGCTTCAAGTTTTAACAACTTATCAAGTCTCGCCTCGCTTCTTCTATTAACGTCTAGTATAGTTCTTATCTCACCTTGTCTTATGTAGAGCAGTTCATAAAATATGTTTAGGGATAATCCCGTTAATTTTTCAACAGTTCTTGTGACTTCTTTGTCTCTAGTAGCTATTCTTTTACCATCCTCAGTAAGTATGTAAGTATTGAGTTCTATCGTTTTTTCTGGACTAATAACTCTTTGTACTAGGTATTTCTTACCATCAATACCTACAAACTTAACTCTGACAACTGAATACTTAGTATTTACCCTAACTACATCACTAAGTCTTGTCTTTACCTTTCTTAACCAATCACTTCCATACAAAGCAAAAGCTAAGGCATCAAGTATTGTTGATTTTCCCGCACCATTTGGGCCATGTATAAAATTTACACCTTCACTAACTATAGCCTTACCTTTAGTTATCGATTTCACGTTCTCAATTTCAATTTCAGTTATGAACATTACTTCTCACTGAAAAAGCTTATTATACTTGTCATACCTTTTATAGGTACTTTTAGCTCCTCTTCGAGAATCTTGAATGCTTGATCAAGATCATCACTATCTACATGATCGAGCATTGAAAGTATTAGAGTAATTACTTTATCACGATTTTGAAAATCTTGAAGTAGCTGTGTAAGTACGTTCTTAATGATATCATTTACACCTAGCATTCTCATACTTATTTTAGAAAAGCCTTTAATCTCTCTAGTAAGATTTAACTTAATATCAACTTTCAATACTTTCCTGAAAAGTTTTCTCAATGACGTTATATTTAGATCTCTACTTGAATAACCTGAAGCTAACTTACCATTAACCTCGATACTTAAGTATGCATGTTCTTTATCGAAATTATCCACTATGAATTGAATATCTCTTCTAAGTCTTAATGGTGTTAACTCAGAGTAGTTTATGAATATTCTGATCATTCTTCTATTATGACGTAACTTTACAGCTTCGTAATACACCTTACCTGAAGTTTCATCAACATCAAGTACTAAAAAACCTTTAATACTCATGTCTTTAATCTTTCTCAGAGAGTTATCATTTAAGACGTACGTTTCAAATTCTCTAGAATCCCAAATCTCTAATGAACCAGAATACACTGCAGGAAGTTTCGGATGTTTTAATTCATGTTCATGTAAATGTCCGAGAGCTATATAACTTATTTTATCGTAAAATCTCTTAAATATTGATAAACTTACCATATAGTAGTCCATGTTCGGTAATGCATATGTGTAAGGTGTTTCCTCTAGATATTGATGCATCATAACTATGTTTATAGCATTTGGATTAACGCACTTCTCTAAGTATCTTTCAATTCTTGATTGCAAGTCAGAGTACACACAACCAATACCAATAACTCTAACTCTGCCAATATCTAGATAATTATTCTCTAAATATGTTGCTAAGTTCATTGAAGAAATGACTTGTAATGGATTATTACTCGGTGATGTTATTGATGCCTCATGATTACCTCTTATGATAATTACATTAACGTTCTCTTCTCTTAACTTTCTCAAACCATTAATGACAGTTACGTAATCGTTCGGTGTTGGTCTTGAAGTATCAAAAAGATCTCCACAGATGATAACATATTTCAAATCTTTCTCATGTCTCAACTGTACTATCTTGTTAATAGCTTCAATAAAGGCTTTCTCATAATCCTTAGCTCTCTCTTCAAGACCATACTGTCTATGCCCTATATGCGCATCTGCTAATTGTGCAATTAGCATACCTTAAGTAGTTGTTTCTTTACTGTCTAAATATTTCTTTGCAGGTATTACACCATCAATTATGGCTTTATATGTTAAAGCAATTACATGTTTACAAATTCTTGAATCACATGTAGAGCAATGCCAAGATTTTTCTCTAATTCTAACTTCAACTCTTGAATTACCTACAGTACCTCTAAGTACTCCAAAATCATATTCAATATTCTTAACTTTATCCAGTAGTTCTAAGGATGTCTCTACATAGTCATCATCAATATCGATACCTAATAGTTCTCTCGTTAAAGTTAACATTTCTACATCACTCATCATCTTAATCACCTTTCTAGCTTTTAACCATGTCTTTACTAAATCTATATCACCACCACCATAACTTAGCACCCTATCTCTCAATTTTACAAGTATAGGGATGGGTGTTACTGGCCCTGTAATTAGAGCTTCACCAACATTAAGTATTGGTATGATTTTTGCATATTCATCACTTAACACTTCGCTTGATGAAATTACAGCATCTCTATCTTTAGAATTTATTATTCTTAAGATAATCTGACTATTACATTGACTGAGAATATCTTGATCAATCTTTGACGGTCTTTGAGTAATAACTACTAGGTATATGCCAAACTTTCTACCCTCACTTGCAATTCTAGAAATAATTTCAAGACTCCAAGTCTTTTTCTTACTTCTTGGTGGTGCAAGTTTATGAGCTTCTTCAATAATTACTATGACGGGATACTTGTACTTAAATCCTCTTAACTTCCTAACATAGTTAATTCTAGCTCTGAAAATTCTTGATAATATGTGATAAGTTACGTGATCCTGAACTTCATCACTAACACCTGCAAGATTTATAATAGCTACATGAGCTGGTTTTAAGATCTTCTTAAGTGATGTTGAGTAATAAGTATATACTCCAAGTTTTGAAAGTCTTCTTAAATATATTCTAGTACTTATCAAGATATTCTTAGCTTTCCTATCACTAATAACTTCATTAATTTCTTGAATGATCTCACTGATTCTCTCTTTATCATTGATTATTAGATTCTTATCATTAAGTTCAGGATTGAGTATTTTAATTACTTGATTAATGCTCTTCAACTGTCCATAACGTAGCAACATGTTCACTATCTTAATCATATTTCTTAAGGTACATACCTTTCTGTTACCTGTAACTTCTGCAATCTTCTTAACAAGTACGTGTACTAGGTGTATAAGGTACCTAATTCTAGAGGCACCTTTAGGTATACCTGCAATTGATGATAGAGTTTCTGAATCGATTTTAGCAATGTTTACTCTATACTTAACATCACCAAAGTGATGTGGAGATACCTTAACAACAACTACTCTATTAGCATATTCGGAACCAAGTCTATATAGACTTGATCCTACAGGTACATACTCTCCGTGTGGATCAATGACAACAAGCGTGGCTCCCTTCTTTAAAAGTTCTTCAATAAGTATTACTGACGACCATGTCTTGCCACTACCTGTAGCTGCAATTATGGCTAGATGTCTTCTTAAACCATTAACATCGATGCAAGCTTCAACTGATGGTTTAGCTATTAGATGACCAATACATAAAGTTCTATCCTTATTGACATGAATGATTTCTCTTACTAAATCGTCACTTGCTAGATATACTGGTGTACCTATTTGTGGTGTTGATTTAGGTGTTCTTATAGTGCCATTATGTTTAAATCCGAGAATGACCATTCTACCAGTAATAACTTCAACAAGACTTTCTTTAGGCATTGAAGAGAAGATATCAGCGATATATGATTCAGAGTTTAATCTATAAGGTTCTCTCTTAATTTCAATTATTTGTCCAAGAACTTTAATGATTTTCCACTCATCATCAATTTTCTCACTTAGATTAAAGTACACATAATCATATCTACCAACAACGTCTAAGTTCTTTAAAGCTATGGTCGCTATGTTGAAACTTGAAACATTGACGATGTAGCCTATTGGCTCATTAATACTCATTAACACTCAAGCTCATTGATTGTTACATAGTAATTAATGTTACGTATACTATTGATTAGGTAGTGCCGGGAAAAACTTTCACTAATCTAATGGTATAGCCTCAACAATGATGTACTTTTTACCTTCACATATAATTCTATCAAGAATTCTGACTATTCTTATCTTTACACCATCGTTTAGATTATAAATTCTGTATAAATATTTTGAAAGACATTTCTTGTCAATGTTGACTTTATGGTAAGTCAATATAACTCCTTCAATGATGCCTGTACTTTCAGGTAGAGCTATAACTATAGGTTCTTCTTCAACAACGACAGGTGTTAGTACTTCACCAGTAAGTAAGCATCTATGAGTACCTGGTAAGTTAATTCTTCTAACTTCAACTATTCTGTATGTGCGTCCAGGTTTTAATTTTCCGAGGCATGTATCATATAATTTGCAAGTTCTACATATATCAGGAATTGAATATAATTTAATGATCATTCCATTAATAGCTTGCTCTTTTGCAATAAGTGTTATTATTCTCTTTTTCATAACTAGATTTCTCTACTAGTAGTAATGTTGAGATATTTAAACTATTCACGCATGTACATGCCTCTTATAGGACTAATTCTAGGTGTAAGTGCCATGATTACTGCAAGTTTTGTAAGTTCTTTTCTTGAGATTTTACTGTAAGTTAAATAACTTATAAAACCTCCATGTTCTCCGATATTTTCAATTCCAGAAACCTTAACTGCGAGTTCTTCAAGTTCTTTATTGTTTGTAAAAATCTCTCTAATGAAATTTGAAGGTATTTCAAAGCCTGGACTTAAACCAGCACTTAATCTACCTCTCCTATCTATAATGACAGCAATAGTTATATCTATAAATCTGTTAATTATAGGCATCATGATTAGTCCAGATTCTATACCTACAGCCTCATCAGCATTTTCAACTACTTTTAAAGCATTTAAGGCTCTATTAACAGCACCTTTAACGGTCTCCTCAAGACTTTTAGGTTGATGAGAAATACCTGAAGGAACTTTTACAGGAACTATTTCAATATCAATATTAAACAGTTTGTAAGCTTCAATAACACCATCAATTTTAGCTCTATTAGTAGAACCGACAGCAACAATCATTAAGTGAAATTGTACTAATGGAAAAATTTAAACTTTAGACTTGAATGAGAAATTGAATTTATGTAATGAAGAATACTTTATAAGATCTTATTAATAATAACATCTTAATGATGATTTAAGGGCGCCTTGATGAGTGATGATATGACGGAGAACTGAATTACCTCAATGACTTCAATTTAATTAACTCAAACATTTTCCTTACCACATATATAACACTCTTCCAAGTACATGATGATACTTATAATTATTTGAACCTAAACTCTCACTTTCTATCTAAAATTTGAGGGATAATTGAAATATGAATAAGCATTATGGTGAGAAGACAGTACGATAAGTATTTTCTAATATGATTACCTAAAGTTAGTTATGACAATTTTAGTAAAAACTTTATAACTTATCTCAAATTACAGATAGATGTCAGGTAAGGTTTACATTATCGGTATTGGTCCTGGTGATATTGATCTTCTAACAGTAAAGGCTATTAAGGCATTAAGCAGAGCTGACGTTCTTCTCTTAGATAGACTTACTCCTAAAGGAATAACTAAGTTTGTTAAAAAGAATGTCGAAATTTACTTTATCGGTAAAGCACCTGGTAGGCATGTTCTTAGACAAGAAGAAATAATTAACTTAATGATATGTAAAGCTAGAGAAGGTAAAATTGTTGCTCGTGTTCATGGTGGTGATGCTTTCATTTTTGGTAGGGGTTTTGAGGAAGTTCAAGCACTTGTAAAGGAAGGTATCGATTTTGAAGTTATTCCTGGAATAACCTCAGCAATAGCTGTTCCTGAATATTATTTACTACCGCTAGTGCATAGAGGTGTAGCAAGTAGTTTTGCTGTAGTTACAGGTCGTGAAGATCCTACTAAAGGTAGGAAGTTTGTTGATTTTAAAAAACTCGCACGTGCCGTGGATACCATCGTGATACTTATGGGTATATCAAGTATTAAGGAAATATGTAGAGAATTAGTAACTTCCGGATTAAGTAAGGATACACCTATAGCCTTTGCTAGAGCTTTTATGGAAGATTCTAAACTACTAATCACTACCATAGGTAAAGTTGTTGATGGATATGTAGATTTTGAGAATCCAGCTGTAGTAATTATAGGTAACGTTGTTAATCTTATCAGAGAGATAATACCCATACTTAAAAAGATGGGTAAAAAAGTAGAAATTATTTAAAGAGTAAAAGTAACGTAGAGTATGTTCATTGGTGTTGTTGATTTTAAAGGACAGTATAATCACTTAATTTGGCGAAGAATAATTGAACTTGGTTGTGAAGCCGAGCTTTTTGAACCAAATCTTTCTCTAGATGATGTTGAGAGAAGATTTGATGGATTAATACTTAGTGGTGGCTCATATAATCTTCCTGAAGATCTTGATAAGATTGGTTATGCTCTAGAGTATGCTTTAAGATATAGCAAACCTATATTAGGTATTTGTCTTGGACATCACATAATCGCCTATGCATATGGTGGTAAATTAAGTAGGAGTAATCCTGAGTTTGGCGGTGTAACTGTACATGTCATCGATGAAGATGATATACTTAGAGGTATGGGTATGAAGTTCACAGCATGGGAAAGTCATAATGTAGAAGTTGCAGAACCACCAAAAAACTTCAAAATACTTGCATATAGTGATAAGGTTAAAGTTCAAGCCATGAAGCATGTAGAGAAGCCAATATATAGTGTTCAATTCCACCCAGAAGTGAGACATACAGAGAAAGGTGAAGTAATTTTCAAAAACTTCATAGAACTGTGTAGAAGATGAACTGGAAAGATACCTACTAGACATTACTAAGATAGAGTCTTCAAGAATTCATTATAACTACATATCCCTTCTCAAAAACCTCCCTTAATGCTTCTCTTCAATTTCTTCAACTCTAATACGTAATCTAGTGTATAGTTCATTTCCTTAACAATACATTCCACAACTTCAAGTATGTCAGCAAGTTCTTCAAGATTTCTAGATTCTTCAAACTCTTTCACTTTCTCCTTCAACTTATCTATAAGAAATTTTAACTTCTCCTCACCTGTAACGATCTTTAAGGTGAAATCTATACCTAATTCTTTAAACATTTCAGGAATTTTATCATGTACAAGCTTCATCACTATACGTCTCAAAAGACATATTTTAATACATACTCTAACTCTGGTTCTTTAAATAGGTAAGGTGTTAGATGGTGGACCGGCCGGGATTTGAACCCGGGACCACCCGCTCTCTTGTTGATTTAACGCAAGGCTTATGCGGGGCAAGCCCCTGGGCATCCTTCCAGGCTAGACTACCGGCCCTTACCTTACTACCTCATTACTATTAGTCTTTTTAAGGCTTACTTTACATAATCTTAAAGCTTCATTTATAGTATAATTTTTAGGCATGATAACATTATAACCGTGTCTCGAAATGGTCTTTGCTGTTACTTCTCCAATAGCTATGATCTTAACTTCATCTAGATAATGAAGTTTATTTCTACTCTTTAACTCTTCATACATGATCTTGAAGAGTCTTGAGCTTGTAAAGATTACTGCATCACAAATTTTCAAGAGTTCTACCGCATACTCTATATTTTCAATTATTTTATCGAATCTATACATTCTTAATTCTATCTTATTCTGAATATTTAATTCTCTTTCAAATTCTTCAGATCTTAGGATAAGTACTTTATCATTGATAGATTTTAGATAAAGCTCAACTCCACTACTTGAATATACTTTAGGCACTTTACAGTCAAAGTTTAGCTTTTTTAAAGCTCTCCTAGTTGAAGGACCAATACATATAACTTCTTTACAATTTCTTAACAGCTTAGTTAGAATACTAGTCATACCATGATTTTCTAGTAATGTAATTACCAGCTCACTCATAATGACTAGATATTTCCATAAATTCTCCGCATATCTTTCAAGTACTCTACATGCATCTACATTAAGGATTGGCTTTACTATTGGTACTACGATTATGTCCAAATCTTTTACCTCATTTTCAATTTCCAAATATTTACCTAATACTCTTGGTATGAGAATGAGCATTATTTAAAACTCTGAGAGAGCGAAGAGGTATTAAATTTTCCCAATACAACTAATCATCTATGAGCGAGATTTATGACTGTATAATAGTTGGTGCAGGTATTGCAGGTCTTACAGCTAGTCTCTACTTAGCTAGACAAGGCTTAAAGATCATCATTATAGGTAAAGATTTAGGTGGTCAACTTAAACTCGCAAGTGATATACAGAACTATCCAGGCTTTACAAGCATTAACGGTATGGACTTGATTAGAAGAATTGAGAAACAGGTTAGAAACTATAATGTGAACATTATGTACGATGAAGTTATTAAGATTGAGGAAATTTATAGAGATGGTAAGAAATTATTTAAACTACGCACCGTTAAGGAATGTGAATATGAGACTTTAAGTGTAATCTTAGCTTTAGGTAAATCTCCTAAAGAACTGAACGTTCCTGGCGAACGTGAATTTAAAGGTAGAGGAATATCTTACTGCGTTATATGTGATGCACCCTTGTTTAGAAATAAAAATGTTGCATTAATTTCATGGGGTGAACATGCTGAACTATCAGTAACAACTCTTCTTAATTATGTATCAAAACTATACTGGATCTATCCAACAGAACATGCAGATACTGATGATGAGTTTACTAGAAAGATTAGAGAGAATAGCAAGGTTGAAATCTATTCAAGCACTGAAGTTGTGAAGTTTCTTGGCGAGAAGAAGTTAAGTAAGATTATACTAATGAATAGGAAGACAGGTAGATGTTTTGAACTTCAAGTTGATGGTGTATTTATTGAAGTTGGTTATGAATTAAAGACAGACTTCTTGAAAGACTTCATCGAACTTAACCATAATGGCGAGATAATTATTGATAAGTTATGTAGAACAAGTAGAGAGGGCATTTTTGCTGCAGGTGATGTTACCGATACTCCATATAAACAGGCTATTATTGCAGCTGCGCAGGGTGCTATTGCTGCCTTATCGGCATGTAACTACATCTATAGCGTTAAAGGTATTGGTAAGAAGATTACTAGAGATTGGAGGAAACTTCAACTTCAGGAAAGTTACTTCAGAATTTCAATTTAACAAACCTTTACTTTTACTCGACTTCAAGATCTTGCTGTGATATAGTCTTAAAGCATATACGACATGCTTACATACACCTCTATATCTAAAGAACTCACAATCACAATGTGCAAGTACTTTTCTAAAACCTTCACGATATGGCTCAATACCAATAACTACGTTATGTACTAGTCCTGGTCTAGACTCACTTTCAACTTCAGCTTCAATCCATGTAAATCCATTCTCAATCCATGAGGATTTTAATCTACCTCTAACTCTTCGTGCTCTAGATGACATGCTTGTGAGGGTTAAACTGTTTTTCACGCACTTTAAAAATCCTTCTCTATTGCAATTTAATCTTTAAAACATCTACATAGTAGAATTACATAAATGATTAGAAAAATTAGAGTTGCCACTAGAGGTTCTAAATTATCGTTAATACAGACTAAAATTGCGATTGAATGTATTAAGAGAAGATTTCCTAACCTTGAATTTGAAGTAGAGATTGTAAAAACTACAGGTGATGTTATTCAGGACAAGCCATTATATAAAATTGGTGTTAAAGGTATTTTTGAAAAAGAAGTGAATATTGCTGTGCTTGAAGGTAAGGCTGATATTGCCATTCATAGCTTAAAAGACCTTCCTGGAGATATCCATCCAGACTTAGTTATTGCTGGTTATCCACCAAGAGATGCACCTCTAGATGTACTCGTTACTACGAATTACGAGCCAGACCTTGAAGCCTTGCCTGAAAGAGCTATCATAGGTACTTCAAGTCTTAGAAGAAGAGCATTTATACTACATAAAAGACCTGATTTAAAGATTGAAAATATTAGAGGTAATGTTGATACTAGAATTAAAAAACTAGTTGAAGGTAGATATGATGCTATAGTTCTTGCAGAAGCAGGTATTGTTAGACTTATCGAGGAGGGTTTGAAATTTCCTGTAAAGTATAGACCCTTCAATCCTAGAGAACTACCACCAGCACCTGGACAAGGAATAATAGCTATAGTTACTAGAAGAGATAGTGAAGAGTTAATTAGTATTCTTGAAGAAGCTAGTGATTGGAGAACTAAAATTGAGGCTAAGGCGGAAAGAGAATTTTTAAGAAAAGTAAGAGGTGGCTGTCACATACCTTTAGGAGGTATTGCACAAGTAGTTAATGATAAGCTAATCTTCATTGCAGGTATTGCGTCAATTGATGGTTCTGAAGTTAAGATCATAGAGATTGAGGGAGATTTAAAAGAACCTGAGAGGATTGGTGAAGAAGTAGCATATAGACTTAGAGTTGAAGCTAAAAGTATTTTTGAGAAAGTTGAATATGAGAAGGAAAGAGTGGTTAAGAGTTGACTTTACATGAGCATATCCTTAATAAGTTCCTCATAATTAACGTATTTCATAAATACCTTCTCAACAAGATTTATTCTCTTAACATCTTCAGGCTTTATCTTACCACTAATTTCCCTGACTCTAGATATGGTTGTGTAAGTATCATACGATACTAAAAGTAGAGGCACTCCAAGTTCTTCAGCCTAGCAAGTACTCTATAGCTAGGTGTAACTCCGCCTGTAAGTATTATTGCTTTTGTGTCTGTTTCAAGTGCTGTAAGTATAATGTCAGCACGATCACCTCCAGTTATAACTATCTTATTAGGTATTCTTCTAAAATAGGTTAATGCTAAATCTGGAGTCATAGCACCGATTAGTATATTTTCATAAGTAATGTCAAGCTTATCTTTGCATGTAAGTACTTCAGCTTTTAAGTAGTTAGCAACTTCTTTAAGTGTTGGATTTAGAAGTTCTGAGATTTCAGGAATAATGCCATAAAGTTTAATGTTTTCACCCCTTAATAACTTCTTAATAACATCTACTCTACTTAAAATGTGATGTTTAGTCATGTTTAATATTACACCAAGAACCTTGAGATCTTTCTCCATGCATAAATTCTTTAAAGTTAAAATATCTCCTAAAGCTTCTTCACTAATAGCTTTAACAACTATAAGTATATTAGAACCTAATAGTTTAGCTATACTGTGCTCACATACTCTTCCAGGAAGACCACAATACGTTAACGTTCTAAAGCCATTAATTAATACGATATCATAGTCTTTATAATACTTATGAAAATTCTCCTTGATAGTCTTAAGTACATAATTACCATCAAGTTGTGTCAGGACGTCTAAATACTTATATGTGGTTTCTATATTGATAGGTGATATGGCATTGTATGGTTGTGGCATTTCTAGTACATGTTTCATTAAGATTATTGAAGAATCTACAAACTTATCATCAATCTTTATTGTGCTTAAGCTTATAGGTTTATAATAACCTACACGATAGCCTCTTCTTCTCAATATTAATGATAATCCTAAAGTAATGATGGTCTTACCTGAATATGCCTCATTCGAAGTTATGTAGAGGTTTACCATAATTTATATTCAAGTAGGTTCTCCTTTAATAACCTCACTAAGTCGTCTATACAGTATGTATGTACAGTCACTATCTTCATCGTAATCACTATTTTTGAGTTCTTCAATTATTAATTCATTACAATTACCATATCTAGTTCTATACATCTTTATAATTCCTGAAATATTTTCAGGACCTAATTCTCTTGTTATTTCAATAGCTATATTACCTCTCTTAAACAACATTCTCTTGAAATTCGCAGTTTTATGAAGAAGTAATTGTAATGGTGATGGTAGAAAAGCATAATGTACTTTTAAGCCAATCTTTTGAGCCATATCTATACACTTATTGATAAGTTCAAAATCAATAAGTAAGTCATATATTACACTCACAATCTCGCCATGAATGAAAGATTTATTTAACTCTTCTTCAATAACGTCGTTTGTAACTTCTTGAAGATTATACTTTCTAGCATCTTCTCTACAAAGTTCTAGAATTCTTGATGATACATGACTCGTATAGAATACTAAGTCTGACTGATTAATAATTCTAAAAGCCTTAAAAGTCATGTGATTTCTCAAGCCAAAACCAATATCTATTAGGTATAGTCCATCCTCAATTCTACAATTAGTAAGTCTTAATTTATTAAAATTTAATCTATATATGTGCCTTCTATTACCTCTAGAAATATCTATAAGAGTTTTTACTAAGTCTAGTCTTTTTAACTGTTGAAGAACTGAACGCACAGTTCTAGAACAGAGACCTGTATTTTCAACAATCTCTTTAAATGTTAAGTATTTCTTATCATTGATTAAATGTTCAAGAATCATATAGCTAATTACGACTTTTGTCGATAAAGGTAATGATTTATATGAGACACTATACATGCGTCCCTCAGCTATATAGATTATTAACAGTATGGTATTTAAGCTTTACCATTTAAACATGAGCTATATTGAGTTAGGAGACTATTATTTTCATATCTACTACACAATATTCTTTCTCATATAGTAGTAGCGGATTTATGTCTAGTTCTAAAATTTCAGGCACGTCAATGGCTAACTGCGACACTTTCAATAACACATCTATGAGTGAAGTGATATCGGCAGGTCTCTCTCCTCTATAACCTCTAAGTATCGTATATACTTTAGTTTCTTTAATCATCTCCATTGCATGAAGTTTACTTAAGGGTGCTAATCTGAAAGAGACATCTTTAAAAATTTCAGCATAAATACCGCCCATACCAAACATAATTAAAGGTCCAAAAGTTGGATCTCTCTTCATTCCTATAATTAATTCCTTACCTGAAGGTACCATTTTCTGAACAGCTATACCGTAAACTCTAGCATAGGGTACATATCTTGAAACATTATTCATTATCTCTATGAATGCATTTTCAACTTCTTTAGCATTGTTTAAATTAAGTTTTACACATCCAACATCAGTCTTATGAAGTATTTGCGGTGATATTATCTTAAGAGCTACTGGATAACCGATCTTTTCAGCGATATCTATAGCTTCATCAATAGTTTCAGCAATACCCATCTCTGGCATTCTTAATCCACATGCATTAGCAATTTCGTAAACTTCGTGAAGTAGAAGTACTTTCCTATTCTCACTCTTAACTTCATCGATTACTTTTCTTATTAAATCAAGATTTAGTTGAATCTTCATAGGTCTTTCCATTTCCTCAAGAATTAAGAACTTCTTTAATTCTAAGTACTTCTTGAGATTAGCTAATACCTTAGCTATCTTTTCAGGACTTTCAAAACATGGTATTTGAGAATCTATTAACAACCTTCTAGCCTTATCAACAGTTTCACCTCCCATAAATAAGGCTATAAATATCTTATCAAGACATTCACTACTATATCTAATTATTAATCTTGCAATATCTAGAGGTTCAGTCATGGCTTGTGGTGTCGTTACTACAATGATGACGTTATAGTTCGATCTTGATATTATTGAGAGAGTCTTTTCAAATCTATCAATTCTAGCATCACCAAGAATGTCTATTGGGTTATGTATAGATGCAGCCTTAGGTAAGTAGTTTCTAAGTTCATTAGCAATGGCGGCAGATGGTGAGGTTAATCTAATACCAAATCTCTCACATGAATCTGTAAGTAGTATTCCAGGACCACCAGCATTAGTGATTATTACTGGATTTAATTCCTCAACATACCTACACGTTGATAAGAAAAAGGCTGTCTCTATAAGTTCTTCGAAACTATATACTTGAACAATACCGCACTGCTTAAAGGCTGTTTCATAAGTTACGACAGTACCTGCAAGTGAACCTGTATGTGAAGATACTGCTCTTGCACCTTGTTCAGAAATTCCTGCTTTAAGAATAATTATGGGTTTAGTTTTAGATACTTGCTTAGCTATCTGAGTAAATTCATAACCATTAGACACACTTTCAAGATACATCGCGATAACTTTAGTGTTTTCATCATTAGCTAGAATTCTTAGAAAATCATTTTCATTAAGGTCAGCCTTATTACCTAGAGAGACTATCTTACTAAATCCTAAACCCTTCTCGAATGCAAGATCTATAAGTGCCGTAATTAGTGCGCCACTTTGAGAAATTAATCCAATTCCTCCTCTTTTAGGCATTTTTCCTGCAAAAGTTAAATTTAATGGAGCATGCGTATCTATGTATCCTAGACAGTTAGGTCCAAGTATTCTTGAACCATATTTTCTAGCAATCTTAACAATTTCTTTTTCTCTTTCTAAACCCTCATAACCAATCTCTTTAAATCCTGCTGATATAACTATAATGAAGGGCACTCTCTTTATACCACACTCCTCAACAACTTCAAGAACAGCATGTGCAGGTATAGCAATTACAGCAATATCAACATCGTCAGGTATGTCGAGAATGCTTGCATATACTTTCAATCCTAGTATCTCGTTAGCCTTGGGATTTACTGGATAGATCCTGCCAGAAAAGTTAGACTCTATAAGATTTTTCAAAATTATATGTCCAACTTTGTGAGATTCTCTAGAAGCACCGATAATAGCTATAGATCTTGGTTTTCTCAAAATTTTCTCTAAAAATTCAAGGCCAGACATTGGTCATTTAAAACTTCAAAATATAGGGTTTTATATAGTATCTTCACTTAAGTTATTTACTTTAAAGCAGCTCTCTTTCTATTACTCACTTAAGAGTGATGAGCATCATGACTAAACAATTAATCATTACTTTTCGACAAATTGAGTGACCATTGTTAAGATGGCTGCAGTATTTATGTAGAGATTTTACACTTCTCAGCACTATAACTTTTACATAATGTCTTTATTGAAGTTATTGTTTAGAAGAATTTGTAATTAATACTTAAAGCACGGTAATTCTCAAGTAATGCATACACTACTTAATTCTTAATCATACATATGGATTTACGATGTAATACTTATAAGAGAGTTATCTAGTAATATGTAGTTGATGTTAAATTTATGCGTAATCACTACTAAGACAGGTCTTTCATCATTTCTTGAAGCTGTCAACTACATTAATGAAGAATTAAATAATATTATTAACGTAGAGATATTCTATACGCATCTACTTGATGAGAATGATATAAACTATATTCACAACTTTGAACAATCAATTCTAAATTCAGACATCATACTTATAGACATCAGAACACCCTCAAGTTGGTTTATTGATAAGTTATTTGAAGTTATAAGTAAGTCAAGAGCTAAAGTAGTTCTACCACTTGTCATCGGTAGTCCAGCGCTATTACAGCTCTTAAAATTAAATGGAATTACAGGTAAATTCATTACTTCAAAGCTTAGAGAGTATGATTTTGATACACAATATCTTGACATGTCTAAGATGTGGAAAGTGATGGATTTTATTGAGAAGAGTGGTAAGTTCTTACCTATAGGTATGTTTAAACATTTTAGAAATTGGATACTATGTATAAAGTACTGGACGTATCATGGTAAAGAGAATTTAAAGAACATGATTTACTTAATATTGAGAAACTACTTTAACATGAACGTTACGTATAAGGAACCAGTAATTGAAATTAAGCCAACATCGATATATGATTCTGAACTTGGATTCATAAATAATGTTGAAGAGTACTTAAAGGTGAGTAAATGTAGTCTTGAAAAACCGATAATTGCTATTCTGCTATACTCAGGAATGCACTTTGATCAATGTAAGATAGTGGCTGAATCTCTATTTAAAGAATTGAAAAATCGCGGAGTCGATGTATTACTTATTATTGGCGGAGGTAGTGGTAGGGATTTAATTAAAAATTTAGAAGCACTTGAACGTAACTGCATACTTAATGGTAAATCCATCATCGATGGAATAATTAATCTTCAATGGTTTAGAATTAATGGCGGTCCTTATGGTGGTCCTTCAGAACCTACTTGGGAATTGATGAGGAAGCTGAATTGTCCTCTATTTAATGGCTTTATTATGTTTATGAGAGAAGTTTCTAAGTGGGAAAGAGATGAACGTGGAATTTCACCTATTGAAGTAGTTACAGCTATAGCATTACCTGAAATTGATGGTGCTATAGAGCCAATACCACTAGGTGGTCTCAGTGATGATTTATCAAAACAGACAGTAATCATTAAGGATAGAATAGATAGAAAGGTGGGTAGAGTGATCAATTGGATTAAACTTAGAAGATCAAGTAATGACAAGAAGAGAGTTGCAATAATCATATACAACTACCCACCTGGCGAGCATAATGTTGGTAGTGCTTCCTATCTAGACGTATTGAAAAGTTTAGAAGTACTAATAAGATATTTGAAAGAGCATGGATATAAAGTTTCAGAAGTAAGTAGGGAGAAGTTGAAAGATCTCATATCTAAGTATCTTGTAAATTCTCCACAATGGTCTACATATAGTGATGATGTTATTGTTCTAAATGTTAATGAATATGTTGATTACCTTAACACATTACCTAAAGAAAGTGTTGATAAGGTTATTAAAGTTTGGGGTAATCCTCCAGGCAGTGTTAATGTTCTTAATGACAAGATAATCATACCTGGAATCATGTTAGGTAATGTATTTATTGGTGTTCAACCTAGTCGTGGAGTTCACGAAAATGTTGACAAAATTTATCACAGTAAAGACTTACCACCTCATCACCAATACCTGGCATTCTATTACTGGATTAACCATGTATTCAGAGCTGACGTAATTATTCACTTAGGTACTCATGGGACATTAGAGTTCATGCCGGGCAAGGAGGTTGGATTATCAAGTACATGTTTTCCCGACTTACTAATCAGTAATACTCCTCACGTATACGTATATCATGTAACTAACCCTTCAGAAATGACTATTGCTAAAAGAAGAAGTTACGCTTACGTAGTAACACATGGAACACCATCATTCATGAAAGCTGAACTTTATGGAGATTACCTTGAGCTTGAAGAATTGCTTCAAGAACTTGAAGAGGCTAAGGTACAGGATCCATGTAGAGTTGAGATTTTAAAAAAGTTAATTCAGGAAAAGTGTTTAAAGTTAAACCTTGAATATGATAGTATTGATGAGCTTCACGATAAGTTATTTGAAATAAAAAGAGCAATAATACCTAAAGGTCTACATGTTCTTGGTCAATTATGGAGTGATGATGATATCATTGAATATCTAGTCTTTCTCCTAAGATATGATCGTGAAGTTAAATCTCTACATAGGTTATTACTTGAACTTAGAAAACTAAACTATGATGAAGTACTTGAAAAGCCTCACATTATCATTAATGGAAAAAGAGCAAGTAAGATTCTTGAAGAAATTGAAGATGAAGTTAGAGATATTGTGAGTAAGTTAGTGAAGAGAAAGTTAACTATTAATGATATTGTTAAGAAGTATCCTAAGGAGGTTAGAGGAGAATTGAAAGAAGTTTTAGAATTTATAGAAGATATCACAAACCGTATAAGATCTAGTGATGAATTAAAAGCCATTCTGAGAGTTCTAAATGGCGAGTATATTCAGCCTAGAGTTGCAGGTGATCCCATTAGAAATCCTGAAATCTTTCCAACAGGTAGTCATGGTTATGCTTTCGATCCAAGATTAATACCAAGTAAAGCTGCATATTTAAGGGGAGTCAAAATTGCTGAAGAAACTCTGAGAATATATAAAGAAAGATATGGTAAGTATCCGGAAACTGTAAGTGTCGTACTATGGGGCTTTGAAACTATGGGTACTCGTGGTGAAACAATTAGTCAAATACTTCATTATCTAGGTGTTAGACTTGTCAGAAAGTATGGACCTTGGTCTTGGAATCTTGAAGTAATTCCTCTTGAAGAACTTAAAAGACCTAGAATTGATGTTGTTGTAACTATATGTGGTATCTTCAGAGATACCTTCCCAAACTTGATAACAATGATTGATAGAGCTGTAAGACTTGTAGCCTCCTTAAATGAACCTCTAGAAATGAATTATGTTAGAAAACATTATTTAGAAATGAAAAGCACATATGGAGAAGATTCCATTATTAGAATTTTCGGCCCTAAAGATGGAGCATACAATACTAGATTAACAGACATGATTGAGACTTCATACTGGAAAAGTGAAGACGAACTTGCAAATACCTACATTGAGGATATGATGTATGGTTATGGCGAGCATACTCATGCAAAACCTTTGAAACAAGTTTTTGAAAAATTGTTAGGCAGAGTTGATCTAGTAACTCAGATAAGATATGCTCATGAGTATGAAATTGTAGATCTAGATCATTACTATGAATTTCTTGGAGGTCTTAAGAAGAGTGTTGAGATGCTCAGAAACTCTAAAGTCGACACAATATGGATTGACACAACAACTGAAAGAGTTAGGTATAGGAATGTGAAAGATGCAATTGATCATGCAGTTAGAACGAGATTACTTAATCCAAAATGGATCAACAGTATGTTGAATCATGGTTATGATGGTGTTCGTGAATTATCCAAGAGAGTAGAATACATTTTAGGACTTGCAGCAACTGTAGGAGAAGTACCAAACTGGGTATGGAATAAGATTGCTGAGCAGTACGTGTTTAATGATGAGATTAGGAATAGAATGTTAAAGGAAAATAAGTGGGCAATGTATGAAATAATCAAGAGAATTTATGAAGCATATACACGTGGATATTGGAAGACAGAGTCTGAAGTAATTAGCAAATTGAAAGAAATTGCAAGTAGAGTTGAAGAATTGTTAGAAGAGTAAGATTGATAAGGATTCTAAGATACTTAACTTACAAATCATGAATCATAATTATACTAAAAATTGCGGAGGGAAATTATTAATAATCAAAAATTACACAACTTATCTTCACACAATCATGAGGAAAAGAAAGATCCTGCTCTTTCAATTATGGAAGTAGTGAATATAGGCTGAACGTGTTCTATCAATTATTCATTTTTGAATTTTCTAACAAATTTTATTCAATTTAACTAGTTCAACCATTCTGAATATTTTCAATTTCTCGTTTGAGTTTCAACTTTAATTTTTGAACCTTTAAATGCTCTTCAATAGTTCTATAAACATCGGCATTCAGTTGTTGAATCTTACAGAATGTATTATACACAACATTGTTTCTTGTTTATGTATTTCTTATTACGTAATATTTTAAAACTTAAATGAGAGGTATTTTCAAGATTAATAATGAATAAGAGGTTTGTTTTCCCCTTCCCTGCCATTGTTGGTCAAGAGAAGGCAAAATTAGCACTTCTTGTAAATGCTGTTAATCCACTTATTGGTGGTGTTCTTCTTCGTGGTGATAAGGGTACTGGAAAGACAACTATGGTTAGAGCTTTAGCAGACATTCTACCTGAAATTAAAGTCGTATCCAACTGTCCATTTAACTGTGATCCTGAAAATCCACAATTAATGTGTGATTCATGTCTTGAAAAATACATGAGAGGTGAAGAATTACCTGTAAGTATTAGAAGAATGAAAGTTGTGGATTTACCATTAAGCATAACTGTAGATAGACTTGTTGGGACTTTGGATTTTGAGAAAGCTATCAAGGAAGGTATTAGAGCCTTAAAGCCAGGGCTCTTAGCAGAAGCTAATCGAAACATACTATATATTGATGAAGTTAATCTCCTCGATGACTATGTAGTAGATGTGCTTCTCGATGTTGTAGCTTATGGCTGGAACATCATTGAGAGAGAGGGAATTTCCATAAAACATCCATGCAGAGTCATCCTTGTAGGTAGTATGAATCCTGAAGAAGGAGAACTTAGACCACAAATACTCGATAGATTTGGACTTGTGGTTAACGTTGAAGCACCTATGGATTCAGAAACTAGAATGGAAGTAGTTAAGAGAGTTGAAGAGTTTTGGCAAGATCCTGAAAAATTTTACAAAAAATATGAATCAGAAATTAATGATTTGAGAAACAGAATTACAAAAGCTAGACAATTGTTACCTAAAGTTGAGATTGATGATGATTTATTAAAAACACTTTCAGAGACTATAATTAAGCTTAAAATAAAGACTCATAGAGCTGAAATTGTAACTGTAAGAACGGCAAAAGCAATAGCTGCACTTGATGGTAGAGTTAAAGTGAGTCTTGAAGATCTTAAAAAAGCTATGGAACTTTCATTACCCCATAGAATCAAGGCAAAACCTTTCGAGAAAACTCAAATACAGATATCCGAAACGATCAACAATAATGAACAATTAAGTGGTAAAGAGAAATTTCGTGAACAAGTAGAGTCATATAAGTGTGTTCATGAAGATTTAAGAAGAGTTCTTAATGAAAAATCAATCAATACTTCAAGCAGTAGAGAAATGAAGTTTAAGACTGAACATATAGATATCATGATTAATTTCTCAAGATGTTTATCAAGAGGTAGTGACATCTTAGTAATGAGATGTTCAAAAGATGCTAGAAAAACCATCATAAACTATCCTCAAGGATTTCCAATCACGTACATTACCCCTAGGAAGGTAGACCTGATAGTTGATCTAGATATACACGCAACACTACTTCAAGCAGCTACTCGACAATCAACATTACCTATAAGAATTAGCTTTGAAGATTTGAAAGTTAGAGTTAGAAGGATTAGAATTCCGAAAGTAAATATCATACTACTTGACTCGAGTGGTAGTATGGCTATCAAGAGAAGAATAAGTATTGCTAAGGGATTAGTAGCTAAAATTATTGAAGAATCTTACATTAGAAGAAATTACGTGTCATTAGTTATTTTCAAAGATAAGAATGCAGATATGGTGGTTGAATTATCTAGAAATTATGAGCAAATACTGGATCTACTGGATAAGATTCCTACAGGTGGTAAGACACCTCTTTCACATGCACTTCAATTAACTTTAAACTTCATAGATAAGTTAAAAACGAAATTTAAAGATGGCATAGATGTTTGGTGCTACATCATCAGTGATGGTAAGGCTAACGTACCTCTAGGTCTTGCAGAGAGTATTCATGAGGAACTGAGCATGTTTTTACAACAATTTAAGAAAATGAATATTAAGCTCATAGTATACGATACTAGACCCACAGATATCATTGACCCATCAATATCGTATATAGAGTTGTTTAGAGAATTCGAATATCCAATATATAGAATTACCTAAACTATGAGGAAAAAGTATTTATTGATATGGAACATTTATTAACTTGAAGGCTACTCTCATGATTGAAGGATCAGTACTTATTTGGTACTTCATTAGGAGTATAATCATCTTCTTTCCTATAACTTATTTTGGTGCTTTTCTTTCAAATCTTCTACACGAGCTTGGAATTTTTAGAAGAATTGAGCCTTATTTAGAACCTTTTGTTAAATTTCTAAAAGTACCAACATTTCTATTACCAGCTATCATTTCGAGTCTAATTAATTTAAGACTTGAACATGTCATTGTTTACTCATTTTACTCTAAAGGATTAATTAATGATAAGTTTATAATATACTACAATCTCATTATGAGTCCTTTAAGGCACATTCATTTAATGATGTGTTATCTTATTCCAATATCGATACCAACGCTTGGTCTCTATGCTGGCTTACTCTACGTAATGTTTCTTTTTACTAAGAGCTTACTGACAGCTATTTTAGGATACATATATGGCATGTTTATTAGAAAGAATTACATCATTAATTATCATAACCTTGAAGCTGATACTAGCCTTTTCCTTCCTCATGAATCTAAGAACATTAAAACATGTATTTCAACTTCATTGAGATATAGTTTGAAATTACTAAAAAGACTTTCAATAAGGTTTTTAATAGTCATGTCGATAATGTTAATACTAATTCTTCTTGGAATATTTCAATTACTAAACCACTACTTAGAGAATCTCCTAAAACCAATTTTTCAACAATATAACTTCAAATCTGAACTCATAAGTGTCATAGTCATATCCACAATATATCCAATGATTGCTCCCTTCATTGCAGGTTCTTTTCTTGCAAGTGATGTCTTAAGTATTAAGGAGGTATTGCTTGGCTTATTACTTGGTAGCATGTTATTTATGGTATTTTTCGACTTTACTAGACATTCATTTCCATTCTTCGCATCGATATATCCTTTAAAATTGGCTTTTAAATTGTCATTATCACTAGTTATTGCAAGTGTAATAACTACGCCAATCCTGATAGCAATACTTTTACTACTTCCTATTTAATTTTCTATTTATTAGATACTTAAAACGCATAAAAGCTTATTACTATCTAGTTAGAGAGTGCATAAACTTAGTAATTAAAATATCTTAACTGACCGTAAGAAAGTAATGATTATCAGATTTTGTGATGAATGGTCTATTCATAGAGAGAATTCCTAAACATGCATGTTAGAGATATCATTGAGGATTTTGTTGATAGGGTAGTTAAAGCATTTTCAGATGCTGTAGTTTTTCTCTTTGGGTTCGCATCTTTATATGTTTGTATATGAGTGTATATGAACTGTCATTGGTTTATCTTTGGTTCTCCCGCTCTGTCGGGTTTCATCCTTCATTGCGGGAGCGTCGGGTCCCCTAAGCGCTCCCGCATCCTCCTTAAGGCATGAAGGTAAAGAATCCATATCTACTACACATCGCTAGTCTATGTTTATAGGATAGCTTTGCTCCACATCTAGGGCATACAGTTGAGGTACTTTTAGGATTAACAAATATTATCGATACATTATATTCTATTGTTTTAGTTATTATAGCATGCTGTAGTTTACGGTATGCAAATCTCGATAGCTTATTAGCTAGCTTAGATGATTTCTGTGAAGTATTGAACCGCAGCTTCTCTAAATCCTCTAGTATTATAACACTTCTAGCTCTCATAGCCTTCAATACAATATACTTAGCAAATTTCCTTGACCAGTCAATTACTATGTTTCTTGAACGCCTGTGAAGATTTCTAATTCTATTAAGTATTCTTTGATTGTATCTTCACATTCTAGGATACTTCTTCTGTAGCTTCTCAGCATGAATCTTTAAAGATAATGCCCCAACAAACCTAGTATCAATCCTTCTAGCACTCCTCCCATCATACACGACTACCTTTCTAAGGTTGATATCAAGAGATATAATCCTCCTAGGCTTGTATGGTCTATACTCTCATCTGAATGGTATTGATACCCAGATACTACCTTGTCTATCTATTGATACTATTACCTCGTACCATTTCCTTCCCATAAACTTTCTTATATAGTCTTTACTATGTAATAGTTTTACCTTGAAGACTCTACTTCTAAGCTTTATTATGACTAATTGGTTCTCTAGGTCGACTACTGCATCATACTTGTCTAGTCTTGCTGACAATTTTTTAGTATGGGTTTACCTCCATTATTTCTCTTAGCCGATTTAACAATTGATAATGCATACTTGTATATCTGCTTGACTTGATGTGCTCGGAATCCTTGTTCTCTAAGTAATTTATAGAACATTTGATGAACTTGATTAGGTGTTGGTAATTTATCAAGTTCCCATAAAGCATTTATAACATATTGTATTGCTCTACGTGTTAGATATAGTTCTTCTCTTAAATCATTAAGAGAACCATTAACTAAAATTCCTTGTGCTTTTAGAGTCAGCATATACTCTCCTTGGGGAACCACCTTAACTAAGGTGGTCTTCCCCCTCATCGGAGACGTTAAGTATTTTAATTGGTAGCTATTTTTATAAGCTTTTCTAGCTATATCTTATACTTGGTGGTATAGTGAGCAAGGTATACGTCTTTGAAGCAACACTACTAAGCTATGGCAAAGGAAGAGTAATCATATACCCACCAAAAGAATACCAAGAAAAACTAGCAAAACATAAAGGAAAAAGGATCAAAATAATAGCAATAATCGAAGAACAAACATGAAAAACATATAAAACTATATGCCTTCACATAAAACTTGCTACGGCAGTTTTGCTCGTGGTGATTGGCTAATCGATAGTGATGTAGATATAATAGTGGTCAGTGACTATTTTAAAGATATGGATTAGTTAAGTAGATGTGCAAAATTGAGATTACTAATACATCCTGAAATTCCAATAGAGGTACTTGCCCACACCAGAAGTGAAATTGAATATGAGCTAAGAGATGCTAGGATTATTAATGAAGCCTCAAAATATTGGATAAGAATTAATTGTTAGAGTTTTTCCCTTAAACCTACGTAATACTTATAACAAGGTTACGTAGGTCTGGAATACATGAGATTGAGAACGGTATATATTGGTATTGCCATAAGTGTAATTGTTATTGCAGGTATCATAGTCACAATGTACTTAATGCATAAATTTCAGCAATTAATTACACTTTCTCAAAATCTAACTATTACAAGAACTCCAAAATTGAAGATCTTATGGATAAGCGACATACTTATCGATAAGTCATGGCTTATCGAACACGGTATGTATGTCAGGGCATGGTCATGGAAAAGTTTTATCAAAGGTTCAGTCGTGATATCGCCTAATGGCAAGTACATCGCGGTAACGACACAAAAAGGAGAGATCTACGTATTCAATAGTAATGGTAGTTTAGTAAGAAAGTTGGAGTTTGGTTTAGGTAAAGTACCATATTATGGAGTAGTCTTCTCACCAGATAGTAAGTATTTAATTGTCGGTTTATCATCAAGAAATGGAGAGCTGCTTGTGTATGATTTAAAGACTTGGAGTTTAATCTTCACGTATAAAGCGTCGAATGATCTCCTAAGTCCCTCAAATGCTTCAGAAATAACAATCCTTAAAAAACCATGGTATGGGAATGTTATTCAGTACGTGACATTTGATAATAAGAGTGTTATGTATGTAGTGATTTCTCAAAGAGTTATAGATCCTGAAAAGCAGAGACCCATATATAGAAAAGTTAATCTTAATCTTTTTGAAGTATATCCTGAATTAAGATCTATCTTTTCAAATCTTACAAGTTATGTTGTTGAGTTATGGGTAAGTACTTACATCTCCAGAATCATAGCTATTGATACAAAAACTTGGAAGATCTTATGGAAATGGCCTAAAGATGATTATGCCTACATACTCATATCGATGATTGATGTTGATAGTTATGGGAAGTATTTAGCAGCATGTTCATGGTGGGGCTACTATTATAAGGACCCTAAAGAGTGGCATGGAGGTACAATATTCGTAATTAACGCGTCTTCAGGTCAATTACTTTATAGATGGGATGTACCACCAAGAGTACCAATATTCAATCGCACCAATATTTGGAATGGTATAGATTTAACAAGTGATGGTAAATATTTAGCAGTTATTCCAAGTGATGGTAGAGTTTATGTTCTCGATAATGAGAAATCCGTAGAGAAAGGTCAACCTGTAGTTCTATGGGAAAGAACTATCATGAATCCCATACTTAGCGATGTATTACTAATACCTAAAGGTACAGGTAATTTTATCATTAAGAAAACTTACATATATTCAGGCACATACTTTGCAGGCATCGTTAAGGATAGAGTAATTCTGTACTGCTCAGTAACGTACAGCACTTATTGGTCACCAAAATATGAACGTAAACCACTTCACCAACATCCTAACCAGACTAAGTTATTCATTTTTAACTTAAAGACAGGAGAGTTGCTCTTTATTGATAAATTCTCTGGTAAGCCTATGTACGGTAAGGTGAGACCTTTTGCATCAAGTAAGTGTTACTTAACTGCATCCATTGGTAATGATTGGGTAAGTGCTGATGCATCTATGGCAGGAATATATGTTTGGGATGTATGTAATTTAAAGCTTGTAGCAAAATATTTGACTGTAAGTGAGGGTTATGGAGTACCACTAGACGTAGCCATGCATGACAATAAAATCTACGTACTTACAGGACCTATAAATGTTGCTCATAGTGAGGAAGAGCCTGCAAAGATAGTGGGAGATTATAGGTTAATAGCATTAGAGTTGGTAGAGTAAATCACAGCTTCTCATTAGTTAATTTAAATTAGCTTAATTAGTTATGTAATACATATTATGTTAATACTTAAAAGTATGTTACTTTTTAAATGCTTAAGGGATCTTTCGTGAATATAGTTAAGTTAAGTATTGTGAAGCTATTGATTGGAGCCATCCTAGCAATTCTATTTCTCTTATCTTCAACTTTATTGAGTAAGACCTTACCTTACAGTGCAACTCTCCAAGTACCAGTAGGAATTTCTGGAAGTAAGATCTTCACTACACCAAATTCAACAATACTAGGATTATTAACAGTTGAATCTTTAGTAGATAAGAAATTAAGTTGTAAATTGCGTATTTATACTCAAAATTGTACATTACTAACAAGAAGTAACACATCGTTTGTACTTTCTATTAGGCATGACTTAAGAGCATTTAACATCAAGCTTCATATCTCTAATAATACATGTAAAGTGCGAGCCTTAATAATCTGTAACGATACTGAATTCATTATTGAGAAGACAATTATCCCTAAAACTTTCTGGAATGTCACATTTGATTTTATAATACCATCAGATAGCTCATGTAGAATTGATCCTAAGTATGAGAAGTATGTGATTGTTGTAAGGCCAAGCTATACACCATCATTTCTAAGACTCATAATAGGACATTACGAAGATGTTCATCCAGGCCTAATAACACTCGCATGTGTTAAAGTATATGGACCAGAATATTACAGTGTTGTTTTGATTTTTAAATCCTTAAGTGGTGAACTTCTTCCCATATCATCATCGCTAGAATTTTCACAAAGTTTAAGTGAAGAGAATTATGGAATTATCACGTTAAGCGGTGTTAGAGGTGATGTGGTATTTCCACTTTTTACACCTAAGAATCCTGAAACCTTAATCGGTAATCACATTGTTGAAATTTACTTATACTCATATGGTAGTTCTAGACCAATTCTACATAGAACTTATCATATCAGAATAATCTCAATCAAGGGTGAGGCCATATATCTAACATTTTTTGCAAGTTTAATTGCACTTCCATCCTTTCTATTCACTGTTATTAGGTATTTAAAAAGTTCACAATTTAGAGATGTTATCTTATGTGCACTACTTGGATGTCTAATATTTGTCATTGTAACAATTCCTGGTCATGTACTTTGGGGTATTGGTGCGATTCTTGGACCTTTTGATTGGTTAATTCATGGTTTAGCATTCGACATCACGTTATACATGTTGTATTCAATTGCAGTAACGCTTAGACCAAAGTTTGGAACGTTAACTATGGTAATGTTTATTAAGTGGATCATGTATTCACTATTCTTTGGTAGGTTAAGTATAATCTCGATCTTATGGCTTGCAACTTCAGCGCTCTTCTTTGAACCATCACTATATCTGGTAGGCATTACGAGAGGTAAGATCACGTTATCAAGAATATTATTAGGATTTACATTCGCATGTCTTATCGATAAGTATGTAGATCTAATGCTATACATGTCATTATACAGACTATACTATGCAGACTGGTATATTGCTACATATGTTATTGGAAATACATTATATACAATTCCAGGAATAATACTTGGATACTTCTTAAGTAATTACTTAAGAGGTGTTATACATGAATAAGGTGGTTGTTAAAGATCTACAAGTTAAATACCCTGACTCTGAAGATTACGCTATCAGACATGTAAGTATAGAATTTGAACTCAATAAACTCTACTTAATAATAGGTAAATCGGGCTCCGGTAAATCCACTTTAGGTAAAGTACTTGCTGGCATTATTCCTCAAATTGAGAAAGCTGAAGTTGATGGTAAAGTTAATGTACTTAATTATAATCCTGTCAAGACAGATATTCATAAATTATCAAGAATAATCACCTATCTTTCACAATCACCATACGATCAAGTCATTTCAGGCTATGTTGAAGATGAGTTATCCTTTATACTTGAGAATGTTGAAGATATTGATTTTGAGAGATTAAACTTCATCATGAAGTACTTAGGAATTGAAGATATTAGACATAGAAGAATTGACGAATTATCAGGTGGACAGATACAGAAGCTTATAATTGCTAGCATATTACTACTTGACCCCAAAGTAATAGTGCTTGATGAACCGTTAGCTTATCTAGATCCGAAAAGTTCTAGAGATATAATTGAACTATTGGTTAGACTTAAAGGTTATGAGAAGTGTATAATACTAATTGAACATAGATTAAAAGATCTAATATACTACTTTAACAAAATTGATCATGTAGTTCTGATTGATCAAGGTAAAATTATAGACACATTTAGAGGTAGTGAAATTCATAGAAAGAGTAAAGTACTGAGAGAACTTGGTCTTAGAATTCCAATAAATTTTGAGATATCAATTCTCTGCAAGAATGAGCTTAAAGAACCAAACGATACTGAACCTCTCGAGCAAGTCATAAGATTACTAAGTCTTAAAGGACCTAAATTAGAGGTTGAAAGACAGGATACCACTAACGTTTATTTAATTGAAATTTCGAACTTATGGTTCTCATACTCGAGTAGTAATTTTATTCTTAAGAATATCAATTTAAAATTCAACTCAAATCTTGTATATGCAATCTTGGGTCCCAATGCTTCTGGTAAATCAACATTACTACTATGTATTGCTGGGATACTAAGACCTAAGAGAGGATTTGTTAAGATATTCGATAAGCTTGTTAGGTCATTAAGAAGTACTGCAGGTATTGTAGGTTATATTCCACAAAATCCCGATCTTATATTAATGTTTGAAAGCGTTGAGAAAGAGATTAGTGAAAGAGCAAAACTATGGTGCAAGTCAAAAATTGAGCTAGAAAGATACGTTATTGAAATATCACGTACTCTAGGTATTAGAAATTACTTAGATAGAAATCCTCATGCATTATCTAGAGGCCAGAGATTTAGAGTTGCACTTGCTGCAACACTTGCATTAAGACCAAAAATTCTACTACTTGACGAAACAACGGCAGGTCAAGATGAGGAATGCATATCAATTCTTGGTGAACTTGTTAAAGACTATGTACGTGAAGATCATACTGTCGCGGTAGTTGTAACGCATGATATAGATTTCACATATAACTATACAGACAAAGCTATCGTCTTACATGATGGTAAAGTATATGCAAGTGGTGATACTATTGATGTACTTTCAAGAAATGATGTTATCGATAAGTGTAATCTTATAAAACCCCTAACGTTAGAACTCTATAATAAGTATGGCATTAAGCCAATACCTGATAGAGAATTGATGAGTAAGATCAGAATGTTAGGGATCTGTTATGAAGCTTGATCTAGATCCTAGAGCTAAGATTGCAATTCTTGTTTCATTCAACATACTCGCACTTACGTTTGATCAACTACGAAATCTCGTATGTTTAACTATTCTATCAGGAAGCTTCTACCTATTGAGCAGACCCAATTTAGAGAGATTGAAAATGACCTTACTAATAATACTACCGCCCGTATGGGGTATTACACTACTTCAAGCACTATTTTATCAGGAATGGCCCCGTACAGTGCTTGCAGTCATTATACCGCCAGAGATGCCAGTTATAGGCTGGTTGACGGGTGGTGTTTATCTATATTATCAGGGTTTTCTGTATGGACTAAAGCAGAGTCTTAGACTTGTGTCAGTTATGTTACTTGGTCTTGCAATTGCATGGACAACAAGTGAGAGTAAGTTGCTTAGAATACTTAGAGGTACGTTAAGCAATCAAAAACTTTCAGTAGGAGTATCTATTGCAGTTAAGTCTCTTCACATAATTACAAATGAAGTTAAAACTGTACGTATAGTCTTAATACTTTCAAAATTTAATCTATTAAATCCTAAAAACATAGCCAAACTAGTAATACCTCTTATCGCTCAGGTAATTAGAAGATCCTACACCTTAACACTTGCACTGCTTAGTAAAGGTTTTAATCCTGAAAGAAGAGTTAAGTCAAACATTACCAAATTGAAAGTTATTGACAAGATAGTGATAACCTCATCATTAGGCATAGCTTTAAGTCTTGGAATTCTGAAATTATTAGCGCTATTATTTCTACTAGACATACTCTACATTCCTGAATTTAGAGACCTCTATTGGTGGGTTATTAATAACATATGACAGTTATGCTTAACATTATAACATATCTAGCCTGTTTAGTACAAATACCTACACTAATCTTAACATCACCACTTAGTCACTTATGTAATCTCTTCAATTCATAATACCCATAACAATTTCAAGACTTGGACTAGTTACTAGCCTTTACTACACATTATTTTCAATATTGGGAAGACATCTTTGAGAATTTAAATCAATACTTAGAATCAGTGTTTATCTTTCTAGATGAACATACACTTCTCATTATAGTTACGGGAATAGTAGATTACTTATCATCGATGTATTTAGCATGTATGTTTTGAATGATAACATATGATAATTAAGCAGACATTAATAGCATTACATTTTACTCAGTCAATTACAGCACCATACTCATTTTAGAGCGTATTTGCCTTACAAGTTAACATTTTTAAATATGATTGTTCTTGAATAAATTGGCGTTGATGTATTACCATTTATTTTTTCAACAACGTTATGTTTACTTCTCATTAATTATTGTCTAGCCTTGTCTTAATATTCTCTCAACACTACTATACATGTCACTTCCTTTCTTAATTACATTGATAACCTTACCCAATAGGCAGCAGAAAGGTATTGCGTATGGATCTATGCTTTCAACATTATCACCTTTAGTTATGTAGAAGGTAGTATCACAAATATGACATTTAGCTCTAAATATTGCTACAACTCTATGAATAATACAGTTTATGTAGCTCTCATTACTTAGTTGACATTTATATGGTAGTATAGTATCTACAATATCACCTATTCTGACTTCGTTAGCATTATCAATTCTTTTAAGTATAACTATATCGTTAAGATCTATTGTAGGTTTCATAGATGATGAATTGGCGTAGACAATGTAGTATTCAGGCAATGCAGACTTAATAACTATTCTACCAATACATGATGATGCGTAAGTTATGGTAAGATCCGTTCCATTAAATCCAATATTCTTTAAGTTGAGTGATAACTTAGCGATATTATTTAGTAAGTGTCTTAATACACATAAACTATCAATGTAGAGGTCTCTTCGAATTATATTATCGTCTTGTATAAATTTCTTATATGCATTTTCAATCTCATCAAGATTCAGACCTGAATTAGCATTTATAGTGTAGATTCTGTACATTAATTTCTCAGAGTCAAAATCTAGATTTAAATACTATTCTATATGTTAAGTATTACATGGTATTGTATTAACAGCTAGTCTTAACTTTAAACATCTTAGTAAGAGTAGTTAAGGCTTCACTTAACTTATTATAGTTAACAGTGTAGTAGCGAAATTTTCCTTCTCTTCTTTCAAAAACTAAACCTAAATTCTTTAAATGTTTCATGTGATGTGATATTAGAGTTTCATCTTTTTTAAGCATGCTTGCAAGTAAACATATAGGTACTTCTTGAAGTTGTGCAAGTATGTAAAGTATTAATAATCTGATATCGCTAGAAAGAGCATTGAGAATAAGACATAATTGATCAATATTTTCAGGAAGTTTGAAATCCACGTCAAGAATGCTTTGATACTTTATCATTAACGTTCTTCTACAATTTTCACTACGTATCTTCTCTATATAATCTCTCAACCTCATAGTTCTATATCAGTATTTTAGAATATTTGAGTTAGACTTTTATAAACTCACTTGAACACTTGAAGCGTGGTTCAAGTGTTTATGTATTTTGAAATTTTCATACTTCTACTTACTGGTCTTTTCGCAGGTTTTCTTGGTGGTCTTCTCGGCATTGGTGGTTGTGTAATCATGTTACCTATACTTTACTTCACTTTCAACTATCCGTTACCATACGCCATAGGTACAACCATAACAGCTGTAATGATAACAGCCACCTCAGGCACTATCGCTCATGTAAGGATTAAAAACATAGATTTTAAGACAGCAAGAATAGTGGGAATCTGTGGAGGCATTGGTGCTGTGATAGGTTCAATAATATTTTGGTATATTGCTAATATGAAGTGGTTGTTGAACTTAATTATTGGTATTGCCTTTCTGTACGTATCTTTCAGAATGATATATGAAGGTTTGAAGAGACATGTAGGAAAATTAGAGAATATTAAGGAAGTACCAGGTTCATCACATATTAAAGGCCTTATTGGATTTCTTGTAGGTGTAGTTACTGGTATTGTTGGTCTTGGTGGTGGTTATGTACTTGTACCTTCATTTATATACATACTCAATTCACCTATCAAAATAGCTGTAGGTACATCACTTGCTTCATTCATAAGTATGGCCACAGTTTCAAGTATTTTCAAAATTTATCAAGGATTTGTAAGCATAGTTCCTGCAATATGTCTAGGTATTGGAACGGCCATAGGTGCGCAGATAGGTGCTAAGATAGTTCCAAAAATTCCATCATGGATTATAAAGTTGATATTTGGCATAATCTTTCTCTACATATCTATTAAGTTCATAATTTAGAGGTATTTTAATACATAGTAATACTTATAAAAATGATAAGTAACTTATCGAAAGAGAAACATGATAACATTAACTCTTCTCATAGGCTATGGTGGTTCGTGGATACCTTACTTTAGAAATATTCTTCAAAGATTATCAGAAAAATACAACATTAACTATTACATATACTACATCCCATCAATGGGAGATACTAAGGTGAAGGTAAACATTAACGAGATCAAGTGCTGTCTAGAGAGATCAAACATAATCTTCATATATTCTCACGATCTTCCTGAAGAGATAGTAGATACTATAACTAACCTTAAAAAGTTGAAGGATGTGATTGTAGTATCTATTAATCCTGACTTATCATATCTAAGTAATGTTTCTCAGAACTTATGGATAAAATGTAGAGAATACTTGGTAAGAGGTAGTTATGAAAATCTTGAAGGACTTATCAAACTACTTCTTAAAGAGTATGGTCTTGACATAGATGTTCCTGAAGTTAAGGATGTTCCATGGCATGGAATTTACCATTACAGGTATGGCTTGTTTGATAATGTTGAGAAGTATCTTGAAATATACGATTTAAAGAATAATCCACTTGTTGGTATTCTCTTTTTCAGAACTTATTGGCTTAATAACGATTTAGAACCATTAAATAAACTCATAGATGCCTTAGAAAATGAAGATTTAGGCGTTATTCCTGTATTCACTTACGGCTTTAAAGATACAATACTCAAAACACCTTCAAAACTTGATTCATGTTTAAAATTCTTCACTATCAATGATAGAGTAATTATCGATTTACTATTAGATTTTACAAGCTTTTTCTTTACTTCTAAAACGTACACCATTAAAGATTTCGAAGTTAAGAATATTGAAGAAGTTGAAATATTGAAGAAAATTAACATACCCATAATTAGACCTGTAAGAACTTGGTATCAGACAAGACAGGAATGGCTAGAATCTGAACATGGTATTGACTACATATCTCAGATTTATCAAGTAATCATGCCTGAAGTCGATGGATTGATAGAGCCAGTAGTAACATCAGCAACAATTAGATCTGAGTTTGGAATTATGAGAAGTGAGAGTATTGATGAGCATGTTAAGTATCTAGCTAGAAAAGTTAAGAAATGGATTAGACTCAGAAGAAAAAGACCCGAAGAAAGAAAAATAGCTATAATTCTCATAAATCCTCCATGTAAAGGACTTGAAGCTAATGTAGCTGTAGGTCTTGGACTTGACGTTCCTGAAAGTATAGTTCAATTTTTAAAACACTTAAAAAGTAAAGGATATAGAGTTGAGAATGAACCAAATAGTGGCAGAGAACTAATTAAGATGATTCTTGAACGTAAAGCTTTAAACGATTTTAGATGGACAAGTGTTGAAGATATTGTAAATAAAGGCGGAGCCTTAGCCTTTATTGATTACGAAACTTACATGAAATGGTTTGAAGAACTTCCAGAAGATGTTAAGGATAAAATGATAAGAGACTGGAAACATCCTAAAGAAGTTCTTGAAGGTAAGGCAGGTAAAGGTTTTGTAGGTATGGTATATAATGGTAAGTTTGTAGTTCCCGGTTTAAGATTTGGTAACGTAGTCATTCTACCACAACCAAAATTTGGATGTGCTGGATCTAGATGCGATGGCCATGTATGTAGAATACTTCACGATCCCACCATAACACCACCACATCAGTGGTTAGCTGTTTATAGATGGTTAACTAGAGTTTTTGATGCTGATGTAATTATACATTTCGGTACTCATGGATCTCTAGAATTTAGACCAGGTAAGGGCGTTGGTCTTAGCTGGAAATGTTGGCCTGAAATAAGTATTGACGATACACCTCACTTATATGTATATGTTGTCTCTAATCCTATGGAGGGGGTTATTGCTAAGAGAAGAAGCTATGCTGTACTTATAGATCACATGCATCCTGCAATGACTATAGCAAATACTTTAGAAGAACTTGAGGAGTTGATAAGTCAGTACGTCAAAGCTAGAAATCTTGGTGAATTTGAAAGAGCAAAAACAATACTTGACATGATAATAAGTAAGGCGAAAGAGAACAATATAGAAGTTAGGGCTGAAAGTCCTGATGAAATTATTGAAGAACTTCATAGGTACATTGATAAAGTAAAAACTACACAAATAAATCTTGGTCTTCATGTACTTGGAAATCCACCTAGAAATGAAAAGTTAGCTAAATACGTAGTGACGGTGTTGATGTATGATTCACCTTACTCAAAATCGATAATTAGAACATTAGTAGAGTATCTGGGATATGATTATGATGGGCTACGTAAAGGTGAAGTTAAATACATACCAGAATTAAAAATGACAAGTAATGAACTATTTAGCAAAATATATGAAGCTTCAGTCGAGATCGTTCATAAGTTATTAATGAAGAATGTAGTTGATGATTATGAAATATTAAGTACAGTAGATGAAGTACTTAGAAAGTATAACTTAATTAGAAATTAAGTGATTGTAAAGTATTCCTGATACCAATTAACAATATTGTGGATAATTCAATAATGTTATAAGCCTCTACGATATTCTTAACTTTAAGTCCAACTTTCAACCCATCAATTCTCTCAGCGCCTGGAATCCTGGATACAACATCGGCATATAGTGTTTGTTGCAGTTCCATTTCTAAAACGAGAGGCTCTTCAAGTTTAAGTAATTTAATTTCACCATGTCTCCACTTATCAATAGCTCTCCTAATGCCTTGCCTTAACTCGTTAATGATCTTATTAAGTGATGGAGATATTGCTGAACATTTACTTAAGCTCTTCTCTGAAATTACCTTCTCAATCCATGAAGCGTAGTTCTCTACATCATTCTTAATCAATGTCTCATCACCAGCTACAAGAATTACAAGAACATTGAAATAATTAGCAAGATATGTATTTAATAAGTATTCACTAACTTCTATATCGTTAATTCTTATTGAACGGAAAGTGGTACTACTGTAAGTATGATCTAATATTGCGTAGGGTTCGCCAAATTTTGAGTGATAGCCAATAAGTAAGGCAACATTGCAATTCTCAACCATACTCATCATGGAGTATGGTCTTGGAAATCCACGAATAAGATATACATAATCTGGAAGTTCGTCAATGATAATATTCATCATACTACCATGACTATCGGCAATATATATTTCTTCAAAACCTAAATTATGAAGTTCATCGACAATAGTATTTGCAATTTTAGTAGCAATTTTACGATCTTCGTCATAAAATACTTTCTTAGGCTCTAATTGTTCAGGATGAACAATAAATGGTAAACCCTCAAAATCAACAGAAATATATGCTTTCATGATAATTAACCTATAACTTCACATTAATATAACCTACTCAATTAAGATGAGAATTATCATGTAAGGTTAAGGTTCTAATTTTCTTAACAAGAACATTCTTATCTCTAGCATACTTAATAACATCATCACCAATATAAACACCTAGTAAAAGAGGTTGAACAGAACATCCATAGAAGTATATGTTTCTCTACTTGGTATTAATTCAGCATTCTCTAACATCTTACACTTTATTTAATAAATTATCAACATCGTGATGATTAGGTTTTACTTTTAACTTCAATAACATAACAATCTCTACCAGTTTCATACTTAATTATGAAGTTACGTTCAATTATAAAAACTATTTAATCTTTATGTTTCAAATCCTCAATAAAGTGCTTTACTAGACTTGCCTCAATTAATACACCAATAGATAACTCCATACTACTTACTTTACGATCTACTTCAATAACTTTTGATCTATTTCATTAACTCTGTTGAGAATCTCTGTAATTCCTAACGCACCTGCAGTACATATCTAAATACCCTATCTTTTTCAATTAATTTAATTATTAATTCCTTAAGTCTTTCATTATCTAAATTTATAATCAATTTGACTTATAACTCCTTACAAAACCTTCCTAACTTTACGTTTAGAAGCAAACCTCTGCATCCATGATCTCTACATGAATACTTTAATTAAGAAAGAATTTTAAATTGTAATTACAATTAAATTATCAGCCCTCACTCCCTGACAGGTCCGTAAAGTGGGCCTGAGTGATGGGAGGTTCCGTCGGGTCGAGCATACTTTTCTCTTTTTAATTAAGTAATTCTCTTATTAATGATTCAGTTACTAAACCATAACGTGAAGAGGGGAGGTTTGTCAATCTTAATAGCTTCGAGTGTGTTTGCAGTCTTGCTAGTCTTAATGATAACGTTCTACTTTAACTTGATGTATAAATTACATTCAGCTGAAAAATCAAGTCTTCAAAGTCTAGAGAAGAAATCTAGAATTGCAAGTAAGTACAGTGGCCTTATTGTGAGTAGTGATTATTTAGTAAGTACGAGAGGTAATATTACTATCTTAGGTATAGTTACTAGTGAAGGATTTAAGAAATTGAACCTTACAGGTCAGAAGTTTAATCTTAAGTACTTAAGACAAGTAGCAAAATCAGACCATTTCATAGTAATGACTAGTTCTGGACCTATAGAGATTAATTATGAATTAATGAGTGAAGACCACGATGAAAATAGTGATTTTCTACATGTACTTACTAATCACTGGATACTGACTAAACTTCCTGTAAAGATCAATCCGTATTCAAGAGCTGAATGTGCATTAATAATAGGTATTACTGAGAGTGATGTCTACTTACTAATTCCGTGGAGAAAATATAGACCATTTTCAATTTTTGGAATAATTCCTGAACCACCACCAATAATTGTTAAAATTTCGAAAAATTATTTTGGAATTATTAATGACTATGGTAGTGGTAGTGCCGGATTTGAGGAAATGAGTAGAGACTTACATTTTAGACTTAGTCTTTACAATTTCAAACTTGTAGTAGTAAATTCATCAGAAAACAAGATCCTAATGAACTTAACAAAGCCATACAGATCAAGAATAGAGATGTATGCACTGTTAGATGGGTCTTATAAACTTCTTAAAGGTGAATTAAGTGCATACTGTAAATATGACACTAAGTGCGTAGTTAAAGTTAAGTTTAGTGGAAATTTAGGTCAAAACTTTAAACTTCTAGTATACGCTCTTGATAATCAATGGTCGTACTTCATGATGTATAGTGTAACTAGACACTCTCCACTTGAAATTACTGTAGACTCATCATTAATAAATTATCATGTTGATGTTATTACTCCAGAGTGAGAGAATTCTTTATAAATGCTGAATCTCTAACTACATCAACCATGCCTAGAAGAGCAAGAATTAGAATATGGGGAACAGATCATAGTAAAGTTGATGAGCTTGCTAGAGAAATTGTAAGTATTGCTAAGAAGATTGGCATTAAAGTCTCAGGACCCATACCATTACCAACAAAGAAGCTTATGGTGGTCGTTAGAAGAGCACCAAGCGGTCAAGGCTATCACACCTTTGATCATTGGGAGATGAGAATACATAAGAGATTGATCGATATGGATGCTGATGAGAGAGTTCTCAGACAATTAATGAGGATTAGAGTACCTGAAGATGTTAAGATTGAGATAGAATTGATCTAGTAATCGGAGGTAGTTTTTTAAAATTTTGAATGTAGAAGTTGTGATAATGGCAACTATTCCACCATCACTCCAAGCAGAAATTGAAAAACTTCAAGCACTTCAAGCACAATTACAGAACGTACTTATCATGAAGCAACAAGTTGAAAGTGAATTAAAAGAAATTGAGAAAGCTATTAGTGAAATTGAGAAAGTACCTCCTGAAAATAAGATTTACAAGGCTGTAGGTACTTTCCTAATAATGGTTAGTAAAGAACAAGCTCTCAACGAACTTAAAGAACGTGAAGAGCTTCTAAAGCTCAACATCACATCACTCTCAAAGCAAGAATCTTTACTTAGAAAACAAATTGATGATTTAAGATCAAAAATTAACGAAGCCTTAGCTAGAATGCAACAATCAGGTAGGGTTGAAGGTGGATAAATTCTTAATGTATGAGCTCTCATGAAAATAACGTCCTTTTAAATGTGTCAATTGTAGCTGCATCACATATACATGAATATATCTTAAAGAGAATATCCGTAAAAAGATTGAGAAAATTGAATGTTAGAGTTGATATCATTGATTTTGAGAAAAGAACCTTCGAGATTGACATAGATGTTGAGTGTGATTTAGGTATTAAACAGGAAGTTCTAAATAAACTTGTAAATGATGCTTCAGAGTATGGTTTTAATCTAATTAAATACTTACTAGAAAAGATTGATAATGGAGAAATTGCTGGAACTATCGATGAGATTGAAAGAACTGCTAGAAAGTTCAGACAAAATCCTTATTCTCACACATAGACATGCAGATACTGATGCTATTGCTTCAATAAACTATCTTACAAAATATTTAAGAAAAGTTCTTAATAAGAAAGTCACAATATACATACCTGAAAGAATATCTAAGGACACGAACATTCTTTTGGAGAAATTGAATTATAGGATTGACTATAAGTGCAACTTAAGTGAAGTCATCGATGATGATTATGATCTAGCAGTTATTCTTGATACTAGTTCAACAAGTCAATTGAATACTAAACTACATAACTTTAAAGTTAGAAATTTCGTGATTATAGATCATCACTATACTCACGATGAAGAGCTATTAAAGATCGATATTAAGATCATTGATAAGGACTCTTCAAGCACTTCAGAGCTAATCTATTTAGTTTTAAAAAATATGAACTACATAAGTTATGAAGATATTGATAACATCCTACTTGTTGCAGGAATCTTAACTGATAGTAGAAGATTAAGTAAAGCTAGAGTTGAGACCTTTCAAGTACTTGCAGAACTACTAAGTAGATGTGGTTTAAATTATGAAGAGATATGTAGATTAGTATTTTCTAGAGAAATAGATTGGTCTGAAAGAATGGCTAGAATTAAAGGAATTTTAAGAATGAGAGCCTTCAAAACAAATCATGAAGTACTATGTGTAAGTCATGTAAGTGCTTATGAGAGTAGTTTAGCAAAGATTATGCAGGATTGTGGATGTGATCTAGTATTCATACTTTCTGAACATGATGATGAATTTAGAATAATTGGTAGAGCTAGAAATAGTAAATACATAATTCCTGAAATGCTTCAAAGATTTGTAAAAATTTATGAAGGTATGGGTGGTGGTCATCTAAGTGCTGGAGTAGTTATTATTAAGAAGAGTAATGTTGGAAAATTAAGTCTTGAAGAGTTAATTGATAATTTCATAAAATTCTTGACAAGATATTTCAAAAATGTTAAAGAGATAGATGAAGATTAAGATCTGACTCTTAATCTTCTTCTCATAATCACGATTAATAACACTGCAAGAGATACTGTAATTATTGAAATTATTATTGGAATATTTGCAATTAATACGTCGATGAAGGTTCTCTTGATAGGTATGTTGAAACGGATAGTCTCTGTAAATGGTGTGTAAGTACCTTCCTGATACCACGTTATGGTGAGTATGAATGTATAGTTTCCTGAAGGTATGTCAGAATCTATCTCAAGCAGATATGAAAGTTTTATTAAGTCATTATCTTCAATTTCACCTACATAAGTTCTTCCAAGAGTCATTAATTCAATAACTCTTTCACTAGGTACATAAAATCTTACAAGCTCTGAAGGAGGTTGAAGAGTTACTTGTACATTCTTGACCTTAACGTTATTTAACTTCTTTAAATATATAGTCAAGATAGCCTTTGATGAGCCAGGTATGAAGTTTTTAGTTTCTATTCTCTCTATTCTAAATTTAGCCTTCTCATAAATATCAAGTACAACATTTCTCTCAATCTTTCCATTACACCATCTTATTAAAATTTTTAAGTAATATCTTCCTGGCTTAACATCTTTACTTATTCGTAGCGGAACTATTATGGGTATGAGTTTGCCTGGTATCAGATTTTCAATTCTTAAATTCGTAGCGTTCTTGTATATTACTTCTATTCCTCTTGGTGTAATTATGTCGATAGTTACGTTTTTAGCAATTACTTCGCACATATTTATTAAAGTCATATTCAACAATACTCCAAACATGTCCTGATAAATTCTTGGTGGTTTAAACATTATAGCCATGACGTCAGGACAAGATTTAGATATTTCAAAAGTTACGTAACGTCTAAGTATTCTAACCTCATTAACATAAATTTCTATAGGTGAAGTATATGTTCCTGATGAAGCGTTGGGATAGATATTTAATGTGAAAGTTATAGGTACAGGTCTTCCCGGAGGTAATGTGCCTACATTCTTGACTATGCAGGAATTACTTTCAGAACTATATATGGGATATCTTGTACATAGTCTGATCTTAACATTACTAACATAGTTATTGCCTGTATTAATTAAGTATATCGTATATGGTATGTTTCTATATCCTGCACCTACCTTCATGTAAATTCCTTTCTCTAAAACTCCCCAGCCTGACCAATATATGTCAATCTTAGCTCCTGATATGTGGTATGTGAAGTTTATGGTCTTAGTAATTCCACGTTCAAGATATCTAACTATTAATGTTCCTACATACGTCCCTTCAGTAGCATTATCACATATACTCACCATGAACGTTATAGGTACGGGCTTACCTATAGGTAAATAGCCTATACTCTTAGTTATACTATCTACATACTTATTATTAATCTTACGATATATGGGATACCTCATCAGTAGTGTGACTGAGACATTAGTTAGCGCTATAGTTCCAGTATTTAGTAAGTATATAGTTAGTGGTATATCTTTAACGCCAGGACTTACATATTGGGACATGGGTTGTTCCGCTGTACCCCAGAAAACTCCATACACTGACACATTAACTATGCCAATTACGGGTAGAGTGATTTTGTGACTTTCATAATCAGTATCTTCATATCTCCATTCAGGAATCGTTATGTTATTTATTTGTTTAATACTTAACGTATATACATCATACCTAACCCTGACGGTTATCTCATACATTCCCGTCTTAATGTGTGGACTAATTGATAAGTAGAATATCAATGTTACATTTCCTTGAGGTGGAATAATCACTGTGTATCTTTGTGGACTACCTCTATAGAAGTTTATATGGTTAGGTAAAATCAGTTCAACTTTAACTTTCTTTAACAAGTATGGTCCTGTATTGAATATGTGTATTGTTAAAGGTACAGGTTCACTTCCTGGACCTACAATTATGGGTTTTCCAGGAGTGCCCCAATAGCCCGTGACATATAGCATTTCTTGAGCATAACATGTCACTGTAATTGTTGTTGTTAGTAGAATTGTTAGCACTGCTATGGCATGTATGTTATTGATCTTCACATCTATGACGTTGAATAATTATATTTAAGTTTTACTAGATTTACGCGAGTTATCTGTATATTCAGTAATGCATATAAAACTTGAATAATCTTAAATGTGTGTCATCATCTATCGATAGGAGATACATTATATATGTCGTTTTGACTCTCAGCTTACTCGCCTTGCTGGTAATGTATAGTGAGACCATGATCATGCCTTCATTGCCAGACATTCAGAAAGATTTTGACATATCTACATCAGAGCTTGCATGGGTACTTACAGCGTACATGCTTTCAGCTGTAGCATTTACTCCACTTATCGCTAAGTTTAGTGATATTATTGGTAGAAAGAGAACTCTAACTATACTTATACCTATATATTCAACAGCTTTAGCTTTGAATTCAATAACTCACAATTACACTCTATTCATAATATTACGTGCAGTACAGGGTGCTTCTCTTTCAATCTTCCCCATAGCATTCAGCATGATTGTTGAACAACTTCCACGTGAAGAAGTTCCTAGAGCTCAAGGTATAATTAGTGCCATGTTTAGTATAGGTGCCGTAATTGGTATGGTTCTTGGAGCATACATCGCAGATATTTATAGTTGGAGAGAAGTATTCGCAACAGCAGCACCTTTTGGTTATCTCTTAACCATAATCATAAACATGACACTAAGAGAGTATAGACCTAGAGTTGATAGAGTAAGTATTGACTATCTTGGTGCTTTTCTGATAGGTTCTGGTGTAGCTATGCTCTGTTACGCTTTTGAAAGAGCACCACATATTGGCTGGTCTAGTCTTGAAGTAATTACAGCCATAACATCATCAATAATACTACTACTACTCTTCATTTACTGGGAACTCACAGTACCTACACCACTCATAAATATAGCATTACTTACTAATAGAAACATATTTGCAGGTAACATCATTGGTATAGTTACAGGCTTCTCTATGTTTGGTCTTTTTCAAGCTGCAGTGATACTACTTAGACTACCTAAACCTGTTGGTCAAGAATTAACAGTTCTAGAGACTGGAATATGTATGATTCCAGCATCAATAGGTTCACTAATATCGGCTATGATTTTTGCAACATTAATTAGAAGATTAGGTGTCAGACTCTCATTAATACTTAGCTTAATCATCGCCATACCATTAGCATCATCGTATCTTTTAGCAAATCTTAGTAATTTAGCACATGTAGTAATTACTACAACATTAATTGCATGTGCCGTAACTATGAGTCTTGTACCCATAATAAATATCATAGTCTTTACTGTGGGTACTCAGGAGTTGGGAGTCATGACAGGAATGAATATGGTTTTTAGATTCATAGGTGGTTCACTTGGACCTGCAGTTATTGGTTCACTACAAGACATGTTTAAAACATCGATTACTAAGATTATACCAATATCTTCACAAGAATATGTTCCAATAATCTTCTCAGTTCCTTCACAGTTTGTACTTAAAGTATATTCAATAATGGTTATTATACTTCTCTTAATGTCAATACCAATATCTTTAAGAACATATGAAGTTTATAAAATCTCAACTAACAAGATGGAGAGTTAAATTTTTAGAAAACCTACTTCACATTCTGCAAGGGATTTCGTATTGTGGTTCATAATTCTTCAGAAACCTTCATGGTCACGCCATGGGAAGTTAAGGGAAGAATTGACTATTTAAAATTAGCAGAACAATTTGGTGTTAAGCTCTTAACTGAAGATGATATTGAAGAAATTAGAAGATTAGCCAATAATAATCTGCATTACCTATTAAGACGTAGACACTTCTATGCTCATAGAGATTTAAACGTAATTATCGATAGAATTAGGATGGGATTAAAGTGTGCACTCTATACTGGTAGAGGCCCTAGCGCTGATCTACATATTGGTCATCTAGTTCCTTGGATTTTCACTAAATGGTTAAGTGACGTATTTGATATGGAACTGTTTTTCGAGATGACTGATGACGAGAAATTTCTAGTTAAGGGTGTGCCTCTAGAAGAAGCTAATAAATATGCTTATGAGAATGCTCTCGACGTTATTGCTCTCGGCTTTAACCCCAAGAAGCTTCACATAATTATTGATACTGAAGATATTAAGTACTTGTACAAGATCGCTATTAGAGTAGCTAAGAAACTCACGATATCAACGGTAAAACACACTTTCGGTTTTACTGATAGTTCTAATATTGGTTCAGCTTTCTTTCCAACTCTTCAAATAGCTGTAGCCTTCCTACCAACAGAGCTCTACGGTGAAGAAGCTCCTGTACTCATACCGTGCGGTATTGATCAAGATCCATACTTTAGACTTGCACGTGATATAGCTGAAGAACTTAGATATCCTAAGCCATCAACCATTTACTGTAAATTCATACCTGCACTTACAGGTGAAGAAAAAATGAGTGCTTCTAAACCTGAGACAGCCATATACATAACTGATGATGATAGAGATATTAAGAGAAAGATAATGAATGCTCTAACTGGTGGTCAACCAACTAAGGAATTACAGAAAAAATTTGGTGGTAATCCTGATAAATGTATAGTTTATCAATACTACGTAGTATTTGTTGAGAATGATGAGCTAGTAAGCAAAATACGTAATGACTGTACAAATGGCTCAATACTTTGTGGTGAATGTAAGTTAATACTTTACGAGAAAATAGTGAAGTTTCTACATGAACATAGAGAAAAGAGAGAAAAGGCAAGAGATAAAATTGAAGAGTATAGACTCTCCAGTAAATTCTAGATCCTAAGACTCTTGATACTTAATGCTTGCTACCTATCTTAACAGTGCTTTAAGATAAAGTACGTAAAGGCCTAAACATAACATTACAGTTAGTGAATTTACTTTTCCTCTCAAGACTTGTAAGAGCATGGCAAGGCTTATCAGTTCAACAATAATCATGCTTAACATTGCTGAAAAGTCAAGATTCCAATCAGTTACTAGAAATGCTAATGCTGGGTAGAATGTTGAGTACAGTACTTCCTCACCAATTAGACATCCAAGAGCAATGGTATCTCTTCCCTTAATACTCCATAAAATACTCGTTATTGCTTCAGGAAGTACTGTAGCTATGGGAATTACAATTATAGTTACACCTATAGAGCTTAGACTCAACTTAACTGCTAAAATCTTAACATTACTAATCATGAACTCAGAACCAAGATGCATTAGACATATTGAAGTAATTACTTGAAGAATACTTGCCGTTAGTGGATTTAAGATTTTTGAGAAGTATGGTTTCTTAGCCTCCTCAATAAGAAAACTCTCTACACGATACATTAGATGTATATAAGCTATGTACGTTAAGAATAAGCAAGCACTTATGAAGTATCTCACCACTATATTACATATAAATGTCGTAATTAATACTGTAAGAAAACATACAATAAAGATCATATATGGCATTTTCAAAGCTCTATCTACGTGAAGATTATAGTTTAAACGTCTTTTAAGTACGTAACTAACAATTGCTAGTAGCAGAATTGTTGAATATATTAGTGTTGATACTATTAATGGTTCTCCAAGAATTGTGCCAATACTGACATCCTCATAACCATAGAGAATTAAAGCTAAAGTAAATACTATAAGTTCAGGTGTGGATGTGACGATTGGTGAAATAACTGAACCTAGAAAGGTCTGCGACCATCGAAACTTATATGCAAGATATTCAATACCATTAATGAACATGAAAGATCCCATCATGGTAAGCATTACTCCTGTAAGTAATGCCATGATGGTGTTGATCATGGGTTGATAATTCTAGAAAATCTTAACTTCTAAAACTTTACATCCAAAAGATTAATAGTAATGCTTCTCCAAGAATTACTGAAATTAAGGTGAAAGGTAATCCAATTTTAACAAAGTCTAGAAAATTAACATTATATCCCCATTTTTCTAAAAGTCTCACAGCTGTTACATTCGCCATAGCACCTATATAGGTAATATTACCACCAAGAGTACCGCCTATAAGTAGTGCCCATGAGAGTAGATATTTAGAGAAACCTGAAGGTTCAGCAATATTTAGTACTAACGGTATGGTCGCTGCAAAGTAAGGTATATTGTCTAGGAAAGCTGAAGCTAAAACTGAAAACCAAATTAAGATATTAACAGTGAGAAGTTCATTGCTTCTAGAAATTGAAGTGACTATTTTAGCTACATCATTGATGAAACCCGTTTCAACAAGTGAACCTGAGAGTATAAAGACACCTATGAGAAATAGTATGAGTCTATAGTCTAGACTTTCTCTTAGAGCATCAATAACATCTCTCTTATGACGTATTCTTACAAGCACTAGACCAAAAGCCGAAAGTAAAGCAGGTATTGAAAGGGGCATGTGAAGTTCATGTCTGAAACTTAATAATATAATTTTCAACGTTAAGAATGCTATGACTTCAGTCACGAATAACTTATCAACACTTGGCCTAGTTAAGATCTCCATGACATCTTTCCCTACATGATCTTCCCATTTAAGAAATGGTTTACATATTCTGATAAGTGAAAGAATAGATATTATCATGGGGATTATAGTGAAGAAGAACATTGATGGTCTATTATGCATGAATATAAAATCCATGAAGGCTAAGTTAAGTGCTGAGGCAATCATGGCACTAGGTGGATCTCCTATCAATGTGGCAGCACCACTAACGTTTGAAGATATGGCAATACTAATCATGTATGGTACTGGATTAACTCCCAATAAGGAGGTCACACGGTAAGTGATTGGAGCTAATAATAAGACTACAGATACATTCTCAAGGGCAATACTTAGCATGCCAGATGTAAGTGATAGTAGAATTAAGACTTTAACAGGTGATCCTCTACTTAATTCTAAGACTTTATAAGCAATAAGTTCAGCAAGTCCTGACTTAATGATGAAACTACTAATAATTGAAACACCAATAATTAGCCCAATAACATCAAAATCAATAAACTCATAGCATTTAGTCAAAGGCACCACTCCAAGAAGGATAAGTACAAGTGCTGAAATTGGAAAGACTACATGCCTTTCAAATCTACCACTTACAATTAAGGCAACACTAACTGTGAATATTAGTACAGATACTAACTTCTCATAATTACTAACTAATAAAATCATTACAAGTGTCTGAAGTAGAGAATAATTATAAACTTATCATTAATAGTGTATTAACGTAATGATTAAGCTTGAAGAGAAGATAAACATACCAGATCTTGGAGTCAAGAAATTCGTAATTAATATACATGTAAGTTCAGACGTGTTATTACCTAATGAAGCTGAATTTCTGAAACAGGCAATTAAAGAATTTATACAAAGTGGTGAACAGGTTGGTGATTACGATGCATATAACTACATTATTGAATTTATGTACATTATGGAGAAGGAGGTAGAAAATGCATATGAGATAATCATTATAGGTGTGTTAAGAAATATCGATGAGCCATCAATTAACTGCAAGGCAGTTTATAAAATAGTCATTAATTACAAGAACTACACAGTAGATATTTACGATATAAGCTTTATTGCAAATCTTAAAAATAGAACAAATATTGATAAGTTGATTTCGACATAGAGATGCTCAGACAAAAACCCGGTGTTTCTTCATTAATCAATGGGGGGCAAGTATCATCATCACTTTAAGAACTATCTTCTACAATTATTTTAACTTTACCTTAATGTAACTTTAATACTTATTTAATGTTAAGATCTTCCTAACATAGCTTAGATACTCGTCAATACTTATCATCACCACTTCAAAGCTTCCAAGATCTTTAACTATAGGTATAATTATCTTGTCACCTACACGTTTCTTGTCATGTAGTATCTTGTCACATATTACGTTGATATCCACATCTACTTCTATCTTGTAAGGTAAGTTGTACTTTGTGGCTATCTCTTTAACTTCATCACTAATACCTCTCCTAGTATATCCAAGTTCTTCACTTATCTTTAACTCTGCTATCAATCCAATCATTACAGCCTCTCCATGAAGATACTTTCCTGAATAGTAAGCTTCAACTGCATGACCAATAGTGTGTCCTAAGTTTAATACTTGTCTAATCATTCTCTCTTCACGCTCATCAAGCTCTACAATTCTTCCTTTACATGATACACATTTAGTGATAAGTTTTAGAAGTATGTTTGTCTCTTTATTAAGTATGTCTCGATACTTCTCTTTAATAAGTACGTACAATTCTTTATCAAGAGTTAATCCATACTTCAATGCTTCTGCAATTCCTGATCTATATTCACGTTGAGGTAGAGTTTCTAGAAATCTTAAGTCTTCAATAACTAGAGATGGCTGGTAAAAAGTTCCCAACAAGTTCTTTATACCGTACATGTTAACAGCGTTTTTACCACCAATGGCTGAGTCGATCATAGAGAGTAGAGTTGTTGGTATTAAAATTAGTGGTAATCCTCTCATAAATATTGATGCTGCAAAACCAATAGCATCACCAAGAGCACCACCACCAATAGCAATTATAGGTACACTTCTATCAATACTTAGCTCATAGAATCTTTTTAGAAGTTTTAAGACAATTTCTAAATCCTTAACTGTCTCACCATCAGGTAGAGACGCAAATTCAACTCTGTAAGATCTCTCTAACTTATTGAGAAGTTCAGAGACGAGTTTATGATTTTCTAAAGCCTTCTGAACGCATATGATAACTTTATCACAATTTGTAATACTCCCCAACTCTTCAATTAATTCATTAGTCAAATCGATGCCGATAAACACTTTATAAGGTCTTGAATATGTAGGTCTTACTGTTAATACACTTTTCATCAAATTAATTCGTTAGTATTGAATTGTTAAACTTTACGTACATTACATAACGAACATATATGACGATATTCACAAGATAAACATCTACTTAAAGAACTAGTTGGTTGAAGTTCTCTTTCCATTTTCCAGAAAGCTAATGCCCACTTAATATCATGAATTATAGACTCATCAAAAGGCATGCAATGTATGGTTAAGTCCTTCTTATGAATAATTATGGGTGTTATACTTACTTGATCAAGAATTTTCAAGATCTCTTTCAATATTTCTAATCTTTTAGACTTGACGTACTCAGGATCTCTTTTCAATTTCGCAATACTTACAATTAAATTCTTTGACGCTATGTTAAGCTCATGAAGTAGATAGGCGTATGTTTGTGCTTGTACGTATTCTGTCTTAAAGACTGTATCTAACCATTTATTACTTGTCTTTAATTCAATAACTATACTTGCTATTCCATTAATGAAGACTATGGCGTCAGGAATACCCACTATAGGAATCTCATCAATAATTCCCACTAATGGTAGAGAAGCTACAACTCTGTAACCACTCTCTATTCTCCTAAGCAACTCCTCAAGACTTAATTCTTCACCTCTAAGTAAATTCTCGTGAATAAGTGTTCCTAAGACAGTAGCCTCAGTCTCTACTTTACCTTCAATAATTGAAAGTCTGAGCTTTTCTTCACAATAAAATTGTTGAGCAATTTCTGAAACAGTAACATACCTACGATTAAACCTTAACCGTTGAGATGATGTTGATAGGCTTCTCAAGAATTCAAAATACTTACTAAACCTCATCACTTGTACTGAAATATTGATGTGAAATCTTTATAAGGGGTACACTTAAGACTGTTTATTGAATCTTTATGTGTGGATTGAAAATTCATAGACCAAGACGTGGCTCAATGGCATTTTACCCTAGAAAGAGAGCTAGTAGTATTGTTGCTAAGTTTAGAACTTGGGTTGATCCAAAGATTGGTAAACCAATACCTCTAGGTTTTGCAGCCTATAAGGCAGGTATGGCTCATGTAGTAGTGATTGACGATAGACCAACGAGTCCCTTCTATGGTAAAGAAATTGTTAAAGCTGTAACCATACTTGATGCTCCACCATTAAGAGTACTAGGTTTTAGAGCATACACATTTGATCCTTGGAAAGTAGCACTTTTAAGTATTGGCGAAGTTTGGTCTTCGAAAATACCTGAACAAGTATATAGAAGAATTCCTACATTGCCTGAAAAAATAGATACTGACAAGATGCTTGAGAAGGTAAAGAATAAACTAGATATCATTAGAGAAGTTAGACTTATAGTATCTACACAGCCGTGGCTTTCAGGTATTGGTAAGAAAACTCCTGAAATTTTTGAAATACCTATAGGTGGTACTGAAAATATTGAGGAAATTTTCAACTACGCTATAAATATACTTGGTAAAGAGTTAACTATAAGTGATGTTTTTCAAGAAGGACAATATGTAGATGTTACAGCTGTAACTAAAGGTAAAGGAACCGAAGGTGTTATTAAGAGATTCGGAGTAACTATACTTCCAAAATGGCATAAACATAGAAAAGGTCATAGAAGAACAGGAACAATAAGTCCACAAAAACCAGCAGTAATGTATACAGTGCCAAGACAAGGACAACTGGGTTTCCATAAGAGAACAGAATACAATAAGAGAATTCTAATGATAGGTACAAATGGGCATGAAGTAACGCCACCAGAAGGATTTAAACATTATGGCATAATTACAGGACCATACATTATACTTGAAGGTTCTATACCAGGACCTAGAAAGAGACTTGTAATGATGAGATTTCCTGTAAGACCAAGACCACCAACATGGCCAACAACAAAACCACAGATAGTATGGATAAGTACAAAACCAATAATATAGATTCCCAGAACTTCAATTAGATAATGCTAGATCTTTACCAGATATGCAATAGCTTTTCAGAAAACTATTTATTCTTCTGAATACTTTAAATAGTCAGATGATTTTTGAGATCAAAATTGGTGCTAAATATGCAGTATACCTACCTAAACGTGTTGTTGATATTTTAGGTATTAAAGAAGGTTCTAAAGCATATCTATACGTTGAAGATTATAAAATTATCATTGAACCAATTCCAGATCCTATAGAGTTGGCTTTAAAAGGCAAGAAATATGCACGTATAAGTATTGAGGAGATTGAAAGAGTAAGTATTGAAGAACAAGAAAAATATGTAAGTGATTAAATGAAGAGAATACTACTTGATACATCATTCATACTACCTATCCTTGGTATTTCAGTAAGTAAGGAGGTAGATGAATCCTCATTAAAAATTTCAAAGTATGAACTTTACATATCTAGATTTTCAATACTTGAATCATTACGGATAATCATTAGATTATTAAGAAGAGGCGTTGAAATACCTATTAGTGAGATTGAATATAGATTAAAAGCTCTAGTTGAAAGTAATCGATTTAAAATTACTGTTGAGAATAGTAAAATACTTAGTGATGCTTTAAAAATATACCTTCTTGGTCATAATGATTTAATTGATTGTTTACTCTACAGTACTGCTATTAATCTTAATCTTCAATTCTTAACAATTGATGAAGAGTTTAGAAGATTTATTAAACGTGTAGGTCTTAAAGATGTTACTATTACTCTTCAAGATATTTTGTAGATTTGTTGAGATATGTTTATTAAGAGTTAATCTTTTAATCGAATTGTTATGAGTGTTTTAGAATTATGGCAACCTAGAACATTAACAGGTAAGTTGGTTAAGGATGGTAGAATTAAATCTCTAGATGACATTTTTAGACTAAACTTACCTATAAAAGAACCAGAAATTGTTGACTACTTCCTACCTGATCTTAAACATGAAGTTGTGAATATTAATATTGTTCAAAGACAAACAGATGCTGGTGAAGTTAGTCAATTTCAAGTACTCGTTGTTGTTGGTAATGAGGATGGTTATGTAGGTATTGGTGTTGGTAAAGCTAGACAGGTAAGTATGGCTATAGAGAAAGCTATAAAGAAAGCAAAATTAAACATAACACCCGTAAGAAGAGGTTGCGGTTCTTGGCATTGCTCATGTACAGAACCTCACAGCGTACCCTTCAAAGTTGAAGGTAAAGCAGGTAGTGTACATATAAGATTAATACCTGCACCTAAAGGCGTAGGTCTTGTTGCAGGTGATGCGGCAAAAGTTGTTCTTAAACTTGCAGGTATTAGAGATGTGTGGACTCAGACCTTCGGAGATACAAGAACAACAATAAACTTTGTAAAAGCAACATTTGAAGCACTTAAAAGAACATACCTATTCAAAATATAGTATCACAACAATTTATTTACATACTTCAATTATGCATGAATTATAGCAAGAACATTTAAATTTCTCCAGTATTTAAGTTAAGTATAAATCATGACTTCAATATTTCATGAATTTAGTAAACGTTATTTTAAAGAAGCTATCAAAGATTTTGAAAGAGCAAAAAGAGCTTTAGATTTTAATGATTGGCCTCAAGCAATATTCTACTCTCAACAATGTGTTGAAAAGTGTGTAAAAGCTATTCTTGAAGCTTTTGGTGAATATTGGAGAAATCACGGCATTATTCTTGCTTCAAGACTTAGACAATATATTGATCGTCTAGGTACTGATGTTGAGTATGTAGCTGAAGTTCTTGAAAATCTTCAAGAATATTATACACGTTCAAGATATCCAACACTATTTAGAGGACATGTATATAGTCCTGAAGAAATTATTGATGAAGAACTTGCAAGAGAAGCAGTATATAAGGCTGAGAAGGTTATTAAAATTATAGAGAGGTGGCTTCATGAACTTAAAGTTCTTGAATAATATATTCATAGATGTACTTCCTGAACTAATACGCTACTTAAAGGAGTTGAAAATAATTCTACTCAGCATAGTAATATTTGGTAGTACTGTGAGGATGGGTATAAACTATGCGCGTGATATTGATATCTTGATTATAATTGATAAAACATTAAATCCTAATGATAATGTAAAGTTAGTGAATAGTTTAAGAAGAATTTTCAGAAAAGTTGTAAGTAAACCGTTAGATATAATTGTAATGAGTTATGATGATTTTAAGAAAAACTTAATCCCAAATACAATACTTGGAACTTTCGTTTTAGGTTATAAAGTTATTTATGACGTTATAAATTTTGATAAACATATTATTAAATTGTTTAAAGAACTTGCTAAAGGAAATTACATATATGGTGATAAGTTTAGTGTTTGGAATTTAAGTAAAATTGCTAAATCTAGATTATCTAGATTAGAAATTGTAAATACATGAACTACGCTTCTCTAATACTTGGTATTGGTTTTGTAGTAATTACATAACCATCAAGTAATTTAAGGTAATTAAGAACATCATCATGTTGATCTTTATAGGTGACAATACTAATTGCAGGTCCATTACCTGATAAGCCAGCAGCAATAACTGAATTGAATTTTAATAACTCATAGATTATTGAAGTATCGTAACCTAACGCTGAAGCTACAAGCAGACCATTTATTGTTAATGCCTTCCAGGGATTCTTAAGAGCTAGTTTGAAGATTTCTTCAAAAATGCTTGACATTACTCTTAAATTTTCAATACCTTGAGAAGTTAATTTTTTAGAAACTTTAGGAACATATATTACTACATCTACATCATCTGGTTCTCTTCTCTCAATAATCTTCATTTCCTTATTATCAGTATACACTATACCACCTAAGAAGCATGCTGAAGCATCATCAAATGCTCCAGTAATAGATACACCATACTCTATAGATAACTTCGCTGATAATCTTAAAACGTCAAGATGATCTAGATCGAGTTGAAAGTACTTATTTAAAGCTTCAATAAGTGCTGTAGATACAGCACTACTACTTTTTAATCCAGAAGCTGAAGGTATTTCTGAACATATTCTTACTCTTAACTTATCATCAATGCTGTACATGCTCATCATTCTGTGAATTATGTATTTTATGAAATCGGTATTGGTCTCTCTATCACTCAACACTTCAAGTCTTTTAGCTCTTTCTATTTCGACTTTCAACTTTAAGTTAATACTCATTGCAGAACCTTTAAGGCATGGAATTGCATTGACAATACTTATAGCTCCATAAGTTTCTACACTAATCATGACTAGTACACTTTCTGCATTATTGTTACAACATCCTCTACAGGTCCAAGTATTATTAACGTATCTTCAGCTTCAATAGCAAGATCTGGCTCTGACTTTAACAGCTTTCCATTTCTTAAAATGTAAGGTATACTTATGTTAAACTTATCTTCAATTTCCTTAACCGTAAAGCCTATGTATGGTGAGTCACTACTTATAAGGAGTGAGATCACCATAATATTACTATCTCTATAAAGTACATTCTTAAATTCAGACTTCATTATTTTAAGCACATTTAAATAAACTAGATATTCCGTAATTATTGTGTGTATATTTAAATCGTTAAACTTATCAATATTTTCAATACTATTTACACGTGCAATAACTATAGGTACTCCTCTCTCCTTAGCTACCCTACATGCGTGATAGTTATTTTCATCATCTTCATCAACAGCAATAACTAATTCAGCTTTATCAATACCTGCCTTCTTTAATATCTCTTCACTAGGTTTACTTGAATATACGTAAATTGCTATGTCTTTATAAGTTCTTGAATGTTCTTCAGCTTTCTCATCGATAATAGAAACCACATAACCATTCTCTATAAGTGCTCTTGCAATTTCAGCAACAAGCCAACCCCTACCAACAATTATGGAGTACTTACTTGACATTTAAATCACTTTAAATCTATTAATCGTAATTATCATCTAGCATATTAAACTTTTACTCATAATGGTTCTGTTGATTTTGTGCATGTTGATTTTTGAATATTGATTTTGAATGTATTACCCTAGTCAACAGAACCCTCATAATATTGTAAGATTTAAGGTCATATTCGACTTAGCAACCTATCATTCAAACTTAAGTGTATGTGTAAGCTACTTCGAAGATTTCTAAATTTTGAAAAATGAGGTCTGTAAGGGCATGCACCAATCTATATATGGATTCTGCATAGCATTAGATTTCACAGCTGGCAAGAGCTTGAACGTCATTGTAGAGCTAATAACTTAGTAGTGCTTTATTGTGTACTCAAAATGCAGGTGGTTGCTACCTCAAGTGCTGCTATATCGTCTATATATGCTGAACCTCTCTTAATAATACGTCGATACACAGAATGTTATAATAAGTACAGTATGCTGATATATTTAAGTTAAATTTCTCAAGAGGACGTGTAGTGTGGAGATGAGGATCAGCTCGTCATCAGTTCATCAACTCTCAGATGAGTGTCCTTCATCACGCATATACTGAATATAAGAAATATTTAAGTAGTTTTAGTCTTATTTTGAAGTCAAGATATGCGTGAAGAGTTTTAAATGTATTAAAGGTTGTGGATATTGTTGTACATTATCTGCAATAACTATTTTACCTCATGAAGTATTTATTCTTAAAAGACTTGCAAGAATTCACAATATCGATATTACAATAGCACCAGCATACACTATAGCTGATACATATAGTAGAGTCAGAATCGCTCTCTCTTACGTAATGAAACTCAATGATAATAATGAATGTCCATTTCTTGACAAGGATAAGTTCTGCATAATACATCAATACTACAAGCCATTAACGTGCAGATCATTCCCATATCTGCCAAGAATCATTAAATACTTCATCAATTATGAAGACAGATGTATTGATTTTGATGTTAGACTTGTAGTATCTACTCTATGCCCTATTGTTAAGAAGATGTTTAATGATGATGAGATCGAACTCATATGTTTCAACCTTGAATATGCTAAGAAGATATTTCCTGAAGAATATGATGCATGTTTAAGATCAATACTTCTTAGAAAGTTTTATGTAAATGCAATTTCCACACTATGGAAAGCTGGCATGATCAATGTCAAGGAAGTTGATAATGTAAGTACTTACTGGCCAGTCATTAATGCCTTTGATGTTCTTAGAAAATACATGCCATACATAACGATAGACTTGCTATTAGATAAGAATATCAAACTTAAGTTGTAAGTAATGCCTCTACCTTCACACTCAAGACTTGATTATCACTTAGGCATGGATTGGTACGTAACGGATACTTCAAGTATTGGCGGTAAGTTAAGAACTAGACCTGAAGACTTTACCGTAATTGAGATTTATAAAGATGGAAAGACAGTGCTAGAGTTAAAGAATAGTGATAAGTTGGGCTCATGGTACTGGATCGTTATTGAGAAAAGAAATATAGATACCATATCTACAGCAATACTATTATCTAAAAAGTTAGGTATTGGTCTTAGAGACATTACATATGCAGGTCTAAAAGACTCTAACGCCTTAACATACCAGATCTACTCTGTAAGAAATGTAAGTATTGATTTTCTAAGAAGTATTGATCTTGGAATTAACGTTAGAATTAAAAAGATCTTAATAGCTGATAGACCATTCACTTCAAGCGAAATCTTTGGTAACTTTTTCATTATTAGAGTTAGAGATATTGAAGGTAATGTGGACTGTATTGATGAATGTATTAGTCAAGTATTGAATAGAGGCTTACCCAACTACTATGGTTATCAAAGATTTGGAATTAAGAGACCAAACTCTCACATTATTGGTAAGTTCATTATTCAGAGAAAATTTGAAGAAGCTATTCATGAATTAATTTCACATAAATATTCTCATGAAGATGATAGAGTATTAAAGGCGAGAGAATATGCTGAGAAAGGTGACTATTCTAAAGCCTTAGAATATTTTCCAAAATCAATAAAGTACCTACCTGAAAGATTAGTACTTAAACATTTATGTACAAATCCTAAAGATTACGTAGGTGCTTTAAGAAGAATGCCTAAAGACTTACTTAAACTCTACGTTGAATCTTATCAATCATACCTTTTCAACAAGTTCTTAAGTGAGAGATTAAGGAGAAATTTACCTATAAATAAGGCAGTGCCTGGTGATCTTGTAGTTCTTCTTGATGAGTATGGTTTACCTACAAGACATGTAGTTAAGGTTAGTGAGAATATAGTTGATAAGGTTAATGAGTTGATTCTTAAGGAGAGATGTGCACTTGTTCTTACATTACCAGGCTATAATTCTAAAATTCAAAATACTATTCAAGGAGATATAGAATTGAAAGTACTTAAAGAGGAGCATATTGACTTATCTATGTTCAAGATTAAGACAATTCCTGAAATTTCTCTAAAAGGTGGTTATAGATTAGCATCAATTAAACCATCAAGTATTAATTGGAAAGTTGAGCATCATGATTTGATTATAAGTTTTAAATTAATCAGAGGTTCATATGCTACAATTCTCATTAGAGAGCTTATAAAGCCTGAAGACCCTTTAAGTTCAGGTTTTTAAGTTCGCAATTTGACGTCAAGATAAGAATTTGATACTTGTTTAGAGAAAATTCTAGTAGCAATCTTACTCATAATTTCAACAAAAGCTTCTGCGGGTGTTGATGACCTAATCTTAATTTCAAGTCTTGACGCTAAGTCCTTAACAATACTTGTGCATTGTGTGAGTAATGGACATCTCGTACAGTTTATAGTAGGCTCCTTACCTGTAATGATGATGAAGCCTGTCTTCTCATCAATAAAGGCTCCCTTATTGCTTAAAATCTCAATTTCAATTTTATAATTATCATTGACAACCCTATACACTAAGTATATGCTTGATGATAATATATACTCACCATTCTTCTTCTCTAACCAGCCTGAACGTAGTAGTAGATTTAGATGTCTATAAAGTGTTGATTTAGGTATTCTCAATTTCTTCATCATAATGCATGGTCTTGTAACGCCGAACGTTATGATTTTAAGTATTTTTAGTCTTTCATGATCTAAAGCTACATCGAACATATCTTCACTGAGAAGTCTAACATTATCTTCAAAGGCTACTCTAGGCATGACTGGTAGTCTAATAATTTCAGTAAGTCTCCTCATGAAGTCATCATAAAGATAGAGTAATTATCCTTATTAAGTATTAACATATGCTTAATTATTGAGTAAATGTGAAGTAAGATTAAATAGTTACTTAACAGTCTATAGATCGTGTAATGTTTAGAGATTTCATAATAAGATTTTCCATTAAAGAGAAGAAATGCAATGTATGTGGTAAAGAATCTCAACTCATATCTAACATACTTGGCGTATGTGTTGACTGTATTAGAAATAGGCCAAATGAAGCTATGAAGTACATAATTGAAGCTCATAAGAAGAGTAGAGCTATGTTTGCATTACCTATAGAACCACCTAAAGGTCCAGGCATAAGATGTGGATTATGTGGACGTAACTGCATTATTCCAGAAAAAGAAGTTGGTTATTGTGGTGTCAGAATGAATGTTGGTGGTAAACTTGAACAAATCTCTGGAGGTATAGAGTGGGGTATTCTCGACTGGTATTATGATCCTTTACCTACAAATTGTGTAGCTGAGTGGTTTTGTCCAGCAAGTACAGGTCGTGGATATCCAAAATATGCAGTCACTCCAGGAGCTGAACATGGATACTACAACTTAGCCATATTTTATGGTTCATGTAGTCTTGATTGTCTATTTTGTCAAAATTGGCAATATAGAAGATATCCATCAATGGCAAGATATAGAAGAGTTCACGTTAATGAACTTGTAAGAGCAGCTGATGAAAGAGTTACTTGTGTATGTTATTTCGGTGGTGATCCAAGTAGTCAAATACTTCACGCCATATTGACGTCAAGAAGAGTGATTGAAAGAGCTAAAAAGGAGAGAAGAGTCATGAGAATATGTTGGGAAACTAATGGACAAATAAATCCAAATATCTTCAAAGAAGTTGTTAAACTTAGTTTAGAGTCTGGAGGTATTGTTAAGATCGATCTTAAAGCATGGACACCAAGCGTATATAAAGCTTTAACTGACGGTGATGTGGAACTTGTACTTAGAAACATTGAATACGCAGCCAAATTCATGAAGACTAGACCAGAAGTACCCATACTTACAGTAAGTACATTACTAGTTCCTGGATATATTGATGAGTATGAAATTGATAAGATAACTAAATTCTTAGCTAATCTAGATCCTGAAATACCATATACATTACTAGCTTTTCATCCAGACTATTTAATGAATGATCTGCCACCGACAAGTACTAAACACATGATGACTGCCTACAAGATTGCTAAAGAGAATGGACTTGTAAATATTGGTATTGGGAATGAGTGGTTACTTGGAAATTACTACTAAGTAAGTACTTAACTTGATTTACAATTTCATCAATTCTTAAACCTAGAGTAACCACTATATGTGTTTTCATCTCCATTAAGTAGATAATTAAGTAATTTAACTCATTAACTAAAAGTTCAGAATACTTACTTAATGGACACTTATCTTCAAGGACTACATAACCAGTAAGTACTGTCCTAAATGGTTTTATAGGAAATACTCTACATATCATTGGTTTGACAGGATTGATACTGCATAAATTATTCTTAAGGAAGATACATGAATTTTCAACTTTTCTAAGCCTAATAACTTTAAAGTTCATGAAATATTTTGAAATACTGTGTGACCATAAGTGCTTAATATAGTTCATGAAAAGTTGAGTCACTGATTTGAGGGTAATGTCTTGATTAGCTAGATCTACTAAATTAATCACCTCACAGTAATTAGATATGAAATCTTCAACTTCAATATTTAGAAACTTACATATTCTCGCAATATCGAAGACGGTAAGTATTGGTGGATGATATTTACAACATCTAGCACCACAGGATAAGCAAATACTTAACTTCAAGTTATGAAGATTCTCGATACTACTAATCATAGAGAGTTAATGTAGTGTATATTGTTCTGGTGGGCCCGCCGGGATTTGAACCCGGGACCTACGGGTCTCTCCTTTAAGGCAATCTGGAGCATCGGCCATGCAGACCGCCGCTCTGCCTTGCTGAGCTACGGGCCCCAACTTAGATTAGTTTAATTATTTTTAAGTTTTTCTTACTTTAATGATTATTTTAAAGGAAAGAGAATCTTAAGTGATAATGTAGTGATGAAAAATTGAAAAATTGAGAGTATTTAGAAGTTTAAAATTAGCTGGCAGCTGGTGGAGGTGTTGGTACTAAAGGCTTTATAGGTAATGATGTAATTTCTTCAAAATAGCTCTCATCAAAATATCCTGACTTGATGCTTGTTGCCTCCAAATTCATATATATCTTGTAGAAGTTCTCAGTAACATTCATTTTGCCGAAAGTTACATATCCATCAAGATAAGCTAATACTCCATCACTTGTTATACATTCCGTCATGTTTACTGAAGTATATTCAAACTCTTCAGGCATGGTTGGTGCAGGACCTGTAGGTACTTGTGGCATGAATTGTCTAATATACTCAACATATTCTGTAAAGTTGAATTGTTCAACATAGATCCTGTAACAATATGCTGACTTACCTGCAATAGCTTTAACTTCTGTAAATTCTGAATACATGTTCATGAAGTTTGCTAAACTAAGCATAGCAGCTTTCATGCCAATTAAGAATTCAGGTTTAGTCTCAGTGTAATTACATCCTTCAACTTTCTGAACAGCACCTGGAGCCATCTCCATAGACATTCTCATACACATTAGAATGCCTGAAGCATTCATTTTCATACCCATCTCAAGAGGTAATTTAAAGCTGAAACTTAATGGTCCCATAAGCATTTCTAAAGTTAAATTGCCATACACATACGTCTTATTCACATTTAAACTTCTATACTGACCATAGGTAAGCTTATTACTACTGAATTTTAAAGTCATGGTTACAGTTCTACCTTGTGTTACTGTTGTAATGTCCATTCTTCCTGAAATTTTATACTCAGCCTCATATGTAGTTGAAAATGATTTGAGTACTAAATCTTTAAGTATAGGTGTTATACCTTTTAGAGTTTTTGATAATACTTCCTCACCATTTATGAGTACGGTAATTACATTACTACCACTCTTCAAAGCTTTAACATTACATTCTATAGTTTTAGTTTCATTAACTCTGAGAGTTACGGTTTCATTACACATCACTTTATTCTCGACTTTAATCGCAACATTTACAACTCCTGAAGTATTACCAATATTAGTAATTGTTAATGTTCCAAGACCTGTCTCATTAACTAAGAGTTCTGCTGGAAATTCATGTTCTTTCAACACAGGTTTAAATACGTATACTGGAGCTTTACCAGGAGGTACTATTATGAGCAAGATTGCAGCAGCAATTATAATCACTGCAATAACTGCAGCTACGACATACCAATACCTCATAATCTTAACTTTAATCAAGGTTTTATAAGTATTATCTTGAGATTGAGATAAGAGGTATTATATTGAGCAGAGAGTTATATACAATAGTCTTCAGGGATTATGTAGTAGCTATTATCTATAACTATAGCCTTTACTTTTGAACCTTCACATAGATTTTTTACTCCTTTCTTAACTATAGTTCCTTCACTATCAGTAAGTACTAATTCATCACCTACTTTACGAACTTCTAGACACACATGTGTAGGCTTGATTTTTATAAAACCTTTCTTTACAAGTTCGCTAAGCTGAATATCTATATTGCTATTCTCTTCGAGATCTTTAAGATTAATTTTACTTTTACCTACATAGAGAACATAGAAGTACTTCTTACCTATTCTAATAATGTCACCTCTCTTTAAGGGAAGAATCTGTACACTAAGTGTTAGTTTTGTCTTTATTCTTCCACTACTTTCAGTACCAATAACTTTTCTGGTCTCAATTACTCTACTTGGAAACACTTTATGTATGGCATAAGCTATCGATCTTGCAAGATTCTGATTAGTTACCTTAATATCGATACCATTACCAACTTCTTCAATATTGATGATTGCTCCTCTTTGAACTTCATCACTCTTAGCTAAGATGTTAAATGCTACGTGCTTAATAAATACTTTATCTTCATCTTCAAGATCAGCATAGAGACCTCTAACTTGAACTATAGCTTTCTCTCTAGTAGTGATTATAGCTCTACACGTTGGACATAAATCTTCATAAACACGAACATTAAGTTTATAACTTTCCCAATACTCTTCAAGTAGGTTATGAGCCTTACCTTTAACGTGAATTTCAACTTCATACCTGCCAGAACTTAGAGGTATATTGCCCATTTCGAAATCAGTAATGTTTCCTCTAAACGTTATACTTTCCTGAATAATTTTTTTCAAAACTACTCTACCTTTCCTAATCCATCGACCTCTATATAGTATTGATAAGCAGTTACTACATATCACTATCTTGATCTCTTTAGGTACTTCTTTCACTAATGGATTATTTCTTCTATAACACTCATGACAAAGACCTTCAATTAAGTACTCAACCTCTCTACCACATATAGGGCAAAATCTTCTCATTACTTTCTCTTATAGGGTATCTCTATTCTTTAAAAATCTACTGACTAGAGTAAATGATCTTTGAGGAACATTTTTATCTTCTCAATAACTTCAAGTACATGTTCAATAATCTCACTACCTGATGTTGATGGTTCTCTCCAAATCATTAACTTCCTCAAGACGTCTTCATGCAATTCTATTCCTGAAGTTTTAAAATACCTAAAAGCCGTAGACTGTTTTATATGTTTTTATATAACTTGTTTCAGCTTTTCAAGACCTCTTTTTGCTATTATGTACGCTGATGCTTCATATATACCCAAGGTTTTATATTTCTGAGTGTTTTATTGATTATCGAAGAGCCCGTGGTGGGTTAACCGACGGTGAGTCCCTTCCGATGGTGAATATGGGTCTCCAAGGAAGGGAGATGACCTCGCAGGAATATCTGCCACAAGACACGGTCAATGATGAAAGACCCAAAACAAACATATAAAAACTGAAACCCGTGATGAACATCCATATTGAAGATTACTATTCTTTTAAGATTGTAGTACTTCTGTAAATACCTTACACCAATAGCTATATCATTAAATACGCAGAAACCTGCTGCTCTATCTGGTCTAGCGTGGTGAAAACCACTGGGATTAAAACCAAACATGCAAGTTTTTCTCACGACACGATCAATACACTTAACTGTACCATCAACTTTAATAGCTGAGGCTTTATACGGATGTGTAGGACGAAAATAGTACTTTAAATGATCATCACTATATGCTACACATAGACGTTTCATGAGAGATTGATAATTAGTGACAACTTAATATACATTAATTCATGATTAGAAACGTACACAAATGTGCTTTCACAATTTTGGACTGTGAATAACTACTATTAGGTATTTACAAGTCATCAGTTAAGGAGTAGACTACCCATATATATGTCATCTTATTAACATATTGATAGTAATGTTTAAAAATAACTAATGCTAGTTCTATAAAATCAAGGGTCACCATTATGAGTAATTTTAAACAAATAATGAGTATCATAGTTGATAGAGTAGGCTTAAGTATTGATGATGCGTTCGGTACAGCTAAAGCAATATTAACAGGTGTTTTTGATGATATTCAAGTTGCTGCCTTACTTACTGGTCTTAGAGTTAAAGGAGAGACTCCTGAAGAAATTGTAGGTTTTGTTAAAGCTATGAAAGAAAATTGCATAAAAATCAATACTGATGTTGAAGCAATAGACACAGCAGGTACGGGAGGTGATGGTTATAGAACAATCAATGTATCTACAATATCAGCCGTAATTACAGCATCTGGAGGTGCCTATGTTCTTAAACATGGTAATAGAGCTGTAAGTAGTTCATCAGGTAGTGCTGACTTTCTAGAAGCACTTGGTTTTAAAATTGAACTTGAACCTCATCAAGTAATTGAAATGTTGAGAAGAGTTAAGTTTAGCTTCATATTTGCGCCAAAATATCATCCATTAATGAGAAATGTAATGCCTATAAGGAAAAAGTTAGGCTTTAGAACAATATTTAATCTTGTAGGTCCACTTTCAAATCCAGGAAATGTTAAGAGACAAGTCATTGGTGTTGCAAATAAGGAATTAATGAAGGTCTTTGCTGAAGCATTAAAATTATTAAAAGTTAATCATGCACTTATAGTTCATGGAGAACCCGGTATTGATGAAGCTTCAATTTTTGGTAAAACTTACATAATTGAAGTTAAGAAAGACGATATTGATAGTTATGTAATTGAACCTAAAGATCTAAACATACCTATAGGTGACTTAAAAAATGTTACCACCAATTCACCAAATGAAAGTATTGAGAAAGTATTGAAAGTACTTAAAGGTAAAGGTAATGCTGATGTAAAGAACTTCATATTAATAAATACCGCTCTTGCTATGTACGTTGCAAATCTTGTTAAAGATTTTAAAGACGGTATTGAATATGCAAGTAAATTAATAAGTGATGGTGTAGTACTCAACTATCTAGAAAGCATAATTGAAACTAGTCATAAGGTGTGATCATTCATGGTTAAAATTAAAATATGTGGATTTACTAGAATTGAAGATCTTGAAAAAATTGATGGAGTAATAGATTATGCAGGTCTTATAGTTGATAAAAACCTTGAAAGTCCTAGAAAAATAAGTATTGAAGATGCAAAATTGATGGTTAAAAAATTAAGTAAAACTAAACCTGTAGCTATAATCTCAAGTCCTGAATATGTTGAGGAAGTTAGAAAAATAGATGTACCAATAATTCAATACCATACAACCAACGCAGTAATTGAAGCTTATGAGAAATGCCTAAATTATGGATTAAATTTTGCACCTGTTATTCAGTATAGCAAAGATGTGAATACTGATGATATGTTAAGAATGATTGAAACTTTTAAGAAGTTAAAAAATATTGAATATATTCTAGTAGATGCTGATAAGAAGTGTATAAGAAATTATGACTATGGATTAAAGATACCTATAAGTGTTATTGAGAAAATTGTTAAATATGGAAAGATTGGTATTGCGGGTGGTCTGAATCTCCATAACATCAAATACATCCTCAAGTACAGACCATACCTTATAGATCTTGCTAGTGGTGTGGAGTTGAAACCAGGAATCAAATCTGTAGAACTGATTAAAAAAATTGTAAATATTGTGAAAACTTATGATTAAGAAAGTACCTATCAAGGAAGTACCTAATCCTAAAACATTAACACAACATCTTTACGAGAATAGTGAAGACTATATTATACTTCTAGAAAGTGGTCAAGGTTATTTTGAGAGAGCTAGATATACCATTATCGCATGGGATGTTAAAGAGCATTACGTGTATTATCCAGACGATACTTCAGATCCATATATTGAACTTAAAAATCTTGTAAAGTCTTGTAGTCACGACTTTCCAAGTCATGACCTGCTTATCGGTTACTTATCCTATGAGGCTTGCACATTAATTGAGCCATACTTAAGAGATTACGTTCAGGATTGGGGTAAATGGCCACTTATAGAGTTTATAAAACCGAAATACGTAATTATTTATGATAATTTACTAGGTAGAGTATACACTAACACTGACATACCTAAATACGTAGATGTCAAAGATGACGTATTTAAAATACATGATGTTAAAGAGCATATTGATAGAAAAATTTTCGAAGAATGGGTTTTTGATGCTCTAGAGAGAATAAAGTCTGGTGAAATTTTTCAAGTAGTTCTCTCTAGATGGATAGTATATGAAGTTTCAGGTAACTACTTTAAGATTTATGAGAGATTAAGTAGTATCAATCCATCACCATACATGTACTTCACTAAATTTCAAAATAAATACATAATTGGTACAAGTCCTGAGCTTCTCGTAAAGGTAAGTGATTATAAGGTGGAGACTCATCCCATTGCAGGTACAAGACCTAGAGGTAAAGATGTATTTGAAGATTTAAAACTTGAAGATGAGTTAATTGAAAGTGAGAAGGATAGAGCAGAACATATAATGCTTGTTGATCTTGCAAGAAACGATTTAGGAAAGATATGTAGATATGGAACAGTTAAGACAACAACTCTCTTCACAATAGAGAAGTATAGTCATGTACAGCATCTTGTAAGTAGAGTTGAAGGTGTCTTAGATAAGGGTATGAATATTATTGACGCTCTTTGGGCAACATTTCCTGCAGGAACAGTCACAGGTGCACCTAAACCTAGAGCTATGGAGTTGATTTTTCATTATGAAAAAAGAGCTAGAGAACCCTATGCTGGAGCTATAGGCTTTATGAATTGTAGAGGTGGTGAATTTGCAATAATTATTAGAAGCATAATCATTAGTGATAATGAGATGAAACTTCAAGCAGGTGCTGGACTCGTATACGATTCAAAACCTGAACTTGAATATCTAGAAACACAACACAAGTTAGAAGCTATGCTTAAAAGCGTTGAAACTTAAAACATAGTAATGAATATAATCATTACAGGAGGAGCAGGTTTTATTGGTAGTTACTTAGTTGATTATTATGTTGAGAAGGGATTTAAAGTAATTGTTCTTGATAATTTAAGTTCAGGAAACTTAAAAAATATTGAAAAATGGTTAAACTCAAATAATTTTCAATTCATTAAAGTAGACTTAAAGTACATTAATGATGATGTTATTAACATTTTCAAGAAAGGTATTGACATGGTCTTTCACTATGCTGCTAATCCTGAAGTTAGAATTTCAATAATTGAGCCAGAAATTCACTATAGAGAAAATGTTGAAGCTACATTCAACATTCTTGAACTTTGTAGAAAATTTAAAGTAAAATATCTAATCTTTGCAAGTTCAAGTACTGTCTATGGCGATGCTAAAGTAATACCAACACCTGAAGATCATCCACTAGAGCCAGTATCGATATATGGTGCATGTAAACTTGCATGTGAAGTAATGATAAAAACATACTCAAAACTCTACAATATTAAATCACTAATTTTAAGATATGCTAACATTATTGGTGCTAGAAGTAATCATGGAGTAATTATTGACTTTATTAAGAAGTTAAGAAGTAATCCTAGAGAACTCGAGATCCTTGGAGATGGAAAACAGAGAAAAAGTTACCTACACATAAGTGACACTATAGATGCAACAGTAAGGCTAGTAGACTACATAATTAACAATGAGATTAACCTTGACGTATTTAATGTTGGTAATGAAGATTGGATAACCGTTAAAGAGATTGCCGACATAGTTACTCACGAGATGAAATTGAGAAGTGTAAAGTATATCTATAAGCCAGCAACAAGTAATGGTAGAGGATGGATAGGTGATGTAAAGTACATGCTCTTAAGCATTGAGAAATTGAAGAAAACAATTAATTGGAAACCCAAAATGAATAGTAAAGAAGCCGTAAGACAGACCGTTAAAGAATTATTAAATAGTTTAGTCATTGAGTAAAGAATTTAAGAACAAATATTCAAACTAAGATAAGCCCCGGTAGCTCAGCCCGGTTAGGAGCGGCCGCCTTGTACGGCCTCGAGGCCCACAACACAAGAGTGGGCCTCGGGGTTTGGGTTAGCGGCAGGTCCCGGGTTCAAATCCCGGCCGGGGCTCCAAAACTTCTTTACATTTTATTAAGGCTTCATTTAGGGTTTCTAAGGTTCCAATATCGATCCAATATCCTTTCAATTTGTAGCTATATACTTCCTCACCATTAATGATTAACCATCTTAGAAAGTATCCTGGATTATCAGGATTGACATTATTTCTCAAGTATTCATATATTTTAATTAATGTCTTGTGTGGCATCATGTATATACATGTCGCTATAAGTTTTGATTTTGGTCTTTTCGGCTTTTCTTCAAAATATACAATTCTACCTTCATCATTAATTTCTACACAGGAAGTTTCTTTAACTTTTTCTGGAGAATCAACTTCATATATGGCAACTACTGGTTTCTTAACGTTAAGGTATAGTTTGTACATTCCTTTTAAGGAGTCGGTAAAGAAGTTGTCACTAGCAATAATGATGTAATTCTCTGCTTTGTAAATTTTTAAAGCTTCAGCAACAGCCTTAATAGCTCCAAGCTTCTCCTCATTTCTCATAGATGCTTCTACAATAAAGTTTAAGTTAATATCTTCCCACTTCTCTGACCATCTTTTAAACATATTTTCAAATCTTCTATTAATTAGTATAACGATGTCATTAGTAATTTCAATTACTTTATCAAGAACATAATCAATTATTGATTTACCACAAATATTGATTAAGGGTTTTGGATAATTCAAAGTTAATGGATAGAGTCTAGTTGCAAAACCACCTGCAAGAATATATGCTAAGGTTCTCACTGATTGTAGAGTCCTATTGAAAGAACTTTAAGAATTACTACATACAATTCTTAATCTTGATTTTAAAGATTTAAGAAGAGAATCATATCCATAATTCTTAATAATTGAAAGTTTTCGAAGAATTACTAATCTAGAGTATATGTCTATAACTACAGCTTTAACATAATCATTAAATTCTTCACTTAATATTCTTACTAATAGGTCGGCATTTAACTCTTTACCATACATAGCATTAGCTAAATTTGCATGAAGTTCCTTACAGACTTCCTCACTTAACTTATACTTCTCAAGCAGTAGTTTAACATATATTGCATAGTGATGTATTGATGATTTAATGTTAGGCTTTGTAAATCTATTTATAAGTTCTAAATTCTTATCAGCACATGCATTTATGAATTCTTCATAATCTTTAAGATAATCTCTACATTTCACATTATCTTTAATAGCATTGATAA
>Ga0190367_1000042_pt1 | contig 94762 bp, 123 predicted proteins | sample 4872181011_MG_FD_171838 | JGI IMG/M metagenome (GOLD analysis project Ga0190367, IMG submission 171838) | Hydrothermal vent microbial mat bacterial communities from Southern Trench, Guaymas Basin, Mexico - 4872-18-10-11_MG | ecosystem: Environmental > Aquatic > Marine > Hydrothermal vents >...
GCTTTATATATCTTTCTGCTAATTCACGAATATGCCCAAAGTAGTTGAGGAATACGAGTTTGATAGTACAATAAGTATTCAACAAAAAATGAAGAATTACTATCTTCTAAGAATAGTCATTCCAGCAGATGAAAGTAGAAAAATACAACACTTAATTAACAAGAAAGTTCATGTACATATCAAGGTGATTGAATGAAAATTGTCGAACTACCTAAATATTTGACAATAAAGCTTGAAGGAGTTATTGAAAAACAAGAGCATCAAAACAAGTTATTCAATAAGATAGTTCAATATAATATTGCGAGAGATAAATATTTCAAATACATTATTCAAGATTATGGTGATTTGAAAACATACTTATTAAAGAAGTTTAATAAAAAGATTACAAGATATGAAGATTGGAAGAAACTTTCTGAAAAAGATTTTGTAAAGGTTATTGCAGGAGCTGAATACCATATTGTTTATGACATTCTTGAGAATGCAAAATATAGTGAAGCAGTTGTTATGGAAACAATTTCAACATTAATGAGTATTAATGCACTTAAAGATAAATTAAGAACACTAGGTGAATACAAATTAACAAATGAACTTCCAAATGATTCAGAAATAGAATTCAATATTTGGAGGCACATCACATGTATTGGAAGTACATATAGGACAGATAAGGGAAATAGAAATGTAAAGTTCTTCAGTGATAGAACATTTAGAATAACATGTTCACAAAGAGATTATGTTTATGGTAAATTTTTAGTACATGGGAAGTACAGAGAAATTATGTATGACTTAATCAATAAATGTCAAAATAACAATCCAATACCATATACCGTGAGAGCAATTTTAAAATCAGATGTTACAGAAAATATTTGGAAAATTGATTTTCATGTTTCGTTACCTTTTGAGTATATTATACAGTTTTATCAAAAAGTTGAAATAAATCATGAGATTGACACAGATAAAGTTACTGGTCACGATATTAACATTGATAGATTAAATGATGTCGTTATTAATATTAAAAATCTTCAAATAATCACACATAAAACATTCTGGTTCGAAGAAGCTTCAAGAAAGAATATCTTGAAAGAAAGAGTTTGGAATGAAATAGTTAAAGCGATTAGAGAAAGTATTGTTTGGAATTTAGAGAATAATTCGTGTAATCATGTTTTCGAAGATTATGAATTTATCGGTGATTGGAAACTAATCTCTACACTTAGGGGAAAGAAACTAAAAAGTTCTGAAGCTAATTGGAAAATAACAACGTTTAGAAGCTCAGTAATTGAAAAATACGCTATTGAGCTTTACAAGTACAACTTACCATTACCAAAAGTTATAGACCCTTCATTTACTTCAAAAATTGCTGAAGAAATACATAGTTTTCTCGGTTTAGATAAACACACAATAAGTGCATATTTAATTGCTTGTTTTGGAGTAATTGAAAAGGAACTTCAAGTACATTAAGAGAACTTTAAATAACAAAAAGAACATGAAATATCATTACCCCGTGAACAGACTTGTTTCCTAAAAGGTTACAAGTGGAGTAAGGGTTAAAAGATACTACAAGCGTAATATCTCGCATGAGTACTTTCAAAACTAGAGGAGTCGAACCAATAGTAGCTGCTATTTTATTAATCGTAGTTGCTGTAGTAGGAGCAATACTACTATACATGTGGTTTAGCGGTTACTTAGGAAAAACAACAGGAACAATACCTACAGTAGCAGCAGTTGAGAAGATAAAGATAGATGTTGTGAATTGTAGTAAGACAAATGCTACGGTGTTTATCAGAAATATTGGAGATGTAGTTGTTAACTTAACTACAATCTATGTTTACAATACAACAGACACGTTCGTATGTAAGTTTGATCCAAAACTTATTAATCCGGGCGAAGTAAGTAGAGTTGGCTGTAAAGAGAAATTAGATCTTTCTTCCGGAAAATACTATGTTAAAGCTGTAACGGCTAAAGGTACTGAAGTAGAAACTACATGCACAGTATCATAGTGAATATTTTCTAGCTTTCAATTCTAACTTAAAAAATCAATTTTTCCTTAAAAATTCATTTGAAAGAATTTTAACACTTCTAGAAAGTACTTTCAAACTAAGTAGATACTTCATTTATTTGACAAAAAGATACAAGACAGCAAGTTATTACTTAATCACATTATGCATATAATTTTAAAATAAACATTGTAATGTCTTGACTTCCTAACATCGTTAGGTCATGTAACACTTAGGTAGAGTTTTTCAATATTTTTGTAAAATAAAAATAGTCTAAGTGTGTTAGAGTCTTCAAAGATGTAGGTATTGAAAGTGTCCTTATAGAGTATTAATTAAACTTTAGAAATAATAACATTACTAGATAGATTTATAGTTTAGTAGAATTTGAGTTCTAGTAATGGTGCTTGAACAAGTTGTTAAGATTACTCGTAATTTTCAAGTTACTATACCTGCAATTATTAGAGAGAAAATGGGTTTGAAAGAGGGTGATTTTGTAAAGATAATTTACGATGAGCATGAGAATGTTATAAAGATAATTCCTATTAAGAGAAAGAGATTAACGATTAAACTTGGTAGACAAGTTACTGTAGAGGAGATTGAATGTGCTGTTGAGGAGATGCTTAATGAAAATACTTCCTGATACTAACGTCTTAATCTACGATACTATTGAAGATTCAATGCATCATGAAGATGCTGTAAAGATTATAGATAGTGCAAGTGAATTGATAATCCCATCAATAGTAGTTTACGAATATATATGGGTAATGCTGAAGAAATTAAATCTAGATATAAATTTCGTGAGATTGAAAGTGCTTGAATATCTTGAAGATCCACGTACAAGCCATGTTCTTGAGAATATGAATATTCTACAATACGCATTAACTATGCTCAAAGAGGATAAGAGAAATTATAAATATGTTAATGACTATGTAATATTATCAGTAGCTAAGTACTTTAAAGCATATTTAGCAACTTTTGATAAGGAATTGAAGATTATTGCTCAAAATAAAGGTCTTAAAGTTATTCCATGAATTGAGAAACTTCTAATTTAATTCTTCAGTTTAGTACTTCCTTCAAGTCTCTTCTGCTGAATCTTGCTCATAAAGGCACTGCGCTTATAGAATCTTTAACCTCTATTTGGTTTTGAGAAATACGTGCTCGAAGGTGAGTTCAGTGTTTATGTGAATGATTGTGTTTTACTCTATGCATAACTTTAAGTGTATTAGAACTATCTCTGGCGGGGATAGAAGTCTTAGTGGAAGGTTTTTGTAAGTACCGATACCTCTAGAGACGTATAGTGTGGTGTTACCTATCCTGTACATTCCTGAAATGTAGTGATTAGAACCTTCAGGAACATATATCGGCCCTAGTAGTGGAAGTACTATCTGTCCTCCATGTGTGTGCCCTGCAAGTATTAGACATGTTTTAGGATATTTCTTAACTACCTCATCAGCAATTCCTGGCGCGTGAGTAATGACGATTATGGGTAGGCTTGAATTTAAGCCTCTAAAAGCTTCATCAACATTGTCGTGATGTGTTACAGGATCGTCAATACCTACAATCCATAACTTAACACTCTTAACTTCAACTAAGTCATTACTGTTTATTAAGACTTTAACTCCACAATTTTCTAAAATCTTCTCAACTCTATCTGTAGTGCCTGACCAATATTCCCAATTGCCGAAAACGGCATAAAACTTAACAATTCTAGGACAAGTTCTTCTCAACTCTTTAACAAATTCTTCAAGTACTTTTAAGTAGTTAGGGTCGTCTACAAGATCACCAGTAAGTACTATAATGTTAGGCTTAACACTACATGCAAGATTAATTACCTCAACTTCTCTATGTGAGAAGTCACGTAGATGTAGATCGCTTAACTGAACAATCCTGACATCAACATATCTGGAACAATTTGAGATGCAGTAAACCTCAACTTCACTAATCCTAACCATGTTAGGCTCAACAAGGTGGGAGTATAGAATTAATGTGAAGAAGATTGCAACCATTACTATTAAAGTAATTATACTTTTCTTCACATCTCCTCATCACGTGTAGTTAAGATATTAAGCATTACCTTAAGTTAAGTATTCCTTATTTACGTAATTTTTTTATAATTAAGATTGACTTAAAGTTTTAGAAATGGACTTTAAAGCCATATCTACCATAGCATTTACGGTTATTCTAGCTATATTAATGATAATAATCATAGCAACACTAAACACGACATGGAGTATGGTTGAGAAAGTTAAGTTAAAAAATTTGAAACTACTTGAAGAGACGTACTTAAAACATGATGAGTTAAAGATTAATTTACTAAATGCAACAATTAAGAGTATTACTTTACAGTTAAGTAATGTTCATGGAGATATAGTTAAGACACTTTGCAAATTTATTAATAAGACACATACCTTAATTGATTATTGTGAAGTTAAATCTTTAAGTTATGGTAAGTACATGATTATAAACGTAACATTACAGCACGACTTGATGTATTATAGAGATTTAAATCTTCCATATCTTGAATTAACAATTATTGATAGTGTAGGTCAGGTTGGAAGTATTATATTATCGACAAACTGTAGTGACTTAACTATTAAGTTCTTTGAAGTATATCCAAGAAGTGAAGTTATTAAAGTAAGAAATGTAGATTATCTTAGAGGTTACATACTTGCAAACCTGAGCTACACACTTCTATTAAAATCTAGATCAAACATTTACTGGAATAGAGAGACAACTCAAATACCTAATCTAGGCTATTATCATCAAGTAGTACCAATATGTCTAAACTCTACACAAGTACACATAATCAATACTACAGACAATACTTACTTTAAAAAGCCATGGACATGCAACATAACAGAAACAGACACAATAGTCTACAGCATAAACTATACAAACCTAACCATAAATCCAACATGGACAAACACCACACACATAACCTGCAAACTACCCATAGGAGCATACATACAACCAATAAAACTAACAGCGAACGGAACATGCAACATAGACACAGATATCTCAAAAATCAAAGTAATAGCATGTCTTAATGACACAGACCTTTGGACAAATCCAGAGACACCAAAAGTTTGTGTCTACCTCAAAATACGAGGAATATGGGATTGGAGATGTGTTGATTGTGAGAGAGTAAATGAAAATATCTGGAGATGCAGGTTTGAATTATGGATATTTCCATTCTATTACTCTTGCCGTCGCAATCTATTTGAACTTCAAACATTAGGTTACGTAGTAATTAAGGATAATACTGTGTTCCTTAATGTATCATACTGTCAACTATGGAGAGTAAATTTCAGGGGTTTTTACCCTGCTGCAATAGTATTACCTTATAATACTTCATCGTTTAGGACATTAGGAAAGATCAAAGTTATAGGCAATTACTCAATTCCTGAATCTACAAATAAGACAGGAATTCTATTTATAAACTACCTCAATCCCGGTCTTCCAAGCGAATTGAATTATACAGAACTCTACAATCCAGACAGCATTAATCCTCCAGCATTTAAACAGGAGGACATATTGTATTACAGGAACTTTATTATATCCGTACTTGTAGCCATTATATACTATTCAAATTACGTACCTTTAAATCAATACATTGCGATTTATGACAGTCCCGAATATGTTGGTATTTACGTTGAAGCTGATCCTTATGAATATAGTGAGGCTACTTGGTATGGTCTTTGCTTTATTCCTGTTAACTCGTAGTTACGGCTCTTCTTTTCACAATTCATTAAAAGTGTCTATACTATTTAAAATATGTCGTGACTTAATGCGGAAGTATTTTAAAATCTCTTCGTGAAGATGTGGTGGATGTGAGTTATTGTGAAAGCATTTAGTAGAAGAATTGGAAGACTATATAGGTTAGGTAGGACTCATTTAAGGCCTAGATTAAGAATTGGAAGATTGTACAGGCTTAGATATGCCTGTGAGGGTAAGGCTAAGGATTAGGAATAGACTTAGTGTTGATGAGAATGTTGCAGAGTCTATTGCTCTTGTTGGTAGTGGTTTTGAAGCTGATACGCCACAAATACTTGTACCTATGAAGTTAGCTGAAGTTCTTGGCCTATATTCAAGACTATTAGAGGCTAGGATTGAAAGTTATGGAATACCTGCAGGACCTGTAAGAATGTATGTACTGCCATCCTCACTTGAAGTGTGGATTGTTGAGGATGATGTAGAAACGAATAAAGTAGTATGTGATGCTGTAATATCAAATATTGAAGAGGAGGTATTGATTAGTGATTACTTAGCAGGAGAGTTGGAAATAATTGTTGAAGATCTTAAGAATGGCGTATGGAGGTTAAAGGTAGATTCTCCTGAAGAGAGGAGAAGAATTTATTCTCCACAATATTGGAGATAATTTTTCAGTTAGAAATTGGAGATTTTCTACTCCTCTTCTTCAATCTCTACTTTTCTTTCTCTCTTAGCGGGTACTGTTGTTACCGTTTCTACTGCTTTTCTCATTGCTTCAACTTCATCTCTAGTTAGGTCGGCGTATTCGACACCAGCTCTGGTTACTTTTAGGTATTTATTCCAATGTATGAGTAGTCCCTTGTCTGTAATTTCTAAGGGATGTCTAAGCATGCTATGTTTGGTTGCTCTCATTTTCCAAACAATAATTGATCTGTAAAGTTTTCCATCATATTCATCAAGATCTAGTCTAATTATACCGTCAACTGCATGCTCAACACCTGGACCGCCAAATCCTCTTTCTCCTGCAGATACTTGACTTACAAAGATAGCTGTGCATCCAAGTCCTGCAATTACTCTTTTAAGATCCATAACTATACGTCTAGCAACTGCAGGTCTTGTAAGGTATAGTGTAGATACTGAATCAATAGTTACTCTTTCAGCTTCTACTTCTCTAATTGCTTGTCTAAGAACATCAACAAGTTCCCTCACGTCATCAGGGTTTTTAACAACGTACTTCTCTTTCTCAGCATACTTACCAATACCACCAGTAAAGGCATCAATAAGTGCAAACTTACCTTGCTGTTCATACTTAGTTACATCCCAATCAAAATGTTTAAAACTACGTCTAACAGCTGCTGGATGTTCTTCAAGAGCAACAAAGACAGCGCTCTCACCCATTTGTAATCCTTGATAAAGAAATTGCATACCCATTATAGACTTGCCAGTACCTGGACCACCACTAACTAGAACAATATTTCTTTCAGGTAGACCACCATAAAGAATTTCATCAAGACCTGGAATACCTGTCCTAACTTTTCTAACAGCTTCAGGCATATCATTCACTTTTCTAAAAAGATTAAAAACTTAACTTCAACCACTAGACACTAAAGTTTAGAGAAGATCATTACCTTAAATCTCTTAAACGTTAAATTAGGTATGAAATTCTTACTTTTATAGAAATGTAATTTCTGAACTACGTAATTATTTTGTACCTCTAATATAATCGATATAGTTTTTCAACTTTTCAATCAATTTAAGAACATCTTCTCTATGTATTTCAAATTCTCTCTTACTTAAGAAATTATGGTAATAGTTTGCGTGAAGTCTTTCAGTACTTGCAAAAAGTCTAGGTATTTCCTTATCATTGGTTTCTTCAAATACATGACCAATAATTTCAGCATAATGAATATGTTTGTAGTGTGGTAAATTCTTTAACTCACCAATAATATTTAATAAAGCACAAATAGCACCCCAATATTTTTCACTTGCTTGTACAAGATCACCTTTACTATAAAGTTCTTCAGCTTCTTTAAGATATTTGTTAAATAATTTTTCATAAACTTCAATTCTTGTTTTAGGGTCAAGCTCGTTAACAATAATATCAATAATGATATCTAGAATCGTCTTACCTGAATTTCTAGCTTTTACTTGTAATGTCTTATATATTTCTTCAGGAATTTCAATTAAAACACTCATAATAGATACATCATGATTAACTATATAAAATTGAGGGTTAAAGATTTACTTACAATTTTACAAGAACGTCCTTAATATTTCCTGAAATTTTTAATGCTTTTGCATGTGGTGCATATATTTGCCAAAAATCAACTTTAACTATACTATTTAATTGATTAACTAATTCTTGGATGGTACTATATCTTAAGGGCTTCTCATGAAAGATCTTAACATATAGATTAAACTTTCCTTCACTATCTATAAGAATGCCAACTCTAGTGTATTTTAAAGCTTCAACTTCTCTACTTCTTAATAATTCATCAACTTTCAACTTTATAAATCTTTGCAATTTACTTGCGTATCTTATCTTTACTTTCTGATGACTCATTACTTATAAAGTCTAGTAGTGGTTTATTAAATAGCTTACTTATCAATTCTTCAAGACTTAAACCTTTATCAACATCGTGAACTGTAATGACTATGTCATTGTTAGTGTTGTTTAGTTCTATGAATTTCCAATCTTTACCCTTGTACTTTACGGCTAAGTATATCTTACCATTACATCTATTTGCAAATTCTGAGAGTTTTCTTAACTTATCTTTACTTAACTTTATACTTTCCATTCTAGAACGGTACTTAACCTCTATTATGAGTACTTTATTACCTTTAATAGCTACGATATCAGGGACATACCTCTTCTTAACACCACTACCTGATGAACAACCTCTAAGTACAGCAAAACCTAGAGACCATAATTTATTTGCAAGTTCTCTCTCATACCTTGAACCTTTAATTTTAGATTTCATAACATTAATTGATTTGTAAATATCTAACTAGCTCAACATTATTACAAGTTATGAATTTCCATAAGTTATCTTGATTCAGAACTTCTTCGGAAGTATCTAATTCTCTATATCGTAATGCATATTCTTTCATGAATTTTCTATTAAGATTTTTAAGTAATTTAAATCTTAATATACTTTCAAGTTTACGTGTAATTAAAGTATCAATATTATTTAGAAATTCACAAGATGCGTATGGTTTAGTCATAAGTAGATATATATGTGTATTTCTACTTCTCTTTAAATTCAGTATTAGTCTTTCTTTAATGAAATCTTTAACATTTAGAATTATTAAGATCTTATTGAACTTACTCATCAATAAGTCAATGTGTGTAATTTTCTCGTGAAAGTATATTCCAGGAATTAAATCGTTACTTAGAAATCTGTTTAGAGATAGTAAGTACTCAACACATGGTGTATTGTGATTTTTAATTACTATAAAGATCTTATCTACAATTTTTTTAAGAGTTAGTAAGTATTTGACATTAATTTCATTTAAATCTTTATAGTAAAGTATGACATCTATTCTACTCAACTCTTCACTAATACTTCTCAAGTAGTTAATTACATTTTCATCTAGATCTTTACGTAATTTAAGGACAATGTTGTTGGTTATTTTTAGTATGTACTTTACATTTCTCTTCAGGTGATTAAGTGTTGTTAAGTATTTAATTTCCATGATTTACCAGAGTTCTTCACTTTCTTCAACTTCTTCTTCGATAGTGCTCATTCTAGGATATTCTTCTCTTCTCTCTTCATAAAGTGCACCTATATCTTTAAGAATCTTGTAGATTTTAGTTATGGCTTCCTGTACCTGCATTTCTTTCTTAGCTCCTGTACATACAATTTTTCCTGAACTAAATATTAGTAGAACTACTTTAGGATCACTCATTCTATAGATGAGTCCTGGAAATTGTTCTGGCTCATACATGGAGTGTTCGAGCATGAGAGCTGCTCTCTCAATATCAACTTCAGCTTTTAAGTTACCTGAAGCTACAATATTCTGTATTTGTATTTCTGGTGGATGTTTAATTTCAATACCATACTCATTTAAGAGACGAACAAGTGCTTTTACAGCTCTCTTCAACTCCTCCTCACTTTTAGCTCCTGTACACACCATCTTTCCCGTTCTGAAGATTAGGGCTGATATTTTTGGTCTCTGATGTCTAAGTATGAGTCCTGGAAATTGCTCAGGATTATACTCAGCTGCTGGTAATTTTTCTGCAAGTTCTTCAAGATTAAGTTCAACACCTAAATTAACGGTAGCTACGACATTTTCAATTCTGTAGGTGGGTTTAGCCATACCTGCTATTTAAAGCTTTTAATAGGCTTTAAATAACTTTTGTTTTAAATAGACAGAACAAGTACGTGAGGTTATAGAATACTTAAGGCAGATTTTTAAAGAGCTTAACTTCAAAATTTACACGTATGGGTAGTAAGAAAAAACCAACACTTTCACAGCTAGTTAAAAGACAAGAAAAGGAAAAAGCTGCTCAGAAACCTGAAATTAAGAGGAAAGGTGAAGAAAAGACTACTACAAAAGTTACATTAATCGATGAGAAGTTAGTAAATACTATTGCTAAGGAAGTAACTAAGTGGGAATATGTTACGCCATATCTCGTATCTAGTAAGTATGGTGTTAAAATGAGTACAGCTATTCATGTACTTAGAACTTTAAAAGAGAGAGGAGTACTTGCACTAGTATCTAAAGGTCATAGAACAGAAATTTACGTACCTATAGAGAGAGTTAAAAGTTTAGAATTTCATGCAGCTTAACATCACTAACTAGGCTCTTATCTATACCTTCAAAATCTTTAATCTTATTAACAACACCTGGTTCTACAATTTCAATATATCCTAAGCTTTTAAGTAGGTTAAGCACTTTTCCAGCAAGTTCATAAATCTCATCTTCATTAATCTTTAATTTAGAGCTTAAAGATTTTGAACAATCAAGTCTAAGTCTTAACTCACCAACACTCCAATACTTATTAAGATAGTTAATGATGTATGTTAACACATTCATAGCCTCACTCAACTTATCTTTAAATTCCTCTTCAAAGATTTGTTTAAATTTTTCAAAAACTTCACTTTCAACTTTAACTTCAGGTATTTGCTTTTCAACATCTTTCTCTTTAACTTTCTCTTTCCTTTCTTCAATTTCTCTTTCCCTTTCAATCTCTTTAGGCTTACTCTCAACTTCTCCCTCTCTCTCAAACATTAATAAACTTGCACTCTTCTTAGCCATTCTCTCTTTCTTTTTCACAACTCTTTTTGAAGTCGCCTTCTCTTCTCTAATCGAGATGTGTTCAGGTAGTGATAATTTTAAAGTTGAATTTCCTGTTTTATATATTCTCAAAGTATACTCACCCTCCACATGGTAGTTTCTATTTCTCAAAATTTCCTGAAGAGCGTAGTATAGTGTTAATTTTCCAACATCATTATCACTACACCATTTCAGTAATTCTTCAATACTTACTTTTCCTTTCTTAAGTATTAGTGATGTAATATTCTGCTTAATGTAGTCTAACTTACTACTCATCAAACTTATTTAACTAATCTTAACATTTAAATACCTACCTTGTAAAGATTAGGTAAGTGATTGTCTTTGTCAAGTATTGACGAATTAATACAGATATATGGTTCAATAATGAAACCTAGGAGAGTTCAAATACTTAAGATACTTATGGAGAAAGGTCAAGCTGATATTAATGAATTAAAGAATATTCTAAACATACCTCTCTCCTCAATATACTACGATATTGAAGTTTTAAAAAATAATGGACTAATCATTAAAGAAAGTACTAGAGTTATAATTACCGAGAAGGGTAGACAAATAATTGATACATTGTTAAGGTTAAATTCACAAACACATATACATAAGAAGCTAGAATTGACTATAAATTTACTACTTCTCAGACCATTAATAATGCCCTTAGTGCAGCTTGACAGTAAGATATTAGCTCTCTTTACATTAATAATTACAGCCTTGTCATTAACACTTTCACAAATACTTAACTTAAGATTAATACTCATAACCTACGTTACTAGTCTCACTATTCCTCACGTTGTGACCTACATTTCATTACCGGCATATATTGGTCTTCTTCTATGTATTTACAGACTCTGTGGTGGCGTGTTTATTAGTAACGTTAGATTATTAACTTTACTAACATCTTCATTAATACCCATACTTACATATCCATCAATCTTCGGAATAGTTACGCAGATGTTAAGTCTAGAATTATCTTCAGTAATTCTTCTTGAAGTAGTTAAGATACTACTTGCAGTTTTAAGTATAGTCTATTCAGCCACTGTAATTTCGGTAAGTACTGGTAAACCTATAGAGTTGATATTTATGCTTGAAACCTTACTAATACTTGTTCCAGGAATAGTCATGTATTCAATAATAATTAGCTATGTATAGAATAGAAATTTGGAACAACACATATCCAATCCTAGAAGATACCATACAGACCATCAAAGCTATAGATAAGCATATACATAGATTAGTAACTAAATATTTAGATAGGCACTTAAACATTATTGATGTTGGTTCAGGAAGTGGAATACTAACTATACACACAGTATATGCTTTGAGATGGAGAATGACGTTCAGAGTAGTGAGTAGTGATATTGATTTTAATGCATGCAAAAATACTTTACATAACTTAAAGTTGAATGGTATTGAACATTACGTAGATGTTATATGTACTTCAACTTGTTTATGCTTAAAAAATAACTTAGAAGTTGGTCTCATAATATCGAATCCACCATATCTACCTGAAGATGATGTTCATAATCATAGAGTGACTGCTGGTCCTGATGGTAGACTTGTCCTTGATGAATTGTTAAGAGAGATTTCAAGGTTAAAACCATATATGATAATTCTTACACAATCATCATTTTCAAATCCAGAAAAGACTATCAACACCTTGAAAAATCTTGACTACATCATTATTGACCTACTGAAAGAACATTACTTCTTTGAAGATATTTACACTATAATTGCTATCTTAAACTGATACCAATAGTTAAGTTCAGTATTGATTCTGCAATATCTGATAGCCATTCAGCTACTCTTAAAATTCTGTAAAGTATTACTCTTAGAGACGCTATAGTTATTGAGTCAAGTTCATACTTGTATAGTTGATCTAATATTTCTTCAATTTTTCTAGAAATACCATTCTTAATATTGTCAAGAACGTAATTTATCTCTACCGGCTTTGCCTTATTTGATAGTGCACTCGATATGGTATTGAAGAGACTTGTTATATCGTTTATGGTATCTATGATCTTATCTTTAAGTTCACATGGAACTTTATCAATTGCTTCCTTACCCATCTTGTTAGCAATTTCATGAACAACGTCTGAGACGTTATCTGCAATTCTCTCAAGTGCTTTGCTTATGATTTGATATTCAAGTACTGCTCTTGGATCTGGAGTTTTTGAACCAACAGCTCTACCTGTGAGTAGTATTTTTCTTAATTGCCTATTAAGTAGTCTATATAGCTTATCTACCTCGTTATCTCTATCGATTAAGTCCTGTGCAATATTCTCGTCAAACTTTGTAATTATTATCTTTAAGTCTTCAAACATGTTTATGACTGTTCTCACAATCTTATTCAATATGTCGTCCATGCTCATGTTGAGTACGTCTATTAAGTTTTGAATCGTTAGTACGTTTCTATCTTCCTCAATAACTTCAGTACCTGCAAGTTTTTTCCTAGTAACTTCTTTCACATATCTTTTGAAATTGATTGTGGTGTCTGTGAAGCTTACTCTCAAAACATCATAACCAGCTAGATAGTATGACAGTAGTATTCTCTCAATATGTCTAGCATCTTTAAATTCATCATTGATATGTATAGTTATTTCAGGTATTTGATGTTTAGCTATCTTTTTGGGAATGATTAGTAATGAATTGTCGTGTTGAGGGACTATTAGAACTTCATCACCAGGTTTTAGACCCACATGTCTAGCCCAATCTTTAGGTAAGGATATGATTAATGTTGCTCCTCCAGTCAATTGTACTTTTCTGGTCTCAACTTCGTAACCCACGAAATATAGCCCCTTGAGTTATCTATTTAGTTTCCTATAAATACTTTATGCGTATCGGTTGTATAATTTTTAGTATAGAGTGTCTGTATTTCTATACAGTCACTATTCAATGCTAACTTCGGTCTCCATATACTCACTGAGTTTTGGAATAACTACTTGAAGTACACCATCTCTAAATAGTGCTTTTGCTTCACTAATTTTTAATCTATAAGGAAATTCTATCTTTCTATAAAGCTTGTAGTTACTTAATCTTTCAGCTCTAATTACCTTACCGTTGATGTAGTTGTTTGAATTAGTAGCTGAAATCTCAAGAAAGTTTAGACCAACTCTAATCTTGATATTCTCCTTCTTAACACCTGGAAGATCGATCAGTACTGTGACTCTATCTCCTTCATCAATAACATCAACTAGAGGTTCTCTCACAATTTCAGTAATTCCGTACTGTGAAGCCTTACTAATAACTTCTCTTATCTGAGTTTCAATACTAGTTAACTCTTGAAACCATGATTGCAGTTGAGTTTTCTCGAAGTTTATAGGTAAGAGTTCCTGCATAGTCATGAGTAGGTATAGACTGAGAAAGTTTAATTTAGTATTACTTACTATGCTTAAAGTATTGTCTCTAAGATGATAACAGTAATATTCTACTCATGTTTCTTAACTACACTTAACAGATATTCGTCACACTCCTTCTTGAAATTACAGTAAATACATGATGTTGGATTCTTATTAAGCATTCTTTTTCTAACTAGTGGGCATAACTTCCTAACATAGTATTGTGGATAACACTCTCTACATATGACTACATTTTCATGAATGTACTTGACATCTCTGGATTCTATAGATTTACCACATATAGAGCATTTAAACATGTATATGTTGCGTTTTTAGTAATTTTTAAATTTTTTAAATACAGAACTTACCGCTACCTATGAGATTAGCAGCAGTATTAGCTATAGTATTTACTGTACTATCAATAAGTATTTTAATAGTTCATATTGCTACTTTTAACAACTTCAAATTCATAATTAATAGTCCTAATCCTAGATTGGATATTCTCTTCTTATCCCTGACTATTGTATGTATTGTTTTTGCAATATTTACTTTAAGATTCTCTAGAGAAATTGAAAAATATGAGAGAGCTCCACCGTATCAGTACTATTATCAATATGGTAGTATGAGTAGAGAATATTTAAGTAGTGAGGTTGAGAGAAGAGAAGAAGAGTATGTTTAAACCCTACACGATAGATGTTGGTAAATTCTTAATTAAACTTGCAAGAAAAGCTGTAGAATCTTACCTAACAAGAGGAATCATAATAACTCCACCTGAGGATACACCTAAACAGTTACTTCAAGATAATTATGGAGTATTCACAACTATCGAAATCATTAGAGATAATGAGACTGAACTTAGAGGTTGTATTGGTTATCCTAAAGGTTATCAAAATGTAGCTACAGCAACTATTAGAAGTGCAATAGCAGCTGCAACTGAAGATCCAAGATTTGAACCTTTAAGAGTAGAAGAACTTAATCATGTAGTTTTTGAAATATCGATATTAGGCCCCATTACTGAACTTAAAGTAAGTAAACCTAGAGAATATCTTGAGAAGATAATTATTGGTAGACATGGATTAATAATTCAGAAAAACTTCTTTTCAGGTCTTTTACTACCTCAAGTACCTGTTGAGTTTTGTTGGGATGTAATTACCTTTCTAAACGAGACTTGTGTAAAAGCACTACTTTTGCCTAACTGTTGGGTTGATCTTGAGCATACCAAATTAATGATTTATGAAGCTCAAGTATTTAAAGAATTATCACCAAATGGTGATGTTATAGAGAGAGACTTAGTCAAGGAGTATCGTGAAAAATGTGAAGGTAAGAGCTGATCTACACATACATTCAGTATTTAGTGATGGTAAAGCAGCACCTCAAGAAATAATACTACAGGCATTAAGGGCTAGATTGAAGATAATATCTATAACAGATCACAACACTTTCAAAGGCTCAATTGAAGCTTTAAAATTCTTGAAGAGAAAGAACATAAATGACGTAGTGGTGATTAAGGGATGTGAAGTTAGGACTGAGTATGGTGATGTATTAATACTATGTCTCGCAGAGGTTAATGATAATTTCCCTAAAAGACTTAATGAGCTTATTGATTGGGCTAAAAGTACTGATTGCCTCTTAATTCCTGCACATCCCTTTGATAAGTTTAGGAAAGGTATTGGTAAAGCCTTATTTAGGTATAGGTGGGATCTTATTGAAGTCTTCAATGCAGGTACACTCAATCCAATAGCTAATTATAAGGCATATCTTGTAGCTAAAAAGTTGAATATACCTGGAATAGCTGTTAGTGATGCTCATGTAGTGGTAGATATTGGTAAAGCATATACATTAATAAACGTTGAAGATCTTAATGATGAGTGCGTATTTAGAGCATTAAAGAAAGGTTATACAGTACCTATCTACAAGATTGTGAACTTTCCATCGATAGATAGACTTTCCTGGTCACTTGTTAGGAAGTTAAGACTTCACTAACGTATTTCTTAATCATTTCTCTTAAGAAGTTAAGTGTTGATTGTTCAAGATATTGAGTACATTGACATATAATTAAGTACTTATCTAGTCTTATGATGTATGTATAATTGTTTTCTCTACTAAACATTACAAGATCATTCTCTCTAGCAAGTTCTGTATGACTAATCTTTAATGCTTCTTCATCAATATCTCCAAAGCTTTTAACTACTTCACTATCTTGAAGTATGGCTATTGAACTTAATGAGAAGAGAGATACAATCTCTTCAATACTCTTAGGTACATAACCAATCTGTGCAAAGGGTGGATATTGTGGTGTATATGCTGTCTTTATTTCTTGTAGAGTCTCTTCAATACTGCTAATCTTCTTTCCAAGATTCTCATTAATTTCAGAACTTAAACTTCTAATACTCTCTTCAATACTTCTCTTCAAATCGTTTACAATTCTTTCAAAATTACTTACCTTATGCAGAGGCTGTGAAGGTTGTTCTGGTGGTGATGGTGCTTGTATAGGCTGTACCTGTATGGGTTTTGCTCTAACAAGTTCATCAAAGTATGCAGCAATATCTTGTTGAGGAGCAGTTTTAATTTCCTCTTTCTTTTTTCTCCACTTTATAAATTTCACAAGGTAAAATCAATTACTCCACTTAATAACACTTGCGTATAGTGTTTAATCAGTTTAGAGAAAGAGATTTCAAAACTAAAAACACCATCACACTATGGCGTTTAGAAGAAGATTTCATGATGAAATGATTGGTCCACAACTTGTAAGTTCTCTAAATCCAAATTTTCACAACTATATTCGTAATGCATGGCTTAGAGCTAGAGATTTAGCTCAAAGATTCGGAGGTACTATTGAGAATTTAAAGCCGAATCATATATATGGTAATGAGGCATCAAGTATTGGTTACGTACTTAAAGTCGGTGATATATATTTAAGTAATACCTTGCCTGAAAAGTCCTATATGGTTATTTACGGAATATTCAATAATGATGAGAATTTTGACTACGTAAAGTTTCAAGATGGTTCTAGAATTACTGAATGGTTTGTAAAACCTGTCTACTACTTTACAGAAAAGATTGGTGTTTGGGGAACAGACCCTGTAATTCTATCTTCAAGTGGTGTAATAACTATTCATTCACAAGATTCAGGTAGAGATAAAGTTAATGCATGGATATTAGCATACGTGATTATGCCAAGAATTGTAAGTAGTGAGGTAGGAGTTAGAGAAGAAAGAAGAAGGCGTAGAGGTAGATCTTAACATATGATTTTTACTTCCTTTAAAGTCTGCAACTTATTTTTAATTCTTTCAAATCTCTTACCAATAATGTATATAACTACACGTTCAAGATAAGCCTTAACTTCCCTATTAATGATCTTTATGGATAACTCTTTAGTAATAAGTACACCATAAAATGTTATTATGAGAAAGATAGGTGCTAAAATTTTGAAACCTTGACCCTCATATTGTATGGTTAATTGACTTTCTTCACTACCATTAGTATCACTTAGATAGCTCACCTCTCTGACTACTAACTCTCCCGTGCCTGTATATGTAATTCCTGCAACTAATGAAAATGGTTTTTCAAGATTTTCTAGATAATAAACTTCAACAGGTACGTTATGACCTAGATACTTATTAACAACTTCAAGAACAAAATTTTCAATAACTTCTATAGGTTCAAGCCTCTTAACCAATATTGTTGGTAATAGCATAGTCATGAATATTACTTGTTAAGATAATTTTAAAAACTACGAGTCTTAAAGTTCTTTCTAATGACGTAAAAGTTAATTACGGTTAACTACTCTTTTAAATCAATGTCAACGCCTAAAGTTCATATCAAGATTGTTTCTTGGGCTGAAATTATTGATTGGGTTAGAAGTCTTGCAAACTCCATATTAAGTTCAAACTGGAGACCTGAAGTTATTGTCGCTATCGCTAGAGGAGGTTATGTACCTGCAGTTCTTTTATGTGATTACTTAGCCATTACTGACCTAGTAAGTATACAGCTTGTACATTGGCCTGTAACAGCTGAAGTACTTGAAAGAGCATACGTTAAATATCCGTTAAGTACAGATCTCAGTGGTAAGAAAGTACTCATTGTTGATGATATTGTAGATACAGGTGAAACTCTCGAGCTTGCTAAGAAACACATAATGGAGAGATGTAGAGAAGTTGATGTAAAGACAGCAGCACTTCAATGGAGAAGTATTGTTGCTAAGTACAAGCCAGATTATTGGGGTATTGAAGTTAAACATAAGGCATGGTTTGTATATCCATGGAACTTCATTGAAGATACTACAAACCTAATATTGAAAGTGATTAAGGATATGAAAGAGAAAGGTATTAATGAAGTAACACTTAATGATTTATTTAAAAAGCTTCACGAATGGTATGGCGATGAGTTTTTCAGGATAGAAAGCTATTACATAAATATTGCATTAAAGAATTTAAAAGAGAAGAGAGTTCTTCAAGCAATTAGAAAGAACGGATATGAAGTGTTGAGAATTGAGTGATTAGGAAAGTTCTTAACAATTCTACATATCGCAATGCTTGAATTTAGGGTTAAAGATTTAAGAAGTTAAAACTCCTACCCTCCTTATAATGTCTACAGTACCTTTAAGCTATAGGCTAAACCGTGTGAGAATTTCAATCTTAATACTTATAGCACTATTACTAATTAGCTCTGTAATCTTTGGCTACTCTATTAATCTTTCAGAAGAATCTATGAAGCAGATAGGAAAAAGTCTTGAAAAGAGATTTTCAGAGCAGGTAACGTTGGGTAGGGCACTTCTACAAACCTGTTCTAGTGTTATAATACTTTCTACACCTTTAATGGGAATTTCATTAAGCAGTTATCACTTAATACTTTATGGAATATACACTAAAGTCTCTATGCTTCTTGGAATAGGAACTTATCACTACCTTATTCATGGAGTAATACTTAGTGTACTACTAGCCTTACCAAACACTGATGGTATCTTGCTATTATGTTCATTTATTAAATATTTGAGAGAGAAAAATCGTGAGGTCAAATCTACACTTAGAGGTTTAGTTATAACTTGTGCTAGGTTATACATCTTTACATTACTTTTCGTGCTAGTTATTGTTAGTCTAATAGTCATTACTCAAATTGTTGGTATTTAAATAGTACTTCTTAATCTTCTAAACTCTAATCCATAACTTCTCAAATACTTAAAAGCACTAGCTGAGATGTCAGGAGCTACGAGTATTCCTCTAATTTTCTTATTTTGAAATTTATTTGAAAGATACTCAACGTATCTTTTCAACTGATGAACAGCTTCAGGTCCAGCTTGTGCTCTTTTTATCTCAATAGCTACGTAATTTCCATTCTTATCTTCACATAGAAGATCTATAGAGCCGACTTGTGTATGGTATTCTTTACTTATGAGTTTTAATCCATCCTCAACTATGTGTAGATTATTCATTAAGTAATTTCTTAAGTCTTCTTCACTACCATGAACTTTATAAGACTTACTAACACCTACATTGAAAGCACCAATGAAGTGTATTACAGGTACTTCAATAGTGACGTACTCTTTAGGACTAGGTCTTACACTTTTAATAATTAATATTCCATACTCTGAAAGTGCGTAGAAGGTTGAGCCTGGAGGATTCCAGATAACGGGCTCTCTCTTACTTGATTCATGAATCATTAAGGTACCGTCTGGTTTTGTAATTACTATTCTTGGTGCAAGTTCGAGTTCAGCTCTTGCTCTACCTTCATACTTAGCTGATAAGTTGCCGTAGAGAATGATTACTTGACTTGACTTCTTAGTGTTTATGAATTTACATGCATAATCTGGTGATGGTTCAAGTATGTAGTCAATACTCATAGTTATACATTTTAAAGTTTGTACTTGTGAAAGTAAAGTTTACTCAATATCTTCACTCTCAACTTCACTACTTAGAGATTCTTCAACACTAGTTTTTGCCGTTTCTGAAGCACGCCAATAAGCAACTTTACCTCTCTTAATTTCTCGAACAAGACCATCTTTTTGAAGAAGTTTAAGTGCATAAAATACTTGAGAATGACTTAAATTTGTCTTTCTAACAATTTCATTTGTCGGTAATTCACCTTCACGTAGGAGTAATTCTAGTATCATTTTCTTCCTCTCTAAGATTTTATTGGTCTGTCTTCTAGGCATATTCAAAGAATATTCATACGAATTTTTAAAAATTAATTTTAATGACTTCTAGAGATATTTTAACTGTATTAATGTTAGTGAAGTAGTGTTATAATTTTTCTAAATTTAACGTAGAGTCCATAATCGATGTATCTATAGTTTTCCAAATATTCTTTAATAGTCTTTGCAAGATTTACTTTTCTCGAAATTTCATCATTAACCCATATACTGAAGGCTATTGAACCAGCACCGCTACCATAAGTCACTACGAGTATTCTTGAATTCGGTTTTGTCTCTTCAAGAACCTTGCATAAGCCTAAGAGAGCTGAAGCATTATAAGTATTTCCAATCTTATCTACTACTATTCCTGACTTCACTTTCTCTAATGGAAAGCCTAGAATTGAAGCTACACGTAGTGGAAATCTTGTATTTGGTTGATGAAAGACTGCGTAATCAAAATCACTTACCTTTAATCCAGTACTCTCCATTAAACCTTTAGCTGCACTTATGATATGTCTAAAATATGCTGGTTCACCTGTAAATCCTTCACCATGTACAGGATATGGTGATTTATCTCTACGCCAAAAGTCTGGCGTATCTGAAGTGTATGGATAGTATGCTTCAATTTCGGCAACAACGCCATCACTACCAATAATAAAAGCTACTGCACCTGAACTTGCACTATATTCTAAATGTTCACCAGGTTCTCCTTGACTGGTATCTGTGCCTACTGCTAACCCATATCTAACCATTCCTGCCTTAACCATGCCTAAGATACTTACCATACCTTCAGAGCACGCCTTACATGCAAACTCCATATCTACGGCGTATGTCTTTCTATCAATACCCAATGCATCAATTATTGATGATGCTATAGGCTTTACAGCATATGGTTTAGATTCAGTACCAACATAAACTACATCAATACTTTGAGGATGAATCTCAGCTCTCTTTAAGGCGTTAAAGCTTGCTTCAATAGCCATAGTTAATGCATCTTCATCAAAATACTCGACAGTCTTCTCATCAATGAGGTAGAGATCCTTAATTCTTAAAGCATCATCACCCCATACACGTGCAATTTCTCTGGTTGCAATTCTAAATCTAGGTAAGTATGCCCCCCAACCAACAATACCAACACGCACAATCAGACATACGTCAAGTGCAAATAAGTTTTACTACAGATGTTACAAGCAGACAAAACGGCTAGTTGATTTATTAAAGCTACATATCTTTACTTATCATCTAGCACTTTACTATAGGCATCTATGTCGAGTAAACCATGACCACTAAGATTGAAAATTATTACTGTTCCTGGTTTTGCTCTCTTAGCTTCATCAATCACAGCCTTTATGGCGTGTGCACTCTCTGGTGCTGGTATTATTCCTTCACATTTAGCGAAGAGTCTACCAGCCATTAATACTTCTTCTTGACTATAAGCTCTAGCTTCAATAATTCCAAGTCTTACAAGTATTGAAAGACTTGGTGCAGCTCCATGATATCTGAGGCCAGCTGCATGTATTGGTGGCGGTACGTAGTTTCTACCTAAGGTATACATCTTTATCATAGGTAAAGTACCTGCAGTATCTGGATGATCATACATGTATTTTCCTCTAGTTAATTTTGGTGCTGCAAGTGATTCTACAGCTATGAATCTTGTCTTTTTGAAACCTTCATCTCTAAGTTTCATACCGATCATGGGGTATGTAAAGCCTCCAAAATTTGAACCACCACCAACACATGCAATAGCTATGTCCGGTTCTTCAGGTAATTGTTCAATTACTTCTTGACCAATGACTGTTTGATGTATGAGTGCAAACTCCATAACGCTTCCTGGTAAGTACTTTCTATTATTTGAATCTTGAAGTACATACTCAATAGCTTCACTAATAGCAATACCTAAACTGCCTGGATGTTGAGGATCTTGATTAAGAAGTTTCTTGCCAAACATGGTCATGTCACTTGGACTTGGATATACTGTTGCGCCTAGTACCTGCATGAGTATTCTCCTATGACTCTTAGATATGTAGCTGGCTCTAGTCATGAAGATTGTAGCTTTAAGATTGAGTAGAGCTGCAGCTATAGATACTGCAAGACCCCACTGACCAGCACTAGTTTCAGTGACTACTTCATTTGCATGATCTATCTTTGCATAATATACTTGTGGTAAGGCAGTGTTAAGTTTATGACTACCACTAGGTAGTGCACCCTCGAATTTGTAGTAAATCTTTACCTTAACACCAAGTTTTCTCTCTAAACCTTCAGCTCTGAGAAGTGGTGTTGGTCTACCAATCTTTCTATAAAGCTCTCTTATCACTTCAGGAATGGTGATGTATCGCTCAGCAGTGAATTCTTGGTCAATGAGAGTACTTGGTAATATCTTGTTAAGTAGGTCAATTCTTGAGAAATTATCATTAGGATCTCTAGGTGGTGGTAATGGTATAGGTAAGTCAACAGCGATGTTGTACCATCTAGTTGGAACATTCATAATTATCACTTAAACTTCTCTTCAATTCCTTAAGAAAATTTAAAGCTCTTATTAAGCCATAGTCCTTAAGCAGCTTAATAAAACTTGAACCAATAACTACTCCGTGAACTCCAAGTTCTCTTAAAATCTTAATCTCCTCAACATCTCTAATAGCAAAACCTACGTAGAGTCTACATGAATCTCCAATTAGTTCTCTCATGATTTTAACATTTCTCTCAACAATGAGTGGAAGTTTAATACCACTTGAAGCTTGAAGTCCAAGATAAATAAAGTAAGGACTATATGTTAATAACTTCCTAACAATCTTATAGGGAAACTTGCTTGAGATAAAGAATGTAGGTTCCATACCATATCTTTCACATAACTTAACATAACTATCGACGTAATGGTAAAAGTCAAAAAGTAAGTCAGGTAGCAATATAGATCTTGCACCTAAAGATTTAACAAAATTCACGAAATGCTCAAAATCGTGAAGATAATCTTCAAGGTAAGTCATTATAATGAAATTCCTCTTAATATTTAAATCACATATAACTTCAAGTGCCTTCACGCCTAGAAGTTCGGCTTCTCTATACGTCATTCTGACTGTAGGTCCGTCATACTTAGGATTGAGTGTAGGTACGCCAATTTCAAATAAATCAACAATACTATCACACTTCTCAACTATTTCCTTGAATTTCTGTACTGAGGGGTATGTTGAAGTTAGGTAAAGTACTAAATTAATATTTATACTCATATGCTCATCACCAGTGAATTCATGTGAACCTCTATAAGCTTTATAGATTATTTAAGCTTTACTATAGTCGATACTCGTAAATTAAGACGTGAATGTGAAATCTTGTTAGGTGACGTTTAAGTTATGTGAGGTTGAACATTAATTTCAACTTCTCTACGGCTTCAAAAGCGTCTCTTGCATATGCATCTACTTTGAATTGTTTCGCTAATTCTTCACTAACTGCTGCACCACCTATAATTATCTTTACCTGATTTCTTAGTCCTTTTTCCTCAAGCTTTTTAACAATGTTAGGTATTTCAAGTGCTGTTGTTGTTAGAAATGCACTTAATCCAAGCACATGGGGTCTATATTTCTCAACTGCCTCTACAAATTTTTCACAAGAAACATTAACTCCTAGATCAATAACTTCAAAGCCATGTGCTTCAAGTACATACTTAACAATATCTTTACCTAAATCGTGAATGTCACCTTTAACTACACCTAAAACAATTCTTAACTCTCTCTTCTCATTCTTACTAATCTTATTCTTCAAAAATTCATTAACTTCTTTAAGCATTTCAGATGCAAGTACTAGTTCAGGAATGTGATATTCACCATTCTCATATTTCTCACCAATAATCCTCATAGCATCAGAGATAGTGTTGAGTATGGACTTAACATCTATATCATTATTTTTAATTTCTTCAAAGATTTGGTAAAACTTCTCTAAATCTAATTCAACTATTACCTTTCTAAGCTCTTCAAGCGTATTCACAGTATGAAACTATATTTACCTTACTTAATATTCTTATCTTATGAGAATTACTTTTGAACCTATAGGTTACGTTAGGACTAAGTATAGTGATGAAGAGATTAAAGAGCTAGGTTTTGTAGATGCCGAGATTGTAGTATTTGATGAATATGTTGAGGGACTTAAAGGTATTGAAGAGTATTCGCACATAATTATAGTCTACTACATGCATAGAGTTAGTGATAATTGTAAGAGAGTGTTAAAAGTCAAACCTAGAGGCCTAGCTAGAAGATATGGAATTAGCCTCGATAAACTTCCTGAACTTGGCGTCTTTGCAACAGCATCACCATGTAGACCAAACCCGATAGGTATTACTGTTGTTAAACTTTTAAGTGTTGAGAAGAATGTACTAAGAGTTAGAGGTTTAGATGCTTTCAATGAGACACCAGTACTCGATATTAAGCCATACACTGAAGATAAGTGTGTAAGAGAGTTTAAATTGCCGAGATGGATTGAGGAATTACAACGAAGACAAGATGCGTAGTGTTAACACATCATTCCCATACGTGAGGTCCAATTTTTCTATCTTCAAAATTAGATCTTAAGAGAAGGTATTTAAAGACTAGATGTTATGGAAGGATTGGGGTTACTTAGTGGGTAAAAGATTACTTGTACAGAGACGTGGTAAGGCTAGTCCTACCTTCATCTGTCCTTCATGGAAACGTGAAGGACCTATAAAGTACGTTCCTCTAGATGATGTACAGTTAAGAGGAGTTATTAGAGGTGTCGTTAAGGAACTTACACACATTCCTGGAATTTCAGCACCAGTTGCTAGGATTGTTCTTGAAGATGGTAGAGAGATGCTTAATTTTGCTGTTGAAGGTATGTATGTTGGTCAAATTGTAGAAATTGGTTATGGTGCAAGTATTAATCCTGGAAATATACTTCCACTCTCCAAGATTCCCGAAGGAACTATGGTGTGTAATGTTGAGAAAGCTCTCGGCGATGGTGGTAAATTTGCAAGAGCTGGCGGTACATATGCTATAGTGCTCTCACATAAGCCAGATGGCAAGACTGTGATTCAATTACCAAGTGGTAAAGTTATGGAGGTTGACTCACGTGCAAGGGCAACTATAGGTATTGTTGCTGGCGGTGGACGTACTGAAAAACCCTTCATAAAGGCAGGTAAGAAGTATCACTTATCCAAAGCTAAGGCATGGAAGTACCCAACAGTTAGAGGTAAAGCTATGGGTGCCTACGCACATCCACATGGTGGTGGTCATCATCCAACAGGTAGTACTCCAGTATCAAGAACAGCACCACCAGGACAGAAGGTAGGCTTTATAGCTCCAAGATGTACGGGCAGAAGATGTCCACAAATCATACCATACTCACAACGTTATAGAAGGAAAAGATAGTATAGATTAAACTTAATAACTACATAGTGAATTATTACGTTTAATGAGATTTTCAAGTAGAGCAAACGTACTTCCCGGTTCTAGAATTAGACATGTACTTGCGCAAGTTGCTGAACTTAGAAAAAGAGGGACTAATATTTATGAATTTCACATTGGACAGCCAGGTCTTCCGCCAAGTAAAGAAATGCTTGAAGATTTCTGTAAACTTCTTCTCGAAAAATCGTTTGAGGTAAGTTCATACACGCCAGTTCCAGGTATTGAAGAACTTAGAATGGCGATTTCTGAAGACTATACGTATTATTCAGGTGTTAAGATTAATGTTGAAAATATTTTAGTAACTACAGGTTCTTCAGAAGCCATCATAGGTACTCTACTCTGTTTGCTTGATTTTGATGATGAGGTTGTCATGCTTAATCCAGAATACCTACTATACAAACCTATAGTTCAATACTTAGGAGCTAAGGTTAGAGAAGTCAGAGTTACTGTAGATAATGAGTTTAATCCAAGAGAGGAAGAATTGAAAGAAACTATAAGTAAGAGAACTAAAGTTATGATCTTAGTAAATCCTGATAATCCAACAGGAGCAGTATTGAGAGAAGAAATTATAAAACTTGCTATAGATCTTGCAAAAGATTACAATTTCTACATAATTTACGATGAAGCATATAAGCATCTCTACTATGAGGGATATCATACATATGCTGTAAAGTACGATCTAGAACATGTAATCGCACTAAACACCTTCTCAAAAGATCCTGCACTTCCTGGATGGAGACTTGGCTATATCGTTGCTCATGATGAATTTGTAAAGTTCTTTCAAAGAATAAAGCAATACGTTAACATCAATGCACCAACACCTGCCCAATACCTTGCTCTTCTATATCTCAGAAAGTACAAGAGAAAATATCTTGAAGAGACTTTACCAATATATAGAGAGAGAAGAGATGCTATGTATAATGCTCTAGTCAAGTACTTACCTGAAGTTAAAGTCATCAAACCTAAAGCAGGACTTTTCATATTTCCAAATTTTGAAAACTATCTAAAGAAGCTAAACATGGGTGATGATGAATTTGCTGTAAGATTGTTAAGAGAGGAGAATGTTGCTGTAGTTCCTGGCTCAGCCTTCGGTGATGGTGGTAAGTATCATGTGAGACTATGTTTTGCAAAAGAGAATCCTAAAAGGATTGATGAAGGAATTGAAAGAATAGCTAAATATCTTGAAAAATACCTTTAGTAGATTATAGTCTCGCTTGTCTTAATTATCTGAATATTTGAACCTTTAACAATAATTAACTTTCTCCTACTACTCATAGCATTAAGTACGCCTAACGCAAATTGTGCCTCCATTAGGTCAATATTTTCATCAAGACTTTTAGGTCCTTTTCTTATTCTTGAGTTAATGAATTCTTGAATTTTCATACGGTACTTCTCTTCAATATTCTTAATAATTCTCCTAAAAGATTTCTCACTATATGATCCATAATCATCAAGACAGGGAGGTTTTCCAAGACCTAAAATTTTACTTAAGTTCACCAAGTATAGACATGTCTCTGGATCTCTATCACTTGGACATCTATCTTGACATACAGTTAAGGCATATCTCACAATTTTCTCCATGATTGATATTGGAAGTACTATGTAATACTCATCCTTATCGACATAAACATTCTGCATTACTCTCTAGACATTAGATGATTTTAACTTAAAAACTCTAACCTCCTCATTTTATCTTTCATTCACTTCTCGACTCTTCACATCTAGAAAGTTAAGCAAGTTGTGGAAGCTCGCCATACTTATTGATAACTTCTTTGTCTGAACGTCTTTAAGGAAAATCTTTTTAAAGGTAATCATAGCCAACTTACTAGGTGAGATGAATTAGGATTTATGGTATCGCCATATTCAGCATTAATAGGGATCTTGATGTTGTCTTATTCGACTTGGAGAGTATTGGTATGAAGAATCATGAGGTGGAGACTATACATTATAGTCTTTTAAATCAAGCAGAAAGAGAATTTAAAGAAATAGTAAGTACTTATGAGAAAGCTAGAGATTACGTGCTGAACTATAATGGCAGGTTAATACTTGTAAGGTTTTTCTTAAAAAATGGTAATCGTGTAAGTAAAGCAATACTTGTAAGTACTAGATGTGGCATTATTAGAGGTATTGTTAAGAAACTTGAAAGACTTGGATGGAAAAGAATGCTAATGTTCGAGATTAGAAGAATTAGAAGTGTTAGAAAGATTGATTTCTAAATTTCTCAAGCGTCATTAAGAATTCAACATCGCAGATACTTAACCAATCAACAATACCAAAACGTGACTTACCTTCGCTTATGTACTTAATGATTTCATTAATAACTTCATCAATAGACTTATTTGTAGTATCTATTTCAATTACTCTATCCTTATTAAATGTTTTGAGAACTTCCTGTAAGATTACATCAAGAATCTCACTAAAGACATTATTGTAAATCTTAATCTTCTTCCAGCCTCTCTCAATTAGTCTTCTTAGCAATTCTTCAGGATGCAGTCTAAGAACGATTACCCAATCAATCTTTTCAGGCTTTAAGACATTAAATACTATAGTTTCAATTACACAGTTATTAGTGATTTTATTACTTAAAATTTTGATAACTTCATCCATGTTAACTACTTCATAACTTCCAAGTTCTTCATTATACTTAACAAGACCTGTCCTAACAATTTCTTCATGAAGATTCACGTACTGTAAATTTAATGTTAAAGCTAGCTTCTTAGCAATGCTTGTCTTACCAACGCCTGGAGTTCCTGTTACGATAATGTTCATTACTTCTCTACTTAATGATGAGAATATTAATTACTTTTATTCTAATATTCTAGCTATTGTTAGTTAGTGAGGAAGTTAATAATGATTTTGAATAATCTAAATCTTATCCTTATGGTTTGACTCTTCTAATGTCTCTTGGGAATGGTACGGCATCACGTATATGGTCTAATCCGCAGATCCACATAACAACTCTGTCAATACCTAAACCAAAACCTGCATGTGGTATTGAGCCATACTTTCTTAAATCTATGTACCATTGATAATCTTCAGGGTTGAGTCCAAACTTCTTAATCTTATCTATAAGTTCTTCCTCATTCTCAATACGTTCACCACCACCAATGATTTCACCGTAACCTTCTGGTGCAAGCATATCTACGCTTAAAGTTACTTCACGTTTTTCAGGATGGTTTTTGTGGTAGAAAGCTTTTACGTGTTCAGGAAAGAGATATAGATGTATTGGTTGATCAAATTGTTGTGTAAGTATTCTCTCCTCATCAGCACCTAAGTCATCACCCCACTTAACGTTTAATCCCTTACTCTGCAGTAACTTTATGGCATCATCATACGTGATTCTGGGAAATGGTGGTTTAATATTTTCAAGAAATTCCACATTTCTTTTAAGTATCGATAGTTCTTCTAACCTCTCATTAAGTACCTTCTTAATTATGTAGTGTAGAAGTTCTTCACAAGTTCTCATAATATCCTCTAAGTGTGCCCATGCAATCTCAGCTTCTGCATGCCAAAACTCTGTTAAATGTCTTCTTGTTCTTGAAGGCTCAGCTCTAAAGCTTGGAGCTACTGTGTATACCTTTTCTAAACTATAGATTAGTGATTCTAGATAAAATTGCGCACTCTGTGTTAAGTATACGTCATCTCTGTCGAAATACTTAACCTGAAAGAGTGTAGCTCCACCTTCAACAGCTGCAGATACAAATATAGGTGCCTGCACTTCGTAATATCCATGATTTCTAAAATATTCATGAATAGCTTCAAATATGGTGTGTCTAATCTTTAATATAGCTGTCATTTTTCTACTTCTAATCCATAGATGTCTAAGATCTAGTAAGTATTCAGAATCTGTAAGTGCTGCATCTTCATTTATTGGAAATGGATAACCTACGTAATACCATTCAAGATTTTGAGCATGAATTTCAAAGCCACCGGGTGCTCTAGGTTCTTTCTTAATTATTCCAGAAATAACAACTGCAGATTCAATATTGAGATTAGAAGCTACATTGAATAATTCACTATCTAATTCTTTATCAAAGACTACCTGAATAATTCCTGTAGAATCTCTAACCATTAAGAAAACTTTACTCTTTAAAATTCTCTTTCTATAAATCCAGCCTTTAATAGTTACGTAACTTTCTTCTCCCTCTTTGAAGATCTCCATTATAGGTTTAGCTTTTATTAAAACAAGTCACGATGATGAGTATTTTCAGAATGTTATATAAATGTTTCTGTAAGATGAGATTTAGCAATGCCTATTCTTTAATTATCGATGTGATGATTAATCTGTTATTATCTCTAGGACAGTACTCATCACACAACTTACCGACATAATCACCTTGCTTGAATTCTCTAACTAGTGAGTATCTACATATAGGACATTCAAGAATTGTCATTACCTTTCTAACAGTCTGTACTTGCCTCATTATTTCTTGAAAGATTATTCTCCTCATGGCAAAGTAGGTTATGGTTAGTATGACTAACGTGATCATCATTACGAACATCATTACCACAAGGTTGAGCGCTATACCTTGCTCCACGACTATGTAGGTAGTCTTAACTTCTTTAAATAATTTCTTTCTTAATAAACTCTAACTGACAGTAAAGGGAGGGATATTTTTAATCTTAAAGAAGCTATTGAGAAACACCAACAGTATTACCTACACCGATGAATATAACCTCATCTCCAGGCTTAGTTACTGATCTAATAATCTCCTTCAACTTCTCAATAACTTGATCGACAGCTATCGAAACTTCTTTTGGCATGGTTGTTAATGCTTCTTGTATACTCATTTTAATTAATATAGCGTATAATGGAATACCGTACTTAGTAGCTATGGTTTCTATGTTAAACTTCTCAATACCTAAACCGCCAATGGCAACGCCAATACCTTCAGTTATAATTCCTGTCTTCTCACCTTCAAGTTTAAGTGCAGCATCGACGGTAATTATTACCTTAGGCTTCACTCCTGAACGCTCAATTAAGTATAGTAAGGCATCATCTAAGTGACCCACTGTACCTCCTGGTCCTAAAGCTTTAACTACATAGACCTTTCTATCCTCAAACTCGCAGAGACATATATAGGTATCCTTGATGGTGTGTTTAATCTCATTAACGCTTTTACATTGTTTTAAGAATTTAAAAGCTGTTAAAGGTCCTGCACTATCACCTATTGGTTGACCTTTAAGAAATGTAGATACAGCTCCACTTAGAGCATTAACTACTTCTTTAATGAAGGGCATAAGTACGTATATTTGTACAAGTGGATATGGATTTCTATATTTCATACCTAGACGATAGTAATGATTAACGGTTTTATATATGTAGTTAAGCACTCTTAAACTTTCAACAGCGTTTACAAGATTCTGAATTATAGGTCTCTCAGCATTAGGTATAAGTAATGAGACATCTCTTTCAAGCTTATCATTGTAGAAGTTAACGAGTAATTTCAACTTCTTGACAAGACCTTGCGTTTCGAGTGTTGTTGGTTCGATAACTACAAGTTCCATAAGATTCTTAATGCTAGACTCAATTCTAATCCTACTTTCAGATGTTCTTTCAGATTTCAATAACTGTTCAATAAGATTAACTACACTAGTAAAGCTTGAAGTCACAATTCTATCTAGAAAATTTATAAAGTTACTAATCGTGTAAGAAAGTCTCCATAGCTGTATATAGTCAGAGAAAAGGAAGGGTATTGTGAAGAGTAGTATCCATAATAGTAGTATGAAGAACCAGTTATCACTTGCTGTCTGCATGACTCCTTCCATAACGAGTACAGTAAGTACTTCTCCAATCATCACGCTTACATAAATGTGATTTTTAACATGAGTTATAAAAGTTTCTATCATAAGTTAGTCAGATTCTACATTATGTATACAGTATTGTAGAGTTAGATATAAATAGTCTGGACGTGCGATCAAATACGTGAAGTATAGATTAATGGATATTCTTGCATGTCCTTATGATAAGAAATTTCCATTAACGTTAATAGTGATTAATGAGCAAGTAGTTGAAAGACCTTATGAGTGGGAGAAAAAACCTCATTGCGAAGAATACTGTGGTCTTAAGAGAATATTTATTAAGGAGGTTAAGGAAGGTATGGAATTTCCATGTGAAGAATGTATTAAGAGAGAAATTGTTGAAGGTATTCTTTACTGTCCAGAATGTGGTAGATGGTATCCTATTAAGGAGGAAATACCGATACTATTACCAGATGAGTATAGAACTTTAAAGGAAGATTTAGAATTTCTTGAGAAAGTTAAAGATATTCTTCTACAAAAAGAACCTGAACTTGGTAAGAGAATTCTTGAGAATGGTAGACCTTTCAACCTTAAGAAGAGGTAGTCGCTTCTAATCTTGAAACCTCGCTCTCAATCTCGCTCATGAAGTCTATGAACTTCTTCTTCAAAATTCTAAAAGCTTCTTTCAGAAGTGCTTCAATACTCATATTTCCAAAAGATTCAGCCCAAAAGACGTACTTTTCTTTATCCCACTCAACACTTATAGAACCTTGACATAACTGTTCACAAGTTTTCCACCTGTTAAAACTGCATTTCTCTACATCTTTGATAACAATCTCATCTACATAGTCTAAAGCTTCAGGACAAACTTCTACACACTTCTTAAAGCATTCTTCATCTTTAGGATTATTAATTATAACTTTGGGATAGTAGTGATATGCTGCAAGACCTGCTTGCCACTTATAATGTTCCTTGGCTCTTCCTAACTTAGCTATTGCTTCAATAATAATTCTCTGACCTTTACTAAGCTTAACTACTGGTATGTCTGGATATACTACCTCTATTGATGGATCTTCACATTTTAAATCTCTACTATACACTGTCATGGGTTCTTTAGCCTCTACTTGAAGTTCAAATCTTACTTGACAGAGACTTGGATCTACAAGACCTTCTTCACATTCTTCAATTTTTGGAAATTTGTCGAGATCTGTCTTTATGGGTATCATGGCTAATCTGTGTGCAAGTATTTCATCATAAAGAACTGAGGTATTATCTAGAATTATTACTTCATCAATAGCTAATATAGGTACTTCACTAATAATGATTCTTCTAAGCGCATTTACTAGTGAGGGAGGGACGTTTTCAATAATACACTTAATGTATAATTCTGTTTTCTCTAATATCTTGACAGATACCATAGAGATAGGCTTCTTTACGCGTTAAAAATTCTAACTACTCAACAGGGCTTATGAAGAGTACAGTATCTCCTCTAACGAAAACTACTCCTCTCTTTATGCTATCTTTACCTGAAACTTCCTCAGCATCTTCTAGTAGAAGATTCATGTGTGAGTCGTAACTTCTTAATCTACCTCTGAGCTCTGTACCACCTCTAAGCTTAACAAAGACAAACTTGTTAAGAGCTTTTTGCAATTCCTCATTTATAGTGTCTATACATCTGCTTGACATAGTTCTACATACGTGTTCTCACAGAATTTATAAACTTAGCGATACTTAACATTCACTTTACTATACAAGTCTAATAGCTTCTAAGTTGTTTGGCGTAATTACTGGTATCTTATACTTCAACTCTATTGTTAATGCTAGATTCACAATCTTGCTAGATTCTCCATGTACAAGAACTATCTTTTGTGGCTTAGGATCGATATCTCTGATATAGTTTAGTAATTGTTTTCTATCGCTATGACCTGAAAATCCAGGTATGTCTATAACTTTCATCTTAACGTTTAGTGTAAGCTCTTCATTGTAATACCTTAAACTTACTTTTCTATCTCCTTGAACGAGTTTTCTACCTAGAGTTCCCTCTGCTTGATATGATACAAATATTATGGAGTTCTTCTCATTCTCGGCCATATGTACAAAGTAGTCAAGTATTGGTCCACCATTAAGCATGCCATGAGGTGCTAATATTATGCATGGTTCTCCCTGTACAATGCTCATTACCTGTTCATGTCTTTTTTCAGGTCTTTTTGGTCTCTCTATAGGCTTTACATACTCATTAAGGAAGGGATTAATGCCATCATATATCTGTTCTCTAATACTCTTATTCAGATAATCAGGAAACATTAAGTGTACGTTTAGAGTTTCAAGTATCATACCATCAACGTATATAGGTACTTTAGGAATCTCTTTTCTCATTAATGACTCATTAAGTACTAGCAGTATTTCTTGTGCTCTACCTGTACTAAAGACAGGTATTAGTACTTTTCCCTCATCTTCAAGAGTCTCTCTAATTGCCTCTATGAGCTTTTTCTCACTTTCAATCCTTGGTGGTTGAATGTCTGCCTTACCACCATAGGTACTTTCCATAATTAATAGTTCAACTCTTCTAAACTTTCTAGTAGCTTGATTTAGTAGTCTTGTAGAGCCATACTTGAAATCTCCAGTATATATTATGTTATAGAGACCATTACCGATATGTAAATGAATAATTGATGAACCAATCTCATGACCAGCATCGTAAAGTGTTAATTTTATATCTGGAGCAATATCTGTAACACTATCGTAATCTAACGTTATAGTGTGATAGAGTGCTGAAGTTAAGTCTTGAGCACTATATGGTGGTTTCCTACCTTCTCTTTCACAAAGTTCAATGTAGTCAAGTAGTAGAATTTCCATTAAATACTTTGTTGGTTCAGTCATGTATACTGGACCTTTATAACCATACTTGTACAGGTAGGGTACGTATCCAATATGATCCATATGTGCGTGAGTTATAATAACTGCATCCAATTCATCGAGATCTAACTCATCAAGATATGGTGGTTCATCACTTGTAGTTGTTGGTTTAAGTCCACAATCTAGAAGTACTGTACTTTCTCTAGTCTTTACAAGTAATGCACTTCTACCTACTTCAAAACCTGAACCTAAGACTTCAAGTTTGATTGTTGATTCTCTAACTATAGGATCTCTATGAATTCTGTAGCCGAGATTTTTTAAAAATTCATGTCTTTCTTTAGCCATACCAATATCTACCTGTCTGACATGTTCAATCTCATCTCTAGGTAATCCTCTAGCCATTTCTAGAGCTGTAGGTATGATTTCAGCTTTCCAACCTGTCTCAGCAAGTATTGTCTTTTCAAGTTTCTTTCTTTCTCTAACAGGTCTCTTCAGATAGATATACACTTCACCTGCATGGTCATTAAAGTATATATTGTCAAGTGCTTGTTCATCAAGAATTCTTGAGAGAATCTCTCTAATCTTTCTATTACTTTCAGTTTTTGAAAGTCTAACCTTAGGATCACCTCTAATAATTATATGCTTCTTCAACTCTTTAGCTAATTGCTTAATACATTCACTTTTCTCCATTACAAGTCTTGGATTAAGTACATAAACGACAACTGAAGGTCCTTCAAAGTCGATTTTAGATATTCCTGCCTCTTGAGGAATTATCTTCAAAATCTTCTTCTGTATATCTTCTCTAAAAGGCATGATTGAGCACCAAAATGAAACAGTAAGTTTCTCAATTTAGTTCTAATTTATAAATTTTAAATATCTTTAGGTTAAGAATTATAAATCGAAAGAGCGCTCTTCATACTTATCTCTAGTAATCACTATAGCGTCAACACCTTCTCCTGAACCTGGATCTCTTCTCATGGCGGCTTTAACAGCTCTTACAGCTAGCTTTAAAGCTTCATCTATAGACATGTCTCTTTTATAACCGTCTTCTAATACACCAAAGGCTATAGGTGAGCCACTACCTGTTGCTGCAAATTCCGTCTCTCTCGTCATAGTTCCAAACCAGTCAAGAGTGTAAATTACAGGTCCTTCTTCAGCATCTACACCACCAATGATTAGATGCGCAATGTATATGAAGGGTCTACCTGAGAAGAGTATAAGTGATGCGTAATTTGCAAGTGCTTTTAATGGTATGGGAGTACCTGTCTCTATTCTATGTCTCTGTGCAAGTCTTGTAAGTACATCGAGAATTTTCTGAACATCAGCAACAGAACCACTCATAGTTGCGGCTACGTGATTATCAATTCTCCAAATCTTCTTACCTCTCTTATGAGCTATGAAGTAGCCTGCTGTAACTCTTCTATCTGTTGCAAGTACAATACCATCATTAAGAACTAAACCGACAGTTGTGGTTCCAGTCATGTACATTTTTAACTTATCCTTAACTTTAACATAATCTTCTAGATACATGAATATCTTGAGAGATATTGAAATTACTTGCTATTTAAATCTTAATATATAGGACTAGTCAATATAGAGAGTTTTTAAGAACTTTGGTTAAATTTATGAACTTCTTCGTAATTCTATCTCATCAATAAAGATTACCTTGTCAAGATTGAATTTTCTGCCTAAATCATTTGCTAGATCAGTCTTAACAAGACCTATCCTATCTATAAGTAATGTTTCTAGTGGTAATTTTATAGTAACGATCTTCTTATCATCACTTAACGTTACTTGTACTTTGTCAAGATCAATTCTTGGAAGATAGTTCTTGATAATATGCTTAATCTTCTCTTCATCACTTTCAATCTTCCTAACAATCTTAGCTTTAACTATTAAGGTTTTACCTGCAAGTGGATGATTAAAATCAAGAACAACTCTACCACTAGATACACTTACAACTCTTGCTCTCTGATTTTCAAATTCAACAATATCACCAACTTTAGGAAGCTTGCCATATCTATAGAATTCCCTAATAGATATTACCTTAACCTTATTAGGATCTCTCTGACCAAAGCCTTTTTCAGGAGGTACTTCAACTTCAATTTCTTGACCTTCATCAGCCTTCATGAGGGCTTCCTCGACAGGTTCTAAAAGTTTAGTTTCACCAAGAATGATCAGTCTTGGCTCATAAGTATCATCAGGACTGTAAATACCGGCTTCTCTAGCAATATCTTCAGATGTTGTTTGTACTACCTTATTTTCATCCTTAACAATAATGGTGTAGTCAAGAAGTATGTAATCTCCCTTCTGTAAGGCCATACTATTCAACCTCCAGAACTTCTTCTTCTTCAATTTTCTTCTCAACTTCTTTCTCCATCTTCATTTTGACTAGATGTGTAATGTATCCTGCAACTTTATTTCTAACTTTCTTACTAGGTATGTCTGTGAACTCCATAACTAGCTTCTTATTAGTTTCAAAGTCAGTTGTGAACTTATCACCATAAAGTTCTAACAACTTTCTTGCAAGATTCTTTATAAACCTAGGTCTAACCTTGCCGATACCTATCACCTAACTTAGGCCCTATCTAGGACAGTATTTAATGATTTCTTAAAAACCAGACGTCACTTTTAAGATTTGATACTATAGCAATTCAATATTTACTCTTCTTAGTCAGATTCACTATTTAATAGGCTTCGTTTTCACACCATATATGTGTAGTGCTGTTGCCATACTTAATCATTTAACATCTTCATCACTCAACTTGTGTTGTACCTATTCAAACTGCTTATGTAGTTCATGATCTTGCAAAACTTGATAGTTTTAGCACTTACGATAACGCTTCTAAAATTAGAGCCTGTCATTTAATAACTCTAGAATGTGTAACAGGTTCGTATACAGATCTTAAATAATCGTCTTTGGTAATTCCAACGAGTTCTTTGAAACATTATGAGAAACTCTACCTACCTGTTGAGTTCACATGTCATAGACTTTTTCAATTATGTGAAGTACATTCAATTTGTTTAGCAAGGTGAGAAGTATGATACTGCAATTGATGAGAAAAGACAGACTTATTCTTACATATTCATATTCTTCAGTACAAGTATGGCATTAGAAACGCTGAATGTATCTTAAGAACGTTGGTGGAATCTTCAAGTTTAATTGCAGGATGAAGTTATGTCGTTACCGAGAAGTCTGTGAGAAATAACTTCAACCTGGAAGTAGTTATTTAATATCTTTCCTAAAACTCCATGAGTACGACTTCACCTCTTTAGACTGTACATGATCCTAATACTTGCTGTAAGAGTAATTAGAAGGAGCTACAGATGGGACAATTGTTTAATCTCTTAACATCAATCTTTTCCATACTTAATCTTTTACCATCTATAATGAGTAATTTACCTGCAAGTTCAGTCTTCATATTGATACTTAATCTCAATGCTTCAAGTGCTTGTATGGAAGCTACGATGCTAACTACAGGACTAATTACTGGTACCGATTTTTCAACTTCAATTTTACCCAGAGTTAATTCCCAGAGACATGGAGTAAGTTTAGGTATAATTGTCATTACTTGACCATACCATCCGTGTGTGGCACCGTGAATTAATGGTTTACTATACTTAATGCATAATCTATTAAGTAGTAGTCTTGATTTCCAATTATCAAGTGCATCAATTACTAGATCCACCCTATTAATTAGTTCTTTACCATTATCTTCATTGAGATATTCGCTTACAGCTTCGATCTCAATATCTGGATTGAATAATTGTAATCTCTTTTTGGCAATTTCAACTTTACTTAAGCCAATACTTGAAGTGTCATAAAGTATCTGTCTATTAAGATCGGTAAGACTCACCTTATCAGGATCTATGAGAATGAGTTTTCCAAAACCTAAACAAGCTAAATGATAGGCTATGAATGAGCCTAAACCACCAAGACCAACAATGAGCACTTTAGTTTTTCTTAACTTCTCTTGACCATTAACGGTTAGTATAGGTATTTGTCTAGAGAATCTCTCCATTAAGGTCATGCGTATTCAGAGCTTCCTAATATTTAAAGAAGTTGTTAAAATTCATTTTCTTCCAAGCTTTTAACAGCTCGTTAAGTGAAGAATCAATAACTACTCTATCATCTAGACCGTGGATGATTAGTCTAGGCTCTTTAACTACTTTACCAATTACGGCATGTGGAGTATCTTTTACAAGTTTTAGAAAGTCATCTAAATATTTCTCATCAACTTCTAGTGCAAATCTAGAGTTTGATTCTGAGAATAGTATGTAGTCATTTCTATTAACATCACTTGTTCTTGGTACTCTATTTAGCCATACTTCAATACCATAACCACCACTAAATGCCATTTCTGCTAAAGCAACTGCAAGACCACCTTCTGAAAGATCGTGACAAGCTTTAATATAACCTAAATCTATAGCCTTCACTATAGAATCTACTACTTTCTTAGCTATGTTCTTATCGATTTTCGGAACTTCACCCTCAAGATAACCTAGAAGTCTGTAGTATTCGGAAGCTCCAAGTTCTCTTCGTGTTAATCCGAGAATAACTATATAGTTATTGGCATTTTTTACATCCAGTGTTACTGCCTTTCTAATATCTGGAATGATACCTATAGCAGTTATGAGAAGTGTTGGAGTTACAGGACCTAATGGTGACTCATTGTATAGACTATCTTTACCTGAAATGAAGGGTGTTTCAAAGTACTTAGCATACTCATAACATGCCTTAACGGCCTCTAGCAATCCCCACATTCTATCTGGCTTCTCAGGATTACCCCAAGTGAAGTTGTCTAAAAGTGCTATTCTTCTACCACCAACAGAGACGTTATTCCTAATAGCTTCCTCTATACTCGATGCTGCCATCCAGTAAGTGCTTAGCTTACCATATCTAGGTTTAATACCTACAGAGATAACAATACCTCTCCAAGATTTGGGTAGAGGTTTGAGAATAACGGCATCATTAGGTCCACCAATCATTCCCTGAAGAGGTTTGATGGCTGTTAATCCTTTAACTTCATGATCGTAAATTCTAATAACTTCCTCCTTACTAGCGATATTTGGTGATGATAAGAGTTTGAGTAAGATTTCATTAAGATCTTCAGGTTCTTCAAAGTTTACCTCTTTGACACTATAGCTAACGGGCTTTGCTGTTCTCTCAACTGTTGGTGGATTAAAGAGGAATTTTGTCTCAAGGTTAACAACTTCAAGATCTCTATAATAAACTGTTATTCTTCCAGTATTGACGAATTTTCCAATAACTGTTCCTTCAATCTCCTCCTCATCAAGAATTTCAAAGACTTTATTAACTTTATCTTCAGGTATGGCGAGCAACATTCTTTCTTGTGATTCAGATAGCCATATTTCCCAAGGTGCTAATGTTGGATCTTTAAGTGGAACCTTATCAAGCCAGACAACAGCTCCACAATTATACTTATAAGCCATCTCCGACACAGCACATGATAAACCACCACCACCAAGATCTGTAATTCCATTTCCAAGTTCTTCATCTCTAATTCTAAGTATTGCTCTTCTAAGTTTTTCCTCCTCAATAGGATTAGGTATCTGTACAGCTGGTCTATATTTTTCAGCCTCTTCCTCAAGTTCTGCTGATGCGAAGATTACTCCATGAAGACCATCACGTCCAGTTCTGCCACCGATAAGTAGTATTAGATCTCCAGGTTTTACTCTCCTGAAATACTTACTTTTAGGTAATATTCCTATACATCCACAATAGACAACAACATTACCAACATAACCTTCATCAAAAATAATGGCACCGGCTACTGTTGGTATACCCATATTGTTACCGTAATGTGCAATACCTGCAATGACGCCATTATAGATATATCTTGGATGTTTAATACCTGGTAAGAGTTTTTCATAAGGCCAATTTAATGGTCCAAAGCATAGTACGTCAGTGTTGGCTATAGGTTCTGCCCAAACTCCAAGAACATCACGAATAACACCGCCAATACCTGTAGCTGCACCACCGAAAGGTTCCACGGCTGATGGGTGATTATGTGTCTCTACTTTAACTGCTATTGCGTACTCATCATCAAACTCTACAATACCTGCGTTGTCTTCAAAGACAGATATTAACCACGGATAATTCAATTCTCTAGTGGCTTTAACGATGTAGTTTTTAAGCATGTTCTCAATAACTTCGCCATCAGTAACAATCTTACCTTTAAATGTCTTATGATAACAGTGCTCACTCCATGTCTGTGCTATAGTTTGAAGTTCAGCATCTGTAGGATTTCTACCAATACTTGTAAAGTAGTTTCTGATATACTTCATTTCGTTAAGATTAAGTCCAAGACCAAGCCCTTGAGAAATGGTTAGTAAATCATTGTCATTGGCATTTATAATATCTACTTCATAAAGTTCCAAATCTGGAATAATTTTCCTGTATCTAACCATTCATCTTAATAACTTACACCACTTACCTTATAGTATTTTCTCTATCTTTCCTGAAGAATATATTCTAATACCTCCACGTCTATATGCCCAACACGATATTATGAATGCTATGGAGAAGGTTGCTGGATGTCTATAAGCATAGTCTATGTGCACGTCAATGATTGTTGGATAATCACCAACACCGTGAGGTCCTACTTCAAGTCTATTACCAAGATCTATAAGTTCTTCTTCAATTCTTGCAATGAATTTTTCATCATGTCTCTCATTAATCCTTCTAAGATATAATGCTTTCTTAGCAATCTTTACTGCCATATCTATTGTTCCACCAATACCGATACCTATGATTAAGGGCGGGCAAGGCATGGCATGATATTTAGTTAAGATTTTTAGAAAGAGTCTTTTGAGCATGTTCCAGGGATTTCTTGGAGTTATTGTTAAAGCTTTACATGGATACTCACTACCACCACCTTTAGGCACATAGAATATGTCTACATAATCTCCCTCTACAAGCTCATAATCTATCCATGGAACGTATCTACCAACATTACTACCTGATAACTTATTCGTTATAGGACAAGTAGTGTTAGGTCTAAGAGGTATTTCTTTTGTTGCTTCCATTACTGCATACTTTAAGATATTTTCAATTTTAGACTTTAATGGAAAATAGTCACCAATTCTTACTATGAAGGTTGGTATGCCAGTATCTTGACATATAGGTACCTCTTCAGTGATAGCTAACTCACAGTTCATTAAAATACTTTTAAGCATAAATTTAGCTCTTTCAGATCCAGCAATGTTGTCTAGGTAAAATTTAAGAGCGTTTAAAAGATCTTGAGGAAGCTTTATGGTTACATCTTTAATTAAATTCTTAACTTGAGTCTTAACATAATCTTCAAGATTCACAATGAGAAGAGCTTAGTAGACTTAATATTAAAGATTTTTACAAACATATTTAAGTTGAGTAACTCCCAGTTAACTGTGTCTGTCTATAAGTGTCGTGTATGTGGTAAGTACTTACTCGATACAGTACACTGTAATAAACCATGCATATACTTAATGAGTAATTCTCAAAGAAAAGCTCTAAGTCACTTAATGTCCGCACTTCTCAGACACATACCTCATGAAGTTGATCTTGAACTTGATAATGAAGGTTTTGTAGATGTTAGTGAGCTTGTAAAAGCCATTAAAGAGAGATGGAGAAATAAACATCTATATAGATGGGTTAATGAGGAACACGTTAAAGCAGTAGCACTTCTTGATGAGAAGGGGAGATTTGAGATTAGAGATAATAAGATACGTGCAAAATATGGACATAGTGTGAAAGTTAATCTAAAGTACGATATCGATTATGAAGTTCAGAGACTTTATCATGGAACAGTTAAAAGATTTTTGGAATCCATATTTAGACAAGGTCTCTTGCCAGGGAAGCGAATGTATGTACATTTAACTTCAAGTATTGATGAAGCTCTAAGTGCAGGTAAAAGGAAAGGTAATGATGTTATTATTCTTGAAGTTAATGTTGATTGTCTAAGAAATCATGGCTATGAGGTATATAGAGCTTCTAGCAAGATTTACTTGACAAGGTATGTACCACCGGAGTGTTTAAGAGTTGTTAAGGAGTGAGTGTTAATGAAGATTAACGAAATTATGAGGATTATAAGGACGGATTTAGAGAAAGATTACGCTAATCAGATAATTAATAAGATTGAAATTATTGATAGAGAAGTTAAAGATGATGAACTTCACTTAGTTATTGGTTTAACCACAGACTATGGATTTTACGTATTTAAATACATACTTGACTCTAAGACGTTAGGTATTAAACGTCGCGAACTTACGTATGCAGTACCTATTTAGAACTTATTAAAAGAGATACTTTAGTTTTGATTTAGAAATCACTTATAAACTACTTTAAGAGACCCTTCTCTCTAAGTATCTTAACTATATTTTCCACGATTTCTTCAGGTTTTGGTGTTGCATCAACATCTACAAGTAAACCTTTTCTTCTGTAATAATCAATTATGGGTGAGAATTGTTGTCTATATACTTCAAGTCTATGTCTAATAACTTCAGGTTTATCGTCCTCTCTCTGATACAATTCTCCACCACATTCACATTTATCAGGTTGTGGTGGTGGCATAAACTTTATGTGATAATTTCTACCACATTTCTTACATACACGTCTACCACTAAGTCTTTCAATAATGACTTCATCAGGACATACAAAGTTGAGTACAATATCGACTTTGGCAAATTTATCAAGTTCTTCAGCCTGCTTTAAAGTTCTTGGAAAGCCATCGAGGATGGCACCTCTTGCCTTACAATCTTCCTGACTTAATCTATATCTAACCACCTCAACAACTACTTCATCAGGTACAAGTTCGCCTCTTTCTAGGTAAGATTTAATTTTCTTACCGAGTTCACTTTCTTTTCTAACTTCTTCTCTAAAAATATCACCAGTAGATATGTGTGGTATTTCTAACCTCTTAGCAAGCATGCTCGATATAGTACCTTTACCAGCACCTGGAGGACCAATAACAACAATCAGCATAGAGTTCATAATTAATATTCATATTAAAGCTTTACTATTAGGGTAGTTCTTACAGGCATGTAGTTTTCTAAACTTAATGTAGTATTTAGAGTAAGTGTTAAGAGAGAAGTCTCATAAAACTAATGTGTGAATTTCAGACTTGAAGCTTTATGGGTTGAGAAGTATAGGCCTAAGAGATTAGTTGATGTTATTGACCAAGAACATGTTAAAACTAGGTTATTAGAATTTATAAAGTTGAAGGATTTACCTCATCTTCTTTTTTATGGTCCTCCAGGTACTGGCAAGACAACTATGGCATTAGCATTAGCCTACGAACTATATGGTGATGCTTGGAGAGAAAACGTACTTGAACTTAATGCAAGTGATGAGCGTGGAATTGCAATTATTAGAGAGAAAGTTAAGGAATTTGCAAAAACTTTACCTACAGTTGACGTTCCTTTTAAGTTAGTTATTCTTGATGAAGCAGACAACATGACAAGCGATGCACAACAAGCTCTTAGAAGAACAATGGAGATGTATACAGGGACAGCAAGATTCATACTACTTGCAAACTATGTTTCAGGAATTATAGAGCCTATACAGTCTAGGTGTGCAGTCTTCAGATTTACACTGCTACCTAAAGAAGCCGTCATTGAAAGATTGAAGTACATCGCCAAGTGTGAAGATGTTGAAGTTGGTGAAGAGGCTCTTGAAGCTATTTGGGAAATTAGTCAAGGAGATATGAGAAAAGCTATAAACATTCTACAAGCAGCTTCTGCAATTGAAAGTAAGGTATCTGTAGAGACCATATATAGGGCCTTAGGTAAGGTAAGTCCATCAGTACTTAAAAACATTCTTTATGAGGCTATTTATGGTAATTTCTCAAAAGCATTAAGACAAATCTATGAACTCATACATGAGCAGTGTGTTGATCCTATAGACATCATTAAAGCAATTCATAGGGAAGTAATGTCATATGCTTCACAGTTAAAGATACCTGAAAATATGAAGCCCAAACTAATCTTTACAGTATCTAATCATCACTACAGAATACTTAGAGGATCAGACGCTGAGCTACAGATATCAGCTTTACTTGCAAAATTAAGGAAAATTGTGAACATGCTTGGAGGGACCTAATAATTCTTAAAGTTTAAGAGAAAGATTTATAATTTAGTTAATTTAAAAAAGAGCAAAAACTTTAAATAGGGTAGAATCATGAGTTCAGATTCCCCATCCAGAAGCGAGGAAAAAGTTTCAAGATTGGCCTTAAGGAGAGGTATCCAGGTACGTTCAAGAGAAGAATTTGAACAAAAAACTTGTCCTCACTGTGGTTCATCAACCTTCATTTATGATGCCGAAAATGGTCAGATCGTATGTGCTAGATGTGGACTAGTTATTGAAGAGAGAGTTCTAGATCTTGGACCTGAATGGAGAGCTTTCACACCAGAGGAGAGAGAAGCTAGAGCGAGAACTGGAAGTCCACTTACCAGACTTACAAGCGAAGCATTAACAACAACCATTGACTGGATCTCTAAAGATTCTACAGGTAAAGAGTTAGATATAAGGAAGAAACTTGAAATTTTAAGATATAGAAAGTGGCAACAGAGAGTCAGAATACAGACAAGTTATGAGAGAAATCTTTTACAAGCTATGAACGAACTTAATAGAATAGCATCACAACTAGGCATACCTAAGGCATGTGTTGATGAGGCACTAAACATTTACGAACAAGTATTACAGAAAGGACTTGTTAAAGGTAGAAGTGTTGAAGCCATCGCAGCTGCGTGTCTGCACATGGCTTGCAGAAAAATTGGTGCACCTAGAAGTCTTGATGAGATTTCACAATACACAAGAGCCTCTAGAAAAGAAATTGCCAGATGTTTTAGATTAATAGCTAAAGAGTTAGGTGTTAGATTACCATTAAGTGATCCAAGACAATACGTTCCAAGAATTGTTGATCAATTAAAACTTAGTGGTGAAATCCTTAGAGAAGCTCTGAAAATACTTGATGAAGCTAGAAGGAGAGGATTAACTGCAGGCAAAGATCCCGCAGGATTAGCAGCTGCTGCAGTATATATCGCATCATTACTTAGAGGTGAAGTTAGAACTCAAAAAGAAGTAGCTATGGCAGCACAAGTAACTGAGGTTACTGTTAGAAATAGATATAAAGAACTTGCAAGAGAACTTAACATCAAAATACCAATAAAGTAAAGCCATGAAAGGTAAGATCTTAGGAGTAGAATATAGAGAGTACTGTGGAATATGCACATTAATCCAAAGTTCAAGTGATCTCACACTATTTAGAGATAATAAATTCATAGTGATAGTCCACCCTAAACCTTTCAACAATGGTCATTTAATAATCGCAACAGTAAAACATCTCTCACTCAATGAGGTTAAAGATGATGAATTAACTTTAATGTTTGATCTCACTAGAAGATTAATGAATCTTTTAGAAAAGATCTACACACCACATGGATTTAACATAATCATCAATCATGAACCTCATGTGAATATTCAGTTAGTACCTAGATGGATTGGTGATGTAAGTTTTGTAACTATATCATCAAGTACTAGAGTTGTTCCTGAAACACCGTACGATACTTTTAAAAATTTGAAAGAGCTAGTAGTCAAGTACATACATGATTAATACACTAGATATCATCTTCACAGTACTTGTACTTGTGATCTCATTCTCAATATTCATCAACTTAATAAACGACTATAGAGTATTGAGTACCATTACGAAACTTTTCAGAAAGAGTATTAGAACTTCTAAATCAAGAACATTAACCATCACAATACCATCATTAGCTCTAATTCATGGTTTGAAAATTCTAAACATAACTGTTAATCAAAGAAATGTAAAGGCAAGAATCATACAAGATCATACCATCGAGCTAAGTAACGTTGAGCCTAATCAAGATTTAAAAATCGTTATAGAGTTTTCAGTCACAGGTAGGATTGGTGATTACAACGTTAAGCGATGTATAACCTTAAGTCCTGAGTAGCTCTACACCGATTAAGAATAGTACACAATCTATGAGTATGTTTATTAGTGATGCTACATACATGGACAGTATTGTGAAGTATATTCCATGCATAATTATTTGAGACGTAATGTACGCATCAAGTACTATTAATATTACGGCTATTATCAATACTATAGAACCTGTGGTTGTGAAGAATCTAGAGATAATGGCAATTAATGCTAAGACTATAGCTGATATCAATAAGGTCGCTATTAAAGGTTCAAGCATTTTGAGAATTTTACTATAACTTGAAAGTATGGTTATGAGTACATACTCAAAGAATCTGAGTAATGATAATGCAGTAAAAAGTCTATACATAGAGCTACTATGGAGGAAAGTATTTAAAGAAATTTTCTCACATCACTATCATGACACAACACGTACCACCACCCGCACCACTTGTTAAGCCCCCTAGATTGATTGAAAATGCAGGTCTAACCTCTAAGGAATGGAGAAAAGGAAGAGGTTACTCCATTGGTGAAATTAAGGCTCTTGGATTAAATATCGATGAAGCTAGAATCTTAGGTATTCCAGTTGATGAAAGAAGAAGAACCGTCTGGAATGTGAATATTGAGAATTTGAAAGAATGGTTGATAAGAGTATTAAAGGGAGAGATAACACCACCCCCACCTACACTTCCAAAACATGTGAAGATTAAGAGAAAGCGTGGTAGAGTCTTTAGAGGACTTACACCTTCAGGTAGAAGAATGAGAGGATTGATGAGTGTAAAGTTAAAAGAGACACACAAACATAAGTGGAAGAAGAAAATGAAAGAAAGAAGATTAAAGAAGAGACATGAGGCTGTAAGAGCTAAAGGAGGGCATTAATCAATCTCTTATAACTTCGGAAACAGATACGAAAAGAGAAAAACTACGTTAAGTATCCATAGCTCTTCAATAAGAAATTATCACACTTTTGATATGATTTCAGGTATTTTAGTTAACGAATCTACCTCATAATCTGGTTGTACTGTTGGTTTTAGACCAAGTCTATTAATGAATATTATTTTAAGACCAAAGAGTTTAGCACCAATAATATCCTCAACTAGACCGCTGATGATTAAACCCTTATCCTTACTTACCTTAGCTCTGTTAAGTGCTGCTTGAAATATCTTTACTGATGGTTTTCCAGCTCTGGTTAGATCCGAACTTATAACTCCCTTAAAGTATCTTAAAATTCCGTATTTGAGGAGTATCTTCTTAACAATATCATTATCTAGGTTTGTAAGTATGTACATTGGAGCTTCTATTTGATTAAGCTTCTCAATAGTGTCAATAACGTCGTTATAGAGCTCTGCAGTCTCCACAATTATCGATGATACAGCATTTCCAAAGTAGTCAATCTCTTGAGGACTCAAACTAACCATGTGATGTTTAACTATTGAGAGAACAACTTCTTTTGCTAATTGTCGAATAGATCTATATATTCCCTTACTTACAAGAGTGTTGTATTTTCCACTCCACTCATGTTTAATCTTACTACTTAACTCCTCTATACTTATTCTTAAATTGAGCTCAGCTTTTAGTAATTTTGCAACTTCTTCTTCAAAACCTACATTCCTGATAAGCGTATTCATGACTTCAAAAAATAAAGTCCTCATTATTACTTCACGATCAATTGAGTGAAATATAAATGTGACTGAACAATACCAATAATTCAATCTTGAAGTTTAAGATTTATTAAGACTAACGATTAGTTATCAATACCTCAGTAATGTCAAGTAGTGAGAAAGGTAGGATTAAGAGGATTGAAAAGTATGTAGAGATAATTAATGAGATTAAGCGGTATGGATTAAGTATTAGAGAATTGTTGCTTGACTATTTACCTGACGAAATTAATCATGTACCTGAAATTATCAGAGAAACCTTCACTAACATAATTCACCATAGAGAATATACCTTTACTGAATGTTTAGATAAGTATAGAAAAATCCCTAAAATTGAGACTTTAACGCGATATGTGATATTCGTATTGACTGTAGTTCTTGCAGCTGAAAAATTAAGAATTGAAAAACTTTATGAATGTATTAAGAATCTTTATAGTGAAGTCAGTTATTTTCTCGAAAATCCAAACTATAGTGATACTTCAAAGATTGCCAACACTATAAGTCAAAATTACGAGTTAAACATCAAGCTAACTACTAAACTGTTAAGAAACTACGTTAGAGGTGTTAATAAGATAGTTAAAGCTCATAAAGAGAATGTTTTCGAATGGATTTTCAAGTTTAGAAAAATTCACGATTTTGAACATGACTTAAGAAGATACTTCTATCCTGACTTCTCAGGAGAACGTAGAAGAAGAGTTATTAGAATGATTATTAGAACGTTCTCTCACGAGACTAACATTCCCATAGCTTTAACTATATTGAGAAGTGGTGAGTATAAGAATTACACACCAGCTGCGGATATGTATAGTACTTTAGTAACCATGAGAAGTGGTGCTTTTTTGATCTTCTATAGAGATGATAAAGTACGTAGAATTAGAATGAACTTAACATACGGTATACCTCTGAAGTTAAAGTTAAAACAAGTTAAAGGCATCATTAGAAGAGTTGCTAAGTTCAGTCGTGATCCAATACTGTACGAGAGAGGTGCTTTCAATATTGGATATAAGTACTGCTCAAAGAGTAAGTGTGAAGAATGTGTATTGAGTGGAGTATGTGAAAAGTACTTAAACATAAGTATTAAGTAATGCTTATGATTGAACTTGTTGAGAAAAAGATTCTTGAAAAATTGAAGAACGTTAATAAGGAAGTTAAAGTTAGGACTATAGATTTCGTTAATGAAATTATTAAGGAACTTAAGAAAGAGATAGAGATCGACAGTGATAAAGAGGTAGAAATAAGACCATTAATTGTTGATATACTATGGCAGTATAGAAAGAAGGGATTGGTGAAATTTGATGATTCTTTACTAACCTTTGAGAAGATAAGTGATCTATGAATGTAAAGATCAGTGTGGTAGGAGCATCCGCATTTGAGCCTACTTAGTAGAGGACCACCTCATCACTTAGAATAACTTATGTCTTAGTTTTTACAAATCTATCTAATGTCCAGTATGTTTTAACTTTAGTATCACTTAGATGTATCTTCAAATCTGAAAGTCTACTTCTAATCTCATCAGCAAGATCATACATCTTCATACTCCTAAGTCTTGACCTTACACTCAATAATAACTCAATTATTTGTACTAACGTATTATCTATCTCAACTTTATTTAGTATTCCAAGTACGTTACATAACTTGATGTATATGTTTAGCAGTGTTGATATGGCTTTTTTAGAGACTTTCTCAGGAATGTATATTAACTTAGATGTTATGTACTTACTGAGATCTACTACTGAGGTTAAGGCACTTGCGGTGTTCAAATCGCTAAGCATATCTTGATTAAAACTTTCCTCAATCTCCTTAACTTTACCTAAGACCTCGTAATCTAGTTCTCCTTCCTCATCTTTAGCTTCATTAAGTGCCTGTCTTGCATAATCATAGGCTAGATATAGTGATTTTAGCAAGGCTTCTGCTTGTTCAAGTCCTTCGAAGGTGAAGTCTAGAGGTTTTCTGTAATGTGTGGATGCGTAGTAAAGTCTAAGTACTTCACCATCAAATTTCTCCAAAACCTCCTTAACAGTAATTATGTTACCTAGAGATTTACTCATTTTTTCACCACGAATAGTTACTAAACCAACATGTATCCAATAATTTGCAAAGTTATCAATCCCAAATATAGCCTTAGCAATTGCATTCTCATTCTCGTGATGTGGAAAGATTAAGTCTTGACCACCACCGTGAAAATCCAATGGTATGTCTAGGTACTTGCTAGCCATTACTACACATTCGAGATGCCATCCGGGCCTACCAGGACTCCAGGGACTGCTCCACCAAGGTTCACCTTCCTTCCAGGATTTCCAGAGAGCAAAGTCTAAAGGATTTTTCTTTCCAACTTCTGGTTCCACACGTGCTCCTGCAATTAACTCATCAATCTTTTGACCAGAGAGTTTACCATAGAATTCTTTAACTTTGTCAATACTAAAGTAGACAGAACCGTCTTCTGAAACGTATGCATATTCATTTTTGAGAAGCTTATCTATAAAGTTAATCATGTCTTGTACGTGATCAGTAACTTTTGGGTATGCATATGCTGGCTTTAGATGAAGTTGTTCACATATCTCAAAAAATTCTCTAATATATTTCTTAGGTATTTCATACCATTTATCGGCAATATAGGTACCCCATTCCTGCTTTGCTCTATTTATGATCTTATCATCAATATCTGTGAAGTTGATTACCATCCTAACCTCGTAACCCAGATATTCTAAGTATCTTCTAAAGATATCAAAGAATACATACGTTCTTGCATGACCTACATGTGTAGAGTCATATACGGTAGGTCCACATACGTAACCTCTAACAATTCCTGAACGTAGTGTTTTAAATTCTTCAAATCTCTTGCTTAGAGTATTATATATCTTTAGTTTCTTAGAAGTTATAGTGTTCACTAAATTTTCAAAATGATTTAGAATTTTAAAAGATTCCTAAGTATAGTGTCTTAATGAAGATAAGTCTGAACGAGTTCACCATTCTATTTCTACTAAAACTTCATGGTAGAGCTGGTAGGTATGTTCTCAGTTCACTTTCAGGTATTAGTGAAGGTATTGTTAGAAGAATTCTTGAGGAGCTTAAGAGTAAGGAAATGATCGAGTCAGGTAAAGGTGGTTCAAAGATTACAGAGAAAGGGATTGAAGTTCTTGAAAATATCTTTAAGGAATTACATTTAGCAAACTTTACAAGAATTGACGAGTTTTGTAAGTTATTGAATTGTGACGGTATGTGTATGACTTACGTGATTAGAGATCTCAAACTTGATGAGAAGAATGTTATACTTATTAGAGATGAAGCCATTAGATCAGGTGCTCATGCAGTACTTATTACACGACTAAATAGTGATTACAAGATTAAAATACTAGGTACTGATTATTTTCTTGAAAATTTTAATGAAGAACTTAAGGAACAAGTGATAGAGAAATTGAAACCTAGAGTTGATGATTATGTATTCATTATTTGTGGAAATACTTATTCAACTATTTTGAGAGCTTTAATAAGAATGATGTACTATTTGAAGAGAAGGTTTGAATATATACTAATTTAGGCACCTTTCGCGTATTGTAGTATTATGTTTTCAATGCTCTTAATAAGCTCTTGTTCATAATCTATAAGCTTCTTCCACTCCTGATCTGGAACTTCCATTCTAAGTCTTGGATATCTTCTAACAAGGTCAAGTTCTCTTAATGTACTTGCAGGTACTCCCTTCTGCACTGCTTCAAGTCCTTTTCTATAGAAGGCTATAGCAATTCTTAAAAGCCAGTATGACTTTTCAGGACATGATCTACAGTCAACTGGGTGAAAAGCATCCTGTTTTAAGAAACCTTCTCTAATTAAGTATGCACTATTTAGAATATGCTTCTCAACTTCACTAAGTGCTTCCGTACCTAAGATTCTCACAATCTCCATAAGCTCTGCCTCTTTTGTTAATATTGCTACAGCTTCGTCTCTAAGTTCTTTCCAGTCTGGTGCTACATTCTTGTGCCACCATTCAACTACTGTTTCTACGTATTTGGAGAAGGCTATTAACCAGTCAAAAGCTGGGTAATGTCTCATAGCTGCAACTTTAGCACTAAGTGGCCAGAAACATGATACAAATCTTACCGTATGGCTTGTCACTGGTTCTGTAAAGTCACCGCCCGGTGGACTTACTGAAGCTGCAATTGTTACTGAACCTATTCTTCTCTCTTTACCTAGAAGTACTACTCTACCTGCTCTCTCATAAAATTCTGCAAGTCTAGTTGGTAAGTATGCTGGGAAGCCTTCTTCTGAAGGCATCTCACCAATTCTTAAAGCTACTTCTCTCATTGCTTCAGCCCATCTACTTGTGGAGTCAGCCATTAAGAAAGTATCGTAACCCATGTCTCTATAGTACTCTGCTAATGTGATACCCATGTATACTGATGCTTCACGTGCAGCTACTGGCATGTTTGATGTATTGACAATGATACTTGTTCTCTCCATTAATGGTCTGCCCGTCTCTGGATCTTTCAACTTTAGTAAGCTGTGTAATGCGTCTGCTGCTTCATTACCACGTTCACCACATAGTACTGGGAAGATCAATCTCGCATAGGAGAACTTCATTAGCGATTGTATAGTTACAGTCTTACCTGTACCGAATGGTCCAGGAACAGCTGCTGTTCCACCTTTAGATATTGGGAAGAGTACATCTAGAATTCTAATTCCTGTAATTAATGGCTCGACTGGTGGTAGTTTCTCCACAAATGGTCTTGGTTTTCTAACTGGCCATTTATGCCACATCTTAACCTTGACAATACCTTCCTTAGTCTCTACTTCAGCAATAACCTCATCAATAGTGTATTCACCTTCAGATGCTATGTATTTGATCTTACCTGGTTTACATTCTGGAAGTGGTGGATAGAGTATTCTATGCTCTACAAGTGGTGTTTCCTGAACTGTTCCAAGAATATCTCCTGGCTCTACTTCATCACCAACCTTAACTTTCGGTACGAACTTCCACTTCTTACTAAAGTCTAGTGGTGGTGCTTGTTCATAGCCAATACCTCTTGCTACAAAGGGTTTTCCAGAGACCTCAGCAATAAGTCTTAATGGTCTTTGAACACCATCATAAATGTTGTTTAGAATGCCGGGGCCTAGCCATGCACATAGTGGACTGCCTGTTCTTGTTACTGGTTCTCCAGGCTTAATTCCCGTAGTGTCCTCATATACCTGTATGAAGGCCATGTCTCCCTGAATTCTAACTACTTCACCAAAGAGGCCAATCTCACCTACGAAGACTAGTTCGTACATTTGAGCTCCTGGAAGTTCAGCTTTAACTACTGGACCGCTAATCCAGACTATTCTACCTCTTTGAGCGCTCATACCTTTTTCACCAGTCTTATGATTAAATTCTTAATATCCTCCTTTATTAAGTTTAACCTAGTTTCTAACGTTATGTCGGTAACTACGCTACCATCGATTGATGATGCTTTAACGCCATAGAGTTCTTTATCTACTGTTGTTATTCTTGCATTAAGTTTTAACTCCTTAACTATGGAATCTACAATGTCTTTATCCTTCTCACTACATTGAATGACTAATTCATCAGTGCCGATAATGTCTACAGCGCTCTGAATGCACTTCTTTAAGTATTCTCTATACTGTTCTGTACCTTTCATTTGATTAAGTTTTTCCTGAATCTTACTTACAATCTTACCTATAGTATCTTCTACGAGTTTTAATCTTTCCTTCTCATAATCCATCATTATGGTGTAGATCTTATACTCCTTCTCTAACATTAATTCTTTTTCAATCTCGTCAATAAGTCCACCATACTTCTCAACTACAGATTTAACAACATCGTAGAGTTCAGCTTCCATTTTGAGTTTAAGATTTTCTTTCCAAGAATTTATCTCATCTGTTAGTTTTGTAATTATGCCTTCTACAAGTCTTTGAACAAGTTCTCTTGAAGACATTATTATCCTAGCACAATAGGTAGTGTAAATATTTTTAACATTTTCTACTTATGTAGCATCAACACTAGATACCTAAGGCTGTTCTGAGAATTTCAAGATAATTTATAGGAACGTACTTAACCTCTTTTAAGCTTGGAATTTCCATTATGATCTGCTTCTTAGTTGTAAGTCTTAATCTATTAAATTCATCTCTAACTTCAGATACAAGATCACTAGTTACAAGTATCATTCCTATTTCTTCTTCTTCTGAAAGTTCTTTAATAAGTTTTAATGCTTCGACTCCTTTCTCTACGATATATCCAGGAAAACCTAAAAGTCTTAATGAGTGAACGGTGTACTTATCACCAATAATTACAACCTTCATATACAGTTTTTGTGAATTTAAATACTTATAAGCACTACTATATATACTAGTATGGCTCTTTCTTGATACCTAGAAGATATGCTATATAGTTTGTTAGTAAGTGCATAGCTATAGTTAATAGTATTGCAGTTACAATAATGCTTGAAGTTAAGACTTTAGGTACAGTCACATGTAGATATATGAGTGGCAGTACCAGAAAGTCTAGTTGATCAAGTATTGGTGCAGGTGCACCTCTAGGTAGACCTATTCTTCTCTTTATGAAAGAACCAAATAAATCGCCAGAAAGCGCAAGTATGCACATAAACGATATTGCGGTGATATCTGGGTAATAATATTGAGGTACGTATTGCTTAATTACTATAAATGTCAAGTAGCTTATAACTATGCCTGAGAGGATACCTAATGCGAAACCTTCAATAGTTTTCCCTTCACCAAAAATTCTTCTACCATCGATGAAGTTCTTACCAAAGTCTATAGGTCTTCTCTTTCTGATTAATTTTGCAATGATAGGTGGAGAACCATTAGCAACATATGCTGGCCAAACTAAGATTATTGTTTGAACAATTGTATCGATGATGCTCATAGAGTTTTCTCATGATATCTAAATAAATGTACAAGTACAGACTTTTTACTAGTGAATTCTCTCAAGCACAAACCACAGATCCAAATCCACATACCATTCCTATAAATACCCAGAGTAAAATGTTCTTTTAAGTGTCTTAAAGCTAAACCTTTACTTTTAAACTTAGAATTACATAAAGTACATAAATAGTCCTTACCTGAGCTCTTAATGATGTGATCAGCTATGTGCGTTATGTATGTACTTATATCAATCTCTTCATTACATTTGATACATTTCAATCTTCTAGGTACTATATTGAGCTTCGATAATTCATTAACTATTCTATCAACATCATCACCTACATAGTTTAACACTGGAATAACTACTTGTCTAGTTAATTTAAGTATTGAACTTGTATTCATTAAGGTTTTGAGATTAGCTAGGTTATAAAAAGATTCTTCTATAAGTACTGTAGTTATGGTAATTACTTGTCTCTCTATGCCAATATGGGAGAGTGGCCTGGTAGGTTATGTACGTGGTAGTGATGAACTAATTGAAAAAATATTCAATGATGCTAAGTACTTCTGCTACGTACGTACACTTAACTTAGTAGAATTACCATTTTCAAAAAAATTATGTCTATTCAAGATCTTCTCTAAATATGATGTTGAAAAGATTATCTTCAGAGTTGATCTTTACGGCATCGCTAATAAGTATGGAACTAGATATGGTGTGAAGAGAGAGATCATAATTGACATTATCTCAAGATATTTCAGTAAATATTTAATTAAGAATAACTACGTTAATGAAGATTTTAAGAATTACATAGATGAAGAGTTGAAGGTTCTTAAAAAGTACATACCCTACGTTGAGATTCATAAATACAGCATTATTGCTCAATTTGTAGCTTCATGTCCTTTGATCTCTAAGAGAAGTGATGGTAAGTATAGACTTGATAATTATGAAGTAAGTATTGAAGTTCTTGATTTAGTTCCAGAGATAGAGTCTTATGTACACTTAGAATTAGGTAAAGCTACATGAGGTATGGACTTTTCTCTCATAATCTTAACGAACTTGTACTATGAAGTTCTCACATCTTGAAGATTAATGTTGAGCTAGAGGCTACTTTTGTTCGTAACTACTCTTCAGTACTTATTTTCCATGACTTCTTCATTCTTAGAAATTCTTTCAAAAATTCTACTTCATCATCATTAAGGTATTGTCTATATTCTGTCAGTAATTTAATCGCATGTTCATCAGGAACGTCTACGTAGAGTTCATCGCCTTCTTTTACATGTCTACCAATAACTACATGTCCTTCTATAGATATGGCAACTTCCATACCCTTAATAGCTTTTGGTATGGTTTTTCCCCTGTCCTGTATTTGAGCTATTTTGCCAATTCTTCTACCATCACTTCTTACTAGTGGATAGCCTGGCTTTATCATACCTTCAAGTACACGTATACCTACGATGGCGGGATTGCTTCTTCTAAAAATGTAGCCTGGAAGTACTCTTATTTTTCCAGGTCTCACAAGCTTATCTAACTCTCGCTCTATCATTCTATTCTTCTCCTCTTTAAACCATTTTGTAAACTCTTCAACAAGTCTGTATAGAATTTCGTTTCTAAAAATCTTAACGCCATGTTGTGAAGCTTCAATTTCAACTTCATGAGGAACCTTCACGTTAAAGGCAAGTACAACACCGTAGAGTGGATGTTTTTTCTTCACAATTGAAGCCTCAACAATATCTCTCTTACTTACAGGTCCAATATCTGCCTTTCTTACAGGTATTCCCTGATTTTTAAGATACATAATCATAGCTTCTAAAGTGCCTAAGGTATCTGCCTTAGCGATGACACCTTCTTTATCAGTTTCAATCCTTACTTCAGCAAGTTCTTCTTTAACTATTCTAACATAATCTTCAAGTTTTGAAGAATCTTCAACAACAAGTACTGGCGCTCCTGGAAGTACATGTTCAAGATTATCACCTATAATTTTAACACCAACAGCAGCTTCAACTTCATTCATGAACATGAACTTGTCTTCAGGATCTCTCATCTCATCTAGTGGTTTAGGCATGATTATCATTTTTACCTTGCTAGTTATTGGTCCTTCAATTCCTGCAGTTATAATTAAATCTCCTTTTCTTAAAACTCCATCATATAGAATAATGTCTGCAGTTACTCCCCAACCTTTCTCCTCCTTAACTTCCATAACAACACCTTTGCCTGGACCTTTACTTACTTGTAATTTTTCTTTAGTGAATCTTTGAGAAATACCTGCAAGAACAACTAAGAGGTCTGGAATACCTTCACCAGTAACTGCACTTGTCGGTATGATTGGTATTTGTCTTGTAAAATCTCTAACTCTATCATATCTATCAGCTTCAAGTCCAAGCTTCTCAAACTCAATAACTATCTGTGAAAGAAGTTCTTCAAATCTCTCTTGTACACGCTCATCCTGCTGTTCAAAAGTTTCTATGAAAGGAGCATTAGGTATGGATTTCCAGCCATATATTCTATCGATCTTATTAGCAGCCACAACGAAAGGTATGTTTCTTGATTGAATCAATGTTAGACACTCATATGTCTGTTCTTCAAAACCTTTCATTAAGTCTACGACAAGTATTGCAATATCAGCAACAGAACCTCCACGTCTTCTAAGATTTGAGAAAGCTGCATGTCCTGGTGTATCTACCATTAGGAAGCCTTTAATCCAAACCTTACCTCTCAATTTATATTTATCTAAAAGTTTTGAGGTAAACTTCTCAACAGCCGGCCATGGAATGAAGGAGAGACCAACATGTTGAGTTATCATTCCTGGCTCTCTATAAGCTACAAAGGTACCTCTAATCTTATCGAGAAGTAATGTCTTTCCAACATCTACATGACCAACAACTACGACTATGGGTGGTCTATAGCTGGTGCTCATAGTTTACACAATAACTTACTTGTAAAGGTATTTTAAAAACCTAGTCAGATCTGGATGCTATATTTCAACTCTTAATCCCTTCAATAATCTTCTAGTAATTTCTTCAAGCGGCTCATTTGGGTGGATTTCTCTTCTAAGATAAAGTCCTGTCCTACCTTTTTCAGCTCTTCTTGTAAGCATTTCTATTCTCTCAAGAACTAACTCTACAGGTACTTTCAAGATTCTTGAAACTTCAACTTCATTACCAATCACTGAGTACTCTTTATGACCTTTCTCTGTAGGTATTATGAGTAGTAAGTTTTTGTTAACCCCAGGAACTCTAGCACCTCGTTTCAACTCTTCAAAACTTAAACAACCACTGTACTTGTAGAAATACTCTTCAATTCTTGAAAGTTTAGTTAAAGGTAAAGTGACTACCTGTTCTTCAATTTCATCCAAATAGATATAGAGTTTAGGTGTGGTTTTTGGCGTTGCTACTATAAGTTCATAATGATGAATATTAAAACCACACTGTTCTAGCTTAGTAATTATCATATATGGTGATGAAGATTTTAAGAATGCAATCTCAACATCACTATCAATCCTGACATCACCTCTGGCTACAGATCCATGAACAACACATTCAAAGCTTTGAAGACATTCAAGAATTTTTAGAGCTTTTAATCTCTTCTCTTCAAGTAATTTCCAGTGACTCTCCGTGTAGATAACTTCACGTTCATAAATGTTTTTTAGAGGTCTGAAGTTCATAGATAACTATGTAGAACTTATCTAAAACTTACTAAGTACTAGTTCAATCAATTTTCTATCAGTAAAGAGTTCCTTAATTTCAATTCTTATACTTTCTGAGGTAATGTCCATTATGGCATAAGTTGCTGGATAACCTTTCTTATCACTTTTCTTCAAGTGGCCTGGATTTACAATTAGTTGTCTACCTCTAACTTCAACTTTAGGTATATGAGTATGTCCATGAAGTAAAATATCGATCTCACCCTTACTTAGTAACTCCTGAGGATCAGGATCTGCTGGTAGGTCGTTTTGATGTTTAGTTTCTGTATGTGTTAGAAGTATTCTCCAACCTTCAATGTTCTCAATACGTCTGTTGGGAATTTCAGGTTTCTTATATATTTCTTCATAAACTCCAGGAACTCTTATCAATTTAAATCCTTCACGTTCAATAAGATCTACATCACCATAATCATCACCAAGATAGATGACCATATCGATGTTTTCTCTTCTTAACTTATCAATAAGTAATTTAACGTTATCTAGCTCTCCATGAACGTCAGAAATTATGCAAATTCTCATTAATTACGTACTCTACATTAGGAATTTAAATGTTTTGAATCATTATTCTTTCCTTTGCTTAGCCAATAATATGCTTGTGGTGTTAAGTTAATAACTACTCTACCATCACTTAAGTATCGAATGTTAATTAAATCCATAGATTGGAGTTTATGAATGAGAGATCTAAAGAGATCTTTATCGATACCTAGTGATTGTGCTGCTATATCCTTAAGAGCGTTAAGAGTTGTATATCCAAATTCGTCAATAATTTCAAGAATTTCCAGAAGCAATTTCCAAACATCATCGCTTAGTAGTTTAAGATCTCTTAGATATATATCATCAGTAACTTTGCACATGGTTAAGGTTCTAAGTTTAAATGATGTAGATATTTCATCAATACTATCAAAAACATGTATATTTTTAGGCTTAATGAATGAGTATATGATAGCCTTCTTAAAGTTCTTAAAAAGTATTAAGTAATCATAAACTTCATCTACAAGATCAATTGGTAATGCGATAGTTACGTCATGACTAGCATTGTCTAGTAGCCATAAGGCATATATTATGCATGTAAAGGTTCTGTAAGGTTCAAATACAGGAACTTTTAGAAATTTCTGAATTTCAGGTTTATGCCATATGTCAAGATTTTTCAGAATCTGTATGTGAAATTGTAAGTTATATGCATTATAGTATGTACTGTACTCGCTCAAATCTTCAATAAGACTTTTTAAAGATTTACAGTGACTTATCGACGTTGATATTACTTTCAAATCCTCACCACGCAAACTAAAGAGTCTCTGAAAGAGTATTATTATTCTTGAAGAATTTTTAACAGATAGTTCAACATCTATACCAACATTCTTAACATTCTTATTTTCACACATGGTTAGTAGAATATCTATTTGATGAGCAAGACTCTCGATGTAATCCATAACTAACGTACTTGGACCGTAGATTAATGTTAACATTTAGTCAATACTGTTAGAAGTGGTTAAGCAAGATAGCGCTTAAAATACGACATTAACTCTTGCTAGGTATGTATAGTATTCGTGGTTTTTCAGCACTCATACTAACTACGATATTTTGGTCATCATCCTTTCCAGTAATTAAGATTGTGATAGGAAGTATTGGTGGTTTCGGCTATACTTGGCTTAGAAGCGTCATTGCACTTCTAGGTCTCTCACCATATGCAATCTATAAACTTCGTAAGGGATTTGAAAATGAGATTGCTTGGGGTGGGTTAATTACTGGGATTGCTTATGGTCTTGGCTTATGGTTGCAAGGTTGGGGTACTGGAATAACCACGGCCTCTAATTCAGCCTTCATTACTGGGTTGAATGTAATGTTTGTTCATCTTTATGCAGCTCTAGTTGAGAAAAGATATAGCTTCAGACTTGGTGTTGAGTTGATTTTAGCCATTACTGGTCTTTACTTACTGACATCTCCACGTGGTGGTTTCAATCTTGGCGACCTACTTGTACTTTTAGGTTCTATTGCATGGGCATCACAGGTGATACTAGTATCGAAGTATGGTGGTAAAGATCCCATACTCTTCACATTCTTCGAGATGAGTCCTGCTCTTCTATTCATTCTTCCTGACCTCATCGACGATGGACTTGAACTTCCAAGTTTTTCAAGTCTTCTCGGAGTTACGTATCTTGGACTTGTATGTAGTGATGTAGCATTTATACTACAAGCATATGGTCAGCGTTATATCTTGCCTGAAATTGCTGCGATAATATTTCTTTTAGAGCCAATCCTTGCCTCAATCTTCTCTTGGATAATGCTTGGTGAGGTATTGATAAGTTTACAGATTCTAGGTGCAGCACTAATAATGTGCTCTATAGCTATGGCAAGTGTTTATAAGAAGTAAAGTCGGGGAAAGTCGGCTTGTGGGTTCTTCTTCATCAAGAATCTGCACTTAAGTCCTACCTCACTCATTGACTCTATAGAGATACGAGTCTATAAATTTTTATGCCAAGAATTATGAGAATTGAGTGATGTAGATTGGACTTTATAAATGTAGCTATGCTATACCTTAGGTTAATCCTAATCTTGAGAGTAAATCAAATGCGTTATGTTTTGAGCTTAACTTAACGTACGCCTTCTTCTCACCTTTAGGTGTAATTAAAGTATTTACCTTCTCAACTTCAACTTTGTAGAGTTTCTGAATAGTATCTGCAATTTGTTTCTTAGTAGCTTCTCTCTTAACAATGATTGTTATTTTATTCTCTTTCTCAGCAAGTCTGAGACTTTTCTCAGTAAGTACAAATCTGATGATGATGTCTTGACTCATAGGTCTAAAGCATTCGGCCTATCTTTAAACCTATCTTTAAATAATGTCTTTGAATCTATCTCTTAACTTCTCAATAGCACTTAAAGTCCATAATGTTAATCTTCCAGGAACACCTCCAGGGGCTAGATGAAGTATGTTTAAGTTATCTACTGAAGTCACGTCGATCCCTGGCAAGTTCTGAACTGCCTTAAATACTTGTGATTTCCCTCCAAGAACTACAAGTACACTCTTGGGCGTCTTGTATCTTCTACCTCTCATCTTTCCCTTACCAGCTCTAATTCTCGTTTTATTATGTGCTCTTTCAACATCATCCCAAAGTCCAAGCTTCTTAAAGACTCTCTTAACCTCACTAGTATACATTAATTCTTCAAAATCATTAGTAATTATTAATGGTATTTGTGGTACATTATCAATGATGTGCCCTCTAGCTTTTACAAGTTCAGGGATTGCTGTTGCTGCTATGGCTGAGATTATGGCTAACTTTTTCTCCTTCTTATTGATGTATTCATGAATTTTCTTCTCTACTTTTGGTGGATGTGCACGTCTACCACCTACTGTGTTTGGTGCGAAAGCTGCACGAGGCCATAGATGACCCTTGATTCTGGGAAGTCTTGCAATACCTAGACCAACACCAAAAGATTCAGCTGTAGTCCTCTTACCAGCCATAGGATCTGTACCTTTGGGTTGAAGTCTCATGGTGAAAGCGCTTAGAAAAGCTCTTCTAATAAGGTCACATCTTACCGGTAATTGAAAGTGTATAGGCAATTCAACTTCACCTATAGGTTCAGCATTCAGATTATATACCTTAACTACTCTAGGTTTCTCCTCTATTGTTTTAATCAATGGTTCAAAGTTTGGTTTGAGTAGTTGAAGCCAAATATTACTTAAAGATGACATGACTAAAATGTCAGTGTTGACAAACTTATAAGTCTTTTTATTCTTTAAATTCTTCACTTCTTTTTCTTTTCTTTGGCTTTTCTTCTAAGCTCTTCCATAATCTTTTTAGCTTCTTCTTTAGGCATATTCCTTAGTTGTATGTATAATGGTTCAATTATCTTAGCTTGCTCTATAGACTCGTATACATGAACTTCAGCAATACTTTTACCAAGACCAAAACCAGTAAGTATTTTTCTAACATATACAAGATTCTCATCAACACCTAAAGTTGATGCTACATGTCTCTTAACGTCTAGTCTTGTAGGTGTTGATGCACCTATATGCCAAATTTCAATTCTTAATTCCCTTCTCTTAAGTAGTGAATTCTTTCTATCATCAATTACTCTATATGTAACCTTTCCAATTTCAACACCTTCAGGAATTCCTGGAATCTCCATGATAAACAACTCCCTATAGAGATACTATTTCTTAAAAACCTCACGCTATGAAAATTAGAAATCCTTAAAAGTATGTAAGCCAAGGTATTCATGGCCCCGTAGCTCAGCCTGGAAAGAGCGGCGGTCATAATGACTGGCCGAACCTCCTAATCTTAGAAGAAAGCCGTAGGTCCCGGGTTCAAATCCCGGCGGGGCCGCCAGATTCTTTAAACATCGAGCTAAGTCTTATCAAACAGTTCACAATACATGGAGTTGAAATGACAGATACTGAAAAGCATGTTTTAAAGAAAAACAACACACTTACTCCTTAGTACTACTCTTCCTCAAACTTAAAGGTGTTGAGAAGATGCAACACATCATCAACATTATTGAGAAGATGTACGTAAAAGTTTCGTACGCCTTCATTAGGCGTATCAACGATGAGTACATGTTAGCATTAATGCTTAATGATGTTAATGATGAGGTTATAGCTAAACTTTCAAGACTAGCCAGTTACAGTTTTGAATTACTATACAAATTTAAACCTAGATTTATCTTAATTAATCTTACAAATATTGTTAATTGCTTTAAAAGAATGATCAGCAGATATGGTGAGATCATTAAGCCTATAATTTATAGACTTGCATATATGCATGGCTCAATAGTTTATGAAGAAAGTTTCAACTATGCTGATAGACCTGTTAGTAAGTTTGAGAAGTTTATGAGTTGCTTAGTAGTTTTAAATGTAATTGAAGGATATGAGATTAGAAGAATGAGTATTTTGAGGAAGAATACACATATCTTAAAGGATATATAGCAGGCTTTTTATCAAAACTTTTCAACAAAACTTTCACTATAGTTGAAGAGTTAGCTCATGGTAGGAAGAGATTAGTGAAGTTAATACCGTATAGAGAATAGTCAAGTAATCCTTATAATCTTCTCAGACGTAACTAATACATCATGTACAGGATTGAAGGTTATGAATTTGGTGTAATTATTGTTAATGGAGTGAAATATACTAGAGATATAATTATTTTACCAAGTAGAGTTATTGATAATTGGTGGAGAAGAGAAGGGCACAAACTATATCTTGAAGATCTAGAAAAGTATGGAGTGTTTAGTGAAGAGTTTACGCACATAGTTATTGGCACAGGTTATCATGGATATATGAAGGTAACTAATGAAGTAATTAAAGAGTTAGAAAAAAGAGGAATTACGTACTACATAGACATTACTAGAAAAGCATGTGCTAAATTTAATGAATGGTCAGAGAGAGGCTATAAGGTTGTAGGCGCTTTTCACTTAACTTGTTAAGTTAGGATGCTTAGAGGTGTAATTAAAGTACCATCTCTATGAATAATCACAAGAAGTACAACATCGCTACCGTAGCTCCTTTCAATCTCTCTTAACTTATCGATAGTCTTGACAATCTGCTTAGCAAAAGCTTCACATTCACTTTCAGCTCTCTTGAGAATTTCAAGCAGCTGTACTGGTGATGGATCTATGTAAAACTTATCTTTAAAATCAACATCTTGAAGCTTTTGTCTTAATTCTTCTGTGGGTAAAATTTCAAGTATTCTCTTAAAATTTAATGCACGTTTCTCAGTAATCGTTAATTCTCTTCTAATCACACCTAAAGTTCTTTGAAGATCAACACTTAATTGCGTCAGTTTTGTTAATAAACTTCCAACTCTGTCAATAATTACAACACTCATAAAGCCCTTTCATTACAGTACTGATTCATTTCTTTAAAAACTTATACCTTCATTGCAGAAGTAAGAATTACCTCATTAATCGATAGTGAGTAGAGAAATAATTATAACCTAAGAAGTCTAGAAACAGTCGTGTCAAAACTGTTAGAGATTGTTTCCAAGATATCTATTATTAGATTACCCATAAGCCATACTAGACTTACCAAACTTAGAGATGATCTTGTACGTGCAGGAATTAGAGTACCTGTAGAGCTTTACTACTCCTTCGTCATAACATTATCATTAATTCTTGAAATTCTAGGTATAATATACTTTATAGCTACGACATATCCCATTATTGATGTATTTCTAATATTGCTAAGTCGTGGATTAATATTTAACTACACAATGCTATGTATAAGGTTCTTTACAGGTATTATCGCACTCTTTATAGGACCATTAGTGTATGTAGTGCTTATTAATTTACCTAAAGTCTTAGCATCAAATATTAAATACTATATTGATCAGGAGCTTCTCTTTTTCGTATCTTTCCTATACATGACTAGTGTTGCTAATATCTCCTTAAACAGACTTGTAGATTTTGTCTTAAAGTCTAGACTCTTCAATGCCATTAAGGGACTCATTAAGAGAGTCTATATTCATACAGTCATTGGTGGTCACGATGTACTCTCAGCACTTAGGAAGGTTGCTCATGAATCAGCCTCTACAGATTTTAGAGAAGTTATTGAAGGATATTTCACAGCTATTAGTATTGGTGCCGATCTTGCAAGTTATTTAAGTACTAAACTTAAAGAGCTTGTTAGTAGACTTTCAGAAACTTTAAAGAGAAATACTGAATTCATGCAAACAATAATGCAATCAGCAATGGGTGCAATACCTATACTTGAGATTTTTGCATCAATATTCTTTATAGTTCAAGCAGTATCACCAACAGGTGCTGCCATTGTTAGTAGTGAAAATGCTATAACTATGAACTTAGTTATTGGTCTTGCCTTACTACCATTCTTCTCGATAATCTTTCTAATTCTTGGCGATAAGGCATATAAAATACCAAGCACGACTATGAAGCATCACATATCTGCAGCTATCTCAGCTCTAGCTGCAGTCACTATGTCATTAATAATACTCGCCGTAGTGTATAATGGTGATCCACTTTCAGCAAGATACATACCTTTAATATCTTCTCTTCTTGAGAAGTTGAATGCAAAAATGGTCGAGATTCCTTATGCTCTAGTTTTGGGTATAATCTTAACCGTAACTTTCCTACCAGCAGCTATATATGGTAAGCTTTTCGTTAAGGAAAAGACTGGAATTCAGGAAGAGACTGCAGAATTTACTAGAGAGTTTGCTGAAGCTATAAAGTCAGGACTAACTCCTGAAAAAGCTTTTACAGAACTTTCAAAATCACCAAGATTTAACTATTTGAAGAAGTATCTTAGAGGTATTGCATTATCTTTAAAACTTGGACAGTCAATTACTGAGCAGTATAAAATTATAGAGAAAATGAAAGACTACATCTCAAGAATGATAATGACATTACTACTTGAAGGTTTAGACATTGGTGGTGCAAGATACGACATGCTTGACTATATAGCATCATTCAGTAGATCTCTTGTCGAGTCCATTAAGGGTATGAGAGCTAGCCTTAAGGTACTAACATACATACCATACATAGTAGCTTTACTTGCAGTTTTTGCATCAGTAGTAACGACCTATTTGATAGATGCACTAGTAGGCACATTAACAACCTTCTCAACAAGTTTCATAGAGAGACTTGCATGCTCTGTATACTTGACATTAGTAGTCAATAACTTCCTGCTAGGACTTGTTGCTGGTAAGATAGGTACTGGAGAATTAGCTAGTGGATATATGCATGCTTGCATACTCACATTGATAACCGTATTATCGCTAATCGTATTGACAGCCTTTCCTGTAATATCAATTACACTACCAAAATTTGGTTAAACATAGTGAACAAAAATATAAAGTTACTACAACTACATCTGAACTATGAAATTACTAGTAAGTACTGATAACTTAGACACTGTTAGGAAGGTTCTTGAACAAGCCATTAGTGAGTTGAGAGCTTACAAAGACTTAAATATTGATTATAGAACGTTGGGCTTAACTAAATGGTTAAATATAGTTAAAGGAAATATTTACATAAATCCGACACCACGTGTAGTTAAGCATCTTTCACAAAACTTAGTAGATACTTACAAATCCGTACTTGACATCATAAAGGAGATAGATAACATGAAGTATAAAGCATCACATTACCTGATTGATTTGAGTTCAAGGGTTAAGAGAATAATAATAATTCCATAGTGCCCTTTAAAAACTAGAGTAAGAGTAAATTTAAATACCTAAGATTGAAATTAATTAAATAAGCACTCTATGATAATTACTTCAAGAAGTAAGGAGAAAATTTTAAAGGAACTTTCAACATTAGTACTATACACTAAGCACGTTAGTGGAAGAAAGGAAAGTAAGGTACTGAGTACTCATAAAGATTTCAGAGTTGAAATTGCTACTACAGAGGAAGAATTAATGAGTACTATCATGAGCTATATTGATTATATTTCTAAAATTATTGGGACTCTAGTCACGGTCGTGCAGACACCTTACGCTGAAGATATGGCCATAATTGCTCTCAGGGATAACATCTTCATACTTGTAGCACCACCACCACTTCCAGACACTACAGAACTACTACTACTTGCTAATTGGGATGAATTGTTAAGAAGTCTTCAAGCACCTAGTACTGAACCTATTATTGAGGAAATAACATCAAAGTATGAAAGTATTAGAAGTGAAGAAGTTATTCATAAGGTACTTAAGTTATGGTGAAGATACTCATTGTCAATTCTAGACATGATGGTAAATTCGTTAGAAGAGCTATAGAACTTACATTGCAGTATATGAGTCAGTTAGGTCTTATGCATGAGAAAAGCAGAGCTTATGAAATTCTTGGAAGCTACTTAAAGTTAAATGAGTATTTACCTACATACTTGACCTGGTCTGATCATGGCTCATCATCAGCACTTCAAGACTTTGTCAGTAACTTAGTACAAGAACTTAAATATGCACTTAAAGCTCTTAATGAAGGTAAAGATGTGACAATTATAACTATCAAACATCAAGAATACGTTCTAGTTATCGATATATTATTGAGGTAGTACAAGCACTCCTACAAGCTCATAATTATTAAATATCAGTATTATGTTATGACTTGTTGAGTAATGTTTAGCCATTCTAGATATTGTTTCTATTCTACTCTCAAAGTTTAGTAATGCATGATAGATAGTCTTGTAAGTATTTTCGGACATTAACTTTAACTTATCAACATCGATAACTCTAGATAACACTTCTAACCTCTTATTGACACATTCCAAATCCTTGATAAAAATTCTGTACATACTTCTAATCTTATCAATACTATCTCTATCATAAACGATATATAATGTGCAGTTTTTGAGAAAATTAAGTGAAGGTCCTTCCTCTATCTTACGCTCTTTGGTTTTATAGACTCTACTTTCTAGATATTTCTCATATATTTGAAGAATATCGACTTTCTTCTCTTCAATACTTAAAGTAATGCCAAATTTCTTGAGAAATTTTTCAAGGAATTTCAACACCTTATCATACCTTGCAGTTATGGCTTCATAGATTATTTTTACTGTAAGAACTATGGTTGAGGTTACTATTAGGCATAGTGTTAAAACATTTTCAGAAATTACTTCCGGAAAAATTACTAATGAAGCTAAAGGTACCATCAACGTCCCAACTAGAATCATAGCAAGTATGTACGTTGGAAGCTTTACCTTGCTTAAAATTAGTGATAGAAAAGCTGCAAAAAGTGCAATTATTAAGATTTCTATCATTAACTCTCACCAAATCTAGGAAACCATAGAGGAAGTATAACAACTTTAATGTCACTATTAAGATCTAGTATTGCAGATAACTCATTACAAGCTTTTGAAAGTTTCTCATACTCTTTCTTATACTTATCAATTAACTGTTTAATTACTTTCAAAACTTCACTCTTCTTAACAATTATGAAGCCTCCACTTTTCAAGTCATAATATGTTAGTAGTTCGTCCTTACTCTCCTCTAACAATTTCATTGTTCTTTCAAGTTCGTTAAGTATGTCACTAAGTATCTCTTTAACTACCTTAACTGACACTAAATAGTCACCATATGATACTCGTTCTTGACTGCAGTTTCAATTTCAGGTCTAAGCTTTGCGAGTAGTTCTTTTCTCTTTTTCTGATTTGAGAATTGAAGAATAAGTTTACTAACATCTCCGTAACTTAATTTCTGTTTTGAGAGCCATAGTAAGAACTTTGCCCTAGTCTCTAGCTCGTTAACAATGTCTGTCATATCTATCCCCTTAGTCTCACTAATCTTTAACAACTGTATTGATCTTCTATAGTCAAGGATGTGAGTATCATCCTTAGGATCCCATCTACAGACTATATTGAATCTAATCTTTAATTCAGATCTGGGATCAAGTATAGATTCACCTACCTCTCTAATTCTTCTAATGAATCTGTAGATGCCCTTCTCATAGTCAAAGATCTTTTCTCTAGATATATGTAGAAATAGGTGCATTGAAGGTATAAATGTATATGGTACATTCATAGGTGGATTTATAAGTCTTTGAACAGCTTCTTCAAAAGTCTCTGCATGCATAGTTGATAATGTACCATGACCTGTGGCTGCTGCTTGAAAAAGTACATAAGCTTCCTCACCACGAACTTCACCAACGATCAAGTAATCTGGTCTCATTCTTAACGTTGCTTTTACTAAATCATAGAGTGTTACTTCACCTTTCTTCTCTGAACCGTATGCTGGTCTTACAACTAATGGTTCATAATTTGTGTATATGTCTTCGGGAAGTCTAATTTCTCTAACTTCCTCAACAGTGACTATTTTGTAATTTGATGGTATGAATGTTATTAATGCATTTAGTAAGGTTGTTTTTCCGCTACCTGTAACTCCAACAATCATCATGTTTTTATGATGTTCAAGGAGAAACCAAAAGTAAGCTGCAAGTAATGGTGATGTCGTTTTTGATTCAATAATTTTGGCAATAGTTATTGGCTCTTCTTTGAAAAGCCTAATAGTTAATGATGAGCCTTCAGGTGAGACTTCTCTCTTATAGGTAACTACTACTCTCGAACCATCAGGAAGTTGCGCATCAACTATAGGTGTAGCTACAGATACGTGTCTACCAGCCATATGTACAAGTCTTTGTACAAGTGCATCAATATCATCATCATTATCTATTATGATGTTTGTCTTCATGGTTGTTCCATAAGCTGTATGTGTGACATGAATAGGTCTACCAACACCAGGTATGTGAATATCCTCAACATTTTTCTTATCAGCTAGGAAGGGAGTTAAAATACCATATCTCATCTCCATTAATACCCATTGAATGACTTTAGCGATAGTAGTCTCGCTAAATCTCCTTAACCATTTTAGATACCTTCTAGCAATATCTATAGTTTCCCTAAATAGAAATTCTAAGGCATCTTCCTCATTAGTAGGCATCTCCTTTTCACTTATAGAGTCTAATACTTTATCTCTAAGCGTTTCCATGACCTTAACCTCCTCAGGTGATAGTTCAGGAATATCGACATTATACGTCAAATTACCATCCTCATCCTCAACAATATTGACATTAAAGGACATTAGAGTTCTAGTACGTACTCTGTATTCGACCATGTAAGAATCTATAAGCTTACCCTCATACCTAATAATCTTCATTATACTTCACTAGACTGAAAGATTCATAACAACGTTACTTATAAACCTTTACACATAAGAAACATTTATTTCCTACATGTATTTTTAACACATAGTTAAAACGAGGAATAGTCTTACTGAAAAACCTTTATAGCTCTGAATGTGTATAGAAATTGAGAATACTGTATGAGAGTTAAGAATATCATTATTGGATTATTAGGTGAAGGTGCAACAGGTAAAACAACATTTGCATTAACATTAAGTGGACAAAAAGTTTCAAGAACACTCATGACTGTAGCACCCACAGCTCATGTATTAAAAATTAGTGACGTATTTGTAACTTTATGGGACTTCCCTGGACAAAGAATTTTTAGAATTGCCGTTGAGAATAAGTTAAGATCTTCAGATTTTCATGTAATATTCTTCTTCATAGACGCTTCAGGTATGAGTAGACTGATAGAAACTCTTTCAGCGTTACCGCAATGGTACAAAATGCTTAGTGATGATGTTAAGAATAAAGCTTTAAAGTACATAATTATTAATAAGGCAGATATACCTACTTCAGTCATTAATGAAGCTATAGCTATTATGGAAGGAAAGAAATATACAACACTTATTGAAGCTTTAAAAGAGTACATCCCTGACCTGGAGTACTTCATCATAAGTGCTAAGTACGGTTTTGCACTTATTGATAGTAGAAAGATAAACTTAGTTACACTTATAAATCTAGTGATAGATAGAGCTGTAGAGAGAGGACTCTATGCCTATCAGTATATTTAAAGGTAGAGGTGAGAAGCAGAAACTTAAGAGAATTGCCGAATTTCTATTACAAGCATCCACAGAACAACTAGAACTTACAGGTGGAAGGTATGGAATACTCATTCTAGATCGTAAGTATGGCTTCATTGTTGAAAATACTTCTAAAATTGAAGATTTAAATGTATCTAGACTTATGAGAAAATTAGCATCTGTGTATAGTAAATTCAATGGTAGAGTTGAAGGCACGGTTAAAGTTAGTGGTTTTAATATAATCTTCGAATCAACAAGATACTTCATACTCATGATAGCAAGCGATGTTGAGGAGGAAGATAAATTCTTAGCAGCTAAGTTGAACATAGCGTCACTTATAGATGTCGTTGAGTCTCAATCACTAGATGATATTTTGAGAGAGATAGAACAAGCATACCAGTACAGCCCCGAAAGTTATGGTCATGAAAGTGGTGAGAAAGAAGAAAGTACTACCTATTCAACGTCCTAGTTAATTGTAGATAGTAATCTAAACCGTCAGAGAGAGCCTTAATACTAGCTTCAATAATGTTTGTAGATGCTGATGTTGTAGTCCATGTCTTCCTACCATCTGTAAACATTATTTCAACCCTAACTGTAGATGCTGTGTGTTTTGGAAGACCTAAAAGGCTTACTTTATAATCGATAAGCTTAACATTACTAACTTCCTTAAAGACCTTCTCTAAAGCTCTTCTTAAAGCCATATCTGCTGCATGTACAGGACCAACACCTTCACCTGCCTCCATTAAGACTTCATCCTCTGCCCTAACTTTAATCCAACTCCATGCTCTTGCATACTCATTACCTTCAGAGACTACTCTCCAATCAATTATCTTAAAGTACTCTCTATACATTCCTAGATGTTTAAGTATTATCAAGATTGCTGTTGCTGGGGCATGGTCAAAACTGTAGCCTCTAACTTCAAGTTCTTTAATTTCTCTTAACGCTTTTTCAATTCTCTCATCACTCTTATCAACATTTATGCCTAATTCTTCAATTATTTTTGCCATAATGGTTGATCTACCACTGAGTTCAGATACTGTAAGTACTCTTATATTACCCACAACTTCTGGATTTACATGTTCATAAGCTCTTTGACATTTAAGTATTGCATCTATATGTATACCTGCCTTATGTGCAAATGCGTTCTCACCTACATATGGTTGGTATGGATTTTTGAAAATACCTGTAATCTCATAGACTAGTCTTGATATGTACGTCAATTTCTTTAACTTTTCAGGACCACCTTTGACGCACTTAACTTTCATTTTTAATTCTAGATTAGGTATTACTTGACAAAGATCAGCATTTCCACAACGCTCGCCAATACCGTTAATCGTTACTTGAACATGTTTGGCACCTGCAAGTACTGCCATTAAGGTATTAGCAACGGCATTTCCTGTATCGTTATGCATGTGAACACCTATTTTACACTTAACGTTCTCGACAACCTTACTAACAATATTAAACACTTCGTGTGGTAAACAACCACCATTAGTATCACATAGAACTAAGACTCTAGCACCAGCATCTTGAGCTTTTCTTAAAACTTCAAGAGCATACTCTGAATTCTCTCTATAACCATCGAAGAAGTGCTCTGCGTCAAAGATGACCTCTACTCCATGACTTCTTAAGTACTCGATAGTATCTTCAATCATTTCAAGATTTTCTTCAAGACTTGTCTTTAGAACTTCTCTAACATGAAGATCCCAAGATTTACCAAATACTGTAACATAATTTACATCGATTTTTAAGATTGTATTCAATATACTATCATCTCTGGCTTTAATACCTTTTCTTCTAGTACTTGTGAAGGCTACAAGTTTAGCATTCTCTAAAGAATAATCCTTCATAATTTTGAAGAATTCTAAATCTTTAGGATTAGCGCCTGGCCAACCACCCTCAATAAAAGCAATACCTAGAGAATCAAGTTCGAGAGCAATTCTAACCTTATCCTGTATGGTAAAGCTTACACCTCTAGCTTGTTCACCTTCTCTTAATGTTGTATCTAGTACTTCAACCTCATCAACATCCTTTACAGAAATTTTCATCTAGAGTCACAAGTAATTTAGGCAGTGTATATTTAAATTTAAACATACATACAGATGAACATGACGTTGGGTAAGTGCTTTAAATAATTTTTAATTTAAAACTACTTCTTGAGGATCTTGAAGATTCAGGAACTACCTATACATGAGAAACTTAAAGAATTCATAATTTACAGGAGAAGAATTAAAGAGCTATATCCACCACAGGAAGAAGCTATCAAAGCGGGCATCTTGGATGGTAAAAACATTCTACTCTCAACCACGACAGCTACAGGTAAGACTTTCCTAAGTGAGTTGGCTATGGTCAATACAGCACTTACCAGAAGGGTTAAGAGTGTACTTATTGTTCCATTAAGAGCTTTAGCTTATGAGAAGTTTAAGGATTTAAGAATGTATGAAGAGTTAGGCATAAAAGTCGCAGTCTCTACTGGTGAATATGATTCTCAAGATGAATGGCTTGAGCATTATGATATCATCATAACCACTTACGAAAAATTTGATAGTCTATTAAGACATAGACCTAAATGGTTAGAAAAGGTTGGTATTTTAGTTATTGATGAGGTACATTACATAAATGATAGTAAGAGAGGGCCCATAATTGAAGCTATCATCTCTAAGTTAAGATGTATAAAGCTTAATACACAAATAATCGCACTTTCAGCCACTATTGGTAATCCCGAAGAACTTGCAGAATGGTTAAATGCTAAACTTGTAAAATCTACATGGAGACCAGTAGAGTTGAAAGAGGGCGTATACTACAATGGTGAGATATACTTCTCAGATGGTACTGTTAGGAGCGTTAAGAGGATCGATAATCCCATTGTAGACTTAACGTTAGATTCTATACTTGACGATGGTCAAGTACTAATCTTCACAAATTCAAGATCAAGTACAGTCAGGATTGCTCGATACTTAGCAGACTTCATAAGTAAGAGTAGTTTAAACATTATCGATCCAAGAGAGACCAGTAAATTGGCCAATGAAGTATTAGATATAGGTGTATCTAGATCGTTAAGTGAGGAGTTAAGTAAAATTGTTAAGTTTGGCATAGCCTTTCATCACGCAGGTCTCGATTATGAGACTAGAACTTTAATTGAGAACTCCTTTAGAAGTAGAGTAATTAAAGTCTTAGTTTCGACAACAACACTTGCAGCTGGTGTTAACTTACCTGCACGTAGGGTAATCATTCATGATTATAGAAGATATGAGTCAGGAGTCGGTATGGAAGAGATACCTGTAATGGAGTATAAACAGATGGCTGGGAGAGCTGGAAGACCAGGTTTAGATCCTTATGGTGAAGCAATACTTATCGCTCGAACAGAAGATGAGATTAATTACCTTATAGAAAACTACATCAAGACTGATCCTGAAAGAATAACTTCAAAATTTTTCATTGAAGAAAATTTAGCAACACAAGTTCTTGCAGCTATCGCAAGTAACTACGTAAATAGTGAGAATGATATTCTAAATTATGTTACTAAGTCTTTAGCAGCTTATCAAGATAGAATTGATAGGAATATCGTAATGAAGACTCTGTTAGTATCTAGAGTAAAGAACATAATTCAATTACTCGAAAAGAATAATTTTGTCAAGAGAACTGGTAGTGAAGTGATACCTACAAAACTTGGACTAGTAGTTAACAGGACATACCTAGATCCATACACGGCTAGTAAATACATAGAATTACTGAAAGGTAAAGTTGAGTATTGCGACTTAGGTTATCTACACATCATTATGAAGTCTAAAGAGATACCTAAGTTAAGATTAAGAAGAAGTGAGATTGATAAGTATGTAGAGCTTACTGTTAACTACTGGAGTGACTTAGTAATAAATGAAGTTACGTTTGAAGATTTGATTGAAAGTAATGTTAGCAAAGAAATCCTAGATAAAATATTGTCTGAAGTTAAGACTGTATTCATGATATTTGACTGGATTAATGAAGTTGATGAAGATACCTTATTTAGAAATTACGAAATTGGACCTGGAGATTTAAGAATGTATATCGATACTTTGGAGTGGTTAATACATGCGGCTCAACAGTTAGCTAAGGCTTTAAATCTTAAAGATCATGAGTACAATTTTGAAATTCTTAAATGGAGAGTTAGGTATGGTGTTAAACCTGAACTTCTTGAACTTGTAGTTAATCTCGAAGGTGTTGGTAGAGTTAGAGCCAGAGCACTATATAATGCGGGATTTAGATGTATTGAAGAACTTGCACAAGCCACGGTATCCCAATTATCAAAAATTAAAGGTATTAGCGAGAAATTGAGTGAGAAGATCATTAAACAGGCGCAAGACCTTATAAGTAAGAGAAAATTTGTAAAGTTTAACGTTAAGGATAAGGTAAGGACCAACTACAGATCCCATCATAAACTTTCCAAAACTATACTTGACTATTTTAAGAATTAATAAATGAGTGAAAGTGATGTTAAAGATAATTACATCAAGAGCTTTAGACTCTCTAATTTCTAGAAGTGAAGTGTTAGTGAAACTTCAAGATTATGAGAACTCTTTAGAGAGAGTAGCATATCTTAAAGGTAAGATTTCTATCGAAAATATTGAAGAAATGTATACTAACGATTACGAGAAGGAATACTTAAAAATACATAGTAGACAATTACTTCTGAACATTAGAAAGCTAGAGAAGAGTATCGACATCATTAAGATACAGCTAAGTCAAGCTAGGAGAGTGTTAAATCTTATAAATGATTATAATAGTATCATATTACTCACTAAACCTCAAGATTTATGGATAGGTAAGACCTTCACTAGAAGATCAAGTATTTTCAATATATCGACATACATCGCTAGAGAATTGAATGATAGAGTTTTAATCTTAAATTTAGATCAACATCTAGGCATCGGCTTTCTAGACTTAGTACCAGAAACAGAGAGAATATTATATATTGACATCTATAGCGCTAGTGAAGATAGTAAGAGATTACATAAGATGTCTATTAATAATCCTTGGAGAATCTTAAACATACCCTTACCGCCAGGAATCACTGATAAACTATATCGTCAAGTTCTTGAACAACTTATCATTAAAGATGTAGTACGGACATTCAATCCCAAATACTTGATAATACCTTTAGGTTTTGATATTCATAGGAATGATCCTAAAGGTGAATTTCAGTTGACATGTGACTTTTTTCACTATCTCGGCATTGTCTTGAAAGAGCTCAATGAAAAAGTGAATCTTAGAAGTATAATAATTACTGAATGCTGTCATTCAAGAAAAGTATTAAATAAATGTTTTCCAAATCTTGTTGCAGGATTGCTAGGTAGTAATAAGATGTATCACGAAGATGAAAGTATTCCTTCAAGTCTTGTTAAAGAGTTTTATCTTCAATATTTGAAAAAAATTAAGTACGTGATTTATAAGTACTGGTTTGAGAAGTAGAAAAACTCACTTATGTGTAGCATTTGGTACTGGTGATTTTGATGATTCATTTGGAAAGAGTTTATCTAGAATTTTCTTAGGAACTTTATATACTCTTAAAGCAACTTCTCTGATAAGTTTGTCTGATGGTGCACATTTGGGCACGTCAATCTTTACACAATATGCATATTTCATAATTTTTCTCTCAGTGAATGACTTGATTTCACCTAAAGCTATCTGTTCAGCAAGTTTAAAAGCGACATAGAACTTTACGTAGTTAATAACTTTCTGGCTTAATGGATCATTAATTTCTGAGAGTACTTGCTGTATGACCTTGAAACATTTTGTGAAATCTTCTTCTGTGAAGAAGTTTAGTATCGTTCCTGTAAACACAAATCTTAGAAGTCTAAAGATTCTATCTTCTCTACTAACACCAATGCTTGAATTATCTAGAAGCTCTAGAATCTTTCTCTTAACCTCATCATTAATGCCATAACCATTGCCCTTAATCATTGTGAAGATTTGATCACATATTAATTCAATATTGAATAGATACTTTAATCCTCTCATGACATCATCATCAAGTCCTAAACCATACTTACCAACAAGGTATACTGTGGCTATTTCTTTATCATAAATTCTGATTTTTGATAATCCTCTAAAGGGTTCAATACCTCTTTGTCTATATGCGATGTATAGTAATTCTTCGAGTTGAGTTCTAGTACTTACTTCACCTTTCAATATCTTGTCCCATATATCTATTATGGTCTCAATTCTATCTCTATATAGTTCCTTGTTGCTTGACATCGATTTATCACCTTACTACACTATCACTTCACTATACAGTTATGTTCAAATTTTTAAAAATATCGAAACATCTTGAGCTTGAGAATGTCTATATTAGTGAGAATCTGACACGCCCATCGTTCATCAGACATCAGTCACCAACGCGCTCTTCATTAATTGAAGTTATGTAAGGACTCCTTTTATATATCTTTTTCATGTAGTACGTTAGTGTGACTCCGTAACCTTAACTTTCAAATTTTTCTTTTCTACAACAATTCTACAGGGTATCGATAATTTTGATTTTGCTCTTCTTAAAGCTTCCTTAGCATCCTCGATATTTTTCTCTTCAATTTCTACATACATGATTACAGTTCCTGGCTTTTCAATTCTTACAGCCCTACCTACAGGACTTCCAAAGGCAAGTCTCATACCTTCTTGAAGTCTATCGGCACCTGCCATAGCAAGCATCTTATTCTCTCTAAGTACATGAAATGGATATACATTGAGTCTTAAGTAGAAGTTCTCCTCACCAATCTTTCTATTTAAGTATTTGAAAGCCATTTGACGTGCAGCTTCTAAAGCATTTGCGCGTATTTGACCAATTTCTTCAGCAACAAGTTTGACAATAGTATCGAATTTACTTCTCTGGACATGGCTAGTAGCGCCCATATCGAACTTAGGTATCTGTACATATGGAGCACCATGAATGTACTCAAGTCTAGTATAGGGAGGACCACTAAAGTGGCGATAGCAGCGTCCAGGTCTTAGAGGCATACCGACAGTCTGATTTGTTAAGTACTTTTAAACCTCACTATTTAAGAATATGCTTTCTACTGATCAATACTGTTTTACCATCTTTACTTCTGATCTCAATTACTCTATGATATGGTATGTACTTGATCTTACCTTGTTCTATATATTCAAAACCATTACTATAAACACCTACGAGATTTTCAAGATTAATCTCCTTAACATTACCTTCATGACCTCTAGAGAGATAAGTCAGTACGTAGTTATGTAGTTGATTTGTCCATTTCAATTTGTTTAAAATTTCTCTAATTGTAACCATGTCTATTTAATGTTGATTAAAAATTTATAAAGTCTATAGTGTCTCATTAATTTCATGCCAATCACTGATCCTGAAAAGTTAAGAATCGCTATGGAGCACAGATTTGGTTATTGGATTTGTAGAAAATGTGGTGCTCGTAACCCTTCAGGCGCTGAGAAGTGTAGAAGATGTAAAAGTAAAAACTTAAGACCTAAGAGATTAAAGAAGAAGTAACATGATCAAAGATATTATAGGTAATGCAGACAAAGTCTTAGTTATAGGTATTGGCGGCGGGGGTGATGTTATTGGCTCACTACCAACGTACAGACTAGTAACTACTTCAGGTTTGGAAGCAATTCTGGGGGCTATTCCTTGGGAAAGATTCATCATAGATCCAAACCCAGGACCTATAAGTCTTGAGGAGTTTGTAAATATTGAAAAAATAAGTAGTTCCTTAGCTTACGTTAATGAGAATAGCTATGCTGTTAGAGGTGATGATAAGAGAATAGTCACACCACAGATAGTGAATGTTTCTAGAGTACTTAAAATTAAGGGTTTAATAATTGATGTAAATAGACCTATCTCGCTAATATGTGAAGAACTGAAGAGATTCTGTATTGATGAAAAGATTAAAGCTATTTTTGGTATTGATGTAGGAGGTGATGTTCTTGCTCAAGGTCTTGAACATGGATTAAAAAGTCCTTTAGCTGATGCATACATGCTCACAATTCTCTGGAAGCTACATGGAGAATTGAACATACCTGTCATTATTGGCATATTAGGACCTGGAGCTGATGGCGAATTACCTAAACATTACGTACTTTCAAGAATAAGTGAAATTGCAGCTAAAGGTGGCTATTTAGGTGCTAAGGGAATTACCAAGAATGATGTTGAACTTATGGAAAAAGTTCTAAAATATGCATATTCAGAAGCAAGCAAGATACCTATCGATGCCTTTAAAGGATTTAAAGGTATCAAAGTATTAAGAGGAGGTATTAGAAAGGTTAATGTTGATATTAATGCAACAATAACCTACTACTTAAACGTTAATCACGTATATAGTATGAACAATCTCGCACAGAAAATAGTGGATACTAATAGCATTGTAGAAGCTTCTAAAATTTTAGAAAGTAATGGAGTAATGACTGAACTACATATTGAGTATGAGCTTTATAGATACTATAAAATTACAGGTAAATATCCATCAGATACAGAACTTCTAAACATAATTACAAGTTTAGAAAGAAGAATTAAGGGAAGAAGTTGAGAATAATGATAATCACATTCTTAACATCAATACTTACAATTCTAATCATTATAGCTTTCTACCCCTTACTACTTCAATCAATCTTGTCTTTAAAAGGTATGAAAAATACCTATAGGGTTGATGTGTCAGAAAGAGAGAAGAGATGTGGAAGAATATTCATCCTAGTACCTATAAAGAGAGAAAGTGAAGATGTAATTGAAAGTTTTCTAAAGAGTATGATGCAGATAAATTCCTCAATAAGTTACAATTTAATCTTTATTATCGATGAGGATGAGCCTAAAAAGTTGCTTGAAGTCATGAGGAGAGTAAATTTTCAGGGAGATGTCAAGATACTACATAGACCTAAGGCTAAAGGGTATAAAGGTGGAGCTCTAAACTATGCTTTAAGTAATTTAGAATTGAAAGATAGCGACATAATAATAGTACTCGATATTGATTCAATCATTACTTCAGAATTTCTTCACAAGATAGTTGAGTCTGATTTCAATGTTCTTGTACCTAAATGGGTCGTGAAAAATGAGGATACTGTATTAGCAAGAGGACAGAAATTAGGTTATGAATATTTCTTCAAGTTCTTAAAAGGACTTTACAAATATACCGGCTGGATACCTACATTAGGTAGTGGTCTTTGCATTAAGTACTCTACATTAAAGTTAGTTAATGGATTTCCAGAAACTATTCTTGAAGATGTCGAGCTTGGTGTGAGACTACTTATAAATAACGTTGATATCAAGTATTGCGAGGACATCTACATATTACTTGAAGCCCCAAGTAATTACTACTCCTTCACTCTACAACAGTGTAGGTGGGCTTATGGTACGATAAGTATTGTGAGAAGGTATTTTAAGTACTTTCTAAAATCTTGGAGAAACTTCATAGTCTTACTTTATCTCTGCCAATATCTGGCATACATGACGATCATACCCATAATCATTATCATGTACATATTTTGCGTCATGGATATTAACTTAAACTACTTGACCTTACTTATCATCACTTCATTCTCAATCTTTGCAGTCACATTATACATTTTGAGCATGTACTCAACTTTAGGTAAGTTATGTCTAAAGGATTTAATGAGCATTAATTCTATAAATATGGCATACATACTTGCTATTCCAAGAATGTCATGGTCTTTACTGCTTGGCTTGTCTGGATGGTCTTTTAAGTGGATACCTACACCTAAGGGTGCTAGAAAGTATAGTCATGGAGTTATTATTGAAGTTATATACTTCTTTATAGTACTTACTCTTCAGATATTGAGTATTGTGAAGATGTTACTCACAATTACATTACTAACACTACCTCTAACTTTATGTCTAGGTAGAGGACTATATAGATTGTTACATGGTACTCTATAAGTAATCTGTAATTAATGATCTTTTACAGGTGTGCATTAACTTCACACTATCAATAACTTTGCGTAAGTCATTTTCAATAATTTCTTTCTTAGAAGGATCATAAAGTGCTGAAGCTGGATGATACGTCATAGTTAGTATTACTCTATGATTTTGAATGTTTACATCAAAGATTTGTCCTCTAATTCTAGATATTGATTGTGTATACTTACCTTTCATTCCTGAAAGTCTTAACAATTCTCTAGCACTATGTCTACCAAGACAGATTATAATCTTAGGCTTAATTATTAAGATTTGCTTGACTAGGTAAGGTAGACATGCACTAATTTCTTCCGGTTTAGGATCACGATTTTCAGGTGGTCTACATTTGACAATGTTTGTAATATATGTTTGACTTCTAGGTAAACCTATCTTCTCTAAAATCTTGGTAAGTAATTGGCCTGCAGGACCTACAAAAGGTCTTCCCTCAAGATCCTCTTTCTCACCAGGCGCTTCACCTACAATCATGACATCTGCATTTAATGGACCTTCACCAGGAACTACTCTTCTTCTATGCTTATGAAGTTCACACCTACTACACTTTAGAATTTCTTTGACAAGTTCATCATATGCCTCAGTGCAGGACATATGCTTTTTTACACGATGAGGATTAATATATCTTAAGGTTAAGAGAAAATGTGATTTTCAAGTTATTTTCAAGAATAGGTAGGAATAGACAGGATAGGTATAGAAGGTTGATTGGACTTCCAGTGTATAGTAGTACTGGTTTACCTTTGGGGCACGTCTCTGGTATTAAAATATCCAAGAAGTCACAAACTATAAAGGGCCTTATAATTAAGACATTAACTGGTGAGGAAAGAGAGATTGAGGTTAATGAAGATAATCTTAACATAGTGAGTAATAAGATAATCTTAAACTCATCATCTAGTCAAGATCATGATAAAGCAATAGCGGCTATAACTAAAGATGTTGAAGTAATTAAAAGTAAGATTCGAGAATACAATGATAAGTTAATTAAACTTAATGATCTGTTAATTCAGGGAAAAATTAATAGTGAAATCTTCTCCCAAGCTAAAGAGAGGATCGAGAAAGAGAAAAATAGGCTCGTTAAACTATGTATAGATACTATTAATCAAATCGATGAAATAATTAATGATCTAGATAGGAAGTATCAAGATTATGATAAGAGAAGAAGTGAGTTACTTATTAAGAAAATACTTGAGAGTTTGAGCATAGAGGAAGAGAAGGAGTTAGAAATGCTTGATAAGATTATAGATAATGTTCGCAAAGAAAAATCTAGGCTAAGTATGTTGAAGATGGAACTACAAAATGATTGTTTAGGCTAGACTGATCTAAACTTTATAGTCACTGCTTCGTCGAAGTGTATGAATCTTTCAGTATCATCATCGATAAAGCCGAGAACTTTATGTTCAGTATTTGCTTTGCAGTTCTTACAGTATAGCCATATTGAACTACCGTATATTGTCAGGTCAAAAGCTACGTTGAATTGTTTTTCAACTCCACATCTCGTACATTTTATGATCCATCTAGTCAAGATTATCAGTTACTCTTATATTAATAAAGATTATAAACTTTTATCTTCTTAACCTATTAATCATCACCTCTATAAGTTTTCCTGCAGGATTTTTACCAAGAACCTTAGTTAATTCTCTCCAATCTGGTGAACCATTCACTTCGAAGATGACATATCCATTACCACTTTCACCAATATCTACACCGCCATATATTAATCCTAAAGCCTCAACTGCTCTTATGGCAATTTCTTCTAATTCTGGATCACGATTTTCACAAGGTTTACCAATAGCTCCTTGTGCAATGTTTGTCTTCCAACTGCCATTAATGGATATTCTATATATACATCCAAACACTTCACCGTCTATAACCATAACTCTAATGTCTCTATTAGGCTTATTCACATACTTTTGGATGTATATTGGCTTTTTGAAATTGATTAAAGTTTTCATTACGTGAAAAGCAACATCAGCATCACTTAACTTTACAGCACCGTAACCTCTTGAACCTTGTATAGGCTTTATAACAACATCACCGAACTGTTTAACTATCATGTATGCGTACAGTAAATCTTCAGTACTTACTGTTGGTGGTATGGGTAGTTTTTTAGCATGGAGTATGAGCATTGTTTCAAGCTTATTTCTACTTCTAAGTAATGCGTCGAGTGGATTTATGGTTATGATTCCTGAATGTTCTAAATACCTAATTAATGCTATTCTTCTCAAATATTGCTCAAGATCTATGAGTAAACCTATACTTCTCAGAAATATACCTTCAGGATTAAATACATGCTCTCTTAAGCATATCTTGATATCATTATCAATAATTATTGACAATCTTGATAAAGGAACATACTTAACATTACATCCAAGTTGTCTTGCATAGTTAATTAAATCTCTACATGGATAGTCAGGTATTGTTGAATCTCCAATTATAGCTATAGTATGACTAGACATATAAGAGATGGTTGTTTTAATGATTTTTAAGGTTTAGATTAATTTAGTACTTTGACCAGTATTCCTCGTTAAACTTATCAAGCATAATTAGTCTCTTCTTAATGTTTGGATGAGTTGAGAAGAGTTCAGCAATTTTCTCACCTAGAGTTAATGGTTTAGATTTTAAGTACTCAATAAATGAAGAGACGTCTCTAAAGTGTGGTTTAACCTTAGTAGTTACATCTTGAATAAAGAGTGCTCTAAATTGTGAAAATCTTGCAAGTTCCTGTTCATCAAAGTTGTACTTAGAGGCAAGTACTATCTTGGCAAGAGCTCTCTGCAGTAATTTACCACCATTCGGTATAAGTTTTACTGAATGTCTATCTGCGAAGTACTCTCTAAATCTACTAAATGCAAGTACAAAGAGGTTCAGTATAAAGGCTACAACAAGTAGAGCTACTCCTATAGCTATAAGTATTAACCATGATGGAGCTCCCTCTCTAGTTTCTCCACCAAAAATAGATCCGAAAAAGCCATACCTCATTAGTATGTCACCAAGATAGTAAATTAGCATAGGTAGTAATGAAATTGCAAGCATCCAAGCAACATCTCTATGCCTTAAGTGGCCAATTTCATGACCAAGAACAGCTTTAAGTTCATCTTTATTTAAAATTCTCAATAAAGCGTCAGTTACAGCAACTCTAGGTCCTGTAATTGGTGAACCATAGGCAAAAGCATTAGGTATTGGTATGTGTGCAATCATCACTTTAGGCTTCTTCTTAAGGCCGGAAGCTCTAGCTAGTTCTTCAACCATTTCATGAAGCCAATCATATCTTACAGGGTCTGCCTCTTCAACACCGTAGATTGCCTCTATAATTTTAGGTGCAAGTAACCATTGAATAATTGCTAAGCCTGTAATGAAGGCTGCAATTGCGGTAATTGTGATGTTTGTTTTAAAAATGTATGTAGTTACTCCGTACAGTATGGCTGAACCTACGATTATAGTACCTAGGAAGCACGTAAGCATGGCAAGTCTTAACTTCCACACGCTCATAGTTTAGGATCCTAACGAGTTGATTATGTATAAGTTTATATACTTTTCTCTCTTTAAAATCTATAAAATCTATTCACGAAATTTAATACCGTTACTCTCCAAATCGTGAATAAGTACTCTATATCCATTACTGCTCAAGTAATTACTTACTCTTTCAAGATTCTCAACTCTACATGCAATGACTAGAACTTTCTTCTTAACGTAATAACCAAGTACTAAATCTCTTAACTTAGACATTACTTGTTCAACATCGTTAGGTATGAAGTTCAATTTTTTAGAAAATTCATATGCAAGTTTTAGAAAATTTATAAAGTTTGGATTCTTAATAAACTTCGTGAAAGCTAATCTCCCATAATGATTAATCTCATCTTCATATTTAAGAATTTTACAAGTCTCTTCATAACCTAGAGGTACAGTTAAGATCTTGATATCATCCGAAACATCCATTTTACGTATTCTTCCAATGCCTGGAGGGCCAGGTTTTTCACGAACTACAAGTTTGCCACCATAGTATTCGGCTATGACATCTCCAAGACCAGTCATATTCTTAACTTCAACTTTATGTGCAATATGTGATGCTTCAAGTATGTTCACTCTTTTAATCAATGCCAAACCCACAGCCGTGCCTAAACATAAAGCTCCGCTAACACCATAACCGACACCTGGATTTACCTTAGAGTTTACTTTAATAATTACTTTATCATTAAGTGAGAATTCTCTAATCACATCATTAATTATTTTCAATCTTACAAGCTTATCATTAATGTAGATCTGATCTGTAGTGTCTCTACATATCTTGACATTAATTTCAATTCTAGGATCAAGTACTATACCAACACCTATAGATCCTGTCTTAACTACATCGACATCTCTATGTATGATCCAAAAACCTGTAATATGTATAGGCACTGATACCTTTATCACTATAAATTCAACTTAATTGTTAGTTTTAAATATCTTGAGCTCTTTAGCTGAAGAAATTTTAGACTTTATTGTTTGGTTTTCCTGAATTATTCTGAGAGTAACATATTTAAGCATAGGTTAACATCTAAAATCGGTGATTAAGGTTTGTGGAGTAGAATAAGTAAATACTTTACGAACTACCCTTCTAGAGCTAAAGTTGCCAGATTGCTCTTTGAACGTGGTTTTCAAGTAAAACCACCTGACAGAATTGTGAGTGGTGAAATTGAAGTACCACATACACAAGTAGCTAAGGAGGTTGGTGTTGATCGTAGAGTCGTTAAGGAGACTGTTGAAATGATTCTTGAAAATCCTGAACTTAAGAAAATTTATGAGAATCTTAAACAGGCATGTTCATTGATAGATGCAGCTAAGTACTTAGGTATGGATGTTATAGTATTCGTACCTGAGGACGCCAAAAAGCCAGGCATTGTTGCTGAAGTTACAAAGAAAATTTCAGAGAAGGGTCTCAGTATTAGACAACTCTTTGCGGAAGACCCTGAAGCATCTGAAGAACCAAAACTCGTCATAGTTATTGATGGTAAGGTACCTCCAGACTTAATTGTCGATTTAAAGAATATTTCTGGTGCGCGAAAAGTTATTCTACAATAAGAATATGTCTCGAGAGAGACTTGTTAAAACTTTACCTAAATTTTTCTCAACTAGTATCATATCTTCAACTCTAATGCCAAGATTATCCTTAATATAGATGCCAGGCTCTATAGTTATGATATTTCCCTCTTGCAGAACATCTCCACTACATGGATTGATTGAGGGTTTTTCATGAATGTCAATACCAACACCATGACCTAATCCGTGAATGAAGTGATCATAAAAACCATACTCTTTAAGTACTTGTCTAGCAATTTCATCAATTTTTGAAGCTTCAATACCATGTTTAACATTCTTAATAGCCTCTTTTTGAGCCTCAAGAACAGCATAGTACATATCTTTCATTCTACTATCAACATATCCTAGACATAGAGTTCTAGTAAGGTCTGAACAGTAGTTTCTATACTTAGCACCGAAATCAACAATTAGGACATCACCTTTTTTAACAACTCTATCACTAAATTCATGATGAGGTTTGTAAGTATTTGGACCTGAAGCAATTATAGGTTTAAATGCTACATCATCACCACCATAGTCAAGAATTAACTTGTAAACAATAGCTGCAATTCTTCTTTCACTAAGATTTTCAAGATTACAACTTAACAACTCGTTAAATGCTTTCTCACTGATTTTGATAGCCTTCATGATACGTTCAATTTCATTCCAATCCTTGACAGCTCTAACCTCTAGAATATCTCTGTTAATATTTATTAATTGTATATCCTTAGTGTTAATATTTAGTGCTGAGTCAATACATACCTTATCAACATTCATATTCCTAAACTTATCAATAAGGTACTTAACTAGAGATTCATGAATAATTAGCTTCTCGTAATTTCTCTTTCTAGGTGTTTCACATTTGGCATATGCAATCACGTCTATATCTCCTTTCAACTCCTCTAAGGCTCTATCATATTCAAGTCTAGGTACATATAGTGCAATTTCATCTTTACATACACTTAATGCTAAGCCTGCATTGAAGTCTGTGAAGTAGGTGACATTGCTTCTATTAAGTATTATGCAGCAGCTAACATCATACTTTTCAAGAATAGCTTTAAGCTTATCTAGTTTCATCATCTTAGGACTTCCCTATTATCTTATCTAATCTTTTAGGCTTATCAAGTATCTTTTTAACTTTAAACCATATTAAAGTTACGTAGTCAGTAGTATTGAGCTTGCCATATATACGTTTTAAAGCTTTAAGTAACTCCTCTTTACATTTAAATCCCTCACTCTTAACAATATCTTCATCAAGTTCATGAACCTTCAGATATTCTATTCTTTCAATTTCTGCAATAGCATATACGTAGTTTTCACAAGCTATATATACTTCGCTATATCTTGGTCTAACAATACCTAATCTGATTGTTGTTCTTTTCTTACCACTAAGCACTTGCTCTAAAAACATTCTCTTAAAAGTAATATACCTGTCAATTTCGATAAATCTACTAATCCTACCTCTCATAGATCACTTAATAGTTGTTGCTTGAAAAATCCTCTCCTAAATTTACTATAAGGTGAAGGTTGAAAATTGTAAGAGTAATTTTAATAATACTTTGATTGTAAGTAATGTCGTGATTAACTGGATTATCGAAGAGGAAACTCCTAGTGAGCAAACCCTTGTATCTAGATTTGAAGTTAAAGATAAAGTTATGGAGTTTAGAGTGAAATATAATAAAGTCTTAGGAACGTACAGTTTAAGCTTAGTTTCCATATATCCAGTCAGTGAAATTGAAATTTCGCTGATATCTATAGTCAGTTCAAGACTAAGATTAGAGCTCGATTATGTAATTGATAAGAGAATGGTAGTACTTAAACCCACACCTCAATGGTATAATCTGAAGAGAATCGAAATTGACAATCTTGTAGAGACAACATATCAACTCGTAAATCAATGTATTGCACAGTCAAGAAATACAAACTTCATAATCGATCTAGTCAAGGAATTTTTAGACAATGACTGGCTTGTAGATTATGATAAATTCAGAATCTCAAAATTGTATAAGATTAAAAACGTAAATAGTGAAATTATCATTATAGTTCAAGTGTATTTACCAGAAGTTGTTGAATTTGGAAAAGTCATGATAGATCTCACCATCTATAGTCGTAATGTTGAGAAAATGAAATGTATTATTAGTAAGTTATCAGGAAAATGGAGAATAACTAGACACATTATTGACAATGTGGGTGTAGTGTATGCTAGTAATGAATATGTTAGTCTAGGAATTGTTCCTGAAATTATTAAAAAGATCGATAATGAGATTAATGAGATTTTAAGGTGTTGATAATGAATATCGAAGTACTCACACTATCAACACTTAACCTATTAGTAATTTTCATTTTAATAAGCCTTAGTCTACTTGGAAGACGTAAAGAAAAAGCTAAGCTAAAGATTGAGAAGTTAAAAGCTAGTGAAAAAGATGAAGATACAACTAGCCTTCAAGTCAGAGAAATAGTAACTGATAGAGATACCAAAGAAGCTAATTTTGAAGGAGGGGATAGTGAAAGTGAGGTTGTTGAAGTAGATACTTCAATAAGATTCAGTAAGGATGAAATAAAGATTTTACAGTACCTACTTGATAAGAATGGTGAGGCATATCAAGTAGAACTTTATAAGAATTTAAATATACCTAAATCAACAGTTACGAGAATCTTAAGAAAACTTGTTGATAGAGGTTTAATCGTAATTGAACGTAGGGGTAAGTATAATTATGTAAAGCTTACTGATAGAAGTTACGTTAAGAATTTACTTAATAGTACAGGGTAGATAGAGGTCAAGCAGTATCTTAACATCATTATCAATCTTGCCAAATCTAACATCGTGAACGATTAATGCACTTCTCAGCAATTCTATAACGATATTTCTAAACTTGTCAGTATATGCTGACGTTGATGATATGGAGAGGTTAAATCTCTTAATGCCAACTCTCTTAATAAATACTGAGAAACCTGCGCTATAGAATATTATGACATTTTTAAGAATTCTACACCTTAATTCCTTAAAGATCCTTATAAACTCATCATCAATGCTTAATTTGAGGTATGCAGTGTATATTGGTGTACCCATACTTAGATAGTTATGAATGATTGCTCTAATTACTTGATGGAACTCCTGAGTTGCATCACCATTATTAACAAAGCCTCTAAGTACTTCTTCGCTAGTTAAGTACTTCGCAAAGCTTATCTTACCGTCACTTAAGTGTATATCGTAAGTTAGTGAGTAATCATTATGTACGGTAATCACTTGAACATACCTGGTACTGTTATGTCTTAGAGGTGTAAAGTCGCAATTCTTAACATACACTCCACTGTAAGGTATGTATAGAATGTATTGAGTGTTTAAGCCATGCGGTGTGAAGTTCAAGTTTCTACCGTCAAAATTAATGAATAGCCTATCATTACCGTTACTGATGGTTAGGGTGTGGTATTTCCTAGTAAGTACTATCTTTGGAATCATTATATCTTCAAGATACTTTAAGTCTTCAAGATTAATATTGAGTTAACTTATTTTACACTGAGAATATCTTAATTATGAAGGTATTGCTATAATCTTTTAAGAAATATTAAAGGTCCATATCTTGATAGCACACTCGATATTAATCTTAAGATACCGTCATTTTCATCTTTAAAACCAACAATTCTAACATCTTTATCAGTGAGTCTGATGTAGTGATCTAGATCGAATCTCGTAATGACCTCTTTAGGTCCAAAAATAATTTTGAACTTGATTTTGTTGTTTATTAAGATTTTAACTACTTCTTCAATAGTTCTTAATTGCCTATCTGTCGGTTTACCTCTAGGTCTTCTTCTCTTTAACTCACCTAAAGTCTTCTTAACTTCATCATCTAGCGACATTCTTACAATTCCCTTAACACCACTCACAACTATATCATTACCTTCGTATCCAAGTACTTCAAAATTTTCAATTTTTCTGATCTTCTCTAAGAGATTTTCAAGATTTAATCTCTCACTCATACTTATCACTGAGATATTTCACTAGAAATCTCTTATATTTTTCATCATGAGTTATTAAGTGCATGATTGCATCTTTTAAATTAAAGAATAAGCAACCACATTCACCTCTTCTTGTCTGATACTTACATTTTATGTGTCTTGATTTACCATCACTAACGACTTCAAGTATATGTTTTAATTCTTCAGGAACATGCATAATAGCTACCTAGAGTTAGTTAAGTTTAAATTTCTAATCCAGACCTTACTAGTAATGTTTAGTAGATTTTCAAAGAAACACACGGCACGTACTGCAAATTCCACCTTATCATCATCAGTAATTAGCAGTCTAGCTAATAAGTGTCCAAGTTGTGGCAAGACTATGAATATTGATTTTGAAATTACTAGGGATGATTATAGGTATAGAACTAAAGTTGTTGAGAGAGTACTATCTTGTAACTTGTGTAGAATTAGAATTAGACAATACATATATCTGTGGTAATGATGACATACTACTACGATATTAGTAGATTAGTAAGTAAAGTACTGACTTACGGTTTCTACACAGTAATGATGTTATTGATCTCAATCATTACTTTCACATTAGCTGTACACTTATTTTCTACCACATTGGTTCCAAATCTTGTAAGTATGTACATGGATAAGGTAGAGATTCTACAAAAACTTCAAGATAGAGTGTTCTTTCCATCACAGAATATGCCAACAATTTTATGGGCTATCTATATTGCTGCTGCCTTAACATCATCATTAATGATGTATATCTCTAAATCTAGTCTTGAGAGGATGGAAATATTTACAGCTTTTAGAGATTCAATAATTGCTTCAGCACTGAATGGTACGTCAATAGTAGTGGTCATTATGTATTTGATGTATATTTTGTTCATGATTAGTAGTGAATTTGAGCTGTCTATGGATATCATAGTTAATAATTCAATCATCTCAATTATGTTGGTAGTAACGACACTAGTACTCAATATATTAACACTATTCTTCATAATATCTACATTAAGAGTAGCTAGATACTTAAAGGAATATTATAGACCTAGAAGAGTATTAAGGAGACCTACACATTACGAGTCATCAAGTACTTGGTAAAGGTTTTGTTTAGAGCTTTTAAAAATTTACTTATAACGAGATGATCATTCTTAAGTTCTAACTTAATTCTCACGTAAATGATTAATAGTAATTTTAAGACATTAATTATTGGTTCAATAATTTCATCATTATGTACTTCAAATCTCATTAATAACTCTCTTAAGGCAAATTTCAACTTCTCATCTACATCAATTACATCAATGCTTATTTTGGGAATTAACTTTATAGTTTCTGGTGAAAGAATTGAAATTATCCATTTGGTGATGTTTCCTCTCATCTTTATGAGAAGAGCTACTGCTGATAAGTATATTCTAGTAAGTATCTCAACTGTATAATCATCTACGTTAAGTCCTAATTTTCTAAATATTCTACTAATCTCACTATTCAGCAATTTAGAAATGTCTACAATTAAATCACTTGCACGTTCTTCAAGATTCTTATAGAAGATCAAGCCTTCATGAAGAATATCACATACATTCTTATCTTCACAAACATTACACTTCTCTTTAAGTATTGTTCTTGCACAAATAATGCAGGTACCTGTTAGTCTACATGCATCGAGATCAGGAAGGTAAAGTCCACAATTAGGACAGGGGGTATTAGTGAGCTTGTAGAGGTATTTAGCCACAATTAGACTCCAATTAAGGTAAATTTAAAATCTTCCTTACAGTTATCTATACGCCTTTTGTCTCTTAGATCTAGCATGCTTAAGGCCTGGTTTTTTAGGTTCTGTTCTTCTTGGGTCTCCTTTAATCATTGATGGATCATATTTCATGTACAGTTCCAGTAATTCATTACTTTGAAAATACTCTACTAGTCCTCTAGCAATAGCCATTCTTACAGCCGAAGCTTGACCCATATACCCACCTCCATGAACATCAACATCAATATCTACTTTAGAGATTAACTCATTACCTGCAAGTAGTAGTGGCTCCATCATTTTTAGTCTAGCCATCTCTATAGGCCAAATTTCGATAGGTACGCCATTGATTCTAACACGTCCAATTCCTGGCCTAATAATTGCTCTGGCAATAGCTGTCTTTTTCTTACCTGTAGCAATGATGACTCTAAGTCCACGAACTTCTTGTACTGTAACTCCAGGTACTGATCTTGAGAGACTAGACCTATCTAAGCCCATACTCATAAACTTGCAGTTGAAGCTTTATTTATAAATTTGTCTTCATTAAGTACTTAGTAACTTCTTTTCCCAAATTTCTTTAGCTTTAATCCATTCTTCATATTTATGAGGTTCTATATGTTTCCAAAGTTCTTCAAGAGTTACGTATTTTAATCTTGGTCTTTCCTTAATTAATGCTCCTACAATGACTACTCTGGGTCTCTTAATATATTCTGGAGGGGTGCTCATGTATACTTTCAACCTCTTTAATGCTTTTCTGCCTCTCCAATCTTTTCTAGGAAGCATGCCTCTAACAATTCTCTTTAATATGCGGTCAGGTCTTCTAGGTATTTTAGGACCAACTTTCTCAGGATTGTAGTGTGTTCTCCATTCAGTGATCTTTCTCTTATACCAGTTAAGTACCATATTGAAGTCTCCCGTAATTACAGCCTTCTCCGCATTAACGATGATGACTTTTCTACCTTCAAGTAACCACTTAGCAACTATAGCTGCAAGTCTGCCAGCTACATGATTGGTAGCATCAATAATAACCTCAGTGCTTGGAGGGTTTCTCACAACATTAATGACATTACCTTCACTACTCATGAAAACTCGAAAAGCAAGTAATGACTAGGCTTAAAAACTTAACTACACTGAATCACGTAGTTATGATGTTATTTGCATGATTAAATTGATAAGAAGATAAGTTCTTACTTAATGGATTATTGGGAGTGATGTGAGATTGAGCAATTAGGAAAAAGTTATGAATTTTACACTACTATCTTTACATTTGATCCTTTTGGGTTTCTCCTGACCAATTCGGGTATGGTTACAACTTCGCAACCACTTCTTAATGCCTTCTCAATAGCTGATTTTGAAAATCTCCATGCAGCTATCGTTATTTTCTTATCAATAATTCCTGCTGCAAGTACCTTGCCTGGAACAACTACTTGATCACCATCATTGACTAGTCTGTTGATTTTGCCAAGATTAACAGCTATTCTTTGTCTTCTAGGTTTTTCTAGAAGCTCAGCAACGTATTTCCAGATACTTGCCTTATACATACTTGAGGCTTTTCTTAGAAATCTGATAAGCGTTCTTAGTTGTAGATTTGTAGAACCTCTAACCGGCATTAACGGCAGTATCTTCTCAACTCCTTTTTAAACCATTCTAATCAGGAATGATCACTGTGCCATAATCTCTGTTGTGAAAGATTATGTTTAAAATCTTTCTAGGCTCTTGTGCAGATACTACATATATTGTAATCTTACTTCTCTTAGCAATTCTCAAAGCCCAAGTATCTATAAGCTCGTAAGTACCTGCTTTAACGTTTGTTCTTGAAAGTATTTGAAGAAGTTCTGAAATACTTATTTTTTCTAATCTTCTAGCTTCAGGATTGATCTTAGGATCATCAGTATATACTGCATCAATGTTGGCACAGTCAATAACTTTATCAATACCTAAGTATTCAGCAATGAGAATAGCGACAGTAACTGTTGATTGGCCAGGCTGCAATCCCCCAAGAATGACCACTTTGCCAGTGCTATAGGCTTGCTCTATCTCATCGATAGATGTTGGGATTTTCCTATAAGCGTAATCTCCAAGACCAGTAGCTAAGATATAAGCATTTAATCTACTAACCATTATGCCTACATAGTCTGCTAAAGCCTCATTACTTGTTAATCTCCTAACAATATTTACATATTTTCTCGCAATTGAGCCTCCTCCAGTAATTATTACTAATTTGACCCCTCTCGTGATTAGCTCTTTAATAGTCTTAGCATACTCTTCAATAAGTTCATCACTATCAAATACGTGACCACTAATTTTCAAAACATACTTCATGAGGATACTATGCTATGCGTTATTTTTAATTCTTAAGTACTCACTTAAGGCTCTTTTAACACCTTCAGCAACATAATCGGCAAGTTCATTTAGGGGTAGATTGGGATACTCACCTCTACATACACTTTCGATCACATCTATATACTTCTCAACAAAGTTTACAATATTGAATTCTCTACAATCATTAATTTCGGAAATTATTGATGATAAGGAGCAGTCAGTTTCATACCATTTAAGAAAAGAGCGAACACGACTTATTAAATTTAGGGCTTCATTTTTACTATAAGTTCTACCATTAATTTCAAGCTGAATTTCTTTTCTTAAAAATTTCTTCAAAACTTTGATCTTAACGTCACTACTTAGAGAACCTTCAATTCCATTAACAATTCTTCTCTCAAGCTCATCTAGAAGAGGAGCAATTTTGAAGTATGTTATGTTTTGAGATTTAACTTCTAAACACTTACAGTACCTTTTAATGAATGTTAGAAATCTCTCGTAAATAAGTTCAGTAATTACTTGTCGAGCCTTTTCGCTATAACTACTCATTAAGATTAGAAAGGAATAGGAAAGGAATAAAATGTTTTTGTTTGAGGTTTTGGAAAGGTATGAGGAGAGAAAAGTTTAATTTAACTTATCCTGTTGGTTCTACTTTTCCTATGGCTTTTCTTACTGTTTTTCCGTTTGGGCATTTGAAGAGTCCAATTATTACTCCTTTCCTACCTTTAGGTGCAAGAACCCAAGCCTTCATAGGCTTCAAC
>Ga0190367_1000043_pt1 | contig 94202 bp, 97 predicted proteins | sample 4872181011_MG_FD_171838 | JGI IMG/M metagenome (GOLD analysis project Ga0190367, IMG submission 171838) | Hydrothermal vent microbial mat bacterial communities from Southern Trench, Guaymas Basin, Mexico - 4872-18-10-11_MG | ecosystem: Environmental > Aquatic > Marine > Hydrothermal vents >...
CAGAAAAGAACCAGCGGTCTGTCAAGAGTTGACCATTCCGACCCGAAGTGCTTCTCGAAGAAATTACGCTGAATTGCCGTAATGCCGGGTCCGCTGTCAAAAAGCGCCGTGCATGCTGTCTCTCTTCCTTTGAATCTTATCCTGACCTCCTTTACGGCGCGCACGGTTAACACCAATCGGCAATTTCAGCACTTAGACGTATTTCTTACTTTGACTTTTCGGCTAGTTATATTTAATGTTCGGCGTAAGCGAAGTGTCACTTAAACTATCAATACTGCCGGAAAAACCAACTGCAGAATTTTTCCTGTTATCGTTTAAACGCCCACGAGATACGCCTGAAAAGAAAAGAGTAGCATCTTTTACCATCTTCCAATCTTGAGATAATATAGCATCGGCACACTATATCAACTCGCCTAATTTCACGTTCGGCAATAACGAAAAATCAAATAGGGCAAGCTGCATCATGGTAAGTAACGTGTCGGACGAAAAAACATTCGTGATGAATATGATCTATAAAGTCGTTATCAGGCTACCCGAAACCGTTGCTAGACGTCTCAGAGACCTAGGCGTCGACGTAGAAGCCAAACTAATCGATGTACTCATACATGAACTCAACATGGATCCCACGGATGAGGTCAGAGCCAGAGCCGAACTCGCCGAAAAGTACCTCGAAGAGGGCGAGAAACTCGTCGATAAAGACACCGTTCAGGCATGTGAAAAGCTGTATAAGGTGGCTGAAGAAGCCATTAAGGCCCTCGCAGTAGCCGAGAAACTCGAAGAAGCAAATAAAGCTAAAGAGCGAGGAAGATGGACATTGTCTTTACTCGATGCCGCCGCGAGGAAGCTAAGTGAAAAAATTAATGAGAGAATATACGACGACTGGGACCATGCATACTTCCTACACGTCGAGGGATTCCATGAGGCGAGACTTAAACCGGAGCAGGTCAGGGCGCGACTGAAATACGTGAAAGAACTCCTAGGGATATTAAAGGAACGTGCCCACATGGAGGCAAAGCAACAAGCGTAAACGAAGATACGGGCGGGATCATTACTTCCCGAAACTCAAATATTAAATACTTCATCTCATTCTCCTATAACGAAAGTAGTTGCAAAATGGGAGGATGGGGCAATGCAGGAGGTATCCGTACTCAAAAGTATTTTAAACAACTTTGGTGAGTTTTACGAGTTCGGAGAGCCGCAAACGTACAAGAACCTCACCATTATTCCGATAATCTCCAAGGGAGCGTTGCACGAGCCAGAATTTATCCTGATAGACGATGCAGAGGAACAGGGCCTAGTAAAGGTGGAGGAGCTTCCTAGCGCTCGCGTTGAGGCCGTAAGCGTAACGAGTAATGCAAATGTTGATGTCCTAATACCCGCGTTCGTTAATCTAAAGGCGGGACTCCAGAACCGCCTGATCTTTGAGCCCTTCCTGATACCCGCAACCCAAGAAGAGCCCATTACCATGACCGTAGAGGTTCGCTGCATAGAGGCAGGAAGGTGGCACCCTATCTCCAGAGGTTCAGGAGAATTGAAAATGAAGGTCGCTAAGGAATATACGGCGCCACGGCTATTAAGGACTCTTGCTCTCAAAGAAAAGTTCCTTCCCCAGAGATCTGTGTGGTCGATGGCAAGTGCTTATCTTGTATCATATGATGTGTCTAGCTCAACTGCAGATCTAACCGCCGTGTTCGAGCGAAAGAGCGATGAAGTCGATGAATACGTTAGGAACTTCAAGAGCGTCGAGGGGCAGGTTGGTGCCGCCATCTTCATAAACGGGGAGTTCATGGCACTGGAGCTCTACGGCTCACCTAGGGCTTGGGAAAGAGTTGCAGAGAAGGTTGCGAGAACTTTTGCCCTCGACGCTCTCAGATTTAAGAAGAAGGAGAAATACGATGTGAAAGTCCCTGATTTCGGTGAAATGGACTTCGAGATCATAGAGACGAAGAAAAGAGGTGCCGGTGACGCCATAAGGTTCAGAAGCAAAGACGGAAACCTTTACGGAATTGCCCTCTGCCGGAGAGAAAGCCTCTATTACCTTTTCGTGGCGCCCGTCAGGACAAAGGAGAAAGATACACTGGAGGAATTGGCTTCGAGAATGGCCCGCACCAGGCCATCCATTTTATAAGACGAACTATACCAAGTTCTTCTCAATTTTTCTTTTATTTTGCGAATAAGATTGCCACGATGGGATCTCCGGTAATATCTTTAAGGCATCATACGAGTTCTTTGAGTTTCGTGATGAGTTTAAGCGCATCCTCCCTATGCGCTTCGAAGTTCGTTTTTGTCAGGAAATTATGGTAATAATTCGCGTGTAATCTCTCAACGCTTGCAAAGAGCCTTCCCAGCGGTTCTTTTAACTCCTCGGATAATCTTTCTATAATTTCGGCATAGTCCCTGTGGCTGTAATGTTTCCATCCCCTTTTCTCACCAATTGCATTGATGAGGGCCGTTGCAGCGCCCCAGTACTTCTCACCAGCCTGTACAAGATCGCCCTTGGCGTAGAAATCCTCCGCCTCTCGCAGAAACTTCTCATGGAGTTTTAAGTATACCTCGATCCTTGTTCTGGGATCTAGGTCTTCAATAACGGATTCAACAATGATCTCTTCTATACTTTTGCCCCTTATTCTGGCGATTTCCAAAAGGATCTCATAAATTCCCTCGGAAACCTCAATCCTACGCATGGTTTATCCCCGTTATATGCAAAAGGAAAATATAAAAGCATGCCCTTTGCGGGACCGCCAAAATTGTTCTTGGCGAACGATGCCATCACTCTTATTATGATTCTTATTTTTCCGAGATTCTTATGACAATTCTCCTCTTTCCGAGATCCTCTATAATTTTCTTAAATATTGCCGTATCCCTCCCAAGAATTTCGGGTGGAACAATTCCCTTTTGTTTTATTTCCCCGGATGCCAGAATCTTCGTAACCGTCGATGCCATGTATCCCGTGACACGTGCCATCGCCGTGATCTCCTCTCGCTCATCAAATCGATCCACTAGGTCGAAGATCATGACTCTCTTCGTTCCTTGATGGTACCCCAGAACCTCAACCCTCATTACAACCATGTCCCTGACCTCGGACACCCTCAACCTCCTCTCTAAAACCCTCGCGGTGAAGACGTTGATGGGTATCTCCACCCCTTCAACCTCTACTTTGTCATCATCGAAGAACCCGAGATCTCTCAGCAGTTTTATCTTCTCAGCGTGTCCCGGGAATCTTAATGTCTTCTCGTACATGTTTCTCACGTTTCTCATCGTGTAAAGGAGAGTGCGCAGCCCATCCGTGTAAAACGCCTCGAGGGTACCTACATGTGGAATTTCCACGGTTTCTATTCCATCTAAAGCCCTGACCCTTACTATCTCGCCGTCCACTATTATCCTCGCGTCCCTCGTATACTCCTCTATCAGGTCCTCCACTGACCATGTAATAACATATCCGAGGGGAGGTACGGGCCTTTGAGGCAATCCCCCAACGAAGATCTTCACAGTATCGATTTGGTCGAATATGCAGCTGCAGAATCCGACTATCAGATTTGTTAATCCCGGCGCAAAACCGCAGTCCGGCACTATTGTGACTCCCGCGTTTAAAGCATCTTCATTCAACAATAGAGGATTTTCCGGCGTATATGACACGTCCACCATATTTGTTCCCGCGTTTATGGCAGCATGCATTGCATTAAACCCCAATCTCCCAGGGAGTGCACCGACCACCACATCAAATTTCGAAAACAGCCGTGTAAGTTTCTCCTGATTCGATGCATCAATGAGTACATGTCGGATTTTCCCCTTCAATCGATTAGCTAATCGAGTGATTTTCCTCAGATCGTTATCGGCAACCGCAACTTCCGCACTTGGTATCGACCTCGTAAGATCCATTACAATCGCGGATCCTATATTCCCACAACCGAGAACTAGTATTTTCATCTACTATCCCTCTGAGATCCTCACCATAATGCAATTGCACCTTGGTACAATTTAATTCGTGGGCCCCTGCAACAAAATTTCATGACAATGTATTCATGCATTAATGTATACTTGATATGATATATTGGAAAATGCTATTTCATAGGGGCGGATCGGAATGAGGGAATACACAACGATCACTCTGCACAGAGCGCTTCTCGAGAGGCTGGAGAATCTGAAAAATGAACTTGGACTTCAGAGTTTCAATGAGGTGATAGAGTTCCTGTTAAACCACTGGAGGAGAATGAAGGCTCTGGAGTTGATTTCTGATCTGGAGAAGGTACGAGCGGAGGGTTGTCTGGAGGAAATACGTAAAGTAGTAGAGCAGATGAGGAGGATGAAATGAACGAGGTACATCTAGATACGGACGTGCTGATAGATCTGCTGGAGAAGGGCGACCCTAAGAAAATTATTAGCCTCATGGAAAAGTACGATCTGAAGATCTGCGCTGTGGTTTACTTCGAATTTATGACGGGAGCGTATAAGACCGATCAAGGCTACCTTAAGAATCTGCTCAAGAAATACTTCGGGGTTTTGCCGATATCAATAGAGGCCGCCGACTGCGCGGCAAAAATAGAGGCCGATCTGATGAACCGGGGGGAGGCCCTGGATCCACGTGACGCCATAATTGCCGCTACGGCCATCCAGAGGGGCGCGTTTCTCTGGGCAAGAAATAAGAAGCATTTTGAACGGCTTAAAAGATACGGATTAAAGCTCATAGAGTTAGAAATCGGTCAAACAACTCGATAACTACTCTTGCCACTTATTGCATTAAGCAATAGCTAGCAATTCCCCTTTAGTTTTGCTCATAACGCCGCTAAACTGACTCCGATACTACAGAAATAGATTCGCAAATCCTTCACTCAGTGGTACACTTATTAGGTATCCGTACCCTGATTTTCAGGACAACATAAGCCACGGTGCTGGGGATGAAGTACATAGAACTAAAGCGGCAGTACCGTGAGAAGGTCCTGAAGGGGAAAAAGTGCACGACCATAAGGCTGGGAACCATACGCCGGCTGAGCGAGGGAGATGAGGTCTTCATCCACTGTGGCGGCAAAATAATAGCGAAGGCCCGGGTAAGGAGAGTTGAACACAAGAAGGTGAAGGATCTCACCGATGAGGACGCGCACAAGGACGGGTTCAAGAGCAGGGACGAGCTCATAGAGAGCCTGAAGTACCACTACGGCAACGTATCGCCGGAGTCTAACGTCACGATAATAGAGTTCGACGTGATCGAGAAGTACGGGGAGGGGATAGACCCCGAGAGCCTATACTATGGCAAGATTCCGGTGGACTACATCGCGAGGCTTGCACTGGAGCATCTGGAACTGACAAAACAGGAAAGACGTATACTCGAGATGATCTCGGTAATAGGGAGCATCAGAAAGGTTGCACAGATGATGGGAGGCATGAAGAAGCGCCGGAAGATTCGAGAACTTTTGAGAAGAGTGTATGAGGAATTAAGGGCGAATGGTATGATACCGGAGGGTCGGTGAGGCTTTAAAGAAAGAATGAGGGCATAAATCTTCACTCCATATTATCGATAGGTATGGACATTTTCGCAATGTAAGGGCTGGGTCCTTTTCTTTCCTCGTGAGCCGAGATATCGTTCCCAATAAGTTTTACAGCTCCGACAAGGCTCCTAGTCTTTGGAACAATCTTGCATACATGAACTTATTTAAAAGGCGCAAACGCTGTGATTTTAAGTGAGAAAGTTGTGGGAAAGAGGGGGTGTGCGGGTTGCCCCGCGCCTCCGAGGACAGCCTCAGGCGAAAGGTCTGGGAAGTAATAAACACGGTTGAAGTGCATAGACTATTTGTTCACGGCGAACGCCTAGAAGTGAAGGTTCCGTCCGGCCGAAGCGGCCGATACTCCGTCAAGCGATTGCCATTAATCCTCACACTCGCGGTCATTAACGCGCTGGTCCCCCGTGGGACGATGCTGCTATATGGGGGACATGGGGGTGGTAAAACCACCCTCGTTAAGATTCTCGGGAGGATGCTTACCGGAAAGTCGTTAAGGGAGATAGAGGAGGCGGTCGTAAGGGCGCACCCGTACATAACGGAGGAGAAGATGGTCGCCACTCTTAAGCCGGGAAAGTTACTAAAAGAGGGAGTAGAGGACGTCGTGTGGAGGAGATTCGTTACGGACTTCTGGAAGATTGTCGACGAGGTGAATAGACTTAGTCCATACGCCCAAGACATCCTCCTATCTTTGCTTGCTGAAGGACAGGTAAAGTACTTTGACAAAGTATACCGTTGCGAAAACTTCGTGCTGTACGCGACGCTGAACCCTCAGGACGTAGGAACCTTTGAAATGGGGTTGCCCTTCCTTGACAGGTTCGGCATCGCGGTTCCCGTGACAATGCCCTCCTCTGTCGAGATGCAGGTGATCCTCGGAACCCAAGACGAGAAACTTTACGGTTTCGATGAATATTACCAAATCCCCGCAATTCTGACCGAGAAGGAACTGATGCAGATATGGGGCATGGTCGAGAGAATGGAACTCGACCCTAGGGCCGCCAGATTCATAAGTAGCATAATTTCCGAATACAAGGCATGCATACGGGTGAGTAAGGAGAACGCCCGAATTCTCAGACCAGACACCGGGCTGTGTCAGGGTTGCCACTTCAACACGGATAAATGTCCCTGTAACAAGATACTGACTCCATTGAGCGTAAGAGCAGCGAAGGACATCAGCAGATATGCGAAAGCATTGGCATGGCTTCTAAACTTGGATAGGGTGACGATAGAGGTTGTGGAGGCGATTGCACCATTTGTAGTATGGCATCGTGTGCAGTATTCCGATAAGAACCTCCGCGAGCATCCATTTTATGGGGACCCGCTCAAGTTTACGAGACATATTATGAAGTTGGTGAAGGACCGGTTCATCGCGCGGATGGAAGCATATGACATCCTAGAAAAGTTTGAGCGCGGGACGGGGACGAAAGAAGACATTCAGAAACTCGAACTGTGGGCGCGTAGCGACATCGTTGTCAAGGTGGACATTTTACCGCTGGTGAAGCAACTAAACTCTCCTAAGTACAGGAAGTTCGTTACGGAGATAGAGAAGGCGATAACAGCAGGTAAGGTGAGCGACCTCGCAAAAATAAGGGAGAAACTCAGCAGTGACGTGGATATACCCTACAGGGAGAGGCTCCTGGATAGAGTGGATCGGCAAATACACAAACTAACATGCGAGATGGTGCGGATAACATTCAAGGAGTGGAGGAACTTAGGACCGAAGATAATCGCCAAAGTGCCGGATAGGAGAATCTACGAATCGCTGAAACCATTATTCGAAAGAATCGGATACTGCTTTGTCAGGACTCCATGGGTGACGATCTCCGTCAGCGTCACGGGAACCGAGGATGATGACCCCGTGTATCTCGAGATATCGGGCCCTGATGCCGAAAAACTCCTGAAGATACTGACGGGGTGATCACATGGAGAAAGCGCTAGGTAAAATCTTCCGCAGAGGGAGGGGGATTCCGCCGGAGAGAGTTATGCATATCGCAAGGGAGGGGTATAACCTCGCGCTCGCGGACTTCCTCAACCCACCGATCCCCGAGCCGGAAATAGAATATGACGAGATGAAAACATCGGGCTTCTACATAAGCGAGGAGGATTGGCGGGTTCATATGAACGTTGCTCGACATCCCCAGCTTGGAGAAACGGAGCTCCTCAGGTTTTTCAGATGTATGGCAAGGCATGAAATCGGACACTACATCTACTGTCCATATGATAGAATTAATTCCTCGTTCATGGTCGCCGAGGCGGCATCTGTACTCGACCCAATGCGCGCGGTTTTCGCAGTAAACGTGTTTGCCGATCTCGTGGTCGAAACAAAACTGTTTAAGATGTTCCGGGATGACACGCTGTGGTCACTCGAGGTGATAATAAGAGAGGCGGTTAGAGTAACCGGATCTCCGAGTGCCCTATTCAAAATACTCGTCCGAACCTATGAATACCTGTGGGGTGTTAGATTTCCGATTCGCCTAGACATTGGAAAAAGGGAGGACAGAATAGCGCGAGAACTTGCAAATGCCGTCAGGGATGGAATAGATGACGAGAACTCGTGGCCCGAGAGGACTCGCAGGGTCGCACAGATACTAAGAGACGTGCTGATGGAGGAAGTCCGTGAGGGCATCTGTTTAGGAGTGCCGGCACCCATGCTCACAGGTTGCGGAGGGTCGTCAACAGGGTCCCCCATGGCCACTAAGCCCGATGCCGAAGAAGAAAGATCACCTGCAGAAGTTCCTAAAGATGTTATTATCCTGATGCGTGGAAACCCCATGGAGATACGTGATAAGGAGGCCGCTGAGGGGAAGGGCGAACTATCAGAGGAGGACCTTGAAAAAATAGCGAGGCGGTTTGTAGAGCGAGGGCAAGACTTTGGAAAGTTCGCCTCTGCCTCACTGGGTCTGTCTCCGATGTTGAGGGGGCATGACCTCTTAAGGTTCTGGTATCGCGCAAGAGCGGCCTCAAAGATCGAAATAAAAATGCGGGTTAAAAGAGAGGGAAGCGCATTGCCCGCATACACCACGGTGTGGCGTATCGGCGACCCAATAGAGGAGTTGGACATCGTGCAATCTCTTCAAACATTCCCGGTTCTCATTCCGAACATTACCACCAGAAAATGGGTAAAAAGGAAAAGCGAAAGGCATGGTGAGAAAAGTGCCCCTCCCGACCTCCTTATAGTGATAGATAGCTCAGGTAGCATGTTCTGGGAATTATGGAACCCGGCCGGACCATCGGGACCGTATGATGCGGCACTAGTGTCCGCATTCGCTGCCTTGGATTTTGCAATGAGGAAAAACTGCAGGATGGCGGTGCTGAACTTCTCGGACGAGCCCATAACTTGTGAGTGGACCAGAGACAGGAAGAAAGTGGAGGACTGCTTACTGACGTACCAGGGCGGAGGAACGGAACTTCCGATAGAGGAGTTGATTGAGCTGGTGCAAAAGGCGAGGGATCAGGTGTTGGTTCTGATAATAAGCGATGCGGAGATCTACAACTGGAAGCAGGCATTAAGGGGCCTAATGGAGATCGCGTCAATGGGGCACAAGATAGTACTGTTCTTGATAGGCGGCAGGGAGGAGGATCTGCAGAGCAAAAAGTTCAAAACGTTCTTCCAAATGGGAGGAAATATCTATCCCGTGCAGGATGCAAACGATCTCCCCAAGATGGTCATAGAGGAGGTGAGAGGATACTATGGCGGAGAGTGAGAAAGAGAAAAGGGTTGCCACGTGGGAGGAGAAGGTCAAGGCCGTCGCAAACATCTGTTGCAGGGACACAGTAGAGGCATTGAAGGCTCTGATAACTGCATGGAGGAACCGCACGTTTTTCACGGAAAACCTGAGAGTGGAACCGGTATCTAGGGTCATCCTTTATGCGGATCCCAGATCGATGATAGATTTAGCGATAAAATCAGTATTGAACGAAATGAACATAGATATAACAGAAATATCGGCCAACGAGCATATGGAACCTTCTAAGTTCAGGGAAGTCGTGCTTTTAACGTGGGCAAGTTGTGATCACGTGATGGATCTCCTTAAGAATAGGGCCTTCGACGGGAAGTTTTTAATAGTGGTGCTGAGCCCGCCATTGGAAAACCCGCTAACAATAAACGAGTTCGTATTAAGAGTGCATGAACCGGGGCCAAGTGAGAGGGGGGAGGCGCTGAGGGTATTACTCGACGGTGTAAAGTACGATATCGACCTGAGAAAGATAATAGAGATGACGGAGGGACTCTATGCGACGGACCTGATAAATCTCGTCAAGATGGCGGTTTCTTATGCGTTCGGCAACAACAGGGACGTTGTTAAGACGGAGGACTTTATCTTTTGTCTCGAGAGGATAATCTTTCCGCCAGCGCCTAAGGTTGTGGAGAGCGTGGTTCCCGACGACATGCTGGATCAAATGTACATGATGGCAATCAGCGAGTACGGGCAGGAGTTCGAGAAGCTAATACGTAAGATCAACATCGGGCAACCCCTCGATAGGAAACTGGAAATCCTTCTCGCTAAGTGCTCGTTTATACTGCTAGATGATCGTGAGAGGAGGATCATCAGGTTGATGAGAGCGAAGAAGGCTGTTGAGAGGATAAGGAGCATGGTAGGGGGTGGAGGGGGTGCGGATCGTAAAGTTAACGCTCCATAATTTTCTCTCGTACGCACATGAGGAGATAAACCTCGAAGATGGACTCTTAGTTTTCGTTGGGGAAAACGGATCCGGGAAGACCGCGCTCTTCCAGGCGCTAAGGTTCGTCTTGGGATCGAACCAAAAGGATGAGAGGTATCCGCGCTGGTCGGACTTCATCAGGCACGGCTGTAATGAGGCATGGGTCGAGGTGGTGCTCAGCAATGGGCAGGAATCAATTACCATTAGGAGAAGGGTCGTAAGGGGAAGGCCCCCACAGTACTTCGTCAACGGCAAACTCACAACTGCCGAGAGCGTCAGAAGGATAGTCAGGGAACTGGAGACCGACCCCGGCAACCCGTTCGTATTCTGCCCTCAAGGGAAGATAGATGCGATCAAGGATCTCGACCCCATTGCTCTGAGGGAGGCAGTGGAGGAAATCACAGGACTTGCGGGGCATCGGAGGGAAATCCTAGATAAACTTGATAAAATTAGGGAACTGTCGGAGAGAAAGAAACTGCTGGAGGAGGAATTAAGGGCCCTCAACTCGGAGGAGATGAACCTACGTCCGCAGATCAAAAAATTGGAGAGAAAGAGAAAGCTGGAGGAGGAACTTAAAAAACTGGAAGCGGAGGAACTATGGGCGGAGATATCTGAAAGGGAGCGAGAACTTGCAGAACGCAGAAGAAAAATGGAAGAATTGAAGGGGAAATGCGGAGATCTAGCCCATGAGATCGAGAGGATCAACGCAATGATCTCTGAAACCAGAAAACGGATCGAGGAATTGGAGAAAAAGAAGAAGTCGCTCGAGGAAGTGCTGAGAAAGGTGGAAGGTGAAATTGCTGCCGAAAATATGAAGATCGAGGAGAAGCGTAAGGAGTACGACAAGATAATAGGTAAGATTGAACGCCTGAGAGCGGAGATGGAGAGACTTGATCGAGAGAAAAGGGTCCTCGAGGGATGCATCAGAAATGTTGAGAAAAGGGTCACAGAACTGAAACATAGAAGAGCAAGGATCGAGCAGAAGATCGAGAAACTACATGAGAGGAAGAGGGAGGTCGAGAACAAACTCAAGGACTATCGTGAGTGGGAAGGAGAATGGTCTAAGGCAAGAGAACTGTATAATTCGGAGAGAAGGGCGTTCGAGGAGAAGAAAAAAGAAGTTGATGCCGAAATGGACAGGCTCAGGGATCTACATGAGGAACTTGCGAAGGTTAACAAGGAGATTCAGGAAATTGGAGAGGAGTTTGAGCATTACAACGAGGAAAAATTGAGGAGGAGAATGGAGGATCTCGAAAGGAAGAGGGGCGAACTGATCGGAGAACTGGGGAGGATCACCAAGGAACTGGCGAACCTTGACGGGGAGATTAGGGAGTTGAGGGCGAAGCTTCTGAGCAGAGATAAACGCATACCGGAGGAGGTCACAAGGCTGGAAAAGGAAGTTGAGAGAAGGGGCATTAACGCTATGGGGCCGCTGATGAAGCACATGGAGGTCCCGGACGAGTACGCGGAGGTCGTCGAAATAATATTTGGCGGGGACCTCTTATCGTTCGTGGTATTTGACGAGATGGACCTCAAGATATTAAAAGAGATACAAAACGACATCTTAAACGACCTCAGAAGAAGGAAGTACCGCGCACGCGGAGTATCGATCTACATGCCCAAGGTCGAGCGGGTTGAGGAGAAGGAGGAGCTAAGGGAGGAGGGAGTCGTGGGATGGCTCGAAGACCTGATAACGTTTCCCGAGGAACTGAGACCCGTGATAAGGGATATCTGCGGCAGAGTTGTGGTTGTGAGAGACCTAGATAGTGCAATAAGACTCTCCCGAAAGTACAACTATAGATTCGTCACGCTGGACGGCGAAGTTGTGGAGGGGCGTAATTACGTCATTAAAATGGTGGCAAGGCGGGAACCTCGCGGTCTCCTCAGCGTTAAAAGGCTCCAAGCGATGCTCGAAGAGTTGGAAGATAGGCGGAAGACCTTGGAGGAGAAGCGTAAGCAATTATCGGATGACGTAGAGCGATATGGGAGAGAGTTGGAAAGAATAAGAGAGTTGCTCAACCTGATCCCGAAATGGAGAGAACTCCACGAGCGCAAGCTTCGTCTGCGTGAGGAGATAGAAAATGCTAAGGAGAGAGTATCGCGGTTGAAGAAAGAGTTAGAAGAGTATAAGAGGAGAGTTGACGAGGCGCTCGCAGGGTTAAAGGAAATAGAGGGGCGGAAACCGGCAGATTACGATAAACTCATTGGCATGCTGGACGCTATAGAGAAAGGGTTGAAGAGGAACGATAGAGAGTTGAAAAAAGTGGACAGGATGGTTGAGAGGGGCAAAAATCTGATAACAGAGTTGGAGAAAATGCTCGTAGGCATTGATACCAGAATTAACGAGAAGGCATCAGTGAAGGTCGAATTGGAGGAAGAGTTGGAAAGGGCAGATGCCGACTTGAGAAAAAGCCTGAAGAATGTCGAACTGCTGGAGGGGAAGAAAAAAGAAATCAAATCGAGTATCGAGGGCGTGGATAGGGAGATATCGAAACTGAAAGAGCGCAAGGAGAAACTTCGTGAGGAGTTGGGCAGATTCGATGAGAGATATCAGGACGTGAGTAGGAAGATGGAGACGTTGGAGGAAGAGATTAGGCGTATCGAGGAGGAACTCGGTAATCTCTACAGTTCGGTTAAAATGATGGGAGTCGAACGCCCTTCGAAGGTGCGCTCTATCGCAGAAATAAGGGCGCGCAAGGAGGTGGTATTGCAGGAACTGGAAGAACTGGGAGAAGTCGACGAGAGCGTGCTGGACAGGGTAAAGCAGCTACAGGAGAGTCGAAAGGAAATTTCTAGGCGAATAAACGAGGTAGAGAGGAAAATAAGTGCCGTCAGCCAACTCATGGAGAAGTTGAAAGATAAGTACTTGGAGGAGTTGAGGAAGGAGGTGGATTCAATCATCAGGGAAGTTAATAGCGTGCTTGAGGAGAACAACATCGACATACGGTGCAACGCCACATTGGATGGTAGCTTCGAGGAACTGGGCTTGGTGATGAGGGCAAAAACAGGCGATGGCGTTGAACGTGCCATCAAGACCTTCAGTAAGGGTCAACAGACAATCATAGCAATAGCGTTCATATGTGCACTTCAGAGGAGATCGCACAGCCGCATATTTGCCTACGACGAGCCGGTCATCTTCTTAGACATCAGGCATAGCACCGTTGCGGCGAAAATTCTCAGTAAGAATTCAAAGGGAAGGCAGGTGCTGGTATTTGTGCCGGATAAGCACGCCGACATCGGATTGTTCGCCGATAAGATTTACGGAGTGGTGTTGCAGAAAGACCGCGGCGTTAGCAGGATAATAGAGCTGGAATGGTGACCCCTTATGATGGGCAGCGGTGGCGACGTAAATTTGCTAATTTCAAAGGTGCTTGCCGAGATCGACAATATGGATCTAAGGGAAGCATTAAGGATAATTGCAAGAATTTTGGATCTTATCGAGAGGGAGATCCGCGAAATAGCAAACCTCATACTAATGAACCTTGAGGGAGAACAACCAGAGATCAAAATAGCCGGAGTTCCATTGATGTTCCCCTTTATTGGAATCGACGATCTCAGAAGAGCATTCGAGAGATTAAAATCGCTATCGGAGAAGAGGAGGTGCTTAGAAGCAGAAGAGCCCACCGAGCATATAGAGTTAGGCTCTGAGGCTCCACACGTCGAGATAAGTATCGTAAGGTTTGAGGATATCTTGAAAAGAGCGTCTAGACTGGTACTTTCGCTTTTAACGGAGCAAGGAGGGAGGGCGAGCGTAGAAAATGTGGTTAAAATGGGAGATCGATGGTCCACGCTGATGGCATTCGTTGCACTCCTCAGATTGATATCTTCGGGGAGACTATCGCTATCTGAAGACAAAAACGAGGTGATCATGATTGAATGAGGTCACGGCATTGTTGAGCAGGCTTTTGGGAGGCAAAGGAATATCCCTACGGGAGATAATAAGGCTCTTAGGCCTACGTGAGGACGATTTTGGAGAAGTTTGTGCGATTAAGGCGTTAGAGAGGGTTTCATACATGTTATCTCTCCTGGGGTTCTCACTCATGTACAATCCTCTTTCAAAAACGTGGCATCTGGCTTTTACCGAGGGTGAGGGGTTCCTACCGGATAGAGTGAAAGCAACGCTATTTGCGGTCATAAAATTATGTGCAGGAAAGGGAGAAGCGAAAATAGAGGAAGTCGCTAAGGAGCGTGGCGTGGAAGTGAAAACCGTGCTCGAGGATCTCAAATACTTAGAAAGGCTGGGTTTCATAAAAATGAGGAATGGGGTTGTTAAACCCTCTGAATCTCTTTTCGCCCTTGTGGAACTCTAATTAATATTTTTGTCGAATAATCTGACATGAAAGTTCGGTTTCGCTCATAACATCCTTCCACAGGGGCACATCAAGCACAAGCTTGAGATTGGCACCCTCATAACCCACTATGAAAATTCTCTCTTCGTTCTCTGGGTACTTCTCCTTAATATGGGAATACAATCCGGTGTAGTCATAAACTAACCCCACCGGAGGGAGCGGAAGCAGAACTATTTCGTCCAGAATATAAGGTTGCCACGTCTCTGAACCGACTCCTCCCTCCCGCATCCTGAATACCACGTACTCGTCGGAAACAATGGGCAGTCCCTTAACCTGAACCGTAAGCCTCAGCTCCTTGCTCGACGATTTTACATATCTCGTGCTTATCCGGTAGCTGTTATTTTCTCTCGAGATTGTAACATACCCGTAGTCCTCCTCATCTCTCGAAACGGATAGAGTCGTGTCCTTAGGCACCGGTATCGCGGGCGAAAGCACCGCTATTATCGCCTCCCCATCTTCTCCACGAACTCTCAACGCCGGGGAATCCACGTAATATTCGCTTTCGGAGAAATTAACTACTGCAACGTACGGGCCCGCAACATCCCATAAATATATCCTGTTTCCCTCCAGAGTTTTCTCGCCATGGAAGACCACCTTGGCCCTGACATTCCTATATCTGTACCCGCCTACGTATTTGTACGTCAGGACTCTTCCCGCCTCGATCACAACATCTCCTTTAACAACCAGAGTATCATCTTCAACCGTAATATTTTCGAGAATGCGTAAAAGACGCTGATACGCCCGCGCTTTCCGCGTAGTATCCGCTATAAGCATAGGTATTAGGCCGAACACGAGAATTAAACCAACAATTATCGCCCCCGCATCTCCCGATCGCAGGGTTTCGATAGTCAACGGCGTGTTTAATAATATGACTACAAATATGGTAATGGCCATCGCGTAGAGAACTGCTGTGCCCAAATATATACGTCTGGGATCGCGTATCACCGTTAGTGGAACAGGCTTCAGCATTTTCGCCATAATTCTCACTCCCCGAATTTGCACGATAAACTCCTCGTGACAATAATTATAAGCTTCATCACCGTTGCCCGCCTTCTGCATGACAGTAAGATTATCATGTTTAAAAATTCTCAGTCCGTAATTATTCAAACGGGGCGTAGAGGATGAATCCGAAAACGCTACTCATATACGACACGAAGCGCGGCAGTACTGAGATGATCGCCTCATGGATCGCAGAGGAACTTGGGAGTGTAGACCTCAAAAGAGCATCCGAGGAGGTTGATGTAGGGTCATACGATCTCATAATAGTGGGCACTCCGGTTTACAATCTCAGGCCCTTAGAGACTGTTGAGCGTTTCATCGAAAGAAACCTAGATGCATTAAAGAAAAAGAAAGTGGTGCTGTTCACCGTCGGGTTATCAAAAAGGCTTGCACGATTCTGCCTCAATAAAATCGAATCAAAATATGGGATAAAACTCGTAACGGAAGCAGTTTTTCTCGGGAAACTTGGCTTCATAAACAGAATGGACGAGAAGGAGGTGCGCAACTTCGCAAGGAAGATAAAAGAAACCTTTTACTCGAAAGAGGAACCATCGGGAACAACATAACTTTTCTAATCCCTTCCTAAGATAATTGATTGCTCTTTTTCTTTCATGCGGTATCTTCCAAGACACTTCTCATTTTCCCGAGAAATATAGATCTGTTATGGCCACAGATACCCTGCTTCTTTGCCACTCTGACTTCTTAGACTCCCTCATTCTATCCTCTCTTATTTTAACCCTTTTAATCATCTTTTCTAGTTCCTTAAAATTTGTTTAGGGCAATCGTTTAGTCCCATCCCCCAACCTTTATTTCGGCGGTCGTGGCATTTAAAAGAACCAGAAGTTGCAATGGTGAAGGAAATGTCTAATCGACAAAATCAGCATTTCCGGATAAGCAAGGTGGAGCTTTCCATAGTAGTTGCACTGGCCGGACTTTATGTTCACTCCTTGCTGACGCATAACGTTCCGCTAATAGTGTGTATGTCCTTCATACTGGGGGGTTGGCTGGTCTTCAGGCCGGTGGAGGAGGCGATTAGGGGGATAGAGGGAATCTGCGCAGCCTATGGAATATCCACCTATATGGGAGGGGTTCTCATAAGCCTCGCGTCCAACACGCCAGAGGCCGCGATACTCGGGTTCACGCTCTGGAGGGGATACGTTTCGGGGAATATTGAGTTCATGGAAGTTGCGGTTCTCACCGTTCTCTCGACCATAGGGTTCAACATACTCCTGCTGGGGCTGGTCATAGTGGTCGCCGCCGGGAAGAAAAATTTCATAGAGGTCCCACCCGAGGCGCTAGAAAAAGAACTGGAGTTGGTGAGGTTCACCGTGGCCGCGCTTATGGCGATCTTTGCGCTCGGAGTGATAGATGTGATCTTTTCGTCCGGTCAGAGGACGTTCTACATACCTAAAGAGGCCGCTGTCCTCATGGTCGCAGCGTACATTGCGTACCTCATATTCGCGGGAAGGGGAGTTCCTCCAACTGAGGAGGTTGCAAAGGAAGAGGTGGATATCAGGAAGTCCGTCATTTCGCTGATAGTGGGGTTCACCGGGCTGTTCATCGGCGCCCACATATTGGTCCATGGGGTGGAGATGATACTGACAAAGGAGGCAGTGGCGGGCTTCGGGGATCCCATAATAATGAGTGGGCTGATACTGGGGCTCATGTCAGCCGTCCCCGAGCATGCGGTTGCGCTTGTCGGCGCCATGAAGGGGCAGATAGACTTTCCATTGGGAAACCTTCTGGGGTCGCTTTCCCAAGTAGTACTGTTAATACTCGGAGGCGTCGCCATCGTTGTCCCTATAATCCTAGATAAGTATGTGCTGTTCCAAATTCTGATAACGGCGATCTGCATTTGGTTCCTGAAACGAAGCATTCTCGACGACGAGAAACTGGACTCCTTCGAGGGCGTGATGATAATGCTAATACAGGTATTCGTGTTCACTCTACTGGTGAGGGGACTAATCTAACGCAGCCGCCAACTTCGAATTGCGGGCGTGCCAGATCTTTTGTGATGTCCGTGAATATAATTATGTTTTGTCATTCTTTTACCGGAGCATATAATGAAGTAACTTCTCAAGGTCAAGGTTACTGAACAATTCGCCTCTCGCATGTCCCAAGAATTGGCCCTCAGAATAATTGATCTGCCTGCAAGAAAGGATTTTATCCCCACCTTAACTGGAACGAAAGAAACATCAAAGCTTTACAATTTTTCGATTAAAATTTGAAGACAGCCGCTGGTAAATTCGCAGATGAGGATTCTAGGGATATGAGATTTTGAAAAGCCAATTGTCCGCAACAGTAAGTTAACATGGGTGTGAGGCTCCAACGCCCGGTGCAGTCCGAATATCAATACCGAAAAAGTATTGTATGCTGATTTCACATCTAATTCTTGTGGATTCCATTCTCCCCATCTTCCAACTATGTAAAGATGGTGTTTGAACCTTGTGTCGAAAAGTTTTATAAAGGCGGACTAAAATGTACCACAGTTTTCCTTAAAGGGATGTGAAGGATCATGAGTGGTGAGTTCGTACGTATATATCATGCAACGGATGTGCACGGATCCGAGCAGGTTTGGAGAAAATGGTTAAATGTGCCTAAGGTGCATAAGGCAAACATACTCCTATTCTGTGGCGACCTTACTGGAAAGTCCATAGTTCCAATCATAGAGCAGCCAGATGGAACGTACACTTGTAGCATTTTCGGAAAGAAGTACGTGCTGAAGAGCAAAGAGGAAGTCAAGGAGATGGAGGACAAGATCAGGTTCAGCGGATACTACCCATACGTCACGACAAAGGACGAGGTTGAGGAGCTGAAGGCAAACCCCAAGAGGGTCGATCAGCTGTTTGAGAAACTTATGTGCGAGACTATGGAGCGATGGCTGCAGATGATTGTGGACCTCATCCCTAAGGATGTCACGTGTGTCGTTATGCCCGGAAACGACGACGAGTTCTTCATAGATCCGGTGATCCAGAAATTCGATAAGGAGTATGAAAACATAATCTACCCCTTGGGTAAAGTTGTGAACCTCTGCTACGACTATGAGATGATAAGCTACGAGTGGGTCAACCCCACACCTTGGAACTCTCCCAGAGAGAAGAACGAGAAGGGAATAAGCAAAGATCTCGAAAAATTATGGAATAAGGTGAATGTTGACCCCGAAAAGGTCATCCTGAACTTCCACTGTCCACCCTTCGGCACGAGACTGGACCTCGCTCCAAAACTGGATAAGAACCTCAGACCCGTGTATGTCCTCGGAGAGCAGCAGAGAGAGCACGTCGGTAGCAGAGCCGTTAGAAAGTTCATAGAGAAGTACCAGCCTCTCCTGGGCCTTCACGGGCACATTCACGAATCCTATGCATCTGAAAAGATCGGGCGCACGTTATGTGTGAACCCTGGTTCCGAGTATACAGAAGGTATATTAAGAGGTTTCATAATAGACTTAGACCGTAACGGCATCCTCCGATGGTGGAAGGTGGAGGGCTAATTTCAATTTCAGGTGATGCTATATGATGATTCCAAGGGACAGAGAACCCGCACCCCCGGAGGTATTCCTCGAAGAGGCACAGAGGATAGTAGATGTCCTTGAGGAAAATGGAATAGTCGCTAGAGTTATGGGAGCCGTTGCAATAAGACTGCACAGCATGGACTTCGCCGACCTGCATAAGAGGCTCGAAAGGCTTGGACCGGGACAGCCGGAGTTCAGCGACCTCGACTTTATGACCTACAGCAAGCATCGGAAGAACCTGAGGAAGATCATGGAGAAGGAACTCGGCTACATATGTGACCTCAGAATATTACATCTCGCTGGCTGGAAGCGTCACATTTACTACCACAAGAAGTGGGACTTCCACGTCGACTTTTTCTTCGATAAACTAGAGATGGCTCATGATATAGACTTCAGAGGAAGGCTTGAGGTTGATAGACCAACGATTCCGCTCGCAGAAATGCTTATGGAAAAGCTTCAGATCGTCCAGATAAATGAGAAGGACATAAAGGACTCAATCGTCCTCCTTAGGGCACACCAGATAGGGAATCACGACGATGATGTTATAAACGCGACCCGTATTGCGACGGTACTTGCGGACGATTGGGGCTTCTGGTACACTGCGACAACAAATCTCAACAAGATAAAGGTGTTTGCGCAGAAGTACAAGGAGAACGGACTGCTTAGCGAGGAGGATCTAAAGGATGTAACCAGTAAGGTAGACCAGCTGCTCAAGATCATAGATGAGACTCCGAAAACGAAGCGCTGGAGGAAGAGGGCGAAGCAAGGAACGAAGAAGAAGTGGTACCGCGACGTTGAGGAAGTCGTGCGTTGACTTCACTCTGGTCTTAGGTTTACGATGAGCCGGGACACGAAATCATTTATTTGTTCGAAGAATTTTACCCCCTCATTAAACGAGTGTGCTCTATAATTTATATTCACACCAAATCTATTCTGTGGATCCTCTTTGAGGGGTTCTAATCTCACTCTTGCCCAGGTCTTGCTTTTCTCCGGCTCGCCGGTCCACAGATCTATTGCAAACGGTAAGAGTCCGAGGGATTGCATCCTCTTGAGAATTGCAGGATTGACGATCCCGCTCAGTATTCTCCTAGGGCTGACAGAGGAATACACCTGCAGGAACGCCAGTATCTCTATGATGAACTTCGTTGTCGGCCTCTTCTCTATCTTCAGATAGAGATCTCGGACAAACCATATGTGGTCGTAGACGTCACCCCACTCCTGCCCATCAACCACAAACCCATTTTCGCTCACGACTATCAGGAGATTGGGAAGATCCTGCCTGAAAAACAGGTACTCTGTAAGTTCCTTTGCATGGGGAAAATCTGCCGGCACAGGGCTTGTTTGAGGTGTGGGCCCTCCAACTTTTATTTTCCTTATCGTGTACCTGTATCCCTTTGACAGCAGATGTTGCATTACATCCCTTACCGGGAAAGGGGCTCCGACATGCACCAAGTGCTTGAATATATAGCGGGCCTTTTCGACCTGAATGTTCATGTCCCTCATCTCTAGCTACTCCTACCATGGATACTTTCGCATAAGTCAATTTAAACTGTGACGGAAAACTAAATGCGGAACCATTAACGGCCCAGTTCCATGTAATGAAATTCCGAGATTCCTCAAAAGAATAAAACTGCTCACTCTACGAATTTTAACCTCTTTCGCGAACCTCCATGACCTCTATCTCAACCCACTTGTCCTTACTAAGGTCAAAGTACCACACCCTGTAGCGGTACCTCCTCATGTATTTGACGAAAAGGTCCACCACTGACTTCATTGCCTCCGCCTCTCTCTTTATCCCCAACTTTACAATATCCGAATCCCGCAATCTTGTAAGTTTTACGGACTTCCTGATCCCCTCAACCCATTTGCACCGCAGGTCAAAGGATATCACTACGTGCACGTTCGCCCTCCTTCCCTCACCAGTTATGTAGAAGTCCCTCATGACCAGGGGGTATGCCCTGCAGATGAGCGGGCGTTGTCCGTGAATTTCGCATTTGCTACCGGCGAGAAATGGACATGGATTATTTGTGATCTGGTAGAAGCCTATAAACTCCGGCTCCCCTATATCCTCATCATAACCGAAGCCTATCATGGGCCTTATATCTATTGAGTGGCCTCGCATTGTAGCAAGCCTTTCTATCCTCATTCTCTCTCTTCTCGTGAGTAGCAACCCCAAGGTGATGCCTTCGACTTCTCTTACTATTTCTCTGCAACAGGGTGCATCGCATCCCATGCATGTGAATTTTTGCAAAGTGGTGGCCATCGTATGCACCTCTCTGCCAACATAAATTATTCACGATACCTCTAAAACGTAGCAGTAACGGTAACTAGGGCAGTATTAAAAATTTTAAAACGGAAAAACAGCGAGGATCCGGTGTCTATAAAGATCACGAGTTATGGGGATGCGCGGGGCATGATTATAGGTTTTAATCTTTCGAGGAGGTTTGTCAGGATCCTTGCCGATGCTCCCCAGATAATGTGGTCCCCGCACTTGTAATACTTTCCATACCAGTTCTCGAACTGGTTCCTATAAAGATCCGAGATCGAAATCTGGATGACCTCCGTGACCTCGTTCTCATTCGGCCTGAAGGGGTAAGGCATGGGTATAAGGCCGACAACGGGCACTATGTGTATCATTGTTATTCGGGTGACGGTGGGGGTCAGAAACCCAAGGACCCTGACATCCTCCCTACGGATACCCAACTCCTCCCACGCCTCCCTCAGTGCTGTCTCGATGGGATCCTCATTCCCCTCTCTGAGTCCACCCGGGAACGCAACATCTCCCCCGTGAAGGGAGAGTTTGGAAGACCTCTTTATGAACGTCACGTGCAGTTCTCGCTTCGAGTTTATGCTGAGCGGAACAAGTACAGACGCATTCTTGAAACTACAAGAATATTCCACTCGCTTTTCAAGCGCCTCCCGTATTCTCCTCACGAGATCATCACTCATTCGATCCCCCCGAAACATTACACATTCCTTCAATCTTAATCTTACCTGTCCTTGGCATCGTCCTCATGCGTCATAGCAGACACTTCCTCAAAAACTAAATATACGAGAAAGTCGAAAAATACCCTGTGTGGAGTTCAGAGGGGTGGCTGATTTTGGAAAAGTTTCCTTGGTGGACCGATTTTCAGAGGAAACTCGCAGATGAGGTTGAGGAGTTTGCCGATGAGTACATGCCTAGGGCCATTGAGGCCGTCTGGACGAGGAAGTTTCCATGGGACATAATAAAAGCGATCGGAGAAAAAGGATGGTTGGGTGCCACCATTCCTGAAAAGTACGGAGGAATGTACGAAAAATCGAAAATCACCGGCGCATGCATAATAGCCGAGGGCATGGGTCGCCTCAGCTCCATGGTTGCATCATATTATAACACCACAATGTTCGGAGGATGCTACCAAATTGCGAAATTTGGAACCGAGGAACAGAAGGAGAGATGGCTACCAAAAATGGCCGAAGGAAAGTTATGTGGGGCTATATGCCTGACGGAACCGTTCGTGGGGTCCGATGCGGCCGCTGTGGAGACAGTTGCGATCCGCGATGGCAATGAGTACATAATCAATGGCAAGAAGCGGTTCATAAGTAATTCGGGGATCGCGGACATATACTTGGTATACGCAAGGACCAGTGATGATCCGAAAGATCGAGAGAACTATAGGCATCTAACAGCATTTGTTGTAGAAAAAGGCACACCTGGACTGAGGGTGGAGAAAATAAACGAGCTTGGCGTCGCGGATGGTGTCCGCAACGGATATTTGGATCTTGATAACGTCAGAGTTCCGGCGGAGAACGTGATCGGCGGGGAGGGCAACGGTTGGCTGGTAATGATAAGTGGGCTGAACTTCGAGAGACTGCTGTTGTCGGCAGGTCTTTTAGGGGGAATGAAAGAGGCTCTACGGATGGCCCTCTACGTCACTCGGAGAAGAGTTCAGTTTGGCAGAAGGACGATAGAGTTCCAAACGAACCAGCTGAGGATCGCGGACATCACTATGTGGTACAAGCTTTCGAGGTTGATAGTATACTATGGAAGTTATCTGCTGGATCAGGGGAGAGAGCCCATCCTCGAGTCTACAATCGCAAAAATATTCACATCTGAAATGTGCCAGCGCATAGGAACCGATGCAGTGCTGTGCATGGGCGGTGACGGGCTCACGAAGTTCTACTTTGTGGAAATGGTGCATAGAGAGGGACTATTCATGCAAATAGGCGCGGGAACAAACGATGTACTGAGGATTCTACTGGCGCGTATGGTGAGGAGACTCCTAGGAGATGAGGTTAAGGAGCCGAGGAGGAGAATTAGCGAGAAGTACGGAATTCCGCTGAACGTTTACAAACGGGAGCAGTTAAAGCCCAAGTTTGAGTCGACGGATCCCGAGGATTTAGTGCTCGAGGCGCTCGCGGAGGACTATAGGGTCAATCCCGGGCTTTACATGCTGAGGGAGGATATTGAGGAGGATACAGGAATCAAGGGCGATAAACTTGACGAGATACTAGAAAGTTTGGAAAGAAAGAGATACGTCAAACTGTATAGGGAAAAGGGTAAAATAAGGATGGCAAAGGCAACCTACATTGGGCTCAGGAAGATAAAGCCGCTGGAATACTACCAGTGGTTTCCAGATTGGGTCGAGAAGGGCATAGAGTTTTAATGTTTTAGAAAGTACGTTGCACGTTCTCGAACAACATCTCGTTTTCGTTTTATCTTTTCCCTTGGAGAATATCACGTGCGAAAAGGGCGGCGCCTATCGCACCAACTATTTGGGGTTCCTTCGGCCTGAGGATTTCCAAGCCAAGCTTTTCTGATAAGCTTCTGCGAACAGCCTCGTTTTTTGCAACCCCTCCCGTTAGTATGACATCGGGCCTGATTGTGACCCTCTGGGCGAGTGCGGCCACCCGTGAGGATATTGCGTCCACCAAACCTGCAATTATATCCTCCCTTGGAACTTTATGCACCAGATGATTTATCACTTCTGACTCCGCGAAGACCGTGCATGTGCTTGAAATCTTCACTTTCTTTTTGGCTCTTAGCGCGATTTCTCCCATCTCTTCGACCTTGACATCGAGAACCCTCGCCATCACCTCAAGGAATCTTCCGGTTCCCGCGGCGCACTTATCATTCATAACGAAGTCCAGAACCCTCCCCCGCTCGTTTATTGCTATCACCTTCGTATCCTGTCCCCCGATGTCTATTATCGTCCTAGTCGAGGGAATCAGGAAGATCGCGCCCCTCCCGTGGCAACTTATCTCGGTGACCTGCTTTTTGGCAAAGGGAACGTTGTATCTACCATATCCGGTCGACACTACCGATTTTATTTCATCCGCCGAGATGCCTAATTTTTTGAGGGTGGCATTGAATACCCTTTTTGCGCTCTCGGAGAGATCGTACGACACGGGAATTATCTCATACCCGACAATTTCTCCATCGTCCATTATAACGCACTTTGCAGTGGCCGCACCAACATCTATTCCGGCCACGTACACGCTCATCCCTCACCCTATCATTGGCTCCGCGCTTCAATAAATGCATCGATGCTGAGATGCAACAGTTACCACATGTTATACGAAAGTTTTCTGCGCAATTCCCGTAGCCGCTCGGCAATCGTCGCATCAATAACCAACGCTCCGAGCCGCAATGGGTTGTACATTGAGCGTTTCTTAAAAATTTATTTTATTGTCAACTCCAAGAAGGACAGAGACATAGTATTTTAATAATGATCGATCCCAAAGTACTAGAAGTGCCGTGAGTGGAGATCTACGAGTGCTTGACTCCGAAGAGCATACTTGAGACCCGGAGGCAAGTGCTCTTGGGGGATAATTTCAAAAGGGGACCGTTAAAGGCGACATTACGAATAATACTTTCAGAAAGTTTGTCTCTCGTCCCGCATATTGTAGCGCTTTTACCAATGCTATTAATAATAGTGCTGGTGGATGTTTCCATCACCGGAAATGACACGATGACTCATGCTGTAAAGGCATTGGTTTTAAAACATCAGATGGTGACGTTACCGCCATGGCTATGGGGAGTCTGGGATTGGTCCTGGTATCTCGGCAACCCGTTCCTGAGGAGTTACTCTCCACTCGGATACCTACTGATAGCGCTCCTCGCGTTCATTTTTCCGCTTAACATCGCTGTACGCATACTGCTGAGTTCCGTACCCATCTTATCCTACATCTCCACGTATAAGGTGCTAATGCGCCTGACCGGCGACAAGAGGGCCTCCATGGTGTTTGCGGTCGCTTATACTTACTCTCCCGCAATTTTTGTCACAACATGGCTGTGGGGATCTATAGGTCAATCGCTCTCGATGGTTGTCATACCATGGCACGTGCTCTTCCTAAGCAAACTCTCAGCGGAAGAACGAAAATCTCATTATGAGGTGAAAATTGCGGCAACCCTCTCGATAATGATGTTACTAAACATGGCAATAGGCTTCTGGATGACGGTATTAACAGCTGTTTGGCTGGTGGTCAAGCGCGACATTCCGGGACTTATAAGGGTAGGGTTGATATCCGCGGCTCTTACAGGATTCTTCCTTTATGATTACTTTACGCTTGAGGGTACACCGTTGCCCGCAACTTCCGTTTCCTCCGAAAGGGGATGGGAATGGATGTGCAGGGTTCTACAGCTTTCCATGTTGGAGATTTATGTGATGGCAATCATGTACACGTTTGTTTTTTTATCCATAATATATGTGAGAGCGTGCAGACTTGGGCGCTTCAAGAAGGTTTTCTGGGTTCGCGTTCTTAAGTACCACCTTCTAATAATGATCCTCGTGCTTGCGTTGTCGGCGTTAGATATCGAATGGTTCTCAGTGGCTGGAGGCGATCGTACGTTCACAGTTCTCTGCTCATTAGGTTTGATGATTTGTGCATATTATGTGTCTGAGATGGATAGAAGAGCTGCGATAGCGCTGTCGCTAATGATGCTTGCAGTATCTGCAGTCATCTGCGGAATATTTGTAAAATCTGCCGTATCTCTTCAGAGGATCCACAATAGAATTTATCCCGACAATTACGGCGAAATATATGAAAGGATCTGCGATGATGACTGCTGGTACCGAACCTTAGATCTGCCACAGGAGTACTGGGGGGCAATGGCACCCCTTTACACAAACCACCCGACGGTCTGCGGCTGGTACCCCCAAAGTCTTCCTCCCGAGGTCTTTGAGGTCTTAGGTTGCCTAGTTATGTACGATAAGCATGCGTATCTCGAAAGGAGCATTATAAACAATCCGATCGCAACGATACGTCTCCTACGCTATCTCGGGGTCAAGTATATAATCGTGGAGCGCGATGATCCAATATTTCCGGAACTCTCCGAAAAAATACTCGAAACTCTCCTAAGAGTTGCGACCTCCACGAATGAAATAACACTCATTGAGGTGTGCGGAAGCAGGTACTTGTTCAGAGTGGAGAATTTTACCCCCGTGTTCGCCCTTAGTTATATCCCGAGAAGCCTCGATGAAATACCACCGCACAGCGATCCTCTCTTGTATGTTCATGTAATCCAAAAAGAGGACATGCTTAGGGTCGAAGTTTCGGTTAATAGAAGCTCTTGGGTAATAATTCCCGTACTTGTCGACCCTTATTTGGAGGTGAAAATGGACGGTAAGGTCGTTGAAGATTTCGAGGTGGCATATCCAAAGATATACGCCATTAGGGTTTCTGAGGGGTCACACGTCATCGAGATAAGAGTGCATGCGATGCCGCTTAGAAACGCGATTGTATCGATATCTGCGATTGCATGGATGTGCTCACTTGTTTATCTTTTCAGACAGGAATTATTACGGGGCGTTTCTCATATTCGGAGGTTCACATACAGGAAAAATCGGAAAGGAGGATTTTTCGTTCCGATTAAAGTTTCTTTATTCCCTCGATGATGATCCTTCCGGCAAGGTCTAGAATTTCGGGATTTATCTTATCGGGTGTATCCCTCACGGTATGATAGTATCTGAAGGTCTTAATGCTGAACTCCGCACCTATTATCGTCACCGCATCTATTCCCGCCCTTGCGAATGAAACTGCATCGGTCCCACCGCCTATTGTTGGCAACTCTGCCATTTTTATTTTTATGCCTATGTCTTCACAGATCTTTTTGAGTTTCTGAGCCAGTAATTGCGATAATTTTGTTCTTGTAGTTTTTTCTCTCGTTATAATTGCAAGTTCCTCCGGATTTACCAGCATCTCCATATTGAGCACGTAAGTTTCCTGACCTTCCAGTTCCTCCAGATGTCTTCTGACGAACCTTCTGGACCCCCGCAATCCAGCCTCCTCGGAACCGAAAGATGCAATCCACACCTCTGTTCCCTCGGGGATAACATCTGGGTTTTCATGTAGATATTTTGCAACTGCCAGCGCCACCGCAACTGCTGAGAGATTGTCCGTGGCTCCTGGAGTCCCTCTGCTTATCGATCTGAAGAAGACCATTGGAAACGCTAGGGGTAACATTACGAGTAATGCGATCCTAAGGATTTCTCTTACGAGATCCAGAATCGGTATACTGATGAAATAGGTGACTGTGCCGATAAGAGCGGCGATGATCATCGTTCCTAGCGTTATGAACGCCAGCAGAACTTCGAATACGTAGAAGTAAGGGTTGAGTTGCATCAGAAGGTACACGGGTGCCGAGTCGTGATGTCCAGACACTATTATGAGTTTCCTTCTCTCCCCCTTCGCTTTTATCTTCCCGTAAACGTTTTGTGATATTCTCTTAGGAAACAAGGGATCTACAAACTCAGCGTACCTGAAGAACTCCATATAGGTGATGACAAATGCCGCTAAGGCAAACACGAGAGACAGCGGCGGTAGGAACCAGAGGATGTATGCCACCACTATTAATGCCACACTTATCGGTATAAAGCCTAGAAATCCACCGGGCCTAAGTTCAAAATCCTCGATGTGCACCTCATCGCAGTACTTCCGTAACTCCTCGGCTATCATCTCCGCAGCCTTTCTTTCATTGTCACTACCCGGAAGCCTGCCATCGGTTTCCTCGATGATCCTCCTTATGATGCTCATAGCGTACTCACTAAACCTCATCAGCACCCTCTCCTAAATGACGGGAAATTTCACGACTTTATGAAATGTTACCGTCACGATGCTTTATGTATTTCTTTTCACCATAGATGAAGCGACATTTCAAGCACAGGATCACATTTTTACCTGCTACTTGTTTAATCCTACCGCATTGCATATCATTGTATGTTACAGTATAATATCGGCGAATTTTCCGACTTGCACGCAATTAGAAGTTTTAATCGCCTTTTTGCCCCACAGATGGACTTCATAAAGAGCATCCTTTATTATCCGGTTGACGCTGATTATTTCGATTATGACATGCTGGTGCAGGTGCGTTCTTGATGGCGAGTCTCATGGAAACCCTAAAGTTTCTTGTTGTATCGTCGCCTTATAACTGTGAGTGGGTACTTTCAGTATTAGAGATTATCAGTGAGGTACAGCCACTGTCCGGTAAGAAGCTGAAAGAAGCGTGCATGGAGAAAGGATTATTGTCGAGGGAGAAGGCGGGGGGTCCCGGAGAGGGTGAGGTGGCCGCACTGGTGAAATGGCTACTCGGGGAGGGCATATTGAGGCGGGGCTCTCGGGTTGATGAGTTCGAGTTTGTAGTTTCACGAGACGAGTTCAAGAGGACCATTAGCGACCTTAAGGAGTATCTTAGCGATAAGGTCATTATATGGGAGGGTGCGCTGGCGGAGTACGCAAAGGGTGTTGTTTCGAGGCGGAGGTACTTCTTCCTGCGGAAAGGCAATAAACTTATAAGGTTAGGAAGGCTGGGAGAGGTCATTAGGGGGAACAAAACGGTCTACCTCGTTATCCCTAGGGATGCCATCAACGACTTGGTACTCATGGTTCAAGTGGACAGGTTGAGGGAGGTATCGGGCTACGAGGTGCATGAGAGGTGCGTACTCGACCTTTACTGGTTAGATCCGGAACTCGTGAGAACGCCTGACTTCAAGGGAAAAACTATCGATGTTGGCGGTGAGGAGAGAAAAATTGCAAGAGCGGAACCTAATGAACTACTTCACTATGAGGTGGATGCTGAGGACAGAATTGAACTCGACCTGAGTGAGCCGTTTGATGAATGGAACATGCGGAGAATACTGAGGCTTGCCAACAGGCTATTTGTTGTAAGGACTCATGCCGATAAGCACGTGAAAATATGCGACATTCTGGAGAGGGTTGGCAGGGGTCTGGGGTATGATGTCAAGCGGAATATCGACCTCGGAGGGGGCCCCATTGACGTTGTATGGTTTAAAGCCAATGAACCCGTGATAGCCTTTGAGGTGGTATTAATAGACGGAGTAAAGGAGGCCTTGCAGAGGCTTGCGGAAAGTGATGTGCGAAAGAGGTTTCTCGTAGTCAGTAGTGAGAGAATGGAGGAAGTGAAGAGGCAGATATCAACAGATGTGCAAGTTATATCCGTGGAAACAGTGGAGTCCCTGCAATCATCGCTAAGCGGATTGCATCTACTTAAAGAATTTTTACAAGTATAGCACCGTCAAAAATCGATCCCCGCCCTCCATGAAAACTCCAATTGAAAACTCCATGCCAATTGACAAAATTTTCACCATTGTTGTTATTGCTGGTTGATGGCGGTTATGCCGGTTATGCGAAAGAAATATTTGCAGAAACCTTGGAGAATATAATGGTGCACGGGCCCCGGCACATGGGCCTATGAGCCCTGTCCCATACTGCTGGTATGCTTGTGCCTCAGAGCACGTATGCGTACTGGCAGTCGACAGGGGCCGTGCACCACTTCTCATATATTATTAACGACAAACTTCCCTCGTTTCTCCCCGACGAACCTCCTAAACCTCTCGACGGCATCGTTTCCAAGCATTCCCCGTACTATTCGCTCCACCCTCTCAATGTTATGTTTATGATGAAGAGACGGGGATGTGCGAAAACGTTTTTCTACTTCCTCAAGGAGAAGCGGTAGTTCATTGGCCTTACTCGAATCCGTACTCATCGGATTGCCTTCTTCGACCAGCAGGAGTAATATTTGAAAAATAAGCGATTCACATGCGTTTTCCTCTAATACGATCGTATGACGCCCATTATCGCGGATTGCATTAACTCGATGATGTTGGCATGGCAATGTCTTAATTTTTCCAGCAACCACGCCATCAGTCTAGGGAAACTTCTCATCAGCGAAAGCAACTCGATGAGCGCGGATCTTGCATCTCCCATGGCAACATCCTCGCAAAGGGACGCAAGATTAGTTAGAACATATGCTTCGTAATGCGGTGGCGCCATCTAAATCATTGACTATAAAAATAAATGGAAGATTTGGCTATCCGCCGGACGACTTAGCGGATTTGGATGTCGTAGCAGTAACCGATTGGAGGAACTCCCTAAGTGGTGCCATCAGGCTCAAGAATTCCACGGGGAACACGTACTTTGTCGCGGGACTCGAGCCAAGGGTCTTCAAGGTTTCGAGGTACTGAAGCGCCATTGTCTTCTGGTCGAGCCTTCTCGCAACGTTGAAGATCCTTTCAAGTGCCATTGCGAACCCCTCAGATCTCAGTATCATCGCTTGTCTTTCTCCCTCTGCTTTCAAGATTGCAGCTTGTCGCTCCCCTTCTGCTCTTAAAATGGCAGCTTGCTTCTCCCCCTCCGCTACCTTTATCGCGGATTCGCGCTTCCCGTTCGCCTCGGTGATCATGGCCCTTCTTATCCTTTCACTCTCCATCTGCTTTATCATCGCCTCGGTGACCTTGATCGGCGGGGTTATTTCCCTTATCTCCACGAGGGTTATCTTGACGCCCCACCTAGCCGTTACCTCGTCAAGTTTTTTCTCTGAGAATTTGGTTTATGTATTCCCTTTTTGCAAGCACATCATCAAGCACCATGTCTCCGATGACGCTCCTAAGCGTCGTCTGGGCTATTCCTATCGCGGCATCTCGGAAGTTTCGGACCTTAATTACGGAGTCCCGCGCGTTTATCACCTTGTAGTAAATAAGGACATCGATATCGACTGGAGCGTTATCCTTGGTTATGCAACGCTGGGGTGGCACGTCGAAGAAGTGTTCCCGCAGATCTACTTTTACCATTCTGTCGATTATTGGGATGACGTAAATGATCCCCGGCCCCTTTACTCCCGGAAGCGCCCTTCCCAGCCTGAAGATGACCGCTCTCTCGTACTCTGCCAGGACCTTTATTCCGGAGAGTATGAATATCAGTAGTATTGTGACTATTATGATAACTACGGCCAGCAGTGGATCAATTAGGAGATCCTGCATGACCGCTACCTCCCTATACTCCGCTATACTCTTGATCCCCACTCATCCTACAAAAGCGTCTATGAACATGATACGGGCGGCGCTCATATAAGTTTTGAGAGGTCCGTTAATGATCGTCAAATCGAAACTTATGTCGAGATTCGATGTTAAATTTGGAAGAATTTGTTCCTAACATTTGTCTCTGGGGGCGACTAAACGCAATTGCGTATTTGCACGATCACATCAACTTATAAGGCACCTAGGAGGATCTCTAAGACCGCCGTGAATACGTAATGATTCACGAATTTTGGAGGAGATTGCAATTTCGCGAAAAACTAATAATTGGGCAGATCCGAGATTGATGAAGTTGCCGGATTGGAGCAAGAAGAATGTTTGGAGAACTCTCAAGTTAAATGTGGACAGGTATGGTGAGGTGACGGCGAGTATCTGGATGCGACACGATAGATGGTTAGGGAAGGTCGTGATACACGAGAACGAGAGGGTTCGGTTCCAGATAACGCCTAACATGCCAAAGCTCGAGTATTGTTTTGAGATACCAAGTATGCAGCTGGCATCCAACCTACTCGAGTTTTCAGGGCTCATTTATCTTGATGTTAAGAGGGATGGGTTTAACTGCCTCTTTTATCCCATCTACGGAAAGGACGGGGGATTTATCGTTGTTCCGAAGACGAGGACAGCAGTTGTTTCGAAGGGCAGGATTATGGACGTTATGAAACGTATGCCGAGGTATTTGCGGTCAAAGGTAATGGCGGTGGTAGAAGCGGGTTACATTCCGGTATTTGAGGTGTGGGGATCCGCTGTTCAGGAACAGTACGGGGTTTTGACGGGTATTACGGATAAGAGAAGGACGGAGAAGGTGGAAAAACTCAAGCCCGGGATACACTTCGAGTTGACACACCTTTTACGTAGAAAAGGGGACATCGACGAATGGGACAATTACGAGCACGTATCGCCCGAAGAACGAGAGGATATAGCGGCGGATTATGGGCTCCCTCTAGTTAAGAGATATGGTATCATTCGAGTCGAGAGGGGGGAGGTTTCGGAGGTAATCGAGGAGACGGGCCTTCATGGGGTGCCCTTCCCGTCAGAGGACAATTTGAGAGAGTTTCTGATGAAATTGATGGGCACATTTGAGGAGGTGAATAAGAGGCTTGGTAACGTGACCGAGGGTGCAGTTCTGCATTTTGACAAAAACATGTATAAGTTAAAGGCGTGGAGCATTATGAGACATGATCTAGAGGTAGCGAGGGGAGTTCCATCCGAGGAGAGAGTGCATAAGGAACTTTCTAAGGTTCTCCTGGAGGTTACCATATTAGAGGCAGCTAAGAGGTTCGATGACATCGTCGATTCCGTTTACAGGTACATAGAGGAGGATTTCAGGCTTTCGGATAGAGGTAAGAGGCTTGTGAGACGGGTGTGTGCAGACGTGGTTGCAACCGAACTTATTCTGGCAACTTACCGTGGTGAGGACCCGCATGAGTATATGCGGAAGCTAGCAGGGTTAGGCATCAAATCGGGGCTCCTAATGGGTTGCATCTCTAGGAAGATTAAAGAATGTGTAACATCAGTGGACTTTAAAAGATGTGTGAAGTCTATAAGATGCGGGTAGATGTTTTCGCCGTTTTAGAGGCTACCTCCATGGTTTCACGCCAACCTTTCTCGAAAGCATGTTTATTGCCTCCAAATCGCTGAGTATGAAGTTTTCTTTCTCCATAGCGTACTTAACTGCGGACGTGGTGAAACCTTCTCTGGACACTACCCAGTGAATATCCGCCTGCCATATCTCTTCAATTTCCTTGAGGTACTCGGCATCAACCCGTTTGACGGTCACTTCAACTATACATTTCATACCGTTTGAGAACTCTAGATCGGCTTCAAAAACTTCATCCCCGATCCGTTTAATGGGATTCTTTCTCACGTTACTGGGGAGTGTCACCTTCTCCAACTTTGTGATCCCGACTTCACGAGCTCCTATTGTTTTTCCCGCAACATTTTCCAATACGCGCTGAACCCACGCTTCAAATCCTATGGCAATTGATCTTTCCACCTTAGATGTGCGTCTTTCCAACTCTCTCAGTCTTTCTAGTAGCGCTTTCTCCCCGAAGGGGATCCTAGACACTTCAGGAATCTCTCTACGTGCAAGTATCCAGAAGGAAAAAACTCTGTTGAAGATGGAAAATCTTCTTCCTCTTTTCTTTATCAGCCCAAGGTTCAGCAACTCGTCCAAGTACTTTTGAACGTAGGAGGCGTCTCTTCCCAACATCTTGGCGAGATCTGTGAGCGTCAGTTCTCCATGTATTGCAATTTTCTCCAAAATCGATCTCAGCAGGGCCCTTCGTTTAGCATACCTCACGTAATCTGTCCAGAGGTAGCGACAATGTTCGTAGATTTTCCCGCCGCTCGAACACGCCTCTTGGAAAAAGGATAGTTCTATGTAATCTTCGGGCCGTCCACCGAAAATTTTTGAGTTCTCGAGCGCCCTTTCGAGAACCGTGTGGATATAGAAGGGAAAGCCCCCAGTTAACCTCATGATTTCTCTTACCGTTTTTCCCGATACCGGCATCCCCCAGATTTTCTCAATCATTTCCCACGTGCTCTTCGTATCGAAACTCTCCAACTCGATTCTCTCCATTTGGAGGAAGTATCTGCCCTCTCCTGTTTTGACCACCCTCTCCATTATGCTGCGAATGGACCCGGAGAGTACTAATAGAACCCGCCCTCGCATGATCTCCCGCATAATTCCGAGTATGTCTATTTTCATGAGTGAGAAGGTCTCGATTGCATCTTGGAACTCGTCAAATATCATGACCGCCGGGCGTTTCAATCTAAGCGGCGTGGAGAGTGCTATTCTCAACTTTATATCGATGCCTCGCGCTTCCAAATACTCCCTCACGGCCTGCTTCAACCCCTCTGGAACTGCCTCTAAGGTCTCGATGATGTGGGGCAGAAACGTATAGTGTTGCATTCGTTGCTTTCATGCACTTTTGCAACCTCAAAACCCTTATAAAGGAAGGTTTTGTTATGTCAAATGGCTCCGCCCGGGATGTGGGATGGGTGGTAAGAGGGAGGGGAAGCCCGAAAGGGCGGAGCGAGGGGCCAGATGGATGTGCGGAGTACCGTTCCCCGCGAAGGCCCGTCGATGGACCCCGAGACGGGAAGGCTCTCCGCTACACACGCATCGAATGCAACAAAAGTGGCGGAGAGTCAGAACGGAAGATTCTCCAAGTTCATATAGCGCTCAGGTGTGCCACGCCCCCGTTCGATGCACCAGTATACGAACCAACTCATGAGTCGGTCGGTAAAGATATCAGGCTGACGCGGAATGCTCTCACAATCCACGTAGAATACTTTAATAGAAGGATCTCCTATTATTCTTTTCAAAAATTCCTTAAGTATAAGCGTTTTTCCGCATCTTCTTATGCCTATGAAAAGAAAACCTCGAAATTCTCCTGCCTTCACCCTTTCAAGGGAAACTTCCAACTTTTTAAGCACATCCTCTCGATCCGTGAATATGTTCCGCTCTCCCTGCGGGTAAAGTATTGTGTCCAAGTAATCGTACCTCATAGACATCAGTGTCTTAGACACTGATGTCTAATTTAAGACTTTAGGTAAGCCGTGTGGATTGCATGAGGCGAGCCGCCGGAAGGTGATGACTTTCACGACAAAATTTTATAACTTGTAATATTACGCATCATACGCGTCTTTCGGGATATACGGGTACCTAAAGGGGTCTGGCATCGCTACCGGGAAAATGTTGCGAAATTTGGGTTACGAGAATCTTATGTGAGCAACGGTTAGTAATTTCTTTGATTGATATCTCTCGGCAAAAAGGATGGTCTTCTCCGGTGATGCACTTGCGTCTCACAACGTTAATCGCGAGTATGGGCTACCTAGTCATTATCTTGCTGTTAATTTACTCATCGGCTGTGGGAGCGCTATCGGGCAAACCAACTGGCTGGATAGAGGGGTTTGCCTATGGCATCGCGGTGTTATTCACTTCAGCCATCGGCCTCGTGCCCCTCATAGGACCATTTTTGTTTTGGTTTGTCATTCTCCTGTGGGCGAAAGCAGTTTTCCTCGTGAGCAATAGTGACGCGATGACTTTAGTTGACACATTCGGCTTGCTCCTTTCAGATATCTACAGTAGTAGCGTTTGCAGGATTAGGTGGAGCCCTTGCACCCGAGGAGACCACAGTAGAGGGAGAAGAAAGTGAAAAGAAGCTTTAGCGGATTATGGGGGGCCTAAATTGATTTCCTTGCGATCCTCTTGGCATTTATAAAATTTTGCCATGAACACGACTTTCAAGCTTCCCACATAGAATTTGGTCGATATAATTGGCAACCATATTGATGGGACGCGGCTTCGGCTTCCGACTCAAAAGGAAAGTACTATCACCTTCGCGACTCCAGATTCAGTGACATATTCTCCGGAACCCTTAAATAACACGACCTCCACTAAGTATCTGAAAAACTCCAAGATATTCCCAGATATATGGTGATTTGAGATGAAAGTCGTGGTGCTCGGCGGCGCGGGAATCGTGGGCAGTTGGACCGCCAGGGGACTCCTGATGTCCGATGTCTTTGATGAGGTCATTCTTGCCGACATCAACGCTGCAAGGGCAAAAGAGGTTGCCGAGAAACTCGGCGGCAATGTGTCATATAGGGAGGTTAATGCCGAAAGCCCAGAGTCGATAAAAGAAGCAGTTAAGGATGTCGATATAGTGGTAAACTGTGTTGGCCCCTTTTACAGGTATGGCCCTCCCATACTCGAAACCGCAATAAAGGCAGGTAAGAACTACGTTGATATTTGCGACGACTACGACGCCACTCTCAAAATGCTTGAACTCGATAGCATGGCGAAGGAAGCGGGAGTCTCCGCACTGATAGGCATGGGAAGTTCCCCCGGCGCCGCAAACGTCTTCGTAAAGTTCTGTGCCGAGCAAATAATGGAAGAGGCTCACTCTGTCGATATCTATCACGCACACGGTGGGGACCCCGAAGGACCCGGTGTAATAAAGCACCGGATACACTCAATGCTCATAGACATTCCGGTATTCGATAACGGGCAGTTAAAAACGGTAAAGTTCCTTGAGGAAAGTGGGCGCGCCCTTATACAGGAGGTGGAGTTTCCCGAAATCGGAAAGTGCAAGGTGTACCCGTATCCGCACCCGGAGACCATTACGTTGCCACGTTACATAAAAGGATTGAAGTGGGTGATGAACAGAGGAGTCGTGCTGCCGGAGGAGTACTTTGAACTCATAATAAAGATCGTAAGCCTAGGAATGATAGAAGAGGAACCGATAGAGGTCGCCGGCCAGAAAATCGCACCTATAGACTTCGTGGCGTCGTACGTTCTCAAAAGAAGGGAGGAACTTCTCAAGAAGGCTGGCATCACCGAACCCATAGGCGCGCTGAAGATAGTAATCGGTGGAGTGGAGAAGGGGAAGAAGGTGCAGTACGTCGCGGAGGCGGTGTCTAGAGGTGGAATGATGGAGGGGACCGCCATACCCGCTGCCATAGGAGCTATACTTATGGCGCAAGGAAAAATAGAAATGAAGGGGGTCTTCCCGCCCGAGGCCGCGGTTAACCCCATGGATGTATTTGAGTGGGCTGGGAAATTCAGGAAAGGTGGAGCATCGATAGGAGTAAAGGTAAAGAAAGTAGATGAGGAAGGAAGAGTTAAGGAAATTCCACTTCCGATATGATTATGCAATCAATTCCATGAGCATCTCTATACCTTCTTTTTCTCCAAGAATTTATCACCAACAAGCCCCATCCCGCGGTTGTACAGAGATGCGAGACCATATCCGAAATTTGAACATGCCCCGAATATCCTTAAGTTCAAATTCTGGTTATTATGAGAGGTATAACCCCTAAGGAAAGGCAGCAGGCGAGTAACATGACGCGCGGGCAGCAGACGATTAAGGGAATATACATCTTGAGAGAAAGCGGCGAGTGTCTGGTTTCCCTAGCGTCAAAGGAGCACGAAACCGATGAACAATTGTTTTCCGGATTCGTCTCCGCAGTTCTGTCATTTGCACGGGAGATAGGCGCCGGCGAACTATCAGGCTTCATGTTCAAGGAAGAAAAAGTGTACTGCTTACGAACTAGAGGACTGATAGGAGGTCATGCGTGTAAGCACCGAAATTCCAGAAGACCTTGCGTATGACCTGATATCCTCGCTACTGAGACTCTTCATTCTGGAGTTCGAGAGAGTGCTGGAGGCGTGGGATGGAAACGTTATGGTATTCAAGGAGTTCGAGAAGAGAATGTTAACTCTAATGCTATCCGAGAGTTTAGAGGAAATTGTGGAAAGGGCATTTGAGTACTCGAACTCCGAGTACATCTCACTAATAGATAAGAAGTCTGAAAGCGTCATTTACGAGAAGTCTGCAAAAAGACTGAAAATAAGCAGAGAAAACTTCTCCCAATCATGATATACAACCTTTCCGAGAGAGTAAGGAAGTGGATAGAAGGAGATGGAATCTCATTCGTCGCCGTAGGAGCGAAAAAAGAGCATTATGCGTTTGCTCGATAGACGATCTACTAATGGTGTCCATTTCTCTGTTTGCGGATTTCAGAGACCTACAAAGAAATGTGTCCATAATGGAAATTTCCACCCGACTTATTCGACTGCACGGTATGGTATAGAACTCGTCACTCATGCACCCTGATTACGGTCTCGCTACCCTTCTCAGTAAGAGTTTACCATCCCACTGATACCTCCTTCCCGAGAACTTCACGCAATAATGCCGCAAATATCATGGTTTCGAAACGGTACGCTGAAATACGAAGATACATGCATGAAACATCCCAGCGAGTTCCATGAACTCCCGCGGCATAAATCTATCGAGCAATTTCCGCCTAATGCTCATACGGCGACCTCCAGGTTAGATATGGGGAACGACAACTCTTAAACTTAGATTTCCCCAGTAACGTGACGAAATCCGCTTTGTACAAAAGATTTTTCACGACAGAACAAATATTGGGCTCCACTATGCCGTATCATCAGAATGTAATCAGAAAATAGTGTCTACTGATAGAATATTGAATAAAAGTGTCGAGAGTCGCTTAGAAGCGTCAAAAAGATAGCTCACCTATCAGTTGAGTATAAATATCGATAAATATAACTATAACATGAAAAACGAAAGCAAAAAGGATCCGGGGGTGGTCACCATGGCGGTGGCCATCCCTGGAATGATATGGGGTGACAGACCACCACCGTGACACTACCTTAAACTTTTATCTATTGTTTTTAGGTAATTAGTTCCGGTTATTAATATACTAACCTCCATACACAAATTTAGTCTGCTAATTGAACACTCAAATGCACGAGCGATAAAATGAGGCTCATCAACCTTCTTTCTTAATGTTACTCCGACATCTACGTAATCTTTCCGATATTACCTTAATTAGCCTTTCAATCTCCGTAAACGCATCTTCTACATCTTTTCTTGTCGCCCATCCCTCATAGAAGTTTGTATGCATACTATTAGCAACGTTCCACGCACTTCTAACCCATTTGCCCAATTCGATTACAACCTTATCCTTATACTCCCAGAGATCACGATAACTCGCCAATCGCTTACCATCCTTCCAGTAAGCATATGCCTTTATTGCAGGTGCTGCCGCACCCCAGAGTTTCTCCGATGCCTGTTTAAGATCTCCCTCTTCTAACTCTCTTTTCGCTCGTTCTAAAAACAATAATGCGGCTTCAATGTACTTTTCCGCTCTTTCCTTCGGATCCAAGCCAGATGTTAGCCTTTCGATTATTAACTCGTCTAGGCTGACTCCTAGCGTCTCCGCCTCCTGACGAATCTTCTCAATAAGGCTCCTAGGAAGCACAATAATCTCCTTGTCGGTCATTCACAACACCATTCTCTGAAAATACATTCGTTGAGCCATAAACTTATGTTTATTGTTCGGTTAAAGTCATGATTCGTACCCACGGCTTCAACTTAACCCATATGCGATTGGCAAGTTACAAGAAACGCAGGTCATTACGCCTTCCGCCTCTCAGGATCTGAAAAACTTCCCCAATTCAGAAAAATTAGGATTTTGAACTGAAAATCATCGGAGCACGCAATATTTTAATCGTATTTAATAACGCGAGCAGTACGCCACCATCGTCTCCCACTGCAACGGACAACCACAGTGGCAAGAGTCCGAGAAGTCCCAGTACTAGCGCTATAATTTTTGTTACTAAAATGATGCTAATATTTTCCATCACCGCGCGCATGCATCTGCGTGAGAACTTGATTATAAAGGGCACATTCCTAATTCTCTGCGCCGGGACAACGAAATCCCCCGATTCGCCTGCAACTTCCAGTGAACCTATCGCAATACCAACATCCGACGCCGCTAGTGCGGGCGCATCATTTATCCCATCCCCGACCATCGCGACCCTGCCCCTATAAACGGACTTCAACTCCTCAATGATCCTAACCTTATCCTCGGGCAACAAACCCGCATAAAACTCGGTTATTTCCAAGGCATCCGCAACCGCTTTTGCATTTGATATTTTATCCCCTGTCAGCAGTAGGATTCGCAATCCCAACTTCTTCAACTCTTTTATCATGCTTTTCGCTTTCGGATTCAATCTATCCGAAAATACCATCAACGCTGCAATTCTATCATCCACGGATAATTGTACTATCGTCTTTCCCTCAATCTCAGTATACTCCACTGGAAGGTGCTCCTTTACTCGCATGATGTCAAGCTTGCCTAGAAATATTCGCCTTCCATCCAAAGTTTTCCCCTGTATCCCTACCGCGGGCACTTCCATAACGTCAGAGATCTTCAAAAGCCGTATCTTTCTCCTCCTTGCTTCTCTCAGTACTGCTCTCGCGATGGGGTGCGTGGAATGCACCTCAAGAGATGCCGCGTAAGCGAGAACATTATTTTCCGTGAACCTACCATCCAGTATCACTATTTTCTCCAGAAACAGATCGCCTAGGGTGAGCGTCCCCGTTTTATCGAGCGCCATTACCTTCACTTTCGATGCTGCCTCTATTGGGCGCGTACCCTTAACCACAATACCTCTCCGTGCATAAACGCTCAGTGATAGAAGAAGCGTGGCGGGAATTGCCACAAGATATGCGCTGGGACAACCCACCGCCAGCACTATTAGCGCTTTGTAATATCCGAGCGTGACCCACACCACCGCCGCCAACACCAGCATCATTGAAAGATAAATGCGCGAGAACTTATGAACTATAGACTCTATTCTCGCCTTTCTCTCTTTATACCTCTCGGCAAGCTTAACTATCTGCGCTAATGTCGATTCCGGCCCAGAAACCCTAGCTCTTACCCTCAAAGCCCCCGATAGTACCAGTCCTCCCGCAATCACCTCATTAAAGATCCCGATACTTCTCGGCTCTGGTTCTCCGGTTATCGCCGACTCGTCAACTAAAGCCTCCCCCTCAACAACCACACCGTCCACCGGAATGCGCTCTCCTCTCCCCACCACAACAACATCCCCGGCTTTCACATCCCCCACATCCTTCATCGCAACAACCTCTCCCTCGATGACCCTAACAACCCGTGGCATTAGCTCTAAAGTCTTTCTCAGACCGTGCTCGGCAAGTTCCTTGACGCGCTCCTCTATCAACTCGGCGGTCCCGAACATTACCATCAGCAGTATGCACTCCAAGTGCAACCCAAAGTACAGGAGAACCCCACCTACGAAGATCATAAGAACCCTGACGATTTCCTCGCTTGCGCCTGTAACTCCCTTTAAAAAGTCAATAATTGTCCAGATACCGAGAATGAGCAGAATTGCCATGAGAAGAACTGACTCCAATCTTTCAAATAGGAAAAAATGCAGGATCATGCTGGTAATTCCTAGAGCTATTACCAGTGTCGGAAAAAGATATTCGCGCTCCATAACATACACAAGCACCATACCCTAATAAAGAGCGAAGATGTGGTAACGTTCGTCATGTAACATCGTACCCCAGTCTCTTTATCTCGCCAACCCCAACCAACGCATCCAGAGACGTCTTTTCATCATCGAATATTATGACCGCGTTTCCCGACTCCAAATCTATATTTACGTCTAGAACTCCATCAATGCGCTTAAGTGCGCCCTTTATCGTTTCAACACAACCAATACACCGCATACCTCTGATTTTCAGACCAACCCTTCGCTTCACCATATGACACCCTCGCGGCACCTTTACTTACAATCAGTAGGCAAATATATGATTATCCCTACAAATTGTAGACGGTGTGTACGAAATGGAGAAAAGGGTCAGAAAGGATGTACCCCAGCTGGACAGCATCGACGTAAAACTCATAGCGGAACTCCAAGATAACGGAAGGGAGAGCCTCGTAAGCTTAGGAGAGAAGGTGGGGCTGAAGCACCCGTCCGTACGGGATTGCATATCAAGACTTGTGAGAGAGGGAGTGATGAAAGTCCAGGCGAACATCAATCCTCGAAAGCTAAACCTGCACATGGCACATCCCGAGCAAATTTGAAGGTCCTTGAGCATTTCGCATTCATCACAATTGGGAATACAACAGGGGTCATGTATCCTGAATGGGATCGGAACGAAATCGGGACGCACAACGTCTCCGAAATTCACGCTAATCTTTCTGACCTCCGCGATACTTCGTATATTCTTCTCAATGAAGGCTCTCAGAGAATCAAAGTTTTCCGCAATGAGTATTAGTATCAGGTTATAATCCCCGGAGCACGTGCAGATCATGAAGACCCTCGGGCAGCGCTTGAATTTTTCGACTATGTCTATTGCCTTTGATAAGCTACTTACATCGAGCCCTATATGCCCCTTAACATGAAAATGTATGGGGTTTCATGAAAGTGTACGACACCGTCATCGTCAGATACGGGGAAATAGCCCTAAAGTCCGATAGAGTCAGATCGAGAATGGAAAACATCCTAGTTAATAGCATAAAAACCGTATTGAGGAGAAAAAGAATAGATATTGAAAAATAAAATTAAGAGAGGTAAGATCTTCATATACTCATCCGATGCGGAGAAGGCCGCATTAGCATCTGTGAGAGTTTCGAAGTTGTGAAAACTTCTTTCGGATGATGCGATGTCCGGGATAAAACATTGATTCGCAAATAATCAAAGTTTTTTCCGCATTAGATTCTCAATTACCGACCCTAGCTTTTTAATGAGAGTGAGAACGCCACTTCTATGACTTTCGAAGGTCATCTTTCTGAGGAAATTATGATAGAAGTTTGCATGAAGCCCCTCCACCAGTCTGAAAAGGGTCGATATTTCGGGGTCGCTATACTTTTCGGCAATATGTTCGACGATTTCGACATAGTCCCTATGGGTATAGTGGGGGAGGGACTCCAGTTCTCCGATTGCGTTTAAGAGGGATGTCACGGCTCTCCAGTACTTCTCACCCGTCTGTGGCAAATCTCCCCTCTGGTAGTTCTCATCCGCCTCTCGCAAGTATTTATCGAACAACTCCATGTACACTTCAACCCTCGCTCTGGGATCGAGACCCTCTATGAACCTCTCCACTATTACACCTTCTATCGTCTTCTTCTTTCTACGTGCCTCCTCTGCTATTACCTTAAAGATTTTCTCGGGCAGCTCTACTGTCAACGAAGCCCCTCCGTGCTCATTCATTTATTTACAGAACTCTCCGTATATAAATCTGCGAAAACGGAACGATGGACAACGGTGTGGAGCATACGGATGTTTTTATCGTTTTAGCGATTACGGAAAGAACGGGTTTAAATTAAATGTTCTTAGATGAAAGAAAAAAGATAATTGCTACAAACAGCGGGCTAAGATGATTCCTTTAAGCGGTTTTGGATAGCACCATATCGCCTATTTTTGTGCCGAATTCTTGGCATTTGGCGAGGTCTTCCTCTGACGGCACGTACTTTGTTCTGAGGGGAGGTTCTATGACCTCGAACCCCATGGATTTCAGAATATCGAGTACCTCTTTGGGCGCCTCACCGCTCCACCCGTAAGATCCGAATGCGGCGCCTATCTTATTCTTTAACTTGAAGCCCTTCAGATATGTGAGGAAATCTGCAACTGTTGGAAACATGGTGTTGTTTAGCGTGGGGGAGCCCACGACAATCGCACATGCATCTAAGACCTCGGTAAGGACCTCCGACCTGTCCGTGCTCCTCAGGTTAAAGACCTTCACCTTCACTCCCTTACTCATGATCCCGCTCGCTATTGCGTGCGCCATTCTCGCGGTGCTTCCCCACATTGTATCATATACCACTACCGCCTTTTTCTCGGGAACCCCGTTGCTCCACTTGAGGTACGCATCTAGGATCCCCTTGAGATCCCCGCGCCATATTACTCCATGTGCCGGGGCAATAATCTCAATGTTAAAGTTCCTACTGAGGAGATCATTCAGTTTTTTGGTGACTACGGCGGCGTATCTTGATATTATGTTTGCATAGTACTTCTTAGCCTCGTACATGACCACGTCATTAGACACCTGGTCGGAAAACCTCTCGCGCGTTGCCAGATGTTGTCCGAACGCATCGCTTGAGAATAGGATTCCTCTTTCATGTAGGAAGAGCATTGTGTTGTCGGGCCAGTGGAGCATCGACGCGTTGAGGAACGTACACGTCATGTTGCCGATCTTCAATGTCGTTCCATCTTCGACGGTGAGGACCTGTAAGTTAAGGTTGTGGTGGTGCAGTTTTAAAAACTCTTGGCATTTTTCCGACGCTATTACTCTCGCATGCTTTGCTATCTTCAAAATTGCGGGAAGACTGCCGGAGTGGTCTAACTCGGAGTGCAGTGCTACGATATACTTTATCTCCTCCGGCTCGACCACGCTGCTTATCCTGCTCAGCATTTCCCCGAAGAACTCCCTCTTCACAGTGTCGATAAGGATGGGCTCATCTCCGAGGATCAGATACGCGTTGTATGTGGTGCCATGCGGCGTAAAATACCCGTGGAAGTCCCTGATTTTGTAATCGATTGCGCCAACCCAGTACACATCGTCACATATTTTGACGGCGTCCTTGGATTTTTCTGTAAAGAACTCTTCTGGCATAAATATCATCCCGATTGTTGTATGAGTTATTACAACCAAGTTTTACAATAGCACATACATTTTTCAATGTGTGGATTGGAGTCATTAGAAGTACTCATATCCGACTAAATGTCGCACTTAAAAACGCCACATAATGTTTGGAGAATAATACCGCTACTCTCGAATGTCATTCGGTATCTCTATCTTGTGCGGGTCCAAAAATTATCTTTAGGGCTTCATTTACCATTTTCTCCACGTAAGGTGCTCTTCTCTCCACCGCAATGACATCGAGTTTTGCCTCGTGGAAGCCCCAGGCATGGAGGTAATTTGCTCTGTCCCACGCTTCTTCGAAACCACGTACCCAGCTTCTCTGAAATTTCCTCCACCGCTTTTTCGAGCAATGAAACTGTCCATCTCCCCCTCCTCCTTCCCTCGTTTATTACGTCTTCGATATTGAAGTAATAAGTGAGCCCCTTAACGCACTCCTCTGCGGCCTTATACAACTTTTCACTGGCCTGCACGGAATCCTTACTTATTAATTCCTTTCCCTCGTCTAGAAACTTCTTTGCTCGACTAATATGGATTTTTGAAGCATCATCAGGATTAAGATCGAGCTTTTCTATCAACACCTCTAGTATTAATGACTCTAAATCTACACCCTTTCTCTCGGCCTTTTCGATAATCTCTCTCGGGACAGATAATGTAAGAGATTGAACCTCAATGCGATACATTGGAATCCCTCTCAACCTAAGTATCCGGGTTTCCTCTTATTTGTTCCGATAGAGATGCCGAAAACCATAGCCTCATTGCTTCGGGAAGACTTAGAAAAACGGCCCCATTTTTATCTTTTTTTCAAGATCTCTCAACTGGTCTATTCGTGAGTTCCTCCTTAAGCGCGTTGTCAGCACTTTTAGCCATTACGTATGATCTCACGAGAGATAGCATGTAAAAAGGTATTTCATCGCCGTATATTGCCATCTTCAGCGTATCATCCTCCGGTATGTCGATGCCGTACAGTGCTGAAGCCTTTTTGATGAACTCCACCGAGTGCTTAAAGGATAGCGGCTTTAAATCAAGGATCGCATCAAATCCTCTTGCTATGACCCTTCTATGCGTGCTCATCATTGCACGTACTTCCCTTAGGGAACTTGAAGTGAAGACTGTTGAGAACGGAGCAGTCGATGCGAGTGCTCTCAAACGCGCCACCATGGACTCAGTATTTCCGTAGTCCTCGCGCCTAGAAAGACACTTTACCAAGAATACAAATTCGTCAAATGCGACAACCCGCACATCTTCCTCCCCTAAAATTGCAAAAAGTTTCTCGAGGGACTCTCTATCTCCATTTCTGGGAGTGAGAAAACGCTCTTCTAGCTCCTTCATGGCGATTTTTACCAGGTCTATCACCCTCGACAGTCGCTGACAGTCTATAAACACGCACTTCATCCCCTCCTTCTCTAACTCTTCCAGCAACTTTACCACTACCGCGGTCTTCCCGGAACCTCTGCGCCCCTTTATGAGCAGAGTTCCACTCGCTCTGATAATCGTCTTGAGAAAAGCTAATTCCTCCTCCCTATCTACGAAGAATGGTAAGAGCCTAAGCGTATGAGTATCACTTCAATATAGCTATAGCTTACTGATCGGTTCGGTAACTTACCAAGGTAAGTTATAAATGTTACGAAACCTGTGCCAGTTTCTTGGTAACTTCACCGATAATTTTACCTGATTGACACGTGAGCGGTATATAAGTATCCGCGTACGATATTTACTCTTGTTGCCGCTTCACATACATGATAATTAATGGTATTTTGATGTCGTTCTGTGTATGCATAAGCGGAAGACGTGATTTCCGCTAAAAATTTGCTCAGATTTAGTAAAAGATGCATAGAATCTCGTCACCGATTGAACACTTGGAACTTTGACCACGTCTCGTACTGCATACGGTATTTTTAACTGGTATCTGCACAAGTATGCATATGCATGCACAGAATTATATGAGAAAGAAGTGGGTATCAGTCTATGTCCGCTCGGATTTGGTAGAACGCGCACGGTACTTCGGGCTTAACGTCTCGCGGCTGCTGGAGCGCACGCTCGAGGAGACGCTGCGGAAAATATTGTCGGACGAGAACGAATTTTGGAGCCCCGGCCGGGATTTGAACCCGGGATCTCCCGCTTACCAAGCGGGCGCTCTAGCCACTAAGCCACCGGGGCACACATAAACTATTATGCGAACCTCCAATTAATCCTTTCTCACGATAGTTTCCTCTCTTCGGGCGGACTTATTACTCAAGAAGTATGCAGACCCTATCTCGATGCGTAAAATTGGATCCATCTTTAGATTTTAAGTGAATTACGAAGGTGTTGGCAGGATTTTTCAAATCAAGATTTTTAAATTGCTTCATAAACTTCGGGTTGCTCTTTTACCCTTCTTACCCTTCTCCGCTTCTCTAACTCGACAATGTACGCCTTAATGGCCCTTTCGAGCCACCTTCCTCGGGGCCAAGGAACATTTGCATAAATTATCTTTGCGATTTCAGCAATCGTTCGAGGCTTTTCTTTAAGTAGCGAGTAGACCTCCGAAAGTCTTTCCTCCTTATGCCTTATCACCTCCTTTATTTTCTCCGCAGGGTTGTCGATGACTCCCCCATGTGCTGGGTATATTACGTCGATCTTCAATTTTGACAACCTTCTGACGCTGTCCAGATAGAGCCCCACGTCCCCGGAGGGGTACCCTATCCACGTGCTCCTCTCGCTTATTATCAGGTCGCCTGAGAACAGAACTCTATTGTCCGGGTCGTAGAAGCAAACGTGGCATGGAGAATGTCCGGGTGTGTGCACCGCCCTGAGCACGCTTCCCGCAACTTCGACCTCGCTTCCATCCTCCAATGTTTCATCGACTCGTGTTTCGGAGGCTCCACATATTTCCTTAAGAAAAACGTTCACATATTTCCGTTCTTCCTCTTCGCGCATTCCAAAGTACTTCTCCGCAAGTCTCCTGAAGTCCTCGAGCATCGGAGCTCCCACTTTGTGCATCATCACCCTCACGCATCCCTTTCTCTTAAGTACCGTTGCGCCACCAAAGTGATCGATGTGAGCATGTGTGACCAGAATCCCCTTCAAATTGGCAACAGAACCGGCAATTCTCTGCACTTCTTTCTCGACTATGTCGACCATCCCCTCCCTGCCGTAACCGCTATCTACAAGTACCCACTCACGTCCCGCCCCCACCAGGTACACATTCACATCTACAAGGAAGGGCAAGTCCGCCCTCAATAGGACTCTATGTACTTTCACTCTCAACGCCCCCGCCACGGGGGCATGCCAACAAATGATGTTTTTAAAAATGCTTACGGACATATAAAACCTTGCGATGAGGACAAGCCACCCTCTGAGGCCAATGTCGGCCGATGATCGAGGATCAACCGGCCGAGCACCATAGCGCCTTTAAAAAATCAAAAGCCGGTGGTCCCGGTGTTCCGGGACGGCTACGCGGTGGAAGCGGGGCGCTACATTTATGATCCACGGATTGGAATGGTTGTGGCAACTCAACCGATAATATTCAGACCCCCGGTTGAGGCAACCAGCCTCATTTTGCAACCGACCGTTGGGTGCCCATGGAACAGGTGCAGGTTTTGTGGAACTTATAAGAGACAGAAGTTTCGAATAAGAGTGAAGGAAGTGCTGGAAGACATTAAGATCGCTAAGAGGTACTACGGCGACCGGCCGACTAGGGTGTTCCTCGCGGATGGAAACCCCATAATTCTGAAAACCGAGGATCTGCTGAGAATTGTGGAGGAGTGCTTCAAGACATTCCCCCATCTTACTAGGGTCAGTTGCTATGGCGCGGCAAAGTATATAATAAAGAAGGGGGAGGACGAACTCAAGGCATTATGCGATGCGGGGCTTAAGAAAATCTACATGGGACTAGAAACCGGCGATGACGAACTGCTCAAGAAAATGCACAAAGGCGCAACCGTCGCCGACATGATAAAGGCCGCGAAGATGGTGAAGGATGCGGGAATGGAACTATCGGTAACGATAATCCAAGGCCTCGGCGGAGCGGGTTCTTGGAAGAGAAACGCCGAACTGACCGCAAAGGCGCTGAACGAGATGAAACCGGACGAGGTGCGTCTCCACGCCCTCTTTCCGCATCCGGATGCCCCTCTCTATCAGGATATTATAAGCGGAGAGTTCAAAATGGCGACATGGAGAGAAATAGTCATGGAGGTAAGGGAGCTGATAAAGAACCTGAACATCAGGGCGCGGCTGTACGTGCACGGAACCCATTACATAAAGCCTGGAGCAATAGATGGGTATCTTCCGGAAGACAAGGGATACATGCTGGAAACCCTAGACTTCATTCTGAACTCCCCGGACGGGTACATATTCCTCCAAGAGTACCGTTCGATATGATTTCTTGATTTCTGGAGATTATATGCCCACAGCCATGAACATCATGAGAACTATGAATATTATCAACAGCACTAGATACATAATCGTTGTAAGGCGGCGGTTCCTCCGCTCCCACTCCCGGTAGCTAATTTCGCACTGCCTTGAGCAGAACTCCCTATCAAGTGGAATTGCCTTACCACATACCTTACAATGTCGGTGCTGGACTATTTTTTCTTTCTCTCGCCGTGACATTAGCCTTCCCTCCTGAACAGATAAATGGATAGGCTAATAACGCTCGCCGCCACTCCAAATATTACGAGGAAGAGGGAAAAGAACGATGCCAGAAGCGCAATCCATGGAAGAACGGAGACATAAACCGTGAACATTAAAAGAAAAAGTCCACTTATAATAGAAATGATTCCGGGGAACGTTAAAAACCTCACGGGGTCCTCATGCGCGAGTATTGCAAAAACGGAGATCAGTAATGCTAACAGGTGTAGAAACCTTAACCTCTCAACCCCATGCCTCCTTTCCATGCTACCTGCCGGAACCTCCATTATTCTAAATCCGTGGGATGCCGCCCTTACGAGAATCTCGATTGCAAGACTAGGATCATCCCCCTTCGGTTTCACCTTTTCGAGAACCTCCCTGCGGTATGCTCTGAATCCTGACTGCCCGTCTGTCACATTTTTCAGGTTTCGATGCCTCCGTAGTAGCCACGTCAGAAACTTTCTGCTAAGTCCTCTGATTCGCCCTTCCGGGAGATATCGTGATCCTATTACCACGTCGGCTTTGTTCTCAACTATCGGTTTCAGGAGTGCGGGAAGCGCCTCCAGGTTGTACCTGACATCGGTGTCTATGCTCACAACAATGTCTGCACCCCTCCTCAGGGCTTCTTTGAACCCGACGATCAATGCGTTACCGTAAGTTCCATCACCAACTGCTTCTATTACAGTTGCACCAGCCGCTTCTGCCTCGCCTCTTGTGTTATCGAGACTACCACAGTCTATCACCAGAACCTCGTTGACATGTTTCAGTACCTCATTTACAATCTTTCCTATTCTTTCTTCCTCATTATATGCCGGAATGCAAGCAATCACTCGTGAGCACAAACCCAGCACTATCCTTGCATAATTGTAAAATTCGGTTTACACTTTTAAATTCCGTCCGCTTTTAAATACTTTTCCTCAAGAGGTCACGCGGCTCACTTTCTACCAGCAAACTGAAAGAAATGCTAGCATCACCCCTTTCTCCAGAATTGGTGCATCAAAAGCCAACACGGGTCCCAAAAGTGTATGCAAATTCTGGTCGTGGAGAGGGCGCCTTGCATGATGTTTTTATAGTTCGATGCTGGTGTACTAATCAAGGGGGTGCTTGTGTGAAGACCTTCTTAAGGTCACTTGTCCTTAGACCTAGCGCCTATAGGGACATTCTAAGAGACGAACGCGCGAATGGACGCGGGGTTCTGGTGTATTTTGCAATGTGCACCATTATGGGATATCACTTCTACTACATGTGCACGATGGGGTATTGGCGTCCTTATATTCGGTATAAAATCTGGGAAATTGTCTCAAAAAACGTACTAATACCGTTTTTAGGGGGATTTACCGTCTGTTCGGTGGTGTGGCTGGTCTTCGGAATCATATGCTCGGCTGTTGCGAGAAGTTCTGGCAAACCTGCAGGTAAGGGGTTTGTTGCGGCGGCATACGCCCTATCTCCGGTTTCAATTCTACTTGTCGTTCCGATCATGCTTGAGTACTTTAATGTAACAGAGATACCGTATACTGGAATCAGCCTATGGAAGTTTGTGACATTAGTAATGATTATCTGGTTGCTGCTTTCCGAACTTGTCGCAATAGCATCTATGAGGCTGAAGTGATAGTGCGCACCCGCCGAGGTTGAATTCATGGAGGGGAAAAAGGAGGTCGCTATCGAGCCGAGTGATATGCTCGAGTATGGGAAAAAACTGAGAAAATTGCCGGCAGTGAGGGTGGGGAGAGTATGTATAGGGTGCTTTGAGAGCAGAATCCTTAAAAAACTTGTGGAGAAGACCGGGGCCGTCAGGGAGGAAAACTGGATAGACAACAGGCTCTATACCTTCAGCATGAAGGGGGAAATCATCAGTATAAGGAAATTCGATTGGGGCGCACCTGCCGCAGTTCACAACCTAGAGCTACTAATAGCCGCGGGGGCAAGGTATTTTATAGTGTTCGGAGGTGCGGGCGCAATACAAGAAGATCTGAAGCCCGGAGACCTCGTGATTGCAACGAGGGCCATAAGAGATGAGGGAACCTCGTATCACTATCTGCCTCCCTCTAGATTCGTTGACGCAAGCGCAATGGTAATAGAGGCTCTCAAGGAAGCCTGCCGAGTTTCCAATGCGGATTATCGGGAAGGAACCGTGTGGACCACGGATGCAATATTCAGAGAGAGAAGAGACGTACTTGAGAGGTATAAATCGTGGGGCGTCCTCGCATGTGAAATGGAGGCGGCGGCCTTATACGCGGTCTCAAAGTTCAGAGGCGTCGAGGCGGGAGTCCTGCTCTATATAAGCGATTCCATTGCAGGAGACAAATGGACCCCCTTCTTCGTGGATGAAACTGTCCTGCGATCGATAGACGTCGGAGTCGACATCACCATAAGAACCGCAGGGATATTGCTGGATAAAATAACGAGATGAAAGACCGGGCGGAGATCATGAAGATTTCAATAACAGATTCTTCGTCAATGGCAATGAGAGCCTGTGCTGCAGCGCTACGCGGGGAAATTTTAAACCCCATAGAGGTATCATTGCCGGAACGCTTATTATTGCCATTAGTTTCACGTAGCAGAAAACTGCTACGTGTAGCAGTAGACCATTACCTTAAACGTATGAGTGTTCCCAGAAGCGCACTTAGATTCCTGACGGAGGAGGATTTCGCGCTTTTTGCAACTTCGATTTACAACATTCCCCGTGAAAAGAAATTTAAATACGTGGTAATGGGAGCCCCCTCCGGTGCTGTCTCCCATCTCGCGGCAATGCTGCATGCTCCCTTTTTATCTCACAGTTTTCTTCTCAGGGTGAAGGCCAAGAAAAGGAAGCCCGAAGATTTCCCCTCTGTACTAAAAAGCGCGTCCTCGGTGGCTCTTAACCTTTGTAGGACGTTAACGAATGCGGAAGTTGTCATTCACTACGACCCGGTGCATGACAGATCAATGCTGAGATTTCTCGATACCGTGCGCGTGAAGCTACTTCAATTACCGATTCAATACATAGATTTCATCAAGCGGCATCTTCACCGGGAGGGAACCGTGATACTTGTGGAGTGCACTTTCCAGTGGTACAGATATCAAACTGATGACCGCATATTTGTGCAGATCGGAGGATTTGGCGGAATAGGCCCGGACGAATACATATACGGGTCGGATAGACTGGATCGCTGGCTTGAAGGATTAAAATCTAGGCATAAAAGCGGCTGGTCCATCACCGATATGCAACAGGAAGTCGGAAGAGAGAGCGAATGGGGGTCACCACCGCAGTTCATAGAATCAGCGAGGAATTTTTGTATAGAGGAGGGAATCGACTTGCTGGTGCTGAGGTCAAAGAATCCTTTTGATCTATCTTCCCTTGTTTTCTATACGTTTCTGAGCAGTTACTGCACAAATAGCAATCCAATCACGATATACATTGATAGCTTTACAGCCACGAATCCAACTTTTAATTTGAAGACGTGTACCGCTCCACTGTGGATTCCATACGTTTCTGACAATTGTTTTTCGTTTCTTAAGGAGTTCCTGAGAAGACTTGACCCGGGAATCAAAAATTTAGTCTCTAAAATATTCTTGACACTGTTTCCCACGATGGATACAACTCCCGATCTTGTCCCTCTCGATATGTGGTTATCGCTCCTCTCAGACGTCAGCGACGTGCACCTAGTGGGCAATAACAGAAAATTTTATCCCCTCGATCCCGGCTTTTTCATAAGGTACCCGAGCGAGTTGAGAAAACTATTAAAGCGGTTCAAACGATCTCTCACGCAACCGGTCGATGCCGAAGACGTAGTAAGAGTATGCAGAAAGGCGGGTATCGAAGTACGCAAGTATTAAATGCGCTACATATAGCACCTGTAACCCGGCCTCATCTCACGTTCTCAGAAATTAGGTAACACCTATAAATTGTTTCGTAATAAGATGTGTGGACCACCCACCCGGAATGGCATTTAGACAGCCCATAGGGGGTATTTTGATGAGAAAAACATGGAAAATCGGAGATAGAGTCGTGGAACTCTTAGAAGAAGAGGATGCCGAGGAGATAGAGGACCTTCTTAAGTCCGTATGGCCTTACGCCGAAGATTATCCCGATGAATGGCGAAAAAGGCGAGCGCTCAGCGCTGATGAGGTGAGGGAGGAAATGCGAAGTGGCTACTTCTACTTCGGAATTAGGGAAGAGGGGAGGGTGGTGGCCCTCTACAAGGCAAAGATCTATGACGATATCTGTTTAGGGGAGCATTTATCGGTGCACCCAGACTTTAGGAGGAGAGGCCTATCCCGGACCCTCTATGCCCACATAATCACATTCGCCAAGGAAATGGGATGCAGAAGGGTTCATGTGAACATTCTTCCCCACCAAGAGGCAAGCGTCCGCCTGGTGACGAGGTACGGCTTTAAAAAGATAAAAGAGTATGAGCAGATACCTGGCATGCTCGTTCATCTGTATGAGAAGATTGTAGCAGAGGAGGATGAGTCTTGAAACCAGCTGAACTAAAGGTGCACCTCCTGTGCTTAGGGCTGAAACCAGAAGTTGAAATCGACAAAGGAAGAAAAGGAGGGGCGGGACCTGCCGGAGGAAGGTACCTTTTGCTGCCCGGGAATCTGTGCGTGAACGCCGCCTTCTGGGGGAAGTTCGTCGAAAGTTCCCCCTTCACCTTAGTCGAGCATAGAGGCAAGATCATAATAAGGAGAGGGAATGAGGAGATATCCGAAGCCAAGGTGGTGCCTTATCCGGAGTTCTACAAAATGAAGACATCGGATGGCGTACCTATGTGGAAAGTTGCGCTATTACATGGCACCGATTGTCTCGCGACAACGGTTCTGCAGACATGCGTTTACTGGAGGCATGGGAAAGCATGTAAGTTTTGCGGGATAGAGTTGTCGTACAGGGCGGGCAGGACGATCCTCCTCAAAAGGCCAAAACAGTTCAGAGAGGTAGTGGATGCTGCGGTTAGAGAGGGGGTTTGTAAACACATAACGCTGACTATCGGGACAACGGGGTCTCCGGACCGGGGCGCATTGATACTGAAGGAGATAGTCCAAGAGGTGAAGTCTCATCACGATATACCGATACACGTACAGCTAGAGCCTCCCGATGACGACAAGTTTCTCGAGGAACTTGCCGATGCCGGCGCGGATACCATCGGGATTCATGTTGAGACCTTCGATAGGAAGGTTTTCAAGGAAGTATGCCCAGGGAAGGCCCGAATAGACATAGATAGGTATTTTGAGGCGTGGCGCACTTGCATTGACCTGTTTGGTGAGTACCAAGTGAGTACATTTGTAATAGCGGGAATTGGAGAAAATGATGAGAGCATATTGCGGGGAGCAGAGGAGGTGGCAAGAATGGGAGTAATTCCTTATCTCGTTCCGCTACGCCCAATTATTGGCACGCCTTTCGAAAATCGAGCACCACCCACACCGGAGCGGATGATAAAATTGTACAGAGTCCTTGCGGAAACTCTGAAATCTTACGGAGTGGACCCACGGAAGAATAGGGCAGGATGTGTGAGATGTGGGGCATGCTCTGCAATAACGGAAGCTTATACTGGCTTTTTGTAAGAGAGAATTGTGTGAAATGAGAGACCTTTCGATTTCGTAACGGAATGTAACGTGTTGCATGATATGTTACCCATTGACTGCTAGTGATAAATGCCCGAGACTATAAACGTTAAATAGAGAATCCTCGAAGTTAGAGTGACCGGAGTGGTTGCTCATGAGCATAAGCCCCGAGCTTTATGAGTTCATCGTAAAGGTCATTGAGGACAAGGTTAAGGACATCAAGGTAACGAGAGAAGAGTTTGATAAACTGTCAAAAAATGTGCGAATACTATCCGAAAAAATAGAAGTCTTAGTGGAGGCGCAGAGGCAGACAGAAGAGCGGCTGAATGAGCTCGCAAAGCGGGTGAACGATCTCGCAGAAGCGCAAAGGCGAACCGAGGAGCAGGTTAACCAACTCGCGGAAGCGCAGAGGCGCACCGAGGAACGGCTGAACGAACTCGCAAGGCGAGTGGACGAACTCGCGGAGGCGCAGAGGAGGACGGAGGAACGCGTTAACCAACTCGCGGAAGCGCAGAGGCGCACCGAGGAGCAGTTGAACCGATTGGCAGAGGCGCAGAGGAGGACTGAAGAGCAAGTTCAAGAATTGGCGAAGGCGGTCCAGGAGTTAGCAAGGCAAGTCGGCAGATTAAGCGACCTGATAGGGTTTGGGTTGGAGGACATTGCGAGGGTAATGGTTCCGGGGTGGCTTGAGCGGCATATGAAGATATACGTTGAAGACCTTCAGCCAGCGTTCGTTGTTGTCGATGGAGAGGAAGTACAATTGAATCTATTTGGGATAGGACGAAGAGAGGGCAAGGAAGTCATAATAGTGGGTGAATGCAAGTCTAGGATTTATTCGAGGGAGGTAAAGAAGTTTGCGGAGACCTTAAATAAGGTGAAAAGGGCGTATCGTGAAAAGGATGTATTAGGCTTTCTCTTCGGATTCTTGGTGCACCCCAGCGCTCAGAAAGATGCGGAGAAGATCGGAATAAAGTTAATAGCAACCTATATGAGATAGATATCCAATCCTTATCGCAAAATCCTTAATGTCAGCCCATCTTTCAGGTAAAATCCTTGCACTTCTATACCTTCTCCTGATTCGGGACTTGGTAATTCAAGTACGAACGTACGTTCAATATCTTTAGTTGCATCAAATCGTCGGTTTCTTCTGCCTAAAATTCAGATTTATGTCGAGTTGAAAACGACGTTGTTAACACAATAAACCTACCGACCACTTATTATGTCGGATAAAAAGTGTACATCAAAAATTATGTTTAATGTCCCTTTATTAATGGGACAGAGAGGTTCTCGCGACGTTCGTTTTCGAAAGTATTAAATTTCGGTGGTACCGAATTTTGGTAGTACCGAAATTTGGGGGATAGCATTATGGCGCATATCCACAGTGAGGCAGTGCTCCCCATGACCTGGTGCCTCATCTGGTGGGGCGCCGCACTACTCATGCTAGGAGTTTCTCTCTTTAAAACTAGAAATGAGAATCCGAGAAGGATTGTGAGGACTGCAATCCTCGCAGCGTTTGCGTTCGGGGTAATGCAAATAAATGTACCTGTGGCATGGGGAATTCATCTGGACTTCATGCCGCTTATCGGAATATTATCGGGCCCGTACCTCGGATTTCTCGCGGCCTTTGTCGTCAACCTCTTCTGCATAATGATAGGCCACGGCGGGGTCATGGTTGCGGGCGCAAACACAATACTGCTGGGAGTGTTTGAGGCGATGCTTGCTTACTGGCTATTCACCTCATTGAGACGAGTAATCCCTAGAGTGCTGGTACGCGGGGCCGTGGCGACCTTCGTGTCGTTAGTGATAAGCGCATTCGCAATGGTGGGAATGCTGGCGCTCGGTGCAGCGCTATCACCCGCCACGTACCTGATCCTTCTAATTGCCTTTGTGGGTGCGGCGGTGGTGGAGTCCCTAATAACGGCGGTCATCCTCCACTACCTCTCCCAAATGGGCAGTGAACTCGTGGAGGTGAAGTGATGGGGCTATTTCCGGACTTCTGGCTCATAAACGAGTATGCGGAGAATGGCGATAGTCCTCTCCACAGGATACACCCTATAGCGAAGTTGGTGACCGTGCTGGCAATCACAGTTCTCGTTGTAATAACATATAACCTTGAAACTCTTGTCGCCTTACTCCTTTTGACATTTTTCCTCTGCCTGCTGACACGCGCATCGCCACGTTATTTCATTTCCTGGCTTTCCGTCCCATTCCTCTTCGGTTTTTCAATTTCGATCATGTTGCCATTCACGGTGCCGGGAAGGGCGCTACTTTCTGTCGACCTCTTACTCTTTAAGGTTACGCTCAGCATCGAGGGGGTAATGCAGGGGCTAATCATAATTTTAAAAGTGGTAACAGCTGCACTTGCGATATTCATGGTCGTTCTGACAACCTCACACTTTGAACTCCTCTATTACGTTCAGAAGGCCTTTCCACGAACTCTCTCCGTCATGCTATTGCTCACATTCAGGTACGTCTTTCTGGTTATAGATGAGATGAAAAGGATGAGGGAGGCCGTGGGAGCACGTGGGGGGAGCCTGATACGAACGTTTTTCGAGAATATCAAACTCTTCGGGAACATCTTGGGAGCATTTCTTATCAGAACAATGGAAAGGGCGGAAAGGGTGTACACAGCAATGGAGGTACGTGGCTTTGATGGCACAATAAGGCTTCTATCTCCCCATAAGAAATTTTCCGCCACCGATATGGCATTTTTGGTAAGCTCTCTCTCCTCGCTCTCTCTCCTTTTATGGATAACAACGGAGGTGGAGATCCTTGCCATCTGACCAAAACTCCAACGATAATATTATCGAAGCATGTTGTATAGAGCATGTTTATCCCGATGGGACTCGCGCAATTTGCAATCTCGAATTTTATGTGAAAAAGGGTGAATGCGTTGCAATTCTCGGTCCAAACGGTGCGGGGAAGACTACACTCCTCCTGCATCTCAATGGAATCCTCCTCCCGACCAAGGGTTCCGTGATCGTAAAGGGGATCCCGGTCACCAAAAGGAACCTCCCGAAGATAAGGAAAATAGTGGGAATGGTTTTCCAGAACCCAGATGATCAGCTTTTCGCACCGACGGTTGAGCAGGATGTTGCATTTGGACCATTATGCCAGAAGCTTCCAATAGAAGAGGTGAGGAGAAGGGTAGAGTGGGCACTCAAGGTGACCGGTTTGGAGGAGGTGCGGCACAAGCCCCCTCATCATCTGAGTGGTGGACAGAAAAAGAGAGCAGCAATAGCAGGAGTTCTCGCGATGAGGCCGGAAATACTCGTTCTTGATGAGCCCGTTGCCGGCTTGGATCCCGAATCTAAGATGACGATTCTCGGTATTCTGAAAGATTTAAAGGAAAGAGGCGGCCTAACGCTTGTAATCGCAACGCATGATGTAGAGGTTGCCGCAATACTTGCAGATAGGATTTATTTGATGAAAAATGGATCAATAATTGCAGAGGGGGAGCCTAGGAGAATATTTTCGGACGAAGAATTGTTGCATATGGCATCCTTATATCCTCCCAAGCCGATACGTATAGTGAGGATGCTGAGGCAAAAGGGTGTGCCCATACCCGAGGACGTCGTGCCCCTCACCGATGAGGAACTTGCCGATCTGATAGCGAATGTTGTCATCTCGGGAAGAAGGTGAGGGCATTGGGGCGCAGGATGTACGAATATCTTAAGGTTCTGCTGGAAATGGAAATGGAGGGCATGGAGATAATAAGAACGCTGGACGTCGCGAAGAGACTCTCGGTAAGTCCCTCAACCGTCACTGAGATGTTCAAGAAACTTTCCAAGCGGAACCACATACAGTACATCCCATACAAGGGAATAAGGCTCACCGAGGAGGGAAGAAAATTAGCGAGGCAGCTTTTACGAAATCATAGGATACTGGAGGTATTCATGGTCGAGTTCTTGGGGTATAATGTAGAGAAGGCGTGCACGGAGGCCGCAAACATGGACTTCGTGGTATCGGAGGAGTTCATAAACCGAATATGCAAACTCCTCAATCACCCTTCCACATGTCCCCATGGCAAGCCTATTTTCTCCGATGAAAGATGCTGTAAGAGAGTAAGGGAGGAAAAAGATGAGGTCGTCACGGCGGCCGAGCCGTGACACGGTGGTATCATGCGTATAGGCGTCCTGACATCGCCTAGACCGACAAAGTTCTATCTAAATCTTGCGGAACACCATGGAATAGATCATGTTGAGATAGACATTTACACAAATTACGCACTCGCCGAGAACCCGGAAAGTAGCGAGGTTAGGGAAATTGCAGAAATTGCCGATTCTTTGGGTATTAGTTTGAGCATTCATACTCCGTACACGCTGAACTTCGGAGATAGAATTCCGATGATAAGGAACGCCCACATCAGGCTTTACGATAGAATCCTGAGACTTGCGGATGTGCTAAACGCTAAATGGGTGACCACTCACATAGGGCATCACATTGGTTACAGAGAGGGGAAGCGAAAAGCGCTCGAGATTGCAATCGACACTTTTCGAAGGTTTATACCCGTTCTCGAAAATATTCAGATACCTGCCGCAATAGAAAACCTCAAGCCCGTACCCGATTGCAGCGAACTCGTATACTTGTGCGATAATATTCCTGAAATCCAATACCTGCTTAGATCCCTTGATTCGGACATGATAAAATTGTGTCTTGACGTGGGACACGCAAATCTCGCTGAGGGGGCCCTCCGATACATCGACGAATTCTCCAATAAAATCGTCTGCGTACATGCGCATGATAATGATGGAACCGAAGACCTCCATAAGCCTCCCGGGACCGGAAATATAGACTGGAAGGCACTGATCGGAAAGTTAAAGGATATTAAGTTTACCGGAGCCATAGTAATTGAGGTGTACGAGCCGAACCTCTCACTCGAGGGAATAAAATATCTGAGGTCCCTACTATTAGAGTGGTGAAGAACTGGTGGAAGAATTGGCCTCCGACGAGATAAAAAGGATCAAGGAGCTCCTGCTAAGGGAGCACCGAGTATTATTAGCATATTTGTTCGGTTCAAGGGCGCGCGGTTCCCAAAGGTTACATAGTGATTGGGACATAGCGGTCCTCCTCTCCGGCGACGACCTCGCCCTTGAGGCTCATCTCCAGTCTAAAATTGCAAAAGTTCTCAATGTTCCCGAGGAAAAAGTAGATCTTGTGAACCTCAAGAACATCCCTCTTTCTATGAAGTTTAAGATCTTAAGAGAAGGCATCAAACTCGTCGATAGAGGAGGTTTTGAGAATAAAATCATTAACGAGGTCAATACCTGGTACCCGGAAATCCAACTATTGCGAGAACTTTCCATTAAAGAGTTTCTGAACGGTAATGGAATAGATAAACAGGTTGTTCTCAGCAGACTTGAAGCTGCACGAGGAGAGACAAAATACCTTAAGGATGAAATCCTTAAGAGGAGCATAGAGGAAATACTGTCCTCGGGAACTTTAAGAAGAGCGATGGAGAGAAGCGTTCAGGTGTTGATAGAAGCCCTGCTGGATGTGTGTCGTCATCTGGTTTCAGCAATGGGGCTTGGTCCCGCCGAGACATATGTGGAATTTATAGAAAAACTCGTAGAGGCTCAATACTTCCCTTATGATTTCGGTGAAAGACTTAAGGGGTTTGTGAGGCTCAGAAACATAATCGTTCACAGGTATTTGCACATAGACTATAGGGTTTTGTACAGGAAGATAAGAGAGCTTGTGGAAGAAATAGTTCCCTGCTTTGAATACCTCATTAGAGAAGTTTTAAGAAAAGAGTCGAGACAGATGCAGTAATTCTATAATCGTCGAGACCTTTTTATAGATTCGATCGCCTCCTCTGCCTTTCTTATCAACTCTTTAAGCCTCTCCCGTAGCCTCTTATTCTCCTCCTTAAGCCTCTCGTTCTCCCTTAGAAGTCGATCTCTTTCCCTTATTACCCTTTCAAGCTCCCTTCGCAAATTCTCAACGCTGGTTCTCCCTTTGGCAATGTATTTTTCCCATAATATTCGCCCCTCCCGAAGCTTTGCTGAAAATTTCTCCATCAGGGCCTCTCGGCGCCTTTCCATCTCCTCGCGATCCTTATGCTCAACAAACTCTAAAGGGTTGAACCCTTCAGCCCCGTGGATCGTTTCCCTCGGCCGGATCCTCACGAGTAAGGGCACTCTGCCAACGGCATCTCCCGTTATTACCGCAATCCCCGGATCCAGCCTTCTTATCTCCTCCTTCCACGTTTCATCCATTCCCTCAGCACTCTTTACCGCTATGTCGATATCTCGGTAGTCCACCAAGCAGTGAATCACCCAGGTCCCGGTTTGCGCCCTTATCGTCGTATCCAGAAGTTGAGGCCTTTGCGTTACGAGTATCATGTTGATCCCAAACTTCCGCCCCTCCTGCGCAATCCGCCTCACAATTTCCTTAGACGGAACCTTCTCCTTTCCCGCAAAGAAATGCGCCTCGTCTATCACGATGAAAAACGGCTGTATCCTTCCAACCATCGCTGCATCAAACAACTTCCCGAGGACCTCGGACGCCAGAACATGCTGCTCCTCGGGGTCCAATCCCCGCAAGTTTATTATTGTACACTGCCTAGATGCCACGAGATCCTGAGGCTCCGCGGTGAGTATTGCCTCAATGGGAAGATCCGCCCCGGGGTTTACATCTACCCTCGCAAACTCCATTATTTGATCTCGGTACCCCCGTGGACTGACATCAAACCCCTCCGGGATTTTACTCTCGTCTGAGGGCACTTTGAGACTGGAGTATTCCCCATGCCTATCTATTATCACTACCGGAATTTCCTTTTTCAGAAACTCCTCCACAAACACCGCAACCGTGTAAGACTTACCTGAGCCGGTCCTCCCCGTTATGAAGATCCTTCCCAAATTCTTTATCGGAAGCAGAACTTTGATGTCATGATAATTACGTAGCCTCCCGATGTAGATACCCTCTTTCTCCGAGACCTTGAGCATAAGTGCGTTGCGTATTGTTTCATGAGATGCTGGATGCACTTCCGTTCCAGGCACAAATGGTGTCGGGGGCAGGTCCCCAATTACCGAGCACTTTGCATAAGTTTTCCCGTCCTTAATCCACATATCGGTTACAAGAAGAAGGAAGTTGCGGTCATTATGCTTGACTTCCACGAAACTCTTATTCTCAATCCTCCCCGTGACCTCTATCGTCACTGTGTGAGTGGTGGTCTTCCCGACTATGACCCCCACACTCTCAGCAGACTTGCACAACCTCCACACCTTCCGCAAATCAACTTAAGATCGATGATATTGTTGAGTTTTACTCTTTATGAAAAATTAACAGAAAACTGTAAGTGAGTTGGATCCGATAATTATTACTTCGGCGTTCTCACTTTTATGCCGAGCATTTCTGCAATAGCCTTCAAATGCGCCTCGTAATTACCGATGGCAACGCATAGATGTCTGTTAACGGGTTCGTCCAAAAGTGTTTGAAGATCTCCTGTCATTTCGATGAGCACCTGTGTGCGACAACACTCCTCAGATTTCGGTTTCCCGTCCTTTATTATTCCCCTACCTACGAACATTTCCTTAAAGTCCGGGGAGAAGTTCGCGACGGTAACCTCCAAGTTATCATCGAATATCCCAGCTATGCTCACCCCATACCCGGTCTCGAAATGGGTCCTTAAAACGTATGTTCTGAGGATCGTCGTCGCAACAGTACAGTGTGCCAGAAAAAGCATATTGCCCGTTACATCTTCTATGTTTGCCATAAATGCCGGTCTCCCGGAAAGAAGGCGCAGGATCTCCATCATGAGCATGGATGAAAGATCTCCCTCACATGCTGCGGTTACTCCTCTATCGAGGAGATACGATAGCACAAGACATGGAGTTATTCCTGTCTTCTTCAAAAATGGAAAGCATCTGAAGGCACAAATGATCGTGCCATGTTCCTGCATGTACTGCAGAACCACCGCTAAAATCTTAGATACCTTTGATACGTCTTCCTGCGTCACATCAACCGAAGGAACTTCCAGAAACCTCTTTAGCAATTTTATGCTCTCCATAGCAGATTCGTACCGTTCGATGAACTCATCGGGGTTTACAAACGTCAGTTTCATTCCGAGACTCTCGAGGAACTCCACACCGTATCTTTCTCGGGCCCATTGTTCCGGCGCACAGAACAACACCACTTCCAATTCTTTAATTCTAGAAAGAACGTCGGCTGCCTGTGAAATCACCGCGATCTCTCTTAATGTATCCGTTGATAGTTCATGGATGACCTTAGTGTATATCCCCCTACGCTTAAGACGAATGGTGGCGTTCAACGCAGATGCGAGGGAGTTCTGCTTCCCGTGTGTTAGCATCACAACCCTCGTATACTCCGCAATTTTCAATATCAGATCTGAGGTTCCACCGGTCGCGACTACTGTAAATACCAACGGTAGCCTTCTCAATCTATCTTCCAACTTCTCTAGTTCCTCGGAAGTTGTAACAATAGGAAGAACTTCCGAGCAGAATTTCCTGAGCAGGGATGCATACCTTGCGTGAACCGTCCGTGCCCCCCTTTCCTGCGGATCCGACGATACAGTAATCATCGCAGGCTTCATCTCGAAAACACCACTTCTCATTCGGCCTGATGATAAATAAAATGTGCGATCGTGATCGCCTTCGACAATTTAAGTCCCACCTAAAGCCATCATCTTCACACCCGGATACGATATCCGTAAATTTTCGTAGGCACAAAATTCTCTTAGGGGGATGAACATGAGCGAAGAGGAACACAAGTGTCCCCGATGCGGTGGGAAGGGAGTCGAGCTGGGAATGCCGACGATAAAGGTGGGAAGGACGCGCGGAATCAGAGTAAGGGTATTCGAGTGCGCCAATTGCAAACTCATATTCTACGAAAAAGCCGATTGATCCCTTACACTCATCACTTTATTTTTTACTTTTTTCAACGCCCCTCCTCACCTTAACCGCAACTCCCCTTCTGAACCTTTTCATCTCCACCCCGGAAAGAAGAGCCCTCCCCACCGCAAGCACATCATCGTTCTCGTTCACCACTATCACTTCCTCCTCCGGTCTTATTTCGGGGTCACAATCGACTATGAACTTGGGGAACACACTCCTACCCCTCTTAACAAATGGCTCGGCGTCCTCGTTCACAACTACTCTGAGCCTCGGATACTCCAGCCTTCTGACCAGAAGTTTGGCGGCCCGCGGCATTAACGTAAAGAAGCCTGTGGTCGGCACTAAGGTTAAAATCAACTCGTCATCCCTGTACACAAACCTTATCTTCCCCGTCTGCTTCGACAACTCCCACCTTATCTTGTCGGCGGGCATGAAGAGAGCCTCGCCCGCGCCCTCGCCAAATTGGTAGTCGGCAACCGCAATCAGTTTCTCCAATTCAAAAACGCGTGGCCTCACAGTCGTCTCCTGGGATATCCTCTTAATAGTATCTGCCACATCTCCCACATCATCACACATGCTGATAAGAAATCTGTAAGCGATCCTGCTGACAAGATCGTCGAAGTCGACGCCTCCCCTCAAATAAAGCACATGCTCATATGTGTTCTTAGAAAAGTACTCGAGCATTCTGTGCTCGACGTACTTCAGCTCATCGGAAGTAAATCTCTTCTGAATGACTGACTGCTGCACGGGATATATCTCCTCCAACTCTATGGGAACGACACCGAATATTGTGAGGAAAGCCACATGCACGTGGTTAAACAAATCTCCGAGGGCTTTCTTCAATTCGGATAACTCGGAAGAGTAATCAACCGTGTAGGGCTTCTCTCCCCTGTCCGGCAACAATAGTAGAATCTTTGCATCAGGCGGTCGCTTGTACCTCTCCTTGAGCCTTTTGGCGTATCTATACGGTTCCGGCCTGCTGAGAGATTCGCAACTCAAATGGAAAAATGCCGACTTCTTGATCACCGGGTCGTACCTCTCCATCTTGTCAACATATTTCCCGATCACGCGAAAAGCGGCTGTCAGATTGGGGTGAGCCCTCGCCCTCTGCTCTGCCAGCTCCCAAAGCATGCCCTCCTTTATTGCCTGCTTCACCCTCCTTATCTCCTCAAAACTGACGAACAGGTTATGCCTCGCAATCAGCGGAAACCTCTCCTCTCTCCTCATCTCCTTAAGCTCCTTGACATCATACTTTGAGCACACCGGACAGGAGCATGGGATGTAGTCCAGTTCCTCGAGCCTTACGGTTCTCGTAGGCAAAATGACTCTATCATCCGCAGCGTACTTCGAGTAGGAGGCGGAATCGAAAAGATCGCACCCGAGGAGGACCGCAATCGCAAAAATCATCGGGTGTCCGCAACCAAACAAATGGACTGGCTTTTCAGGCGGAAGGTTTAATTTCGAGGATATTATCACCTCCACGAGGTCTCTGAACTTATAGTTCTCCATCAGAGGTACAACCCCGCCTATCGGATACACATCCGCGTCCAACTCGGATAATTTCCGTGCACATTCCGCCCTCAAGTGTGGATAGCATCCACCCTGCACGGTGCACGCAAGTAACATGTTGCCCTTCTCTGCGATCGCCATTTGGGCTCTCTTGACCGTCTCCTCAACCCACCACCGAACTACACTCTCCTCCTCATACGGGTTCCCGAAAATGTCGAGAATAACCCCGATGTCGCTCCCCATCTCCCTCTGGAACCTTACTATCTCTAGGGGCTCCACCTGCACATCCCCGTAGACGTACATCTGAAAAGCCCCGGAGTCAGTCATTATAGGACCCTTAAATCCCAGCAACTCATGAACTCCGCGCTTTAGTGCCTCCTCTCTGAGTTCGGGATCCCTGTAGATGATGTAGCTGTTCGTGATTATTATCTCGGATTTGTAGGTCTTCACCAATTCCTCGACGGGAATGACCGGCTTTTTCGGATTGACCACCGGCATCAATGCCGGCGTCTCCACTCTCCCGTGAGGCGTCTCAAGCAGCCCTATCCTGCCCATGCCGTCACGATATTTTATCTCAAACGCCATGGACGCTACATCTCCTTTCACTCGAAAATTTCAAAACTCGGAAGTTCACTCTCTTTCTAGGAGGGCGAGTTCATGAAGAGATCGCTCGCCGCAATTATAATGGTGTTCATAGTTGCACTCTCCCTAGAATACCTGTGGATACAAAGATTGCCGTACACCGCGACGTACGCCCTCCTCAGGGTGCTGGCGGATCTATGCTCCCCCTACACAAACTATCGCCGTGGAGTCTATGTGCCGATATTAGCATGGGCAGTCGCTGGCCTCTCATCCGGATTCATAATGAGGGAATATTGGAGATGCCTCTTGGTTTCGGTAATTTGCACGATCGCGTCTATAGTCGCGTTTCTCGTATTATCATCGCTGTCGGGTATCCACCTGACGATCTGGACCGCCACCGCACCATTTGAACACAACGCGACGACCATGCTCCTCTCGATACTCATCCCCTCTATGATCGGTGTGCACATTTCCCGCCCCCGTCCCCCATCTTTACGAAAAACGTGACCATCACCAGGTTGGCGGCGGTTATTGCGGAGCACATTAAGAAAAGTGCACCGAATCCCATGAGATCCGAAATCACGCCCGCAAAGAGGGGACCCATGGTCATCCCGGTCGCCACGACGACATCGTAGATTCCCATAGTCACCCCCCTACCCCTCTCGGGAGCAATGTCTCCCAGAAGCGCAAGAGCAGCGGGAGCAAACGCACCCCCTCCGACGGCAACCATCGGGAGGAGAATTTCGGCGCTCTCCCATGTGTTTGTTATCCCCATCAGCATTATCGATACCGTGGATACCGACAGCCCAAATATCATCGGAATCTTTCTCCCAACACGATCTGCGATCGCGCCGAACAGTACGTAGCTTGCAATCAGCGTTATACACACGGCCGCCATCACTATTCCCAGTCTTCCCGTACCGACATTGTGGGCTTCCGCGTACATTGGAATGACAACCTGCCCCACAGCTAAGATAAACATCGCAAGTATCCAAGACACGATTAGCGGGAAGAGTCTCTTATACTGAGATAAATCAGCATCGGACAGAATGATACTTCTCTTAGAACCCAAATGACCCACATCACGGCTCACATCCCTTACTAAAAATGCTGATATGACAAAAGCGATAATTACCATTCCACTCGCGATTTGGAACGTGATTCCATGACCGAATTTCTCATAAAGAAAACCGGCGGCCAGCGGGCCCGCAGCATATCCTAAAGTCACCGATGCGTCAAAGAACCCCATGACCCTTCCCCTCCTCTCCACCTCCGTGTAGTCCGTCAATAGCGCAAGTGCCGGCGCGATCGTAAATGCCTCCCCAAAGCCGAGGAATCCGCACAGCATTGCAAAATGCCACCATTCGGTTGCCAGAGAGAAGCACGCAAGCGTCAGGGAGACCAAGAAAAGGCCCAATAGAAACATTTTCGACCTGCCAAATTTGTCAGCCATTGCCCCCGCGGGCAACGCGGTACACATCTCCACAGTTGCGTTCAGAGAGAGGGCGATTCCGATGAGCGTCCTTGGAACCCCAATAGACGCTAGGTGGTAAGGGACGATCAAGTTGAGTTCTCCGAACCCAAATCTTACAAGGAATGTTGAAAGGCATACTGCGAAAATCGCTGCGTCCACTCCGGTAATCGCGTGTGTTTTAGTAATAAGAGAACCCCCGGGAGAGTTCATGTTCAGGCGTAATGAGGACTCCTGCACTGCCATGTGAACATTACTTAAGGTCAATCGTAAATCTTTATTGGGGGTCGCCATGGGCAAGGTTGCTGTCATATGGAATGACAGGTACCCCGAGGAGGGTCATGTGGTACTGCGTGGAAGACTAAGACCCGCGTTTGAGTACCTCAAAGAAACCGGACTGCTTAATGACCCGTCAGTGGTCCTCTACGAACCAGTTCCGGCATCTCCTGAGATCGTGAGAAAAATACATACTGAAGACCACCTGAAAAAGGTGTCGGTGACGGGATATTACGATATTGCCATGCTAACAGCAGGCGGAGCGGCGCTTGCCGGAAAACTCGTATATTCGGGAGAAGTCGATTCGGCATTTGTCTTTACGGCGGCGGCCGGGCACCATGCAAACAAGGACTTCTTCTGGGGCTTCTGCTATATAAATAACGCGGCGGTGCTTATAGAAACCCTGAGGAGCGAGATGAGTGCACGCCGATTCATGATTGTGGATACAGACCCTCATTTTGGCGATGGAAACTTTGACATCTATCGGGACGATGACGAGGTTTTCCTCTTGGAGTTTCACAGCGGAGGTCCATATGACCCAGATCTTGGCAAGACTGCGGTCAGCGTACCACTGCCACATAATACAACCGACGAGCAAATCGTATGGGCTCTTAATGAACTACTCCCTCCACTTGCCAAACGACACAAGCCAGAAATGATCCTCTGGGAACTTGGACATGACGCTCATCACAGGGATTATGGCGGGTTTGAACTGACCGTGAACGGGTTTATCGGATTGTGTCACACAATAAAGGATGTTGCGGAAAAAGTTTGTGGTGGGAGGATGGTTGTACTTCTGAGTGGCGGTTCCAATCCGGACGTTGCAAAACTTGTTATATACGGGGTCGTAGCGACCCTTGCTGGAAAGGATGTAGGAACACTACCTGATGTTGGAGAACTCAAAATAAGAGAGAAGGACAGGGATTTTGCGTGGAGCGTTGTACGGGAAAACGTTGAGAAAGTTTTCAGGTATTTTAAGGAAAAATGAGAATACAAACGATGCTGGTGATCGCATGAAGCGAAGCAGGGAAAAATTTCATATTTATCGTGTAAATCATTGAATTAGCTGGAGATGAACATAGAATCTTCCAAAAATGAGTTTTATAGGATTTTTCCGGCAACGACCTCTCACATGATCTTCACGTAGAGAAAGTGCTTATACACGACAATTAACGATTTCGTTACTAGAAGCCCAGTATACTGGTATTTGTCCACTATTTTTCATCAGAAGTGAACGCACATGAGAGGAAATATTCGTGAATTGACAAAAACAATTTTAAATTCTGCACGGTAATCATCAAGGAAGCACTTGGGCTCGTGGGTGGTGGAAATGGGACTACAAAGAGGAGTTTGCGTAATTGGTGCTGGGATGACGAGATTTCACCACAAAATTCATAAGGACAAAAGTGGCCGGGAATTATTCGTCGAAGCGGCACTCGAGGCTATGGAAAGCGTCGATAAGGGCATAGAGAGAAAGGATATACAGGCGCTCTTCGTGGGATACTTCACTCCCTCCTTATACGAGCATCAGGGGCATATAGGCCCCCTCGTCACGGATTGGATGGGGCTGACTCCAATCACTGGGTGGAGAACCGAAACTGCATGCGCAAGTTCCATAGCGGCGTTCATGACGGGGGTCCTTGCAATAGCATCCGGATGGTATGATGTCGTGATGGTAGGCGGAGTTGAGAAGATGACAGCATTGCCAACCGAGGGAGTAACTGACGCTCTATCGGTGGCCGCTGACGACGACTACGAAATACCCGCAGGAGCCACCTTCCCAGGACTCTACGCTCTCCTTGCTCAGGCGTACTTTAAGAAGTACAACATGACCTGGGAGGACTTACAGGCAATACCAATAAAGAACCACCATAATGGTGCCTTGAATCCAAAGGCGCAGTTCCAAGAGGAGATAATGGACATAGCAAAGAGGATAGGGCAAAGAGAGGGAGTCACGTTCAAAGATCCCCTAGACTTCCTGAAATCTAAGTACAACAGGGTCATAGCATGGCCTCTGAGGTTATTTGATTGCTGCCCGATATCAGACGGCGCAGCCGTTGCAATACTCGCGGCCGAGGATGTTGCAAAGAAGTTTACAGATACGCCGATACGCGTTGCAGGTATAGGATTCGGAACCGATACCCTTGCGCTTCATGACAGGATTAGTCTCACATCATTCGCGTCCGCGGTATTTGCAAGTAGGCAAGCGTACAAAATGGCAGGTATAGAGCCGAAAGATGTGGATGTGGTGGAGGTACACGACTGCTTCTCGATCGCCGAGGTAATAGCCACCGAAGACCTCGGACTGTTTGAGAGAGGAGAGGGTTTAAAGGCGGCCGTGGAGGGAAGAACCGCACTTGATGGCGATAGACCCGTGAATCCCTCAGGAGGACTTAAGTGCAAGGGTCATCCCGTAGGTGCAACGGGGGCTGCGATGATCCACGAACTCTGGAAGCAACTCAGAGGAGAGGCGGGAAAGAGGCAGATCCCCGATGCCGAGATAGGACTCGCGCACAATGTTGGAGGAACAGGTGCCAGCTGCGGAGTTGTGATATTAAGGAGGTGATTGTGGTGAGCGGGAGTGCGGCACAGTTCCTAACGAAAACGTTTTACGACAAGCTTAAGGAGGGCAAGCTAATCGGTTGTCGGTGCAAGAAGTGCAACTTTGTCATGATACCGCCACGTCTTCTGTGCAAGGAGTGCGGATCGAAAGACTTAGAGCTGGTGGAGTTTAAGGGAACAGGAACTCTGGAAACCTTCACGGTTATACATGTTCCCCCAATGAGACTGAAGAACGTGGCGCCCTACGTTACGGGGATTGTTAAATTGGATGAGGGACCGATGATCATGGGAAGAATAGTTGGGGTCGATCCGAACAAACCGGAAGAGCTCAGGATGGGGCAGAGAATGCAGATGGAGGTAATTGAGGAAGACGGAAAGCCTGTTCTTGCGTTTAAGCCCGTCTCATAACACCCTAAATTTTATGCTCATATATGTGCAAAAAAGATAAAAGGTGGGGACTGGCGCAATATTCTGAGGTGCCAGCGATGGGAGAGGAAGAGGTAGAGGAGAAGCCCAGGATTCTTAAGACAATTTCCCTGATACTCCTGTGCGGCGGAATTGTGCTCTTCTTCTTAGCACTGTTCATATGGATCGGGTTCATAGATTTAGGAATCGAAAGGCAGCAAAGCCTCTTCGTAAGTCTACTTTCGTTTATCCTGTCCGCGATATTCGCAATCGTGGGTGATAGACTAGGAGAGATGTGAACTCCCAGAGTGCTGGTCTTGCCTCTAAACTTATTTACGAATATTCCTACTTTTTATCGGTGCATGGGCATGAGCGATGAGAGCATACGGCTTGACGAATTGGATATAAAAATACTGGATTTCCTCCATCGCGACGCCCGCATGAGCCTGCGTAAAATTTCGGAGAGGTTGGGAGTCTCGGTTGCAACCGTTCACTACAGGTTGGAAAAACTGCGAAAGTCCGGACTCATAAAGGGTTTTTCTGTCCTCATCGACGAGAAAAAGCTTGGATTTCCGATAACCGCCGCGATACTCGCGAGGGGGCGTACGGGTAAAGATGCACTTAAAAGCTTGGAGGAGAGTATAAGCACTCACCCGCACGTGTACGCCGTTTATGACATCACCGGGGACTGGGACGTTTTAATCCTCGGAAAATTCAGGAACATAAAGGAGTTGGACAATTTCGTTAAAAGCCTCCTTGCGGATCCCCGCATTGAGAGAACATCGACCTCAATTGTGCTAAATGTCGTAAAGGAGCACCTCGCCCTCGCCCCATCCTTAATGGATCTCGTTAGAGAGGAAAAGAGTGAGAAGTGAACGCTATTACTTCGCTGTCCGAGTGACCATTGAAAGAGCCATCTTTGCCAATCTGTAAAAACTCTCTATTACGTTTTCCCCAGTTTTGGCACTGGTTTCTAAAAAGTCAACATTTTTCAGCCCGAACTCCTTCATAATCCTGTTCTTGAGAAGTTCTCCCTCCTCCGGAGATACGAACTCTCCTGGGCCAGCGCGGAGATCTATCTTATTCCCCAGTATCATTATTGCAGGTGGAGGCCGCACTCCCGACTTCTCTATCAGCCTTTTCACCCAGTTGATGAGATTGTTGTAGCTTTCCCTGTCAACGACGGAGTATACTGCCAACGCCCCCCGCGCTCCTCTGAAGTACATGTCAACCACGGAATGAAACCTAGGTTGCCCAGCAAGGTCCCATATTTGGAATTTCACCGGGGTTACGTCGTCGAGGAAGACATTCTTAACATAGAAATCGGCGCCTATTGTCGGGAGGTATTTGTGCTCGAATTTCTTTTCAACGAACCTCCGACACAGAGACGTTTTCCCGACCCCGCCGTCTCCTATCAGTACGACCTTCAGGAGATAGTAAGATCCCATCATCGGCTTTTTACTCATGCATATCCACCGCCGTCGACTAAGTGTAAATGCTGAACTAAATAAAAATTTACGATGACAAATCGGGAACCATCACATGAGCCCAGTATTACGGGTCGGCAACTACTTCCGATATCTAAATATTCCGGGGAGTCCTGATAAAATTGCAACAGCAAAGTCGTAGAGTTCTAGGTGAACCGCTGTGGGGAAGTCTCTCAAATCCCTAATATCGGATCTTTTTAGGAAAAGATCGGTCGGTCCGTCGCCCGTATTTGAGCCCCATCACATAATAATGACAATATTCATCCTGAAGAGGGAGGGGGGACTAGTGGGTAGATACCGACTGGTGAAAGAGTTGGGACTGGGAGAGGCCGCGGTCAAGACTCTACTTAAACACCTGAGGAGACTGGGACTTGTCGGTGTGAGGCCGCGGCGTGGACACTTTCTCACAGAACTGGGAAATAAAGTTGCTGACGAGATAATGAGCCGAATAAAAGCGATAAAGGAGGTTAAGGGGTTCGAGGAGATAGCGGTAGGACCGGTAAATGTAGTCTGTCACTTAAGAGGTCTTGCAGATATCGTCAAATCCGGAGTTGAGCAGAGGGATGCGGCAATTATGGCGGGGGCGATGGGCGCAACTACGATAATTTCCAAAGGAGGTAAATTGTTCCTAGCGCCAGGAGATTACGAGGTTCCGGAAAAGGTGTCCAGAATTCTGAGGAAGGAGTTTGACATAATGGAAGGAGATGTCCTGATAGTGGGTTCGGCAGACAATCTAATAAATGCGCAGAACGGCGCAATTGCCGCCGCGCTTACTCTCCTTCTGAGTGACTCTTCCCCCTGTAGTAGGTAGTTATGACCTTAACCTGCTCTACCCCCTTCTTTGCCGATAGTTCCTCGGCTAACTTCTTTATCCTTGATCTACTACCCCTGATCGCCAGTATTTCCAAGCAACGACTCTCATCCAGATGTATGTGCATGGACGCGCTGATGACATCCTCATACTTGTGCTGTATTTCCAGAATTTCCTCGGGGAGGTTCCGCTTCTCTATCGTGTAGATGAGGGTCAGGGCCCCGGTGATGACGGTCTCTTCCTCCTCTCTCAGCCAGTGGTACTTGTCTATGAAATCTCTTATCGCATCCGCCAATGCCTTGCTCCGGCTCGTGTACCCTATCTTCCCGATGATCTCATCGAACTCCCTCAACAGATTTGCTGGGAGGGACACTCCTATTCTCAAAACTCCCTCTCGCTCCTCTGCGGCTTCCTCATTCCTACTCATGACCGACACCGCCCTCCGCACTATTGCAATGAAGCACTAAAGATTCATTAGTATTTTGATATTTTAACTCATGCAACAACTGGCAAGGTGTGAATGGCATGCATGCGATAATACTCGCGGGAGGCCTCGGGCTGAGGCTACGTCCTCTCACTGCGGATCGTCCCAAGCCCATGGTTGAGGTCTTAGGAAAGCCCATCCTCCAGTATCAGATAGAGTGGCTTAGGAAGAACAAAATAAGGGACATAGTGATAGCATGCGGGTATAGGTATGAGAAAATAATGGAGTACTTCGGAAATGGCGAGAACTTTGATGTGCGGATAAAGTACTCTATTGAGGAGAAAAAGTTGGGGACGGGTGGGGGCATAAAGCAGGCGCTTAAATTTGTGGATGATGACGATCCGGATGTTATCGCAACAAATGGAGATATAATACTCGATATAGACATCAGACCAATGATAGAGTTCCATAAGAAGTCCAACTTCATGGCCACGATAATGCTCGTCCCCTTCCGTAGCCCCTACGGCATAGTCGAAGTCGATGACGCCACCAACGCGATTAGAGGGTTCGTTGAGAAACCCGAACTTCCCTACTGGATAAATGGTGGGGTTTACATCATGAACAAAGAAATCATTGAGGTGTTGCCGGATGCTGGCGACATCGAGAACACGGCATTCCCGCAACTCGCAAAGGAAGGGAAACTTGGGGGATATAAGGCACGGGGCTACTGGAGAGCCATAGACACTGTGAAGGACCTAAACGAGGCAGAAAAGGAGTTAAGAAAGATGAAAGAGTCCAAGGGATAGGTGTGATGGATGAAGCACCTGTGGGCTCCCTGGAGGATCAAGTACATACTCATGGAAAAGCCCCAAGGGTGCATCTTTTGCGAGAAGCCCAAGGAGAATAAGGATAAGGAGAACTACATACTTTATCGCGGAAAAACCGCATTCATAATTCTCAACGCATTCCCGTATAACAGCGGGCACCTCATGATCGCGCCATATAGGCATGTGCCCAGCCTTGAACACCTGAATGACGAAGAACTCTTAGAGATTTCGAAACTCATAACGCTATCCTTAAAATTCATAAGAAGGGCAATGAATCCCGATGGTTTCAACATAGGCGTCAACATAGGGAGAGCAGCAGGCGCCGGCATAGAGGAACACGTGCATGTGCATGTTGTTCCACGATGGGTGGGGGACACGAACTTCATGCCCGTGCTTGCTGATACTAAGGTTATACCCGAGGCCTTAGACGCCACATACGATAAACTAAAAAGAGCGCTTGAAGAGGTTCTCACTGAGCGAAAAGGAGAGGCTAACAAGACTTGAGAAGGTTCAAGATTCTGATCCGAAAACTCATAAACTTGAGCATTTTTAATTGATTTGTGAGTTATTAATCACTAAGAGAGAGGAAAGAACTATGGCGATAGTGGAGGCAGGAGAAGTCAAGAAAACGACGGATTACGAGAGACTAATAGAGTACTTTGGGGTCGAGAGAATAGAACCTATCCTTAACAGGTTCAAGAACCCGCATAGGCTCATTCGCAGGAAGGTGATATTCGCGCATAGGGACTTCGATAAAATTCTCGATATAGCGAATCTTGGTGGAACGTTTGCGGTGCTGAGCGGTAGAGGCCCGTCCAACAAACTCCATATAGGACACCTCCTCGTCTACGAACTCAATCTATACCTCCAGCGGGAATATGGCGCATCAGTCTATGTGCCCCTGTCAGATGATGAGAAGTACGTGTTCAGAAAGGTAAAAAATCTGGAAGAGGCACAATACTACGCACTTGATAACGCACTCGACATTGTGGCATTGGGATATGACCCAAAGAAGACAAAGTTCTTCATCTCCTCGGAATACCCATGGGTTTATAAGGCGGCAATAAGGCTTTCACGCCACCTCACGTACAGTACAGTAAGAGCAGTCTTCGGTTTCCGAGATGACAACAACCCGGGGGAGATATTCTACTCGTGCATACAGATGGCACATATTCTCTTCCCAGAAATTGTGTACGGACTCCCGACAGTAGTACCCGTCGCCATAGACCAAGACCCGTACATTAGGATCAGCAGGGATGTGGCAGCGAAGCTCAGACTCTTCAAACCTGCGGGACTTTATTTGAAGTATCTGAGAGGACTTACTGGCAAGCCGATGAGCGCTAGTGAGCCCCAGACATGCATATTCACCACTGATGATGTCGAGGAGGCGAGAAAGAAGGTATGGAACGCGTTCACCGGAGGACAGCCAACCATTAGGGAGCAGAGGGAGAAGGGCGGCAATCCAGACATATGTGTGGTATTCGAGATGTTTTATGTGTACTTTATTGAGGACGACGCGGAGGTTGAGAGAATCAGACAGGACTGCATGTCCGGGAACCTGATATGCGGGGAGTGCAAGGACAGGCTATGTGAGTACGTCAGCAGATTCCTGAAAGAACATAGGAGGCGGAGAGAGCAGATGAAGGACAGGCTCCCCGAATTCTTTTTACATGAGATCGATACAAGTATTCTTGACAAGCTTCCGTGAGTGGGTGACATGGAGTTACTTAAAGGTATACGCATACTTGACCTCACCAGATTGCTCCCCGGGGATTTTTGCACCCTTCTGCTCGCAGATATGGGTGCAGAGGTAATAAAAATAGAGGAGCCACGCGCTGGGGATTACATTCGCTGGTATCCCCCATTGGTGGCGGGTTACAGCGCAATGCATTACTACATTAACAGGAATAAGAAGAGCGTGACACTTAATCTGAGAACCGAGGAGGGGCGTGAAATCTTTTATAGACTTGTCAAGAAGGCGGATGTTGTAGTGGAAAGCTTCCGGCCAGGGGTTGTTAAGAGTCTGCGAATCGATTACGAGACCGTAAAGAGATACAACCCTCAGGTGATTTACTGCTCGATAAGCGGTTATGGGCAAACCGGACCTTATAGGGACTTTCCAGGTCATGACCTAAACTACATCGCGATTGCCGGGATTCTTGGAATTACTGGGAGAAGGGGAGGTCCGCCGATAATACCGGGAGTGCAAATAGCCGATCTATCAAGTGGAATGTTTGCCGCGATGGCCATTCTTGCGGCACTCATTGCAAGGGAGAGGACAGGAAGAGGACAGTATATTGATGTATCGATGCTCGATTGTGCAATCTCATGGCTTTCGATACATGCTATCAATTACTTTATTGAGAATGTGGAACCTAAGCGCGGTGAGATGCTTTTAAACGGGGGCTTCCCATTTTACAATGTTTACGAGACAAAAGATGGGAAATACATAACTATAGCGTGCCTAGAGCCAAAGTTTTGGGAAAACTTCTGTAAAGCAGTTGGACGCGACGATCTGAGATCTAAGCACTTTGTAACGGGCGATGAGAGGGAAAAGGTTTTCGAGGAACTCAGGAAGATCTTCAAGGAGAAGACGAGAGACGAGTGGTTTAGTATTCTCAGTAAGGCGGATGTCTGTTGTGGTCCGGTTTACACGTTTGGTGAGGTATTCAATGACCCGCATGTCAAAGAACGAGGGATGGTAATAGAGGTTGAGGACAAAAGAACAGGAAAGTTGAAACAATTGGGATTTCCAGTGAAGTTCTCAGATGCAAAAATGAGTGTAAGGAATGTGGGCCCCGTATTGGGGGAACATACGGTTGAAGTTTTGAGAGAACTGGGATACTCGGACAATCAAATAAGAGAACTTAAGGAAAGGGGAGTAATTTGAAGGAATGTCATCCGTGTGGATATTATGTGGAAAGATAAGCTATGAGGTTGAGAGGGTTTCCGAGGAACTGGAAAAGTTAGGAGTGTTGCATTCGATTTTTTCATGGAATGAGATAACGTTACCGTTTAAGGGTGAGAATCTTCCCCGAGTGGTTTGGCACAGGTATGATCCCACGGTGTCGATGGTTTTTCAGTTTTGTGTGCTCGAGGAGTTTGAGAGGCAGGGGGTCTACGTTATCAACAGAAAGGAAGCAGTGGAGAACTCCGACAAAGCCAGTATCTACCTATTATGGTCGAAGTATTTGAGGAATCATGTTAAGATGCCGGATACGCTTGTTACAAGAGACATCGACGCGGCGGTTAGTTTTTTGAAGTCGCACCGTAGGGTTGTTTTTAAGCCTCTGGCATCCGGCCGCGGATTAGGTGTTCAACTCATAGAATGGAACGAGTTTGCCCCCAAGTTGTTAGAGGAACTCCTCCGGAAATATGGATGCATTTTTCTTCAGAAGTACATTCATAATCCCAATTATGATGTAAGATCGATTGTTATCGGGGGAAGGGTTGTAGCAAGTTTCGCCAGGTATAATGAGCGGGACTTTCGTCATAACATCCACTGCGGAGGTCAGGGTCTCAAAATAGAGGAAATGGGGAGGGTTAGTAAGGTCGCATTCGAGTGTGTACGGGTTGCGGAACAAATAGCTCCGATGATTACTGAAATTACCGGACTTGACATGTACGGGCTGGATTTGCTTCCGGGCATCGACAACTCCGTGTATCTTCTTGAATGGAATGCGTTCTTCGGGTTTGAAGGGCTCGAGAAAACTACAGGGTTGAATGTTGCGCGGGAGGTGGCACGATACATTGCTCTTAAACTCGGTGAGCGGAGGTGACATTACTTCCACTCCGAGTAATAGGTAGATGCCATGTGTGCCAGTGCCACGGCTATCAACAATAGGGCGAGCATGTCAAGAGCCACGGGAAACCACTGAAACGGTAATGTGATGCGGGAGAGACTTAATGAGTGGTTTAGAAGTCCGATGATTCCGCCGGTTGCCGAAACATAATACGATTTTGCGAGTTTTCCCTTGGAGAGAGTATACGCGCAAACGATGCTACTTATGGTAATTATCACAAATATTATTGTGAAGATAGTGTCTAGTAGCATATCTGTCGATGGTACCGGAAACTCCATCAGAGTTCACCCCTTTCGATGATATGCAACCTTCCGAGTTCACTTATATGTTCCTCCAAGACAGATTTTCTAACCTTCTCGGCAATTCTTCTGGAGACGGCGCCGATAATTTTCCCGGCCACGTCTGCAAGTTTCTGCACCGCATTCACGGCAATATTGAATATTTCAGCGGGTAAGTACGACCAGCTTAGCAGTTCTATGTTCTTCATTCTAACAACCGTGTCCCTTATGTCGAGATATTCCTCAAATGCGCCCATGCTACGTATGAGGTACTTCTTCGCAATTTTGGCCCCGAGGATCTTCGATAGTTCCCGAAAGGCACGCGCGATCAGTTCCTCTCCGACCGATGCCGCGTATCTCGACGGATAAAGTATGTCGACGGTGACAATGCCATCCCTCATGAGATCCTTTATCCTCTCTATTGTCTCTTCCAGTCCGACCTCCACCTCCCTCGAAATTTCCTCTATTGTCCGCTGGCCGTTTATTGCGCTCACGATCGGCCAGTAATCTCTATTGATCTTGACATCAGATGCCGTCCTCTTAACGAGGTGGGGGATGTGAAATTCCCTGATCGTAATTATCCGCAAGATCTTCTCCAAATCCTGCTCAAAATCCTCAAACTTCGACAAATCGCCGTCCCACTCTTCCAATTCCGCTGAATATCTTTGCTCAAACCTGTCTACTATCATCCTAAGCGCATCCCTCGAATATCTATCCTCAAAGTCGACAGCAAGTGCGCCGAGAATGTTCCTTCCACTTTCCAGGAGGAATTTCACCTCCCCCGCGTCAATGGATCTGAGCGCACCCCTCTTATCTGGCGAAATTTCTCTGGCGAGCGATGAGAGCGCTGTTATGTAGCCAGTTACGAGTTCGGTATCGCTCCACCCGGTCACATAGGTTTTCGAAAACAGGGTTGTTCCGTCTTTGTGAATTAAGAAAACGGCGAATACCTTTGGCACGGAGTGCACACCTCTCCGCAGGCCCATATGCCATTAAGAGGAGTGCCAAAAAAAGAGTTGTGAACCCGCAGATATATAGTTTTTGAGAAAGGACGTTGCTCTCCTTCATGGGCAGTATGCCGACACTCCGTTAGTTCGATACACCCGGCAACATCCCTGTGGAAAACTCTTTTTTAGGATTAGCATAATCGACCTAGAGGCATATGTCGATGGGCGTGGTCCAGATGTTCGATCGTGAAGTTTCCGAATTGCTCACAATGGTGGAGACATTAAGCCCTAAGGTTTTAGTGATACGAGAGAAGGATCTACTGATAGTATCGGATACCTTTAAGGACGTATCGTTTGATAAAAGGAGAGAGATGGTTGCGGAGGGTCTGAGGCAGAAGTTTAACGTAATTCCATATACTCTGTCCGAATTCCGTGAACTTGTGGAGAGCAGAGATGAGGAGGTAATGAGGTTGCTGAGTGAGGGGAAAATAGTGCTCGGGTACCACATAGTTTTCTCTCTACTCACCTTTGGAGAGGAGCAGATGGAGGAAGCATAATAGCGGTCATCTCATACTTCTAGGAAAAACCTGTGATCCTCATCCCACAGTTTTTTGAATACTACATCAAAGTCGGTCCCTTTCTTTACAATGAGCACAATATCGGGCCTTCTAGACCCAAAGTCCAGCAATTTTTGGATAATGTCCCTCCTAATCTCATCCGGCAAGTCCCCAAGATACGATTCCAACTCCTTACGCGTAACCTGTACGGGTTTATACAGGGTCTCCAGCCCTTTATTCTCCAAAACCCTTCCGCATGCCGTGTAAACAGCATCAGGAACATCATAATTCTTCATTTTGCCGCTTACGAGCAACGTATTTATCGCACGCAGGACTTCATCTCTCGTCATCCCGCACTTTATCATCTCGGTGGCCAGCCTTCTCGCCACCGCCTTTCCACCCATGGCCTTCATCAACTCTATTGCGACAGTAGTGGGATAATCCTCCGTCTTCGGCGGTTGCTGCACATGTAAGGTTCTCGATCTCATGACAAGGCCCGCTTTTGTAAGCATGCTTATTGCACTGCGCACTCTCCACTCCGAAACCCTATAGCCCCAGGAGGACAGTACCGCGGATATTGCCGCTGGAGAAGGAGAAACTCCGTTCCTTCTTAGATGCTCTATGGCCTTTTCTAGAAGTCCACCGGCCTTGCTCCAGACTTTCTGCACAACCTGATCTCTGAACTCCGCATAATTTTTCGGCGAGAACTTCTTGTATAAATTTCCGTCCCTCTTTTCGACGAGGTCCAGGGAGATCAGAGACCGCACATACGTCCTTGCAGTCGATTCCTTTATTTTAAAGATGCTTGCAACCTTTCTAACAGCCTCTGTCATAGGCTTTCCGTCTTCTATTTCATTGAAGACCCTCCACGCCCTCACTATGTGTATTGGGTATATTACGGGGAATATCTGCACCCCACTCATAGGAGACAACCTTTATTGGTTTTAAAAGCGTGAACGGGCGCCTGGGAACACGTTCATGAAATAGGTTAGGTTGTTGCTTTTAAAATTAACAATCCGGCATATATGGTCCGGCACTTACGAGCGTAGTAAGAAGAAGGCTAGGGCTACCGCCGATGCTAGTACCAGCTGTACCGTGCCACAAATGACGTACATTAGCCGGAATCCCAGGTATTCGGCAACAACCCCCATCGTGGAAGCGCCCAGCGCTATGCCAAGCTGCATCGAGGCGCTCATCATCCCCATTCCCATACCCCTCCTCTCATGTGGGAGAAAATCCCCAAGCATTGCGATGGATGCGGGCATTACCATCCCCATACCGATGCCCACGGTGGCAGAAACGAGCAATACCCCCACCCAATCGCTCGTTAAGTAGTACATCGTAGTTGCGACTCCTTCTATGAAGATTCCGGCCAGTATTACCTTTACTCTTCCCTTTATGTCAGATAAGACACCTGCGGGAATCCTCATCGCTGCGGATGTAACATACATAGAGGAAATGGCAACACCCGCCTCCACACTACCCATACCCATTTCTTTGACGAAAAGGGGCACCGAGAATACTATTGTTCCCGAGGTTAATGTTGCAAGTGCAGGTATCAGCAACGCCGCGAGAACTTTCCTGTTCCAAAAGGATGACTCCTCAGGGGAGTATGCACTCATCTTGCTCACGAAGTTCCTTCTCATTACCAGGATGCCACAAGGAGCTACGCACACAATTGCGAGCATTGCACATGCGATGAATGTTCCATGATACCCGTAGACGCTTAGAAGTATTCCGCCGATTAGCGGTCCGAAAACGAACCCCACCTGCATAGCCATACTCATGACGCCCACATACGCGCCCCTCCTCTCGTGAGGAGAAAGATCTATTATTAGCGCTGTTATAGTGGGTAGAAGGAGGGCAATTACCGCGCCATGCACAATCCTAACGACAAACAGATCTCTTGTTGACGCAATGGCGAGGTAAAGGAGATATGCGGATGAGAGGAGGGCGATTCCTAACATTAATATTGCTGGTCGGCTGAATCTGTCGGAGAGAGCTCCGAAAGGTATTAGGAGCAACGCCGCAACGTAACTGAAGATGCCAACGATAAGTCCAACTTCCGATTTGGATGCTCCGAGAAACGATGCATAAAGCGGGATCACTGGGAATAGGATCGTTATACTTGTATAGGTGATCAGAATTATGGAAAGTAGGGCAATATGGGGCAATAGAGATGCCCGCAAGGTATCACCCGAGAAAATTTCTGACGTTCGCGAAAATATTTCTGATCCTACCCATATACCTGAAGAATCTCGATTTTGAGAATGTACGTGGTTGTGGGTGTGGACATTGTCTCCCGATTTCAACATTGTCCTCCAGAAAAGGATCGGCATTAAAGTGCAGAAAAGTTCCGCCGAAAAAGTTAGAAAATTTTTATTGGAGAGAAGTCTGCTGGATAAGAACCTTAGGGTTAAAAGAACTGAAAGTCATGTGGTTTTCCCCCTCTCTAGGGAACCATCTTCGGAGGATCTCCAAACGCTCAAGGAAATTGCCGATGTATCGTTCGTAGTGGAGAATTTCGAGAAAGTTCGAATAGGGCCCCGAAGCATTAAAGAGGTTCTGGCCGGGAAAATTCCGGAGGACGCACTGGCGGAGGTTCGTAGGTCATTTGACATAATAGGGGATATTGCGGTCATCGAGGTGCCGCAGGAGGTCATGAGGTACGGTGAGGAGATAGGAAGAGCTATAATGAGGGTGCATAAGAACGTGAGGGCGGTCTTCGCGAAGGTGGGCCCCGTGGATACGGAGTTCAGAGTTAGAAAGCTCATACATATTGCGGGGGATAAGCGAACTACGACGATTCACAGAGAGCATGGGTGCCTGTTTTACGTCGACGTTGCGAATGTGTATTTCAGTCCTAGGCTTTCGACTGAACATTTGAGGGTGGCATCTCAAGTATCCGACAATGAGGTTGTCATCGACATGTTCACGGGGGTTGGACCATTCGCCATTCTCATAGCAAAACGCACCGCGTCAACTGTCTTTGCGATAGATAAGAATCCCCACGCTATCGAGTGCCTTCGCAGAAACATCGAGTTAAACAAGCTTAAGGGAGAAGTTATACCGTTACTCGGAGATGCACGCGACATCGTTCCGAGCAGGCTTAGAGGGAAGGCCACGAGAGTGATTATGAATTTGCCTCTTTACGCTCATCAGTTCATCGATGTTGCATGTATAGGATTGCGAAGCGAGGGTGGAATCGTCCACTTTTACACGATTACTGGCGGCCAGGATCCGAAAGGAGAGGCGGTAGAGATTCTGAGAAAAGGTGTCGAGAGAAGCGGAAGAATCTTAGAGGAAATCCTGAGTACGAGAGTTGTGAGAGAGTATGCACCACGAAAGTGGCAGGTCGTCGTTGATGGAAGAATCAGGTGAGGCTTCGCGCGATAATCGTGATCTCCACTACCGATGAGGGATCTTTCATCCGCTCCACGATTCTCCTGTCTATGTCAACGGCCGCCTTGTTGCACCTCACCATCAGCGTCCTGCCACAAGTGTAAGTACTTTTCCGGCAGACGATATCGGTAGGATGATCGAACGTCAATCTCGGATCGCCAAACCCCCTCACAACATCCCTAAGGCGATCGACCTCTATTATCAGAATTATTTCCGTATCGGATCTCCTGGCAAGTTTCTTAAATTCATCACTGAAGTCCCTAAGTCCCTTGGTCGCACCCACCGCTATTATGCAATCTCCACGCGGCGTCAGGTGACGCTCCTTCGTAATTTCGAGTGTGGTTCTATGAGTCGCCCTTATATTTGGATGACCGCGTGCAATCAACCTCTCAACAACCACATCGCTCATGGCACGTCGAGAAAAGTTCACGGGGAGCAATTTAAATTTGATCACGAGATCAAAATCCGATTAATTTTCCTAAAATAAAAAATATGTTGTGATGCCGTGGTATTTTATGTGCATTGTTATAGGGGAGCCGGGTCGCACCCGACGCCTGGTGCCATTGACCTGCACCCCAATTAATTGTATTAGAGAAAGATATTTAATCTACGAGATGAAAAATTTGCAATTTTAATATTTAATCTCCTAGAAAATTCACGTATTGGAAAAATAAACCGTAGAGAGGGATTATTGAAAGTAATCGACTTGTGGCTATACAAAAGCAACTAGATAAAAAATTGGCAATAAAACTTCCGTTTAAATAACAGTTATGCAAATCTGACAATTAATCTTTGGAATGTAGCCGAAATCTCCTAACCTTTATACCCGCCTCCTCCAGCAACTTTTTTGCCAACTTATCCTCATAATCGTCGTCATAAACTACCTCCTTTATCTCCGCATTTATTATCATCTTCGCGCATATCACGCAGGGGAATGTGGTACAATAAAGAGTGGCCCCCTTTGTGCTAACCCCGAAAACAGCCGCCTGAATTATTGCATTTTGCTCCGCATGCACCCCACGACAATTATGAACTACAAAGGACGTAGTTGTATAAGAGTGCGCTTCGCTTACCTCCAAATTGTAAACGGCTCCGTGGTAATTCTCAATCCTTATCTGAGAAACTGGCGTGTAGAGTTTATTACCACGCAAGTATCTTGTTGCAACTTTTGGTCTCTTCTTCAATACAAGCCTATACATCTTGGATCTCACACGAGGCCTAGGCGGCTGAACGTCTAAAGATGGAATCTTTCCGAGTCTAAGACATATTTGGAACATCTGTAAAGCAAGAATCCTCGATGTAGTTGTTGCACATATTTCATGATCATCCTCATGACCGTCGCCCTGAATCCACCCGGAAAATATATAATACTGGAGTGATGGCGGAAGAAGCATGAAATCTTGAGGCAATCTCATGTCATATGAGTTGCTGCCCAACATTCTCGCAAATACGGTGGCTAGGATCTTTGATGAATAAACAATACGCAATGATGCTCCATTCCCACGCTTGTACGGAGTGAGCCCAAAATGCTCCTTCATGATCGAAACTATTCGCTCAGCAAGTTCTCCTTCCTCGACATTGAGGCAAAAAACTACCTGATTCCCAGATGAGTACCCCTCGGCCAAATACATACCAAATAGCCACAACAAATCTGGATTTACCTCAATAACCGCCGGTATGTCCTTACTGGAGCTAGTCTCCATGTGCAACATGCCGTTCCTAACTATTATATGACTTCTTGGGGCGCTTCCGTGCATCCATTGCCACGCAACCGCACGGCTCATCCCATAAATTTCGTCAATATCGCAATATAAGAGATCGCTCTCCCTCGCCCTAAGAACTCTTATGTAAAGATCCGGAGGCGGATCCACATACTTTGCCAGATCTAGTTCCTTTAACTTGCAAACTCTATTGTCAAAACAAAACACAAGGAGATCGCCGTAGTTCAAGCATGCTGCGGGCACCCATTCCTCCTTATAATCCTGAAACGGCCTACTACATCTCTCCTTAACCCTATTCACACATGCTTCTTTGCATATCGCCTTTCGGTCATTTACACGTCTAACAGTCCTGATCGCGAGCACGGGATGTTCAGGTGTTAACCTCACCGGAAGAAGACCTTTAGGTTTTATGACAAGGACCGGGCCGTTGTATTCACGCACTATAACCTTCTCCACGGGCCTGAAAACTCCCTCATGGGTCATAACGCGCTCACCGGCGATAACATCCCGTATCGCCTTGAACCCTTCCTCCGTTAATATCTCCACTTCCGGAGTCAAGCACAACTCGTGCCTCTCTCCTGATGGTATGTTCAATTCTATGCGCATACACCCAACTTCGGCGCAATGTGGTAGCCCCTTCGGCGCTCCGTTATATCCGGTAGCCAGAATCCTCCGATCCTTTACCAGAACGGCACCCACCTTTCTGCGGAGGCATGTCGACCTCTTCTTGACAATATGAGCAATCTCCATGAAATACTCGTCCCAGGAGGGACGCTCTTCCGTCATATTCTTCACCTTTGCCTATCATACACACATAACGGATCTTCAAGGTTCTTAAAAAATCATAACTTTGAAGACATAATCGTTTCGCTGGAATAATCCTCCTCGCTATTAAGCATTGTTAATACGCTCCCTTTACGAAAAATGAGAAATTACTTGCATGGAATATGTACCTGTAGAATTTGCCACTCTAGTTTAGAGTTTAGGAGTCGAAGACAAAGCCTAACTCGATATCTTAATCATAAATCTAGCATTATTTCCTCAAATGGAACCTTAAGATGCAATAGAGGAACCGCGGGCAAATTTTCGACGAAATACAAAACTCTAAACACAGATAAATAAACGACGGAATCAGGAAAAATAAGTGTCTTCGAAGTTCAAACTTTACGCCATGAGAAGGTGCTATAAATGGCAGAAATTTCCATCGATCGGGTAAAGGATATTGTGAGGAGGCTCATGGAAGAAATGCTCACATTATATAAAGATGAATTCAAGCAGGCATGCACGAAACTCCTAAGAGGCGAACGTAAGGTTGTGAGATATAAAGCCCCCGATTTGAACCTCATTTTTGATGCTGAACTCAAGGAAGATGGAGAAGTCATTGTCCACTGGGAGCCACTCGAGCATGCCGATATAGAGATAGAAGCAAAGGCGGCGGACTTGGATAGGATAATGATGAACAAGATGTCCGTGATGAGAGCGGTGATGTCTAAGAAGCTTAAGGTGAAGGGCTCCATCAGGGAAATGATGAGACTGTCCCAGATGATTCCGGTGATGCAGAAGGCGTACCGCGAGGGCAGGGAAAAACTCTCTAAGGAACTCGGCATAGATATTGACAAGTTGCTTGAAGCCCTAGAGAAAATGTAACTCTCCGGATTAAATATCGTCAGCATTTTTATCCCGTTCCTCTCCCCTCAATTTCTTTATCAGATCCATGGCCTCCCTAACCCTTTCTTCTGCAATCTTTTTGGTCTCATTAAAATGCATCTTATTTCCGAACTTACATACGTCCCTGAGAAGGTGCTCTATTGCATCCTCTATACCTCGTCCCCTATACCCCTCCTCCAGAAGGCAACGGGCCAAGCCTATTAAGCCCAACGCGTCCAATTTGTCCGCATCCCACAAAATTTTCTCCTCCACGGTATCTAACTCCTCGGGGGAGGCATGATGCATCAGAATGACGTTCTTCACCCTCCGTATCATCTCCTCGGAAAGCCCTTCCCCTCTTAAGAAATTTTCTGCGGAATTTGCGCTTCTCTCCTCGTGCCCCCTTGGATCTCTTCCTCTGCCGCAGTCATGAAATATGCATGCAAGCCTCACTACCTCCACATCAGCGTCATGCTTCAAAGCCAACTCGGTTGCTAACTTTAAAACCCTGCTCGTGTGATCCCATCCGTGAGCCGGGTCCGTGGACTTTAACATCTCCCTTACAAAATCTATGGCCCTCTTCTCACGTAAATACCGGGTCACAATCCTATTAATGATCGTTATGCTAGAACCGTCGAGAAGGTCCGCATATTCGCGCTTGTTAACAATTAATGGGACAATAAACTCTCCTGAGCAAATACCACCATGGCTTCCTCTAAGTGGCTCGAGGCCCAACTCGTATCCTTCCTTTGCTGTAACGAAGATATCACCAGAGCGCGGATTATCCAAATTATACCGCGATAGCTCTGAATACTGCATTACGACTTCAAACCTATTATCAGATTCGAGCCTGTTAAGAGTTTCCTCTCTTTCTTCCTCACCCGATATGTAGATGTGGGCTGCCCTGTGTGATACGCAAACAACGACGTCGAGCCCTTCCAGAATCTCGTAGATGTTCACATTCCTATGAACTGGCACCATTCCGTGGTCCGCCAATAGAACAAGAAGGTAGTCCTCATATGTTTCATCCAAAACTCTAATAAGATCCCCTATGAGCGTGTCCACTTCCTCCAGATAACTCAAAAATTTGTTGCTAAAGGGACCATGCAACTCCGATATCCTGTCAACTCCCGGAAGGTTTATCACCGTAAGGACAGGCCTATGCGCCCTTATTAACTCCGTCGATTTCTTCATAGCGTAGGAATCCCAAGATGCGGGATCTCCAGACTGAACCTCGCTCTTGGGAACTGCAAGGTGCACACCTCTCGTGATGGGCTCACCTATCGCGATCGATTTCCCCTTCACAATCTCAAATAGCGTCTTCGCCGTAAGGTATTTGTTTACGTCTTCTACGTCAAAATCGACAATTCTTCTTCCATCCCGATCGTAAAAACTGTTGCCGACTATCCCATGAGCATTAGGGTGGGTTCCCGCTATTATTGATGCATGACCCGTGTATGTTGCAGAGGGACAGACGGACTTGCATTTTAATGTATAAGCACCCTCCTCCATAATTTCATCGATTATCGGTGTCTTGGCCTTTCGGAGTGACTCCACATTACATCCGTCCAAAATTATGACAATTGCAGAGTACTTAGATGGCATTTGGGACACCGCTCTTCATCATAATGCATGATTCTCAATTTTCATTGTCAATGTTGCCTGCCGGTACACCGGGTCGGTTATAGTGTATACTCCTTTTTCCTCCGTTACGAGATATAGGCTTTTCAGTGTTTGGAGAAGGTTGCTTAGCGATCTTGTCGAAACATTAGCCTCCGTAAGCATTTCGGTCCACTTAGAACCATATGTCAGCATTCTTAATACTTTTTTTGCCCATTCTTCGCGATTTTTTAGCAGATTTTCCAGTTCCTTTCGGGCAATACCTACTGCCTGCTCTCTGGCCTCCTTCAGCGCCTTTTCATGAGGCATTCCTAAACATCTTCTCAGTCCATAGAAGCTTAGCCAGCCTGGAAGAGTTCCTAACGTTGAAACTGCCTCTTCTAACTCCTCGTCCGAATATTTCACATTACACTTGGAGAGGCCATGCTCTAAATAGGATATTGCTAATTTTCTGCTCCACGGTTTAAGTTCGATTTTCACCGGTGTTCTGCCGTAAAGGGGATTTCTGGGCGACGGCAAGAGCAACGTACGCATCATCCCTATAGCCGATCCCGTGAAAATGAATATTAACTCTTTTGTGCTCGCCCTTAGCCTCGATAACATCGCTAAAAAGTGGTTTACTCCCCCCTTTATCTCCTGAACTTCATCGAGTATCACAATAAGCTTTCTTCTCCTCGACAATTCTAAAAATAGCTTCTCGAGCACTTTTGTAGAACTTGTACTCGTTTTTAGTTTAACTTCGAACCTCATACCCGTAACCGCGACTCCTAACGCTTCGAGGAATCCTTTTAGTTCTCTAATTCTCTCCAAAAGACCGCGTGGAATTGACGACAAAATCCTCTCCGCCGCGTCTCTAACGCCCCTTACACCCATCAGGTTCACATAGATGCTGTCATAACCTTCTGAACTGAGCATATTTGCGGCAACTTTAGCTAAACTTGTTTTTCCACTCATTCTTAGTCCTAATATTGATAACCATATATCATTTCTGATCGCTTTTACCGCCATCTCTAATTCGTCGTCCCTATCGAACAACTCCTCTCTCGATTCGCAGGGACGCTGAAGAAAGATGCTCAAAACTTTACCCCCCAAACTACTTTGGGGGGTAAAGTAAAAATTCTTTCCATGTGTTCACGATGTGAAGACAGCATACTTGGACTTTATTCGCAATGATGAGTCGGAAAAATGTTTAAAGATTACTATAAAATTGCCTTAAATGTCATATGATTGTTTTATTCTTTTGTCTTCTCTTTTTGAGCAGAACGCTTTCGAGGAATGTTCCCAATTGGGACTTTAGTTACTCAGGAGACGTCATCCTCTTATCCATTAGGTCCATATCAAGTCTGAAGAACGGAATTCCCAGTTTCTCCATAAGTGCGTCTTCCACCAGTTTTGCAAGTGCCTATCCGTGCTTACATGCGAAATGTCCTGTCTAAATTACGCAATCCGCCTTCAATTCCTCACATATCCTCAATACATCATTTATCCACACATCAGAGAAGCTTATGGACTGTCTAACCATTGGAAGATTCATGGTTCTCCGCGCGATCCCCTCAATTATGGACTCGCGATCACTGGTATCCACGATCCCATCCCAGACGTACGATATAAAGCACGTGAGATACGTCGCACCGTATGTCTTCTCGAGCCACCAAAACAGGGGGCAGATAGTAAACGTCAAGTATGTACCCTATCAGGTACCTTATCTCTGTCTTCTCAGGAGGAATTATAAACTCTCCCTTTTGTACCCTTCTCTTTACCTCCTCCACTCTCAGTTTGAAATACTCGGTTACCTCAGGAAATACAGGTTCTAGAAAGAAAAGTGCAACATCAAAAACTCTCAGAAATCCTAGATCGGGATTGGGAACATTCCTCCTCAGCTCGTACAATTCTTGGAGGTACCTGTAGATCTTGTTGCTCTCCTCATACACCCTCTTCAAATTCCTCTCATCGATCTCCTAGCCCACTATTCTTTCGAACTCCGTGATTGCATGCTTGAACTCCTCCACCAAATACCTGAACCCTCTGTAGTTTATGTAATAGGGGCAATCAACGAGCACTAAGGGCCTTATACCTCGCCGCCAAGTATTCGTATTGCATGTTGCTGGAACTGCAGGGTACCGTGGTTTTTATTAGCAGACTTGGTTTTGGAAGTTGCTTGAGGTCTATTGCTCCAATGAGGTACTTTTGTGCCAAACAAAGGAAATGCGCTATACCTAAAGCCTCACACCTGTCTATGGCATCCTCAAACCCAGGCTCAAAGATCGCGGCACATATTCCGCTAGGCATTTCCCCACATATTGGTGTGACATCGAGTGTCCAGAGTCACGTTGCGTCCATTCCGAAGTAGTTATAAACGACTGGATATCCTTCTTGGATTCTCTCTATAATCTCTATAAGATGATCATAAATCTTAGCAAGAGCACGAGAACCCGCCTTAACACACTCTCTGTGATGAGGCTCAAACGCCGCCAGCAGGAAGTCCTTCCATATGTTCTCCACAACTTTCCTCTCATACTCCGGAAAATATGTAACAAAGTTTTTCATGTCCTCGAGGAACTCCTCTCCACTCTTATAACTGTCGAGAATCATCCCCGCAACGTTGGCAACGCTTCTAACACGAGCTAGCATCTCAAAACCCTTATAATCCTCAGGCATGGGCTATCTGGATGCACACATAAAGAACGCCCCCACCTTTCTATCATTTCTAGGAACGCCTGAACTCTCGTTCTGAACCTCCCGACATCGGTCAGCAAATACTCTCTCCAAGACGATTGCCGGAATTCCTTCATCTTCCAATTCCTTTGCTAGTAGTACAGAATCAACGGCATGATAATCACAGAACGCAATCCTTTGGAAGATGACACCATCCACATCGTACTTTTTCGCCAACTCGAGTATCATTTTGCGCTTTCTTTCGTACTCTCCTATCATTCTAGGATACGGATTGTGCTGATAGTACCTGCGGGCTATGTTCTCAAAGGGATCTCCATTTTCCTTAACTTTGTTCATAAACCACCTAGTTCCAGTACAAAGGGCGTCGGTGACCACAACCCTGCCCAGATCCTCTATTATCTCTATGAGGTCGGAGCGGTCACCTATGCTTCCCGCAACCATGACGCGCGCCCGGTACTCAGAGATCCCCTCCCTCTGCTCGATTTCCTTCAGCGCCTCCTTTAACATCTTAACATATCTTAACATACACGTCCTTAGGCATAGAGGACGCGGCTATGACTACCTTATGAGCCTCCGTCCCCGATATCTTTGGTTTCTCCTCCGATCTTAACTCGTATAACCTCTCGAGCAGATCTCTTATCTCGTTGTATACCTAAATTGCCCTCTCCAGATCCTCATCGAGGATGCTCCTCCAGCTCCATTTTCAGGTAATTCAACTCCTCAAGGTAGAACTTGAACCGTGCTCATTTATCACGTGGGGCACCATGACAAAGCCCATGAAGGGCAGGACCTTCATCTTCTTCCAGATCTCGTAGACTCTGCGTATCGTATCGCAGGGGTTCATGAAAACGACTCCGTCCAGAAAGTCATACCTCCCCCTGATGACGAGATCCAGGAGGTGGCGGCAGAAGGTGCAGTGGTACTTGTACAGGTATACGTCACCCATGGTTGTTTCGACAGATTCCAAAGCCTTTATCCTGTATGGTAGGACATCCGCAGCATAGAGGAGTTCCTCGGGGGCGTACGAGCATATGAACCCGATAATTTTCTTTCCCTTCCTCTTCCACTCTTCCAGATACGGGTTCGTCAATTTCTCACCAATACTGATAAGTTGTTGAAGTGCGCCCACAAGCACCACCGTCAAACCCCCTCATGCGAGAAACTCCCCATAACGTATATATCCGCATACTGCGTACTATCCTTATAATCCGAAAAAAAATATTTATAGGTATTCTATGGTTGTCGAACCGTCTCCTTCCGTATGAGGTGTAATGTATGCAGAAACTGGAGGGTGAGAGGAAGGAAAAGATAAGGAAGGAACTGGAGAAGATTGTTGGTCCCGACTTTGTCTCCGACGACCCGGAGATCACCTATCTGTACCACTGGGACTTCGTAACCGCGGAGGAGCCAGGACATTGCGATTTTGTGGTAATGCCGGGTAGCACAGAAGAGATACAGGCGTTAATGAAGCTCGCGAATAGGGAAAAAATTCCAGTTGTCCCATGGGTATCCGGTATAAACATCGGCGGGACCGCAATACCAAAAGAGGGAGGCATAGTTGTAGATTTGAGGAGAATGAACAGAATTCTGGAGGTAAATGAGGACGACATGTACGCAATAATAGAGGCGGGGGTCACCTGGGGAGATCTGAAGGGATATCTAGAAAAGCATCACCCGAATCTGAGAGCCGGGATAACGTGGTCCCCCGCCGGGACCGGTGTGATACCCTGCTACATATGCTACGGCTTTACTGACCTCGGCTTCATCGCGGGAACCGGAGCGGATTTCATAAATGGACTGGAGGTCGTACTCCCAACAGGTGAGGTCGTGAGAGTAGGATCTTGCATGTGCACTAACTACTGGTATGGCCGGGCTCCACTCCCTGACCTTGCAGGCCTGTTTATCGGCTGGGACGGAACAACTGGAATAGTGACAAAAGCAGGAATAAAGCTATGGCCCAACCTTCCAACGGAGTACTTCATAGTCATGACAAATACATTTGAGCAGGGTGTTAACATATTCAAAAAACTGGCACGCGCGAGAATAGGAATTGTAGATATGTGCTTTGTCAACTACACGTGGATGATGTCACTGCTGGGTTACCACGAGAGTGAAGAACTGCCGCTTGACCCAGAGGAGGCTGGATACCAAGACTTCTACGGCCTTGTCGCGATAATGGCGTACACTGAGAAGGAGATGGAAGCGAAAAGAGAGGCGCTAGAGAAAATAGTATCTGAGGGAGGAGGAATAGTTGCGGATGCCAATATGGCACTGAATTTCTTCCCTGAGGAGGCGAGAATCCAAGGATACACTCTCATGAACCCACCCATCCACTTCTACAACTGCTGGAACTTCTCATATGGCGGAGGTGGCGAGTGGATCGGAAGCTACCTCTCATCCCGTGACGTCGTGAAGTACTATAAGATCGCATTATCAGTCGCGAAGAAATATGGAAAGCGGGCACAAATGTACGGTAGGGTGATGGGAGGCGGGCACTACTGGATCGGAAGGGTCAACATAAACTTCAATAAGGACGACCCGGAGGATTTCGAACGCGCCCGCAAGTGCCTGATGGAGATAGACGAGAAAGTCAGAGAACTGCCGAGCGTGATCCGATATAAGGCGCCGAAATGGGCAAAGGAAAGAAACTTCAGGGAAGCGGACCAGAACGCCCTCGAATTGATTAAGAAGATAAAGAAGCTCCTCGACCCCAACGGGATTATGAATCCGGGACATGGACTGTGAGAGGGGAGGCTCTTGTCCTCTAAAACCCGTGAACTCCTGCTCTCCCTCTTCAAGAAGTCCCTAGAGAATTACATCCCGGGCACCGGAATAACCTTTAGAAAGGCACCGGAACAGCTCGAACTGGAGAGAAACCGAGAACTTGAGTACTATAAGAGGGTGGTGTACTTCTGCGGAAAATGCGGACAATGCAGGTACGTTTACCAAGATGCGTACTGGAGCAGAGTTTGCCCAAGTGGAGAACTGAGGAAGTTCGAGGCATTCTACCTAGGTGGAAAGAACCTCCTGCTATGGGGACTGCTATCGGGCAAACTCGAGTGGTCCGAAAGAATAGCAAGGATATTCTACCACTGCACCCTCTGTGGAAACTGTACGCAACAATGTCAGCTTCCTGAAATTCATAACTACGCATTGGAGTGGCTATTTGCCGCTCGTGTTGAATTTGTAAAGCGCGGCATCGGTCCAATGCCGGAGCACAAGAGATTCGGGGACTGGGTCAGAAAGGAACATAACCCCTACATGGAGCTACATGCAAACAGGCGCAACTGGATGAACGCAACAAAAGTAAAGGAACTTCCCGAAAAGGCAGACGTAGTTTACTTCGTGGGATGCACATGCTCTTACAGGGAAATGGAAGTCGCAAAGGCGATGCTTGAGATACTCTCGGCATCTGGGCTGAAGTTCACCCTTTTGAAGGATGAATGGTGTTGCGGATCACCGCTGTTCTGGACAGGACAGGTGGATATTGCAGAAGAGTGCGCGCGACACAATGTTGAGGAGTTCAAGAAGACGGGAGCGAGTGTGATCGTCACCTCATGCGCGGGATGCTACCGGATGTTGAAGCAGGTGTATCCGGAGAGGCTCGGGTTGGAAATCGATGCTGAGATCCTACATGCACCGGAGTTCCTACTTAGGTTAATGAAGGACGGGGGTTTGCAACCGGAAAGAGAAATAGGGTGGAAGGTCACGTACCACGACCCGTGCCATATAGGGAGGCACATGGGACTGTATGAGCCCCCGAGAGAGGTAATTAAGAAGATACCTGGGCTTGAATTATCCGAAATGGTCAGAAATAGGAGAAATGCATGGTGTTGCGGAGCGGGCGCGGGAGTTAAGTCGGCATTTAAGGATCTGGCGCTATTCGCCG
>Ga0190367_1000044_pt1 | contig 93185 bp, 95 predicted proteins | sample 4872181011_MG_FD_171838 | JGI IMG/M metagenome (GOLD analysis project Ga0190367, IMG submission 171838) | Hydrothermal vent microbial mat bacterial communities from Southern Trench, Guaymas Basin, Mexico - 4872-18-10-11_MG | ecosystem: Environmental > Aquatic > Marine > Hydrothermal vents >...
TGATTTTGCTAGTAGTATTGAGAGGCTTTTAGAAGACTTGTATAGTGTGACGTATTATGGGGATAAAACAGTGTTTAGTAGTACTGTGAGGTATTTGGAGGATATTTTGTTTGATGTTGTTAGTAGTCGTGCTAGGCTTCTTGAGGTTTATTTTAATTTAGCTGAAGTATATTTGAGTTTAGTTAAGTGTATTAGGAGAGATCTGGAGGTTCTTGAGGAGAGCGGCTTTATTAGGAGGAGTGTGTCTAGGCTTTTAGTAGATGATATTTCGGAAGTAGATGAGGCTATGAGGAAGTTTAGCTGGGATACTATTATTGGGAGTACTAGGATAGCAGTTAGTGAGGTTAGGGAGAGTGTAGGGTATTTTGATCTCTGCTACCTCTAGTTAATGGAGTGTTGTGCTAGGTTTAGTGAAGGTATATTTTTGTCTGCTGTTTTGTTAGTGTGTGGAGTACTTGGATGTTGTTGAGGAGTGTTATTTGTGTAAGGATTTTGTTGAGGTTGCTAGGGGTAGGGTTTGTGTGTTTGTGTTGCCTTGTTCGCTGAATCAGGCGGATTTGTTGTTGTCTAGTAGGGTGTATTCGTTTTCGTTGTTGGATGCTTTGTGGGCTGTTTTGACGGCTGTTGTTTTCTCTGATTTTGTTGTTATTCCTCATGATGTTTTGCCTGTATGGGAGGGTAGGGTGTTTTTGGAGTATCTTTTGGAGAGGAGGGTGATTAAGGCTGTATATGCTGAGAATACTGAGGGTATTTTAGAGGAGTTTTGTTTGCCTGGACTTGGGGTTTGGGAGAGGCTTGTTGGAGAGATTTTGGGAGTGCGGTCTGAGCTAGAGGCTACAGTTAGGGGTGAGATTTTAGTTGAGGAGGGGTGGGTTGAGCAGAGTTTGCCTAGGATTATAGGTGTTGTTGAGGAGTATGTTGGGGAGGAGCCTTACTTGGAGGCTACGTTGAGGCAGCTTCGGGAGTTAGAGAGGTTGGCTAGGGAGAAGCCTGGGAGGAAGACTATGTATGGTTGTCTTTGGACTGCTGGCTATGTTCTTAGGTGTTTGGAGGAGATAGGTTGTCCTCTTGTTTTTTATCCTCAGTCTTTTTGTAGGGCGTATTTGCTTAGGAACCACTATGTGAATTTGAGGAAGTTGAGGTCTGTTGTGTTAGCTGAGAGTCTGCCTGTAGTGGCTTTGTCTAGTGTTTTTGGCTCGCTGGAGGTCTTGGTGTTAGCGACTCTTTTAGATTATCAGCCTTCTTTAGAGCAGTTTCCTGACTATATAGAGTGGGCTAGGAGTAAGGCTAAGCAGGTGAGGCTTAAGTTAAGTAGTTTGCTGAGGGAGCTAGATAAGTTTTATAGTGTTCGCGATGATCAAGAGAGGATTAAGTGTAAGTATAGGATAAGTCAGCTGGCTGGAGAGCTGAGGGAGGAGGTTCAGGAATGTATGGCTGAGGAGAAGTTGAGGAGGATTTTGGATAAAATATTTATGGCTGTAGTTTCTGCGGCTGCTGAAGAAGCTTTAACTCAAGTTTTACCAGTACCTGTGTCTCTGTTGGCGTTTACTGCTCCGGTATCGTTTTTTGCTCCAGTAATTACTTCCTTGGCTGTAGAGTTTTTGATTCAAAAGCTGAGAGAGCTGTTTAGGAAGCCGGGCCATACTGTAGTTAATAGTGCGGCTACTGTATCTCAGTTGATAGTAGTTGATAAGGATACTAGGAGGAGGTTGGTGAAGTATATGAGGGAGAAACTGGGGATATGTGTGAGTGAGGATTTCTTAGTGAAGTGGAGTGAGTTTAGGTATAGGACTTCGGCTATATGCTTTAGGGATGTGTCTTGAGGTTATTGTCGGCGGGTGTTTGGAGTTAGGGTTTCTTAAGGTATATTATTTTAAGGAGGAGTCTTTTTCTCCATAGTAGGATTGCTGCTACTATGGCTATTATGGTTATGGAGATTCCTGCTACTAGGTATATGTTTGGCTGTTTTTGTTCTTTGTACACTACTGTTATTTCTGTGTAGTTTTTCATGTTGTTGGTTTCTGCCCATATTATGTAGTGTCCTTCTGGTAGTTTTGTTTTGTATGTGAATTGTCCGTTTTTGGCTGTTATTTCTTGTTTTTTGATTGTTCCTTTGCCTAGTTGTTCTATTACTACTGTTATTTTGTAGTCTAGTGGGGGTGTTGTTTTGCCTGTTACTTGTATTTCTTCTTGTGTTGTGTATGTTTTCTTCGTTGTTTTTATTTGTATCCATGGTTTTACTTTGAATGTCATTTTTGAGTCTATTTTTTCTTCTAGTAGGTTTAGTGTATATTGTTTTGTGTATATTTGGTGTGTTAGTGGTATGTTTAGGATTGTTGATTTGAGTGTTATTGATGTGTCTAGTAGTATTTTTGTTTGTAGTTTTAGTGTAGTGAAGTGGATCCAGTATTCTGGCTGTGTTGCTGTTGTTTCGTAGAGTTTTGTGAATGTTCTTTCTGAGAAGACTACTGTTTTTTGTTTACCTGGTTCTGTTGCTGTTAGTGTTAGCTGTGTGTCTAGTTTGAGGCTTACTGTGAGGTCTATTGTAGCTGGTAGCTGTAGTCCTGTTATTTCAGTGATTGATATTGATGAGAATGTTTCCTCTAGTGTGCCTACTCCTGGTGTGTAGGCTGTGAACTGTCTTTGTGCTAGTGTATATTCTCTTGTTTCTTCTCTGTAGGTTATTTTGAGCGTGTATTTAATGGATGTTTTTGCTGGGGCTGGTTTTGTGTATATGTGTCCTCTGATATTTGATTCTCCTACTGCGAGGTAGAATACTCCTCCTACTCCTAGTGATCCTTCTATGTTTACTGTCATTTCTAGTATTATTGTGTAGTTTAGTCCTTTTATTCTGAAGACTTCATATGTTTTTGCTTTACTGAAAGAGTATTCTCGGGAGAAGCCTTTTAGTGGGGCTGAGTATGTGTTGAGGGTTAATATTAATATTAATAGGAATATTATTGGGGCTGTTTTTCGAGTGTTCACGATAGATATAGGTTTTATACTGAATAAATAGTTAATTTTTATGTGGAGTGAGAGTTGTTGTAGTGTACTATATTGGCCATTTTTCTAAGTTGTATGCCATTGTCCAGAACATGTACTCGTATTTTGATGCCGTTTTGAATATCTTTAAATACTTTTTGTAGTTTTCTCCATTCCATAAATTATCTATTATTGTTTTTAATTCATTTAAGAGGTCTCTATATTCTTTACTCAAGTATGCCTGACACCATTCGCGGTAGAGCTCTACGGGGTTGCTGTCTAATTTGTTTCTGTGTTTTTCTGCTATTTCAAGGTACGTCCAGAAGCATGGTAGTGTTGCTACTAGTCCTTCTAGGGAGGTTCCTTGGCTACAGGTAGTGTAGAGGAAGTTCATGTATGCTAGTGCTGTTGGCGCGGGCTCTGTTTCTATTACTTCGCTTAAGGATAGTCCTATTTTCTTTAGTATTTTCTTGTAGTTTTCTATTTCAATAGTTGCGTCGAGGTATGCTATCTTGAGGGCTACTGCCGCGGTCTCTGGGTCTGCTTTAGCTGCTATAATAGAGTAGCACTTCATTAAAGTTACTAAGTAATTGTAGTCTTGTATTACATAGTACTTGAATTTGTTTAAAGGTAGTCTGCCTTCGTAGAGCTCTACTACGAAGGGGTGTGAGAGTATTTTAAACCATATTTTAGCGGTATCTCTATACAGTTTTTCCGAGAGCTTCACGTATATTTTCTCTCTCTCTTGTCTATACATGTTTATTGCTTCAATGCTGGTGAAGCGTATGTTTGTTTGACGAGATACTGTTGCTGAGGATGGGATCTTTTATGTGTATTTTACAGATAGTTGAGGCTTCTGTTAACGTAGGGTTGTATATGCTGAGGAACGTGTTTAGTGAGGAGGCTGGAGGATATGTGGAGGTGTTTGGAAGACTCGGTGAAAGAGGTGTTATTACGCTTGAGACGAGTGAAGGTATGCAGAGGCTGGCGTGTCTCCGAAATCTTATTTTACATAGATACTGGAGAGTTGATGCTAGAAGAGTTTATGAGGATGCTCGTAGTAGTGGTTTAACTGTTAATAGGAATTTCATAGAGGAGGTTAGAGGCTATGTTCGAAGATATTGTGAGGCTTAAGGAGGAGTTAGAGACTAGAGAGAGGTTTACTTTTTATGATTTGCTTTGGTCTGAGAGGCTTAAGGTACTTGAGAAGATCGCTGAAGTACTGGAGTCTAGGAGTGAGATTGAGTTAGCTGTTGTTTATGGGTCTTTTGTTAAGAGGGGTGCTAGGTTTAGGGATATTGATGTTGCTGTTTATCTGTGTGAGGGTCCAAGTTCTTTTGATTACTTGTTTGAGCTGATGGATTTGCTTGAGTCTGTGACGGGGTATCGTGTTGATGTAGTGGTGTTGAATGATGCTCCTGCTTACTTTGGTGTACGCGTGTTAAGTAAGGGTGTTGTCTTATTTGAGAGGAGGCCTGGTTTGTGTTTGTTGTTGTATAAGAGGTTTATTGAGGAAAAGCAGGCTTTAGAGATCTATAATCGTTATAGTAGTTATTAAAATGCTTTATTATAGTTTGCTGAGTGTTAGTTCTTTGAGGAAGTGGTTTTCAAGGGGTCTTGGAGAGTGTGGGGACTTACTTGGCTTTATTTAGTGAGTTTTAGTGATATTATTTCGAATGGCTTTAAGCTTAGTTTAGGTGACTTAAGTGGCTTCAGGGGTTTTTCGAGTAGGTTTGCTAGGAGTATTCTTGTGTAGGGTATGTTTAGAGAAACTGCTACTGCTGTTTTTCTGCTGTAAGGCTCGTTTAGCCTGAGTACTATTTCTTCATTGTCTTCTGCTTTCTTAAGTGCTGTTAGTATTGCGCTGGGTGGATTTATTTTGAGGAATGAGTATGTGGGGGGTAGTTTTCCTTTATGTCTATTTTCTACTATTGGGATGAGTTTGTTGTCTAGTTCGAAGCTTGGTTTTACTGCTTGTCTCCAGTCTTCTTTGTGTGAGTATAGTGCGTAGACTGTTTCGTGGAGTCCTTCATCTGTCGCGAGCATTGGCTTAACTGTGCTTCTTAGGAGTGATAGTCTTATTGAAGTGTTTCTTGTGTCGTAGCTGTAGTTGAATGGGGCTAGTACTGTTATTCCATGTGACTTATTTTCTTCTGATACGTCTATCCATCTGTAGAATGGGCTTTCTTCTTCACTGAATTCTCTTGGTATTGCTCCGAACTGTGTTCCGCATGTTAGCTTAGGCTGCTGTATGTTGAATGAGAATATTGTTTTCAGTACTTTCTGCTTCTCGTGCCAGTCTACGAGGAGTCTGAGTTCTACTCGCTTTATCTTCGAGTATAGTACTACTTCTTGAATATACTTAGATGATAAATGGTTTCTAAGTACTCTGAGTCTAGTTCGCACAGGCCCTTTCTCTGCTAGCTTTACTGTGGGTTTCGTGTTTACTTCAATTGATTTGCCAGTATATATGTTGAAGTCGTCTTTACCTAGAAGAAGTCTTCCCTCGGAGTCTCCTAAGTCTTCTATTAGCTGGAGTTTAATAGGGTTTTTCAGAAGCTCGACTTCTAGTTCTTTGTCGTAGATGCTTTCAATGAAGCCCTTTTCATTTAATGATACTTTGTAGAAGCTGTTTTCGAGGACGTTATCTAGGGCTTTAAGCTCGCTTTTTTCTTCTGCTTTTTCTTCTTCTACTCCGTAGACTTTATAGCCTAAGGGAGGTATGTTCTCAGCTATGAAAACTACTTTAACTGTTTTCTTTGAAGGCGACTGCTTGACTACGCTTAATACTTGTAGCAGAGCCTTTTTCCCGCTGTAGTCAACTAGTTTAATTTTACTCCATGTGGAGGGTACTGTAAGCTCTACTTCAACAGCATCTGTTCTCTCCCATGACAGTGGATTAAACACTATAATATTTACATTATATTTACTTGTATCTATTTGAGAGGAAATAGTTTTAAGAGCATTTATTAACAGTTGTTTCGCCTCACCTAGAACTCTATTTAGGCCACTGACTGCTGTCTCATAGGCTTCTTCTACTACTGTTCCTCCTATAATGTCGTGGAACTGGTTGAATAGAAGTATTTTCCATAGTTTTCTCAATTTTTCTTCAGGATATGCTAGTAAATTATAGGCGTAAGCTATTGTCGAGAATTTCTCTGCTGAAAGCAAGTTATTTTCACAGAGCCTATTCAATTTCTTTAGTTCGAAGCGATTAGTTAAGCAGCCTACAAGCTCCCAGCCGAGTTCTCCTCGAAGTACAGGCAGTTTGACTCTCTTCTCTTTAATCTCTTTCTCGATGGCTGTAAAGAACTCTTCGGGAGTAGAGAAAAATATTTGGAGACCTTCATGTTCTTTCGAAAGCTTCTCGATGTTTTTTACTTCTTGGTATGTTAGTCCTCCGCCATGGTCTCCCTTTCCTACGAGCACCATAGCGTTTTCTAGTCCGTATTTCTCGTAGAGGCTGGCGGCTTCACGTAGATTTGGGTATGGTCGAGTTAGAAACGATGGTATGAAAGGTGGTCTGCAGGCTAGTATTTGTGAGCCGTCTATTCCTTTCCACCAGAAGACTGTTTTTTCCTTGAATCCTCTCTTGTAGACTAGGTACTTTACTCCACTTTTGAGCAGTATTTGGGGTAGCTGGGGTGAGTGAGTCCAGTTATCAGGTATCCAGCACACTTTAACGTCTACGCCGAATTTTTCTAGAAAATATTTCTTGCCGTAAAGACACTGTCTTACAAGAGATTCTCCACACAATCCTTCAATGTCTGCTTCAACATACATACAGCCAGTTACAGCCCATCTTCCTTCACTGATGTGCCTTTTAATAGACTCGAAGATCTCGGGATAGTATTTCTCCATGGCTTCGTAGAAGGGGACTTGGTCTTGAACATACTTATAGTTCTTTACTCTGTTTAATATGAGGAGGGCTCTGAGGAAGGTTAAGCGACAGCAGTCATGTATAGTCTCGGGATCCCATTGCCAGAACCAGGCTATATCGATATGTGACTGTGAAACTAGGTGAATTTTCTTCATGAACTATATGTGCCTAAATTCTATTTAACAGCTACTGGAGTAGAAGCAAATTTGTTGTAATAGGAATCAATTTATAGGTGACAGTAAATTATAATAATTGTGAATCAACTATTCGTAGATAGAGTAGATGAGCTTGCTTTTCTTGAAGAAAAATATAGGGAGAATAGGGCGCAGCTCATAGTAATTTACGGTAGGAGGAGAATAGGGAAGACTGAGCTTCTCTTAAAGTTTGTTAGAGACAAAAAGTATATTTACTTTCTTTGCGAGAAAACGAGTTCTCGTCTCAATATGTTTAAGCTCGCTAAGAAGATGGCAGAGTACTTGAGTAGAGAAAGTTTTGCAAGAATACTCTTCACTGACTGGGAAGACTTGTTTAGAGAGTTCTTAGAGTGGAAGACTAGCAGTGAAAAAGTAGTAATTATTCTAGACGAGTTCCCCTACTTAATTGAAGTAGATAAAGGAATAGTATCTGTCTTCCAGAAAATATGGGACACTTACTTATCGAAGAGAAGCGACATAATGCTAGTACTATGTGGATCTAGTGTAGGTATGATGGAGACAGAAGTTCTCAGCTACAAAAGCCCCCTTTACGGCAGGAGAACAGGACAGTGGAAAGTAACTGAATTAAAACTCCCATATATGAGAGAATTTGTACCATCATATAGCTTCACTGAAGTAATCTATATTTACGGCGCACTAGGCGGAGTACCAGCATACCTATGTAAACTAAGCCCCAAGCTAAGCGTATTCGAGAATATACAGAAACTGTTTCTAAGAAAGGGGGCTGAGCTCTACGAGGAAGCCGAAAATCTGCTCAGACAGGAGTTGAGAGAACCCCGCAACTACAAGCTTATCCTTGAGGCGATAGCTGAGGGGAAAAGAAGAGTATCTGAAATAGCTAATGCTACTGGCTTAGATAAAGCAGCAGTATCCAGATACATAGATACACTAGAGCTCCTAGAAATAGTTTCCTTCGAGACTCCTGTCTTAGAGAAACCTAAAACCAAGAAACGCCTATACTACATTAGAGACAACTACTTCAATTTCTGGTTCCGCTACATATACCCAAACAAAGACTTAATAGAAGAAAACAGAGGAAAAACAGTACTCGAAGAAATAATAGCAGACTACAACAACTACATGAGCACAGTATTCGAGAAAATAGCTAAAGACTTCCTAACAAAAACAGCTCTCCCACTCAAAATACATAGAATTGGAAGACACTGGTGGAAAACACGGCGAGGAGAGTCTATTGAAATAGACCTACTAGGATTCAATAAAGAAAAATCCGAATACCTTGTAGCAGAAGTAAAATGGAGTAAACTAAATCTCTTAGACGTAAACAGGATATACAGAAACCTAACTAGAAAATTCAATGAACTAAACATAGGTAAGAAGGCATATTACTGTATTATCGCTAAAGAAATAGTAGAGAAAAAGGACATTAAAAGAAAATATCCTGAACTGCTGCTATTCGACTTAAAGGACATTGAAAAACGCTATTCAAGTAAGACTAGCTCACAGCTACTCTAGCATATCGTATAGTATTCTACCGTCAGCGTCACGCGGCACTGGTATTCCAGTTAAATAGCAGAGTGTTGGAATCACATCAGCTAAGCTCACTGGATATTCTCTTCTATAGCCTTTCTTAACACCAGGACCCTTTACAAGAAACACAGACTCAATGGTTCCTACAAGAGTTCGAGCTGAGGGAAGGAAGGGTCCGTGAGTTCCTGTGACTTTGCCCCATAGAGGACTCTCAAGTATTGTTTTCTTAGCTACCTTAGGCTTCAAAGGCACGTGATAACATATTACCACGTCAGGATCCCTGTCACCTCCCATACCCAGTATACCCGCATCCTCCTTCCTACAGACAAGAGAGAATATTGGTGCACCTGAAAGAGGATCCCTTAGCTCAGACAGTAGTCTTATTACTTGCTCACGTACCTCCTCGTATTCCTCTCCTGGCTCAACTATGCCGTGAGGATATCTTCCCTTAAGATTTATCCAAACTCCTTCGCCACCAATAAATGCTTTAGTCTTCGACCAGTCAGTTGAGCCATCCGGCTTCCTCGAGAAAAGCCCCGCTTTTTCTAAAACATCATTCCACACATGTGTCACCACGTTAGCTACGTGACCGTGATCAGACACTACACAGACTACAGTATTTTCCTCATCAATAGATTCGAGTATACTTGAGGCCAGGTTATCGCATATTCTATAGAATCTTGCGTAAAGCTTCCATCCCTCCTCTTCCTTACTCTTATCGAATAGCGGGTGAGTAGGATCTATTAAATGTAGACTAAAGTGCTGGAAGAAGTCTGGACCATGCCACTTCATAATAAAAAGCCTCCAATCATATTTCTTGAGCAAGTACTGAGCAGTCTTAGCGTACCACTCAGCCTGATATTCCTGCTCCTCAATAAACGTCTCAGTGTCCTCTGCACCACTAACAACAAGTGCTTGTTCAGTAGGTCTATGTAAGTAGGGCCCGAACCTCTCTACAAGCTCTCTAGCTAACTCAGGTGGATGAGACCAGCCCTCAGTAGGATATATCTGAGTAAAGTAAACATGAAGAAGACGACCATCAGGAGAAATCTCTATTAGCTTCATTCTGAAATAAGCTTCAACTCTTTTGTCGTACAGCTTGAATGAATATTTCATCCAGTTGCTCCACGAACCCTTTACAGCTTCACCTAGCTTCTTCCCGTAGTCTTTTTCAGCAAAGAGTGAAACCTTATCGAAAACCTCTCCTCTTTTCTCTATAAGCAAATAGAATTTCAGTTCCTCAAATCTCGTCTTAAGAGGAATCTCTGACTCGAGAAACTCTCCTTCAGGCAGGTTCCTCCAGCCTTCAGCAGGCTTTACTTCAATCCTAGTAATATATGCTCTAAGATACTCAGGTACATCTGGAGAAGGCTCCTCCGTCTTATACGCGTGAGCATTAGCTATACAGAACCTACTATTAGGACCAGGATACCCGTCTTCACCTATATGCACCACATTCTTGATGTTAATAGGATAGGACTGAGGATAATCAAGTATAATGCTGAGTTCTCCAAGCCTATCTACTACCTGCCATATCTGCTCAGCTCTACAGTATTCTGACGAAAATCCCCAGACAGACTTATCTAAAGGTCTGCCAGGAAGTCTTAAAACATATTTACAGCCGTGCTTAGCTGGAGTAGCTCCAGTAGCAATAGTAGCCCAATTACAGCCGGTCTCAGCAGGATAAAACGGATAAGCCCTACTATAAGCCCCCTCCTCCATCAGCTTCTTAAATGTGGGAAGCTCACCTCTCTCAACTAGTCGCTCAAGAACAGTAGGCATCAATGAATCAATACCTATAATAACCAGCTTCTTTTTCACAGAATACTTAGTACATCTATATATAAAGCACTACTCGATAACAATATTAACTAGATGTTGTAGTCTTTAAGCAACACTATAACATTATCTTGAAATTTCTCTAATTTATTGTAGAGCTTTTCATCACTCGTAACTAATCGACATTCTCTATTTACGGCAAATGCAATATATATTGCATCATATATGTTAATATTAAAATCTAAAGATAATTCAGAGGCTTTAAGCCAGTCTAATCTGTTTGGAGAACAGGTAATGTGAAGAAGCTTAATCGAGTTGACGGCATTAACTATGTCATTTTTACTGAACTTCAACTTTCTATGAAATCTTAGAGCATTCGCTATTTCATAATATATTAAGTCAGGAGCTATTAGTTTAAGCTCTCCCCTAAAGTAAGCATCACGTATTTTTAGAGCCTTTTCAGAATATTTCTCAGTAGCAAACCATTTTACAGCTACACTAGCGTCTACCACTAGCTTAGCTTTTCTCTCCAATACCTAATCACCTCACTTGAATCATAGTCTCTAGCTGCTCCCTGCTCTCTGAGCACTTTAAGTCTTATAGAATCCATTATCTGTATAGCTTTCCTTATATCTTCTTTAAGCTCTTCTTCTTCAATTTTCTGAATAATAGCATTTCTTACTACTTCACTCCAATTTATGTGAGAGTATTTTTTCATTTTCGCCCGTATTTCTTTAGGTATCCTAACAGTTAAGAGTTCACTCACATATATACACTGTATATACACTATTTAAAGCTTACGGATAATTAGAATACTTATTTAATTTTTAACTCTAAGAGGCTCTCTATTTAACTTATTATATTTGCTGGAAAGTTCCTTAATTACCTCTTTAGCTATACGTTTTGCAGTCTTTGTCTTTAACTTCTCTATTCGCTTAGCCAATTCTATTGCTCTCCTACTTAGATACTCGTTTCGCTTACCTATTTGTCTTAAAGCCCAGCTGACAGCCTTCACGATATATTTTCTCTCGTCTCTTGCTCCTTCGAGAATAAGTGGAAAGAAGTTCTCGAAGAGCCTATCGTCTGCCTCTTTATCACTTATAGCTAGTTTCGCTATTAACGCGAAGCCTGCTCTCTTAACAAACTCTTCCTCTCTCTGACTCCACTCTACAGCCTTACGGTAAGCTAGCCTAGTTTTCCAAAAAAAGATTCATCACACACTGGTCGCATAGATCCCAGTTATCGATATCTTTGACCCATTTCTCCATAAGTTCTTCATTGACTTTAGCTGGGTCGGCAATCAATGTGGCTAAAATGCGGGCTTCATGAATATTAGTCTCCCAGAGTTTTAGCGCGAGCTCGTGGTTTACACCTATCTCTTTAGCTAGTTTTCGGAGAACAGGTTTTGGTACACCTAGTATTTCGGCTGAAGAAACTATGCCGTAGCGTTTCATTCCTTCAATATTTCTCTGATTACCTAGAGCACGTAGTTTTCTTATAATAGCTTCTACTTCCTCCATGCTAGAATTTCTTGAAAGCTATTTTCATGTATTTTTCTGTAGTCATCCAAAGTCTCCTAGAAGAGCCCTCCTTTACCTGTTTTACAAATTTCTCTGCCCACTTCCAGTCTCTCTCATATATATGGTAGCTATCCGCTATGTGAAGATAGTACCCTGGCTCTACTCCTATACCTTCTGATACTAAGCGCTGTAGTTCTGTTAAAGCATACATGTTCATGAAGGCTGCTTTCATAGCATCATTACTTCTCATATGTACGTGTAAAACGAGTTTTCCGTCAATTACTCTAAACCAGAGTCTCTGAACACAGGGAGGAGAATCAGCATCTATGTCTTTCCAAGGCATCCATGTTATTGCTTGAGCTCGCCTAGAGTAAGGCACTTTTGAAAGCTTCTCTATAACATATTCTATCTGATTAACTGTTTTTCCGTCGAGGGTAGTGTAGTTGAAGAGTCTTTCGTGGTAGGTGTAGTGCCAGTCTTTTCCTACACGCCAGTCGTTTACTCCCTTTAAGACTTCGTCTACGTACTCGAAGAGCTGTTTTAGTTTTCCGACTACTACTCCCTTTAAGTGTATTCGAGGTTCTGAGAAGGGTTTTTCTACTTTAATAGCTATTGGTAGATCTAGGCTGTATTCACCATACTCAGTGTAGATTTTTGAGCCTTTCTCCCATACGGCTACAATACTTTTCTCCCATGCTTCAGGTAAAAGCTCTGCTTTAATGTACTCCAAGCCCCCTACTTTAAAACACTTGTTTTAAAGATAAGTTTGTTTGAAGTAGAGAGGAAGTATTATAGGGGTGATATTAAGCTATATAGGAGGCCAGCTGTGTTTCTTTAAGTGTCTTGTAAAGTTACTTAAATATGAGATCAAGGGGAGCTAGCTTTCTTTGAAGTATTTCTTTTCTCATAGTCTCCATTATTTCTGAGACAGTGTTTTTAATCCAAGCTGCCTCCCCGTGTTCTATGTTCTGGCTTTTAAACCATAGCAGGTTAAAGCAGTTTTCTAGGTAGCTTGAGGGGGCTTGTAGGCTGTTTACTTGGTCGAATAGGTATTTGTCTCCCTTTAGGTAAACGCTATTTAGTGGGAAAAGTATTCTAAGGGCTTCTACGACGAATAGTTTGCTGAAAATAGATTCAATATCATATTTCTTTACTGAGTAGTGGTATTTTACAGAGTTTTCATGCCATCCCATTAGGTGGAAGTGATACAGTATGTTTTCTCTCCTCTTCTCCTCAGGATATACTTTGAGCTCCCGCTTAATTCTTTCTATGAGGCCGTATGGATCATAGAGTACTAGAGAATCTAGTATATTCGATACATTAATCTCCCACATACTCCCTACTTCTCGCCGCAGCCTCTCCTCCCACATAGCTAGTGGAACATAAACTACATCAATTTCACAGCCGAGTTCTCTCACAAGCTCCCTCCTAGGCATATCTCCTACATTAACTAAGACACAGACATCGACATCAGATTCCTCGTGAATACTTCCTCTAGCTACAGAACCTACTACAAAGACCGCGACTACATCACGCCTACTCTCAACTAGCCTACTACAGAAACTTCGAGCAGCCTCCCTTAAGACATGAAGTCTTCTACTAAGATCCAAGCTACCCACCTTCCTCAACCTAGCCTACTGAAAAGCAGTATATAAACAGATTTAACAACACTAGCACCTAGAATACTATAGTGTCTAAAATAAGCGCTACTATGAACTCAACTAATACATCTTTAAAGACTAAGAAAAGAGTTTATACTTGCTGATAAACTTTTATACTCCTTGACACTATATTTTGATGAAAATGTCTACTACTTTAAAGCATAAAATACTAAAACTACTAGAAGAAGATAAAGAATTCCGCTACGCAGTAGCAGGACTTATAGGCTTAAAAGAAATACTAAATAAAATTAATGAAAACACCATCGCAATAAATAGAAACACAGAGAGCATTAAAGCGCTTCAGCGTGAAGTTAGGGAGCTTCAGCGTGAGGTTGTTGAGCATTCTAAAGCAATAAAGGCTCTTCAAGAGCAAGTAGCGAAGCATACTGAAGCTCTTAGTGAGCATAGTAAGGCTATTAAGGAGCTTCAGCATGAGGTTAGAGAACTTCAGCGTGAAGTTAGGGAGCTTCAGCGTGAGGTTGTTGAGCATTCTAAAGCAATAAAGGCTCTTCAAGAGCAAGTAGCGGAGCACAGTAGGTATATTGATGCTTTTCGACGTGAGATAGTGGGTATAGGCGCTAGATGGGGTGTTTATACTGAAAGTGCTTTTAGGAACGCTATGCGTGAGGTTGTTGAAAAGTATTTTGGCGGGAGTGTTAGGAAGTGGGTTTACTTTGATGAAGAGGGCTTTATTTTCGGGCAGCCTTCTCATGTAGATGTTGATGTCGTTATTAAGGATAGGGAGCATATTCTAATTGAAGTTAAGTCTAGAGTTAATAGAGGTGATGTATACGAGCTTTATAAAATAGGGCAGCTTTACGAGAAATTAAATAGAGCGAAGCCGAGGCTGATTATAGTTACTCCTTATGCTGAGAGAGGAGTATATGAGCTGGCAGCGAAGATGGGGATAAAGGTGTTGTCTAAAGAAGAAGTAGAGTCTATTTAGTGGACTGGTCTGTGACATCTCCCTTTAAAACTAGTCTAGTTAAAGGAAATCTTGATACTCTTTTAGTTCTCTTCATTTCAGAAATATCCCAGCCCTCAAGGAAGTCATATAGTATTCTGCCCTGAGTGTGTTTAGGAGGCATTATTTCAAGCAGATACGACACCGTAGGAGCTACATCTACTAGCTGAGCGGGCCCTAGAAAATCTACTGGGCGCTCATAGCCTTTCTTCACGCTGGGCCCAGCTATTATCAAGACTCCGTAGTTAGAAGAATAGTCTGTTTCAGCAGTAGGTATCTGTGGACCGTGATTTGCTCCACCAACAGTAATAGAGCCATCCCACACTGAGTAAGCTCCCCAAGTAAATCCCTGAGAATACACGAAAACTACGTCGCCTACATGAGGACCCCACAGTCCTACTAGTGGAGCGTCTTCTCTCCTTAATACAAGAGCTACAGCATATTCTCCGTCTTGGTCACAGCACTCCCGCAAAGCCTCAATAATTTTTCTCCGCACTTCCTCGTATTCCTTGTCTTCTACAATGCCGTTCCTATACCTGCTTTTAAGGTTCACGTAGACATTAGTTAAGTCTACATAGACTTTGCTCTTAGACCAGTCTGGAACAAGACTGCTGTTCTCTTCCTTAAGACAGACAAGACCCTTTTCAGCCAGCGCTTTAAGAATAGAGTATTTTTTCCTATTAGGTGAGTTACCGTGATCTGAAACAACTACAATATATGTTTTATCGTCAAGCAGGTCGAGGAAACCTCCCACCAGCTTGTCTGCTAGCCTATATCCTGTTTTAAGAAGCCTCCATGCTTCCTCTGCTTTCGCGGGATCATATTTCCCTCCATAGGGGTCAGCTAGTCCTAAAACCTGGTGCTGGAGAGTATCAAGTAAGTGCCAGTGCAGGAAATATAGAGAGGCATCATATTTCTCTATGAGGTACTTAGAGGCATTAATAATCCAGTTAATCTGATACTCTATTTCCTCTATCCAAGTGGCTTCATCTATTAGTCCTGCGAAAAACACGTGTGTTGCTGCCTCATTAACATAGGGCCCAAATTTTTCAACAAGTTCTTCTGCGAGCTCAGGTGGGTGAGTAAAGCCGCTTACAGGATATACTTGAGACCTATAGAGTCTTATACATGAAGCATCTTCCGATAACTCTACTAACTTAAACCTAACAGTACCTATTTTCTCGCCATCATCTAGTGTAAACTTTTCTCTAATCCAAGGCGACCACTCACCGGGCCTCAATTCAAACAGTCTCTCGCCGTAATCCTTACTCCTCGATACAACACACTTAGTATACTTTCCTTTCTCGTCTAAGACTAGCAGGTAATATTTTACCGGCTCACCAGGCCAGCTGAGAACTATCTCTAGCTCTGCTTCAAGAGGCTTAGAGCTATATGGAGGCACGTGGCTCCAGTCTCTGGCTTCAGTTAGCTCTATGGGCATCATGTAGCGTGGAGCTCGTGCACCCGAGAGTCCCAGAGGAGGCTCTGGCGGATAATTAGTGTATACGGCGGCAGAAGCTATCTCAAAGTAGTAGGCTAATGGAGTATAAAACCAGTCAATATAAATGACATTTGGGCATGTAGGAGGATATCCTATAAAATTAAATAAGATACTAGTTAGTCCCTGGCGAGAAGCTGCCTCCCATAAATATTCTGCTTTACACAAGTAAGAAGACATGGCTTCTCTACCATATTTCTCTACAACAGATTCTCCTGGATCATGCCGGCCCCAGACTGCTATACCGTGTGTTCCAGGCCAAGCACCAGTAGCAATAGTAGCCCAGTTCTCGGGAGTCTGAGCAGGTATAGCTGGCAAAGCCTTAGAGAAAGCCCCCTGTTCTAAAATCTTCTTAAAATTAGGACAACCACCTTTCTCACTAAATAATTTAATTAGTTTAGGAGAAGCTGCGTCAAGACCCAGGATTATGGCTCTCTTACTCACAGAGAGTAGTGTCTTTAGAGTATAAAAGAATAAACTATTGTCTTTTCACGAAGTAGGCTTCTCTCGAGTAGTTGGTGCACGGAAAGTAGGCTGAAGAGGAGTCTGAGTGAAAAACCTCAAGCGTTTCCCATGTCTATGTCTGCGTCTCCATCTCCAACGCCACCTAAGTCTCCTAAGCCATCTAAACATCAAGACTATTATGTGCATATGCTAATAAATATTTCCTTAACGAAAAGAACATATCTAGTGCTACGTAGTACAATTGATTATGAGCATACTAGTAAGAATTACCCGTAAATATCAGGTGACGATACCTAAGGAGATTAGAGAAAAATTAAATCTTAAGGTAGGAGATCTTCTGAAAGTAGAGCTAGAAGGTGATAAAATAGTACTGAGACCTATAGTTAAACATGAAGAGAGGTCTTTAGAGAGAATGCTTAATTTAGTAAAAGAACCATTAAATATTAATGCAGTTAAATTAGTAGAGGAGGCTTGGAATGAAGATTAAGGTATATATTGATACAAATATATTCATCTATACTATAACTAAGCAATTAATTATCTAAAACTTTGATAAGTTCTCTTAAGGGTAATTAGAGAAGAGCATATCTTCCTGAGATAACAATACTTGAGTCTGTTTTAGGCACTAGAAATATTTTTAAGTAAAATAGGGTATTTGAAGAAGGTGAAGTTGTGAAGTTAAGAGAGTATTTTAGTTCACTTAAAACACTTTTCTTGAGTATTGCTGTAATTAGTCTGGTTTTAGGTGTAGGCGCAATAGTAGTTGTGTTTGCAGTAGTCTTTTTGAGAAGTGTTCTTATAGCAGTTCTACTAGCTTTTATACTAGTACTTCCCCTAAGTATAACTGCACTATACTATCTTGAGAAAATAGTGGGGAGAGTTGAGGAGGAGTAGTGTATAGTGTGCTTAAAGAGTCTAGTGTTTTGGTCTAGAATCTCTGTACTATAGACTATTTTAGATACTTTTGAGTAAAATTTATTAAAATAGTTGACTAGTAAATAGTAGTGTAGAAAATGGTGATTTATCTTAGAAATATCAAAAGAGTAATTACAATGAATTCTCGTAGAGATATTCTAAAAGACGCGACAATTGTAATTGATGGAGAAAATATAGTTGATTTAGGTGAGTATAAGACTGTTAGGAGGAAGTGGGGGCGTGGACTAATTGTTGATTGCTCAGGTAAAGTGGCTTTACCTGGGCTAATAGATCTTCACGGGCACTCTACTCAAGCTTTTCTGAGAGGGCTTTTTGAGGATAAGCCCCTGCCGTCGTGGCTAGCCTATATGCATAGAGCTAGAGAACTCATGGACGATGATATGAGGAGACTAGGAGTAGAGCTGACGTTTCTAGAGAAGCTTCTCTCTGGTACTACTACTACAGTTGATATGGAGAGGTGTGCTGATATAGTATTTGAGGTAGCTGAAAAATACGGGATACGTCTCATAGAGGCAGTAGTACTAGTTGATAGTCAAGAATTACCCTACTCTGGCTTGGAGAGAATTTCAGGTGTAGAATCTGAGGTGAATTTTGCGAAAAAATTCATTAAAAAATATAATAGTGATATGCATAGAGCCATTTTCGGTCCCCTAGGCTTCCCGGCTAGTTCTTTTGATTTATTGAAGAGAGTTTCAGAGGAAGCGCGTGAACTAAAGACTCTTGTTCAAACTCACTGTGCTGAATGGATGGTAAATCCAAGTTTATCGGCTAAGATTTATGGGTTACGTGAACTAGAGAAGCTCGAAGAAATAGGTTTCTTGGGGCCAAATGTAATGCTTGTCCACTCTGTTTACTTGACGGACTACGAGATAATGGCTTTAGCTAAGTACCAGTCTTCTGTAGTATACTGTCCTTCAAGTAACGCTAAACTAGGTAATGGTATCGCTAGAATACCTGAAATGCTTGCACGAGGAGTTCCTGTTGGAATAGGAACAGACGGCGCAGCGAGCAATAATAGTCAAGACATGTTTACTGAAATGAAAATCGCTTCACTGATACAAAAAGCACGGCTAAAAGACTCTACTGTAATGCCAGCCGAGAGAGTTCTAGAAATGGCTACTATAAAGGCTGCTGAGATAATAAAAATGAGAGATAAGATAGGGTCTATTGAAGTCGGAAAGAAAGCAGACATAGTTCTACTAGACTGGAGAAACCCGTCTAAAGTACCTTTAGAGAACATAGTCTCACACATAGTATACAATACTAGTGGAGCTGAAGTAGACACTGTGATAGTAAACGGGAAAATACTGCTCGAAAACAGGAGACTCAGAATACCAGTCGATATAGACGAGCTCTGCAGGAGAGTGGAGGAGAAATATCATATACTTGTAGAGAAACTAAATCAGTAAAAAGCAAATATTAGTTACTTAAATTATTTATGTCGATTAATAAGGCTAAAGAGAAATATTTAATACACATATCATCGCTTATTTTTATTGATTTTCTGTTCTTAATCAATAGATATATATTTTAATACTTGCTAAGCTACACGAGAATGAAAAACTATCAGAAAGCAGTCTCCCCTATAATTGCACTACTACTAGTCTTACTAATAACCATAGTTGTTACTCTAGTATTCTACCTCTGGGTCACCGGGTACATTAGCTCAGTAAAGAAGTCGTATCAAAGCTACGGCTTAATTAAGATAGAGGGAATAGAGTATAAGGGGGAATCCGACGGCTACTACATTTATTACCTCTGGATAAGGTATATTGGCGAACATAAAATTAATGTTACTGGAGTCTACTTCATAGACCCTGCTACTGGAACTGTAGTGTATAAGACTCAGTGGACTGGAACATGGACGATAAAGCCTTACATACCTTACTATTTATGGGTAAGTATACCTAAGGGAGCTGTAGAAAGAGGTAAAGAATACATTGTAAAGATTATAGCTTATGGTCCTAATCAAGCTCCTATTGAGGGACAGAGAAGAATAACTTTACCTTAGCTCATATTCTACTAGTGCACCTTCATTAGTCTCCTTTACTGCAGACACTTCTACTTTAAGCCTAGATCTACTAGAACATACTTAAAGTCATCAAATAGTCGTAAAACCATAGGTGTAGCAGAATGGTCCACTGAATTTACTAAGAAAGATTTCGCATGAATCTCTATTAGACTAACCACTGCTACAGCCTCTTCTAGTATCTTAGCTAGTTCTTCTCTACTCATATCGAGTCTTCCACAAGCCGTGGAGATTACAGTAAGCTCTAACTTCTCTTACATTTTTAATAGAGAAAATAGCTTCATGTTTTTCTCTAAGCTTCAGTAGCTTAATACGAATTTCACTATCTCCGTAGACCTCATTTCACTTAATAAAATGCTTTTCTTCATAGGGTGCTCAATAAACCCGCACTTTAACTTTAACACCTTTATCTATCTTCTCTACTACGGGAACATATCTCTCTCCACCTTTACCTTCATGTAAGACTACTACTATGTTTCCGCATATATTGCATCTATATACCTGTTTTAAACTTGTCATATTTTCTCACCTCATCAAGATAAATAATAAAAATAAAGGGTAAAAGAGTAAGAAGATTTACCAGTATGGGTAGCTGCCTTTAGGTATTTGGTCACCTACTTTTCCGGCGATTTCTATGCTAGGCTTTATTGTAGGCTTGCCTGAAGTCCATCCAGCTGGAGTGACTTCATCTGGGTGTTCACGAATATACTGTAGTGCCTGTAGCTGTCTGATGAGTTCATCAATATTGCGGCCCATACTGAGATTGACTACTTCGTATGCTTGTATGACTCCATCGGGGTCTATTATGAATCGTCCTCTGAAGGCTACGCCGAGTTCCTCGTTGTATACGCCGTATGCTCTAGCTACTTTACCTGTGGGATCAGAGCCCATAAGGAACTTTACTCTACTCTTTAGTAGTGGTTCTTGCTCAACCCAGCCTTTATGATCATATACTGTGTCAGTGCTTATGCTAAGTACTTCGACGATCATTTTCTTCAAGGTGTCGTAGGCGTGACTCATAGCTGATAGTTCTGTGGCACAGACGAAAGTGAAGTCTGCTGGATAAAAGCAGAGGACTAGCCATTTACCCTTAAAGTCGCTTAGCTTGACTTTAACTACTCTCTTTTCTACAGGATTGAATGCCTCTAGTTCGAAATCAGGGGCTTTCATTCCAGGTTGGAGTACCATACTTTCACCTACCGTTTCTTAACCTGAAGAGAAAATTTTATAAGTTTTTGGTTCGATAATCGAACTATGGATCAGAGAGATCTGCGTATAATAGAGCTCTTGAGGAGAAATGCTAGAATACCTAAGTCTAAGATAGCCAGAGAGCTGGGTATAACAGAGACAGCTGTAAGGAAGCGTATTAAGAAGCTCGAGGATAGTGGAGTAATTCTCGGCTATAGGGCTATCATAAACTACAGGAAGATAAACATGATGTGTTCGTATACGGGAATAGATGTCGAACCAGAGGCTTTAATAAATACCATTAGAGAGCTTAGGAAGATAAAGCAGATATATTCGCTTTACCTGACTACTGGAGATCACGATATTCTAGTTGAAATAATATGCAATGATATAAATGAGTTGGAGAAAATACATAGCAGAATAGAACAGCTACCGGGAATAAAGAGAATATGTCCAGCTATAGTAACTGAAATCATCGAGCTCAAAGACACAGAAGGCTCCTAGCAAGAGTCTTGGCATCTTTCCAATATAATTATAGTTATTTCGGGTGGCGCGAGAAGCCTTATAGGCAGTATACTTGTTCCAATACCTCTACTCACGTACAAGTATGTTCCATTAACATAGTATAAGCCATGAATATATTTCTTGTAGTCAGGAGGAAGAGGTACGAAAAGCGGGCCTATAAGCGGCACTACTACTTGACCTCCATGAGTGTGACCTGATAGAATCAAATCCACCTTACCTGAAGCCTCGCCTACTATTTGAGGTGAGTGCGCTAAGAGTATTTTGAAAGCCTCTGCTGGGATACTCTTTAAGGATTTATTTAAGTCACTTCGATGAGTATACGGGTCGTCGACACCAATTACATATACCTCTTCTCTGCTTCTCCTTAATACAATATGTGTATTAATAAGTACGGTAGTGTTTTTACATAGCGATAGTTTTTCTACTAGAGACTCTGAGTACCCACTTGAATGATCCCAGTTTCCCAGAATAACTATTACCTTAGCTACTGAGGCTAGCTTCTCTATGAAAGAGACTGCTTCTTTTAGTCCCCTTGGATCTGATACTATGTCTCCTGTAATGACTATTAGGTCTGGCTGTACTTCCCTTACTTTGTTTAAAATAATGTCTTCTCTAATGCTTAAGTGAAATTCTCCGAAATGTAAGTCTGATAACTGGATTATCTTGAATCCATTGAATGAAAGAGGTATCTTCTTCGATTTTATTCTAATTAGTGTAGTGCTTACAATGAGGTTAGGCTCTATTATGAGAGGATAGAGTACTGCTAGAATAATCGCTGTTAAAATAATTACAGTGATTTTTCTGCGTTTCATGTCTAAGTGATTGCACTGAGATATATTATGTTATCAGCTAGTATTACGTGAACTTTTTCTTCTTACCGAGATACTATAAAGTGTGAGTACTAGAAAGTACCCTAGGTACGCTATTGTTGGAGTAGGCGCCGTAGTTTTTAAAGGCGATAAAGTATTACTGGTAAAGAGGGGCAGAGACCCAGGGAAGGGTTTATGGAGTTTTCCGGGAGGAGTAGTAAATGCTGGAGAGACTCTGAGAGATGCTGTGCTCCGTGAGCTCTATGAGGAGACAGGTCTCAGAGGAAATGTTCTCAAACTAGTCCAAGTTGAGGAAGTTATAGTTAGAGAAAATAGGACTGTAAAATACCACTATGTTGTCTTATACTACTTAGTGGAGGCAAGTGGTTTTCTTAGACAGGGAGGTGACGCCGAGGAGGTTAAGTGGATTAAAATAGAGGAAGCGCTTGCTTCTAGTGGAGTGTCTTCTGTAGTTAAACGGGTCTTGAGAAGGCTTGTGAAATGAATTGTTTAATACTTAAGTATCACAGTGTTCTCTAGTTAAATTTAAAGAAAGTATGTATCTAGTATCCTAAAAGATTATATACTAGTAGTTTAGAGTAAAAACAGGTGTGAAAATATGGCAACACAACCTCCACCTCCTCCGCCACCGCCTCCTCCTGCCGAAGGAGGCGTAAGTAGTGAAAGCAGAATGTTTGGCTTAATAGCGTGGATACTAGGAATAGTCGGAGCCATAATAGCTCTACTACTCAAGCCTAATGACAGATTTGTCAAGTTCCATGCTACACAGAGCCTTGTCTTCTCTATAGGATTAATAGTAGTCTACATAATTTTCATAGCTCTCGCACACATACCATATATTGGACTACTCTTTGGAATACTGTCTCCACTAATATGGCTCTTAGGGATCGTTGTAGCTATTGTCGGCGCTATTAAAGCCTATCAGGGAGAGTGGTTTAAAGTACCACTAGTATACGACATTGCGTCTAAACTAGGTATCTAAACTTTTGCTTTAACTTTTCTTTACTACTAAACCTTACTTTAGTGTTCTAGCCAAGCGAGTTAGAGAGGTGTTCACTTTATGAAAGAATATAAGAACCTGAATGCTTTCATAGAATGTCTGCCTTCGAGAAACGTATTTTCTGTGAGCTCTATCAACAATTCTATGACTTAGTCATATGTCTGTTTACCGTAATGCTATTAAAGTAACACCTATTCTACTATTTGGCTAAACCAATGCAGTGCTTAAAACATAGAGGAGTAGCAGTAGGTGCCGACTTTGATATGGTAGACTTTCACCTACATACTATGGAGACTCCTGTTTCTGGGAAAATACCAATATACGATTTGGTTAAGGAGTGTAGGAGAAGGGGACTAAAGTATATATGTATTGTAGATCACTGGAAGGAGACTACAGATCCTAATATATTTGTAGAGGAGAGAGAACTACTAGATCAAGTCGATTTAGGTGTAAAAGTATACCTATCTGCTGAAGTAGAAATACTCGACGAGCAGGCTAGTAGTCCAGTGAACTTAGAAGATCACAAGGATATTATTAAAAAACTAGACTTCCTCTCAGCGGCACCTCATCTAGGAGAGTTTCTACCTACTATTAGGAGAAGAGAGCTCCCGAGGAGTAAGGATAAGTTCATAGAGTACGTACACGAGAAGTACATGAATATAATAAAAAACAATCTCTTTAAAATGATTCTTCATCCAACGGATTACGGTCTCCGCGACTGCGTCAACTTTGGATTATGTAAGTCTTACTCCATGGACAATATACCAGAAGAATACATGGATGAATTTATAAAAAGTGTAGTATACTACGGTAAGGTAGTACAGATAAATGAGTCTACAGCACTTAATCCCCCTAAGGACTATAAGACATTTATAAGGAAAATGGTTAAGGAAGGAGTTAAGCTCACAGTAGGTTCTGATACACACTACCTAGAGGATTGTGTATTTAAAAGATATAGGAACTGGCCTGGGAAAACAGGAAGTGCTGTTAAAGTGATTAGAGAATGTGGTGGTGATAAAAGTCTTTTATGGATTCCCTAAGGTTGAGAATATATTTAAAGGTACTAAACATAATTCCCTTCACAGTACTCCGCCTTACTAAGAACTCTAGACTCCTCTTAATCGATAACTTCGAGGTATTAAGCTTTAATCATGGAATGAGTATTTCCGCCATACTTTAGTCATAGCTTCTATATTCTTTATCAAGACCTCTTCCCAGACTAGAGAGTATGAAACTTTCTCTAAATTGAAGGTTAAATAGCACTCTTAACTGCTGTCTCTGCATCATTTGGAGTTTAAGTTTAATCTCTTCCTTTGTTCACGAGAAGAAGACTGCTATAGCTACAACTTACAGTAATTATTCTAGTAAAGCTACAAAGAGCTTCTAGTGGTAGATAAGCTCGAGGCAATAAATAAGATGAAAATAAAACAGGTGTGAAGTAAATATAGGCTTACTGGAATAAGATTTTTATGAAAGAAACTATCGTGCATATGACTGAATACTCTAATAGGAGATTAGAGAGAATACTAGATATCCAAGTACTTGTAGATTCCGGAAGATTCTTAGATAGAAGAAGTTCCTACATTTCAGAAGAGATATACTTAAAAGTGCATTCTATTAATCACAGTGATAGGTGAGAATCACTATGTTTAAAGTTATAAGTAATCGCATTATCGCACCTGGTATTAGAAGAATAGAAATTCTTGCGCCAAGAATAGCGAAAAAGGCTAAAGCAGGACAATTTGTAGTGATTCGAGTTGATGAAAAAGGTGAGAGGATACCGTTAACCCTAGTAGATTGGGACTCAGAAAGAGGAAGCATAACACTAGTATTTCAGGAAGTTGGAGTAACAACTAGGAAACTAGGAAGAGTGAGGGAGGGAGGATATGTCTTAGATGTGACAGGGCCTTTAGGAAACCCTACTGAGATTAAAAGGTATGGAGTAATTGTAGGTGTAGGAGGAGGAGTTGGAAACGCTTGTCTACTTCCAGTAATGAGGGAGTTTAAAAGAGCTGGAAATTATATAGTTTCTATGATAGGAGCTAGAACGTGTGAACTACTAATTCTAGAGGATGAATTAAGGGAGGTGAGTGATGAACTATACATAGCTACAGATGATGGTAGTAGGGGATATAAAGGATTTGTCACTGATCTCCTAAAAAAGTATTTAGAAGAAAAAGTTCCTGATCTCGTATATGCTGTTGGTCCTACGATAATGATGAAAGTAGTCTCAAGTATTACTAGACCATACGGTGTGAGGACTATAGTAAGCTTAAACCCTATAATGGTCGATGGTACAGGGATGTGTGGAGCATGTAGAGTAATTGTAAATGGTAAGCTAAGGTTCGCCTGCATAGATGGCCCTGAGTTTGATGGCCATAAAGTAGACTTTGACTCATTAATTAATAGAATAAGAATGTATAAGAGGGAGGAAGAGTTAGCTCTCTCGTTCCTCGAGAAGAGGGGAGGCGAGGACCATGGTGTCTAAGAGAGCAGTACCTATGAGAAAGCTCAGTATGGATAAAAGACTGACTACATTTGAAGAAGTAGCGCTCGGCTATACGGAGGAAGAGGCGCTTGAAGAGGCTAAGAGGTGTTTAAAATGTAAATTAATGCCTTGTAGTAGGCTATGTCCACTGAACATAGAGGTTCCCGAGTTTGTGAAATGCATAGAGAGACGTGAGTATGAGAAGGGACTAAATATAATATTAAAAGCAAATCCGTTTCCGGCTATAACTGGTAGAGTATGTCCTCAAGAAGTACTATGCCAAAAAGAATGCACCCTACGTAAGCTGGGAGACCCCTTAGCGATAGGTCGACTTGAAAGGTTCCTAGGTGACTATCAGATAGAGAACAATATTATGAATCTGAATGTTCCAGAGAAGGTAAGAGGTAGTATAGCTGTAGTAGGTTCAGGTCCAGCTGGATTAATGGGAGCTGTAGAGCTCAGGAAATTGGGCTATGAGGTGACGATATTTGAGGCATTACATGAAGTTGGAGGAGTCATGGTCTATGGAATACCAGAGTTTCGACTTCCGAGAAGAGTACTGAGATTCTATGTAGACTATGTTAAGAAATTAGGGGTAAGAATAGAAGTAGACGTTGTGGTAGGAAGAACTTATACTATAGATGAGCTTCTGAGAGAATATGATGCTGTATTACTAGCCACGGGTGCAGGGACTCCTAAGTTCTTAGGTATCCCCGGAGAGGAGCTAAATGGTGTATATTCAGCTAATGAATTTCTCATAAGAATAAATTTGATGAAAGCTTATAGGTTTCCAGAGTACGATACTCCCATAAAACTTGGAAAGAGAATCGCAGTCATAGGTGGTGGTAATACAGCAATGGATGTATCAAGAATAGCTCTTAGGCTAGGTGCTGAGGAGGTCATAGTACTGTATAGGAGAACGGAGGTAGAAATGCCTGCTAGAAGAGAGGAAGTTGAGAATGCGAAAGAGGAGGGAGTAAAGTTCATGTTCTTAACACAACCCATAGCATTAATAGGTGATGAAAAGGGCTGGATTAGGAAGATAAAGTGTATTAGAATGAGATTAGGAGAGCCTGATGCTAGTGGTAGACGTAGACCTATCCCAATACCAGGTTCAGAGTTCGATGTAGAGGTAGATAATGTTATTATAGCTATAGGAGCTGAAGTAAATAAACTCATACAGAGGACGACTCCTGGCCTAAAGGTCGATAAAAGGGGTCACGTAATTGTAGATAAGTATGGTAGAACCTCCATAAAAAGAGTATATGCTGCTGGAGATGTAGTCACAGGAGCTGCTACTGTGATAGAAGCACTAGCTGCTGCTAAAACAGTTGCACATACAATACATAGAGACTTAAGTGGTTAGAAAGAGAGATCGTCCAGTTGGCTTGTTTACTATATGTTTATTTAGCTGTTTTGAGTGGTTTATTAGTTGTCCTATTCATAAACTAGAGACAAAAACCCATAAACTCTAACTAGACAGTCTCCTAAGTAATCTCAGAGAATTATTAGTAAAATTAAAAGTTCTGAGCGACTAAACTATATTAGACAAGTCTAGTACATACATTTGTCTACTATTTTCGTGTGTAGAATCTATACAGACGTATTTGCCGTCTCTACTCCAACGTGGATGTAAATCACACCTTATTTCTCCCTTTAATTCCGGCATTGAATAAAATCTTCCGATTAAGAAAGCTTCGCTGGTCTTAGTGTTATAGATGATGAGGTTTCTGTAGCCTTCACTGTCAGGGTAGGTGTCTGTTAGAATCCATCTTCTATTAGGAGAATAGCTGCAATGTCCATTAGTAGTCAAGACGTCTTCTCCAACTGGAGTGGAATTTCCACTAGAGTCGTCTATTAGGAAAAAGTGTTCACCTTTTCCAGAAATCTTACACCAAGCTAAAATATACTTGTCGTCTCTCCAGTCGAAATGAGATACTACTCCACTATCAACTAAAAGATGTAAATCAGTGCCATCTCTATCAGCAGTAAACATACGGGTTAGAAACCTACCGCCTGGCCGCGCCCATCTGTGAAGAAAAACGAATCTATTGCCTCTAGTGTTAAATAGGAGGTGGTTAACCCAGTGTTTTGTTCCTTCAAATGAAGGCTGAGGAGCTATCTGCGCTAGCTCTTGAAGAGAAATTATAAGCTCATAGCTTCTACTTTCTACGTCTATTAAGTAGATTCCATCTTTACTAGGTGCTTTCTCACTGTACCAGGGATCTTTTACACCACAGTAGCCGTAGCCTGGACGAGTATCATTGAGTCTCGCGAAATTTAAAGATAAAGCATATTTTCCATCAGGGCTGAGAGTATACACTGGCATGGGCAGTGACCAGCGTTCACCACTATCAATATTTAAAATAACTGAAATGAAGCGACCTCTTTCCCTACTATTATAAATTATTGTCGTATTCTCTTTTCCAGGAAACCATTGAAGCATACAGCCTTGCTGCCAGTTCCAAGCACTAGTCTGCGACAATCTTCTTAGTGATAAATCATGGGCGTAGTCTATGAGACATATATTGGCTTTATCCTGCGGCGACGGCGGTTTGTCCATAAAATTGGTCTCTAAACAAAGCATCCACTCACCATTTTTACTCCATGGACACTTATCATAATAGCCGAAGAAATGATATAGAGGAGAAGAAGTTACTCGGAGAACCCTAACTTGTTCTCTTAAATCCTCGAATCGATTCATTTCCATACACTTAATAAGTTGAGTTACTAGTTTTAAGCTCTATCTCTACTCTTGGCTCTAATTTATGGCAATCTTTTGAGGATTACGAAAGGGAATACGTATGTTAAACTAATGTTGAATATAGGGTTTTTATTAAAACTTTGGTACTCTAAGAAATAAATTATTGTAAGATATAAATGCTTGTGCTTTATTTAGATTACTCCTCAATAAATTTATTCAATCTATGCTTGTACACATATGCTCCAGCAACATAGATAGCTATAGTTGTTAGAGTTAAGTAGACTGTTTGTAGTGCTAGTGCTTCAACAGGCTTATTAAATACAGCTATCTGTCTCACTAAGTCGAGTCCAACTGTTACTGGGAAAGTGTCAGCGATTATTCTCATGTAGTTCGGTAAAATCCACTTCGGTATGATTATTCCAGCTAAGAACATTAGCGGAAATGTGACCATAGAGGCTAGAATGTTCGCAGACTTAACTGTTTTTGCTCCTATTGAGAGTATTAAGCCTATTCCAATAGTCATTAGGGCTACGAGCAACATTATGTAGACTAGTAGCCAGTGAGATGGGTTTAGTGGATTCCAGTAGATTCTTCCTCCAAGCACTAATGTTCCAAAGGCAATACAGGTTACGGTTGAGAGGAGTTCACTGAATAGACCTGATAGCGTACCGCCTATCAGCAGGTCCCATGGAGTAATAGGGGCTGCTAGAAGTCTCTTAAGAGTTTTTCTTTCTCTCTCCTCTACTACAATAACTATTCCCCCTATAATGCCTATGAAGAGGTACTCTACTCCAACCATGCCGATAGTATACCATCCAATAATCCCCGCTCTCGTCGCGATACTCTTAGGACTTATTTCACTAAACTCTGCTTCAAGAGGTACTGCTAACCCCTTAATAGACTCCTTTATTAAAGGCAGAATAGTGCTAGACATGTTCCCTGCAAACTGTTCAATGAAGCTGGCTGTCTGGTTGTAAAATACTTGAGTTCTCGTAAGTGCTAAGTGTTTGCTGAACTTCACTATGAAGCCTGAGAGTACTGCCTCAATTATCTGTTTTTTCTGTATGTCGGCTGCTGAGACATATACTTTGATTCTTGTAGTAAAACCGTAAGTCATGTTTTTAGAGAAGTTTTCTGGGAAGACTAGTACTGCGTCTAGCTCACCTGCCTTAAGCTTACTTAAAGCGTCTTTAGTTGAATTAATTAGTTCTATTTTGAAGACTTTAGTGCCGTTTACTTCTATTTTACCCATAGTATCGACTACAAGAGTAGCGTTAAGCGGATATTTGTCTACACCAGTATCTTCGTAGACTACTCCTACCTTAAGGATAAGTGGCTTACTGCTTCCTCCAGCCCACAGAGCAGACATTAATGCTAGCCAGAATATTGGGAACACTACTATCCAGAACATTGCTGCAGGATCTCTCACTACATCTAATACTCCCTTTTTAGCTATACTTAAAATAGCTCGCAGCTTCATTCTAATCCCCTCCCAGTAAGCTTAACGAAAACATCTTCAAGAGTAGGCTCACGAACATCTATTCTAGCTACTTTCCCTCCCCTCTCAATCACTAGCGAAACTATTTGAGGAAGAGCAGTATCAGGGTCCTTAGTATAGAGAACTGCTCTACTATCCTTCAATATATGTTTCTCAATGACTTTGACTTCACTGAACACTTTACCTGGGTTCTCTGGGAGCTTAGAAAACTCTAATTCTATTGCAGCGAGAGGTCCCACTATTTTCTTTAAGGCCTCAGGAGTATCGAGCGCTATAATCTGTCCCTCATTCATTATAGCTACTCTATCAGAAAGCTCGTCTGCCTCCTCCATATAGTGAGTAGCCAAAATAACTGTCTTACCCTCTTCCTTAAGTCTCTTAATAGCACTCCAGACACTCCTCCTAACATTAGGGTCAAGTCCTACAGTAGGCTCATCTAAGAGCAGTAATTCAGGATCATTGAGTAGCGCTACAGCTAAATTCAGCCTTCTCTTCATACCTCCCGAGAGCTTCTTGGCAAGAGTCTTCTCTACTCCACTTAAACCCAAGTACTCTAGTATTCTCTTAGCTCTCTTCTTTGCCTCACTACCGGGAATATCGTAGAGACCAGCGTAGAACATCATATTCTCTATTACAGTTAAATTATCGTAGAGAACAGTTTCCTGCGGACAGTAACCTATCTTAAACGCTACTCTCTCCCTATCTCTTAAAACATCGTAGCCAAAAACCTCTACTCTACCGCTAGTAGGCTTAATTACTCCCGCGATAATATTCATTAAAGTACTTTTACCAGCACCATTAGGTCCTAGAAGCCCTAGTACCTCACCCTCATAGACTTTCAGTGAAACTCCCTTAAGTGCTCTGACTCCACTATATTCCTTAACTAAGTCAATTACCTTGACAACAGGTTTCATCAAGAAGTACGTGTATATAAACTAATATAGGTTACGACTCTCTAAACTCAAAGTATACTAGAATCAATTAAAAACAATTTAATAACTATTAAACCCAATATAACTATGATTCACTCAGCAAAATACTTCTAATACCACTACTAATAGTGCCACTATGCTATCACGTATTAGTTTACTGAATAACTTAATGCTGTTTATAGCTAGCCTTATCTAAGTCAAATGACATTTATAGATATGCATGTAGACATAAGGCTTGCTTCACTCAATGACGTGAAGGGAATTACTGAAGTCCACTGCTCTGATGTAAAAGTATGGAGGAAGCGTATTAACGATAAATGGTGTCCAGCGAGCTACGAGGAGCTTTCTATTGAAGAGAGATTCATGCACGGCGGACCATGGATGAGTGTAGAGACATGTGCAATTTACTTAAATTACTTGCTTATAGCTGAACAGTATCCTCTCGTAGCTGTTCTTGACGATAAGATTGTCGGCGAGCTTGAACTATTCATCGGCGAGGAGAGGGGAGTTTTAGGTAAGACTGCTTTTATAGATATACTAGTTGTTCACAACGATTATAGGCGGCGAGGTATTGGAAGAAGGCTTGTTCAGAGAGCAGAAGAAATGGCTGTTGAGAACAACTGTGATACATTAAGTGTGTGGCCTGAAGAAAACGCTATACCCTTTTATAACAAATGTGGAATTACTGTAAAAGCATATGAGCCGGTAGAAATAGCTATAAAACTAGATAACTTATCGCCGGAAGGTTCAAGGCAAGTCGATATCACTATAGACGAAGTCAAGTATAGTGAGCTAGAGAAAATGTTCTTTATTTCCCCTAGAATATATTCAAGTAAAGCTGCTTGGCTCAAATCTAAGTGGACTATTGCTATCAAAGAATGGTACGGGAAAACGATTAGAGGATGGATCTACGGCGCGAAGGCATATTTTGTTTTAAGAGAGAAAGCAGAGAGGTCTGCAGTACTTTTTATGTGGATTAAGAGCATTAAAGACCTCGGTGAAGTCTTAAAAAATATTCTATATATAGCGAAGAGAGAAAATCTAAGCGAAGTAACCATGATTATAGACCAGGAATTATTAAAGAGATTAGAGAAGAAAATATTATTCAATTATAAAAACGAGTATACAGTTTTATATAAAAATCTTAAATAGTTACTAAGAGACAAACTTAAGTACTTAGAGTCAGCTACTTGTGTGAACACAGCACTAATTAATAACTCGATATTGAGTGAGTAAAAGACTTAAGTATACCTCGTATTAAAATGTAACTATGGGAATGATAACTACATCAGTTAGATTACCTAAAGAAGTAGTTGATGAAATCGAGGAATTGAGTAAAGAAGAGGGAGTAGATAAGGGAACGCTTATTCGTAAACTTATAGTAGAGTCGCTAAAAGAGTATAAAATTAAGAAAGCTTTAGAATTGTATAGAGAAGGGAAAATTTCGCTATGGAAAGCAGCTGAAATCGCGGGAATAACGTATAGAGAGGCTCTAGAAGAGCTGAAGAAGAGAAATATTCCATTTAAATATGATTTAGAAGACCTTGAAGTTGATATAAATTGGGCTACAAAATGACAGCAGTCAGTAATGCTGGTCCTTTAATTCATTTAGCTAAGATCGGGAGGCTGAGTTTTCTCAAAGAAATTTTCAATGAAATAATTATACCGAGAACAGTTAAAATAGAAGTAATTGATAGGGGTAAGGAGAGAGGAGAGCCTGATGCATTATTATTTGATAATATTGACTGGATTAAGGTTGTGAATGATCCAGCTAATGTAGATCAATTAGTAAGAAGAGTAGGAATACACCGCGGAGAATTGTGCGCAATTTTTCTTGCTAAAACGCTGAATGTACCAGTACTTTTAGATGATTCAGATGCGAGAAAATTCGCTTTAGCTTTAGGTCTAGAAGTAGTAGGCTCAATAGGTGTAATTATTAGGGCTATTAAGTTAGGATTAATTTCAAAAGAGGAAGGATTGAAAGATTTAGAAAGGCTCGTGAAAGTGATGTGGCTGAGTATTGATGTGTATGAGAAAGCGAGAAAAGTTATAGAAAGCTTGTAAATTACTTGAATACCTCTAGCTCTACTCACTTAATGGATAAATTATCTTAGACATTTTCCTGTTCTTATATGTAATCTCCTATAGCACTAGACAATAGGCAGCTATTCATTAGAATTAACAGTGAATCACGAGGCATTAATTAGAGAGAATTTAAGTGAAGTAACTATGATTATAGACTAGGAGTTAGCAAAGAGATTAGAGAAGAAAATATTATTCAATTATAAAAACAAGTATATAGTCTTATACAAGAGCCTCAAAGAGTTGCCAAGAGAAAACCTAAGTACTTAGAATAGACTATTTGAGTATGTTTAATATCAATTAATGGCTTATTCACTTCCATAACAGAGTCTTTCATTCCCATAATACTTATTATTAAGTTACTTTAAGTATTTAATATAAAAATATAAATTTTGTTGATTAAATAAAACCTTTTTTTTAAAAAATAGCTTAATTTAGTTTAACTTGTTCTAAATAGCTATATATTCTCTTTGCTCTTTCTATATCTTTTGAAAGTTTATCAATGTATATTCTTAGAGCGGAGGCTAGTTCTTCAAGTTTACCGTTATAAGTTGTGTAGAAAGAATACATAGCTTTGGCTATTTCAGCCAACATACAGGGATCTTTAAGTCTGGGATATAATTCGTAGAGCTCGTTGGACAGTCTACTAATTTCTTTGTACGCTTCTTCGGAAGAAATTTCTCCTCTACTAGCCTTCTTAGATATTTCATCTATTTCCTCAATAATGTTGTACGCTTTTTCAGAGAGTTCCGCAGCCTCGTCCTCTGAGCCTGTCATTGCTAAATACTTGTACCACTGTAGCCTTAAGCTAAATTCTCTCTCCTTTTTAGTTAAGGTTTTCAAATATTCTTCAGCACTACTTGCTATTTCAGCAGATACCTCGCCTACAGCGTCTATGAGAGAAATTGTCTCTCTAGACATAGTCTCCATAAACTTAGAGTACATTGCGTCTCCTAATGATACAAGAGCAGCTATTGCGCCTATAAATTTGCCAGCACCGAGACTGAGTACAGTTACTATTATTGAGGCAATCCACTTAATATTATCACAAATAGATTTCACTTCCTTTATATGCTGACATCGCTCAGTATAGAGCTCCATTTCGTTTTCTGCAGTTGTAACTATACCTTCAGCAGTCTCCTTTTCCTCAATAACTCTATCATATATTTCTTTAAGCCTATCTCTCTGCCGAATAAGTTTCTCTAGAGGATCTTCACCATCTACTTCTATCAGGACACTATCTACTATAGATCCATCTACTCCCTGAATACCACTATCATACATCTCGCACTTGAGTAAAACGAGGCAGGGTTCTTTTGGAGCTATATAAGCTACACTTTGCCCACACTTAGTTATGAGGAATCCTCCAGGATCACTTGATCCTAGGGGCTCTACTTTCCAGTAGTAGCCTACCCAGTCTTTGAAATGAAGTATAGTTGAGGTAATTTTACCTTTTCGTTTACACCATACTTTAAGCACATCGACGTCCTCTGCCTCAGCCTTAAATATAGTGAGTTGTCTAGGCTTAAGCTTAAATAGGGTTAAGCAAGTTTTACCTTCTCTGACTAGGTCTTTAGCCTTTTGAAAAATATTTATCTTATTTTCAACAGTTTTTAATCTATCTTTTAGGAATAAGTAGTCCTTGTACTTTCTTTTGAAATCATAGTATAGGTCTGAAAGATTTTTAATATGTTTATATTGGAGCAACGTATTTAGGATACTGAAATACTTTTCTTTAAAATCGCTTACTGTATGTAGTTCCTTTTTAAGCCTTCTAAGCCTATCTGCCAAAATTAGTACTAATGGAGCATTAAAGTGAGGTACTCTATGTTTCAGACGCTCTATTTCCTCTAGGAGATAGTTTACCGCTTCTTCTATATCTTCTCTGTTCTGGGGATCAATTATTTTTCTATATTTCTCTAACTCATTAAGTCTGTAAAGTAAAGTCTTTTTCTCATAATCAAGTTCGCTTAACCGCTTGTTGATGTGTCTTAAAGAGTCTTTTTGGCTTAATTTAATAGGATTAACTATTTTTCCTTCAATAGGAGTATATGGATCCCACTTAGCAAAAGGTTCACATTCTCTAGATACCTTCATGTCTCTATAGCATGCCTCCATACTACTCAAAAGAGACTCAAGTTCTTTCAGCCTCCTCCTCTCTTCTTGAGGTAGCTTACTTAGAGCTTCTTCTATTCGCTTTTTCCGCCACTCAAGTTTAGCACACTTACTTAAAACTCGCATTACTTTTTCATAAATTCTAAGCAATCCTCTAAGAGAGGTTACTAAGTCTTGAATCTCTTTCCATATTTTAGGAGACTCTTTAACCCAATCATTGTAATTAAGTGCCAATAAGCACTGGATCTTATCCTTTAACTGGTTTCTCGCGTATTCCCAGACATCGCCTAATATTCCTTCAAAAAACTCTTCAGATACATCTACTTTTACTCCAGCTCTTTTAGCACACTCTAAAAAGTCTCTGTAATCTCTTATCCCGAGCTGTTCTAAATAATATTTTGTTTCTCCAGCAAGCTTTCCTAGACTATCTAAGAGAGGCTGTATTTTTCCAATATATATTTCTGTAGCCCTATCTTTTGCACTAGTATATGACTTAGGTTCCTTCTCTTTAGTAAACTTCACTTTATCTTTATATCCTGTGCACTTAGCTCCTAGATCTCTTACTCTCAGAGGATCAATTATACTGATTTCTATAACTTTCCTATAAGGCTTAGAGTCTAGTTCTTCTACCTTATTTTCCCTATCATCTACTACAAGCTCTATTTTAGCTTTCTCTAATACCCAGCGACTAGTATTAGAGCTGGGCGGTGGTGCAACATAGATTACAGAAGGTCCCTCTGCTTCATTTGAGTGTATGTGAGGAGCTCCTGCAAGAGAAATAAAGTATCCGGGGCCTTCCAGTATTCTCCACCTATAAACACAGTTCTGAGGTAAAGGCACTTCCTTTATTGCTAGTTCACCGGACTTAGGGCACGGTCTACAAGCGACTATAAGGCTATCTATATTACGTGCATCAGCTACTAAGGGGAGAGGTCCTCCTGCTGGAGCTGCTATCATTCTACCTACAAATTCCTCTATGATTTTTTGTGGAGAGTAATGATACGTTGTAAATATTGGTTTTGGTGAAGGATAGTCAACTATTATAAAGCCTCTCTTATAGCTCCAGCAGAGACAACAGGATTTCTCTCTTTTCTTCCAGACATATACTACTCCTCCAAGACCTCCTGCTGTTACTATTATTAGACCTATCGCTGTGTACTCTGTTTTGGAGACTACTTTAACTGGTATGGTTGTGTCTTCTTGTGGGCTTATTTCTTTCTCGTATTTCATGCCCATGTACTCTACTACTATTTTGTGTTCTCCTTTAGGCAAGTATATTTCCTGGACTCCACTTATCTTTATTTTCTTTTCTGTCCCGTTAGTGAATCTTATTGTAACTACTGCGTCTTTAATGGGTTGATTGAAGTAGTTTTTAAGATCTATTTTAACCTTATATATGCTACAGGGGACTTCATATTTCCCGGGCTCGCTTACCTCGAATTTATATTCTTCTGGAGTAACGTCGCTTCCCTCCCAGGAAACTTTCACAATAGTGTATTTGCCTTCATCAAGCCAGACGAAGGGCTCTGTGATCTTAAGTTCTTCTCCAGTCTCCTTCTTTAAGACGACGTACTCTGGCTTAACTACTATTCTCTTGCCGATATCAGTGTAGGTGAAAGATACTTTATGTTGCTTAATCCAGTTTGCTTTCAAAGTTTTAGGAGAATCCATTTTAATTGTTAGTGTAGGGCTCTTAGAGTCTACGTCTCCAGTCCAGCCTGAGAAAACTACTCTAGTATTTTTGTTTAAGGTTACTTGAGGTGTTATACTTACTTTAGCTAAGGATCCCTTAGTATACCAGCCTTCACCAATAGGGTCCCCGTACTCTGAAAGTATCTTCAAGTAGCATTGTTCAATGTAGATAGGCTTGAGAACAGTATCCTTATCTATTTTAATAGTTCTAGTAGCTCCTGTATAGCCGTCGCTCCACTTTATGAACTTTAAGCGAGCTCCCTCCTTTATATTTACGGTCTTAGGAACTGTTACTGAGTACGTGCCTTCAGTTAGCTTAATTACTCCTCTCTTATATTTTACGCCATTTATTTCTATCCAGGAATTTTCTGGAATATCTAGTGTAACAGTATATTCTTTAGGGAAGGTGTAGCAGGTTAGTGAAGCAAGGTCTCCTATGGTAGTTTTATTAGACATTTCTCCTGAGAAGTACGTGACATCGTGTTCAGTAAAGACTTTAAAACATACTTTATCTTTTACTTCAAGCTCACTTAAGGGTACTCTTACTTCAACTACTTTCCCCTTGTAGTTAATGCTGTATGAGGCTTCTGTACCTACGTTAACCCACCCATATTTCCACATACTTTTAGTAAACTTCCACTTCTTCTCATAGGCGTTAAAGAAAACTGCATACATGGTATCTCCTGGAGTCCGGTAGCTTTTACAGTTGTTTTCAGGGTCTCCGTCAGCATCTAGTGTGAGGACGTAGCTTAAGTAGTTTTCAGGCTTCTCAGGTATTGGTCCGTTTAAGTATATTTTGAAAACAAGTAGGCTTCCCTTCTTCTCTACTGTGACTTTAACTATGTCTACGTACCTCTTGTATACAGGTGCTTTTTCTAAAGTATAGGGGTTTACTAAGTCGTTTGTAGGATCGCTTATAGTATACTGGGGGTGGGCATAGGAGTAGCAGATGATAGCCACTAAGAAGAGGATTAAGGGGAAATAGATTTTTTTGCTCATAATTTATCAGCTCAGTACACATATGCTGTTATATTTTATAAATGTTGCTGAATGTGGAAAATAAGGATTTTTTAGTAAGAGTAGGCTAAGCTAGTCTAGTTTATTTAGAGAAATTATGTTGAGGACTAGTGTTGTAGTTTATTTTAAATCAATATTATTTTTCTACTATCTTTTTAAAGAGAATAAATAGTAATATTCCCAAGTAAGTCTAGGAGAAATTTATAGCACCGTACTGTTCTTAGAGCTTAGTGCTACAGTACTATTCCAGGAGGCCTCTTCTGAACTATCTTCAGGCTCTCTACTAGTATTTTTCCTAGCTCTTTAGCTACTTTACGTAGCTTATCTACAGGGATTTCTACTTGAGTTACCTTAGATAATGCTTTAACCATTTTAATTAATGCTTCCTGATCATAGTTTGCTTCCTTAATTTTCTCATATAGGTCTTTAGGCGAGATCTCTTTGCTTAAAACCATTCTAAGTAAGGTATATATGTAGGAGTCAGCTACTAGGAGAACTCCATCTATCCTCCTTCTCATACACTCGTCGAGTAAGTATGTTCCTGCACTAGAGAAGACACCGCTGTAAGGCTCTAGTCCAAGCCTAATCATTTCTTCAGTTAAGTGTTCTTCAGTAATGAAGTGAACTTTAGTTTCCTCTCCTTCTTCAAGTGGCATAAAGTCTAGTGCAATAAACCTCTTTACTTCATTTCTCTCCCCCCAGTCGAGTAAGGCGTCTACTATTTTCGGGAAAATCTTGAGGTAGTTTTCATAGTCTTCTTTAGGGAAAGGAGTTTTTAAAACCATTAGAGAGTTCTCGGGGCTGAAGTAGAGTGTATATGGGTGTAGTACTTTCCCTTCAGTTACGTACATTAAAGGCTGTATTTCCTTAATATTGAGGTAGGCTATAGGCTCCATTTTAAAAGAGTCTATGAGGTAGTCTGCTATAAGGCTAGTTAGTCCAGTTATGGAGAAGAGCGGGATTACAATATTTTTATTTTTATATTTCCTGAAGTATATTTCATAGACTTTAATTTCTTCACTCACAGAGAAATATTAGCTATTACGGTATTTAAGCTTTGAAGCTAAGTGAGTATGATTTAATGTGTTAGGCAGTAGTGTACTCTGCTTGATGTAAGGAGCTTGAAATATTTGATGTAGTAGCAGTACAAATATATAGATTGATCTAGGTTTTATATTGTGTGCTCACGTATAGTACTATTTGTGCTTCTTTTAGTTTACTCAGTTAGCTTAGCTATTACTTCAGGTAATGGAGACTATGTGTCTAAGTATCCGCCTTCAACACATAATCCAGTAGTAGTTACTGTTAATGGTAGTGACTTATATGTGATCGATGTATGTTTATGGAATACTGAGAGTCTAGACGGCTTTGTGGAAGTAGCATATTCTACTGAAACTAGTATAGTTACTATATCAGCTAGCTTTAGTGAAGTAGAGAGAAAGGATACTACTACGCCTATAATAGGATACCCTGAGGTATGGATAGGGTGTAAGCCTTGGTGGAATCCCTGTGCAAATGACTGGGAAGTAAAGTTTCCTACAAACTCGTTTTCCTTTGAAGTAGAAGTCAAGGCTTCTCTCGAAAAGAAAAAGGGTGTAATTAATGTAGCTTTTGACTTCTGGTTTTTAACAGAAAATGATACTAACTGTGATCCCTCTCAAGACCCGAAAACCATTGAGGTAATGTTCTGGCTATACTATGACCATGAGCTAGGGGAGTGGATGATAGATAAGGGAGCAGAGGTAATCGTAGTACCTATAGTTCTTAACGGAGTACAGGTAGATGAGCCATTCTACTTCTACTACAGTAAAGGCACATGGAACTTCATAGTATTTTTCCCTGCCAACAGGAATCTAACAGACTACCACGTAAAATATAGTATGGAGAAGCTAGTTGAAATAATTGATAGCAAGCACCCTGAGCTTAATATACGGAGTAGGTATCTGGCTGGCGTAGAGCTCGGGACAGAGATTTCAGCGAAGCCTACTGATTACACTCTTAAAGTAACTTTATTTAAAGTAAAGCCTCTAGTGTCTTCAGAGGGAATACACATAGAGCTTGACGGCATTGAAGTCGATAACGGTACTGTTGTAGTAAACGCTACTCTCCAGTGTCAAGATGGAGTAATTGAGGGAGCATACTATATCATAGACTCAGGTGAGCCAGAAGAAATCCCTGCCCTTGATGGAGCGTATGATTCTCCTATAGAGAAAATATCAGTTAAAGTAAATGCTTCTAAGTTTGATGACGGCTATTATACTTTAAGCATTAGGGGGTACAGTAGTCAAGTATACTCCGAGTGGCTAAATATAACTCTGAGAGTGAGGACTCTTGGTCCAAGATACCACATTATAGCTTTATCGCTGAGACCCTATAAGGCAGTTAGGGCGTCTGATTTAGCTAAAGCTATAGGACCTTCTCTCACAGCTGTATGGAAGTGGAACTATGAGAAACAGGACTTTGAAGTATATATTCCCGGTGTCAGTGAAAATGATTTCGAGTTGAATATAGGTGAAGGCTATTTCATATACTTGAAGAGTACTGTCAAATGGGTTGAGGCAGGAAAACCTTAGCTAATTACATTTAGTTAAAAACATATTAATAAATACTACTAGCTACTATCTCGTGTAAATGAGATGCTACTCTAGTAGTTGATAGTTATCATTTGTAATGTAGATTTTTGCAGTTAATAATATGACATATCTCATAATAGAGTTAAGCTGATTTTAAATATTATTAAGACTATTAGGTGACTTAGTCTTAGAATACGTTTATATACGTGAGTTCTAGTAGGTAACTGAGACCATGGGGGACGGGGGGTATTCTATTCTCGCTGCAGTAATCTTAATACTAGTAACTATTTTTACTGCAGTAGTAATATACATGTGGGTACTTTACCGTGTCCCCAGTTTTCAGAGAGAGGGGGAGACTAGTTTTAGTAAGATTAAGGTTGAGGGAGCTAGAGCTGGGAGTGGAGGTAGTATAGTGATTTATGTAAGAAATGTTGGTGATAGTGAAACAAGGCTTACTGCATTCTATATAGTAGACTTAAAGGGGAATATTGTCTATTTTAAGCAGATCTCTCTTAACTTAAAGCCTAGAGAACTTAAGAGAGTAGTAGTGCAGGGAGTTCTCTTAGGAGAACTTAAAGATAAAGTGAATCCCGAAGAAAAATACTACATTAAGTTAGCTTCGGGGAGCTGTGAGTCAGGCTGTACTGTTCCAGGAAGTGCTTTAGTTAGAAGCTTTACTAGTCTCAAGAAAGTGGTTTTCCTAGCTGATACTAATGGAAACAATCCTGGAGGAAATTTTCACTGGGTTTACTTAGACTATACTAGTGGTAACTACGTTATGTATGATAACTATACTGGAAGTCCCCAGTTTATCTACAAAGGTACAGCTCCAGTACTTCTAGTAGACTCCTACACTATATCGACTAAATGGGTTCCCTGGAGTGAGAGACCCGTAGATAGCCCAGTAGTAGTAATACTTAACCCTACCTTAGGGTCAGAAGACTGGGTCTTTAAGTGGACTGATCCTGAGGGAACTCACCGTTTCTACATAGAGGCTCTTGAAGGTGAAATAGAGGCAGATTTTCTTGTTTTCTGGGAAGATTTATTTAATCCAGCTCACCCACCAGCCGCGATAGACGACTGGAAAGACCACGTCGTGAGAATAACAGCGTTCGCTAATGGAACATATAGGATAGCGGTCTATGTTGCTAAAGGAGGCTATGCGCAAAGATTCTACTTAACTAATATAGATCCTTCGAAAATACTTGAAGAGACACCCGAGTATGTTAAGCCTGGAGGAGCTTACTGGAAGAAAGTTGAAAACGGGTATTTGAGACCAATTAAAGTGTTTAAAATAAGTGAGTCGTAAAATACAGCGAAATCTTTACTAGCTTAGTAGGGATTATATTCGAGTGAGTTTAAAGAAGTGCCCCTTCTGTGGTCGAAGATACCCTAGTTACGTTAAGGTGTGTTCTCTAAGCCACTGCCCTAGCTGCGGGTCTACTAGGATTAGAGTAGTAGGTAGTTTTCCACGATATGGTTTCTTTAGAGGTTTTACAAGACTATTCTTCCTTCTCTTCATTATCTACATGTTTTCATCAGCTATAAGTACTCTATTTACGTTCAAGTACTTCTATAGATTTTTTGGACAACTGTTTCTCGAAGGACTAGCTGCTGTTTTTATGTCTATAGCATTTATTTTGTTCATAGTTTTTCTATTTTCTCAAGTATTTAGGTCACATGTACTTAAGAGGTATAGGTGCTTAAACTGTGGATACGTGTTTATGAGGCCTGTGAGAAATGTTCCATTAGTAGTTGAAGAGGAAGACACTAAGATATATTCTTCAGAAGAGGATGATACGAGAGTCTACTAGTCTTAGCTAAGTGTTCGGTAAACTTATTACTTTACTCAGATTAGTGTTCAGCAGATGCCTAAGAAGTGTCCTCTCTGTAGTAAAGAGTATCCCAGTATTGCTAAAGTATGTCCCTTAAAACACTGCCCTAACTGTGGCTCGACTAGATTAAGTGCTGCAAACATCGATTTAGTTACAGAAGTCCTCAGAAAAGCTTTCTCATTTATAATGCTAATAGTAGCTGGCTATATGGTGTCTTCTCTCTCAAGCCTACTTAAAGAAGACTTTCTAGTGAATGCACTTAAGTTAGCTAAAGTAGCTCTTTACATAGCTGTAGTAGTATACGTGTTTCATATAGCGGGGTGGTTATTTAAAGTAAGCAGAGGAGCTTTCTCAAAATATATTTGTCTTGACTGTAAATATGTTTTCAAAGAACCTAAAGTAAATGTATCGCTTGTAGAAACTGAAGAAAAGGAGGAAACAAAAGTGTATTCTGAAGAAGATACTAAAGTATATGATTAGATATTAAAGTATGAGTGGTACTCTATCGGCAGAGTATACATATTTACTGTCTTCCACTCTTCTTTTGAGCTCAACATGCTTCTCTAAGACATTGTCTGTGAAGACTAGCTTGAGGAAATCGTGTCGCTTTCCTCTATTTCATTAATCCTCCGACACTGTTATTATTTAGTTTCCGAAGTCCTCTTCAAAACACTCTTCTGTAAGATTCCTTAAGGGAAGTTCTACTGAGTAAAGCCCTTCTCTAGGGTTATAAAATGTAAATCAATTCACCAACATTCTTACTCTCGATTTCCTTCAGTATATTGTTTAGCTTGACTAATCTATAGCAAGTAATATATCTTATGTTATCAAGTAAACTAATAAGCTTTATTTAATATAATTAGAAAAACAGCTATTTTACTTATTTTAAGCACATGATAGTAGTTCTTACTTTAATTAAATAAGAATCCCTGACTCCAGTAGTTTCTCTATTATCTCTTTGACCCTACCTCTATGTCCTTCGAGAACTTTAATATTGAGGGACTCAAAGAAGCTTTTCGCCCGGGGACCTATTCTCTCGACAACAACTACTTCTACTCCTAGCTTTTTCAGAAACCTCGGGAGTTCTCCTGGAAAATGTTCTTTAAGGGGATTTTCAACAACTTCTACACTGGAGATCCTATTGTCTTCTATTTCAATTAAAGTGAAGTATTTTGCTCTACCGAAGTGTTCTTCAATAGTACTCTCAAGACCAGAACTATCTTTTGAAGGTACAGCTACTCTAGGCATAGTTTTTGTTCTATAGCACAAAATATATCTTTTTCTTTAAAACATACTAGTCTGTGAAGGCACTAGGTATTTGTGGAAGCCCTAGACGCGGAGGAAACACTGAGTATCTCCTAAGACTGGCTCTCAAAGAACTAGAACAGTGGGGCGTAGAGACAAAGGAAGTGTTTTTAGCAGAATACGATATTAAGCCCTGTACTAGTTGCCGCTACTGCGTAGACCACGGACAATGCTGTATTGACGACGATATGTCTAACACTATTGTGCCGTGGCTCCTTTCATCACAAATAGTGATCGTAGCTAGTCCAGTCTACTTCAATAATGTCAGTAGCTACGTCAAAGTGTTTATTGATAGGACATGGTGTCTCCGAGGCAGGCTTAAGGATAAAGTAGGAGGAGGCATAGTAGTAGGCAGAGGCTATGGTCTTGAATCAGCTCTCACTGCAATACACTCATTTATGCTCAAACACGAGATGATTCTATGTCACCGAGGAGTACCAGCTACAGCTTTTGAGAAAGGAGAAATAGTTCATAACAAAAAAGCTGTTAATGATGTAAAAAAGTTAGCTAAAAGACTCTATGAAGTAGCTAACATAGTCTTCTCAGAACTAGGCTACAGTAGTTAATTAACTCTATTTATTCATTATAAACTTTAAGTAAGTCTTCTGTTTTCATAAATCTAATGTTTTTACCTAATATTTCCTCTATACATTTTCTCTGATCTATTATCTTTTTTAGCAATTTGTCATCATCAGTAACAAACACTAAATTATTTTCAGCAGCTGCCACTATGTACGATGAATCATAGTAAGTTATCTTAAGCTCATGCGCTAACCTTAAGACATTAACTCGGCTTTCAGGCTCTATAATATCTAAGACTCTATAAGCTTTTTCAATACAGTCAAGTAGTTGTAATGCTTTATCTATGCTTATTGTTTTTAGTAGTGTTGCCTCTTTCCATAAACCGTTACCTATCTCATATGGTGTTAAAGATAAAGTACATTTTCCTTTAATATATTTTAATGCATTTGGTCCCTTTAATTTTATTATATTTAATAGCGCTGAAGCATCAAATAGTAATCTCATCTCTCTTCCCTGCTCATGCGAATAACTTTAACAAGCTCAGAGGAAGGTATTTCTTTTAAAATTTCTTGTGCTTTCTTTAAAGCTTCCTTAATTTCTTCCTCTTCCCTTTTTCTAACTTCTTCTTCTAAAGCTCTTCTAATAACTTCACTAACAGAAATATTATATTTCTTAAGCTTTAAGTAAAGATCTCTACGAATCTTAGCAGATACTGTTACATAACTCATTAGAATCACTTACTACTACAATAAGTAGTATATATTATTTACTACCTAGTAAACACAGATATAATCGTAAGACCTAATATGTATTATTTAACTTTAACTACATTTTCTTAAGTCTTTCGAGAGCTTCATCTAACTATGCTGATATTATAGAAGCAGGAGCTAGGGAAAGAAATACATCTTTAGGTTCAAGGCAAGATTACAAGTCTCTAGAGTACTTCCTTGAAGTTTGCTATAGGAGGAATAGCTTTAAGGTGTTAGTCCTTCTGCTAGCTTGGAGGTAGCTCATTTCTCTTAGATATTTTCTGTTTCTTAAATTAACTAGAGTGCTGGTACTTAAGTATTTTATACTTTTTATGAAAGAAATTTTTCTTTTGAATCGAAAAAAATAGTTTTTTATTGACTGGTGTAGCGTATAGAACTAGTGGAAAAATGAGCTTAGCTGCTGTAGAAGAGAAGTTAGCTATAGAGGGCGGTGAACCTATTATTAAGAAAAAGCTACCGCCATGTTTTCCTGGAGCGCTTCTAATAGATGAGAAAGAAGAGAAGTCTGTTTTAGAAGTTCTTAAGAGTAAGTCTCTTTTCCGCTACTACGGAGTAAATCCACTATTTAAGGTAGAGAAATTCGAGAAAGCTTTCGCTAAGTATATTGGCCGTAAGTACTGTCTAGGCGTTACATCGGGTTCTGCCTCGCTTTATGTAGCCTATAAGGCGGCTGGAATCGGGCAGGGAGATAGAGTGCTTGTTCCAGCGTACACGTGGATAGCTACTCCACAGGTAGCTGTGTGCTGTGGAGCAAAAGTAGTTATAGTCGATATAGATGAGTCACTCAACATGTCTCCTGAAGCACTAAGCGAAGCGTTGAGTGAAGAAGATAAGCTGGTTGTTCCAGTACACATGAGAGGTGCTCCAGCAGACATAGAGGAGATTGTGAAAATAGCTAAAGAAAAGGGAGTTCCTGTAATCGAGGACGTGGCTCAAGCATGTGGAGGAAGCTTTAAGGGAAAGAAGCTTGGCTCCTGGGGAGACATGGGGTGCTATAGCTTCCAGCAAAACAAAAACATCACTGCAGGCGAAGGAGGAGCAGTAGTCACAGACAACGAGGAGCTCTATAAAAGAGCAGTGGCTTTCCACGATGTTGCTGCTTACTACAGAAAACCCTACTATATTCCGCCGATACCTGGACTAAACTTCAGGATGTCTGAGCTGACAGCGGCAGTCCTAATAGAGCAGCTGAAGAAACTAGACGGTATTGTCGCTAGAATGAAGAGAGCACAGAAGATTATTAGAGAGGCCGTAGAAGAGTGCAGTGGACTCGAGTTGAGGAGGCTAGTTGACGAGAAGGGAGACACAGGCGTATGCACTGTATTCTTCCACAAAACAGACGAAAAAGCAAGACTTTTCGCCAAGGCACTTAAGGCAGAAGGAGTTCCTGTAGGAGTACTCTATTCTCCTGAAGCGAAATACGAGGGACACGTATGGGTAAACTGGAAGCCTCTCATAGGCGACTACATGATAGTACCCAAGGGCATGGGAGAGAAAACACTAGACTTACTCAGCAGAGCAGTACACATAAGCATATCGCCACTGTACACGGAGGAAGACGCAGAACTCATAGGAAAAGCGATAAAGAAAGTCTATAAGAAAATACATTGAGAAAATAACTATAGGTACTTTAAAGTAAAGTAGTCAGTGAGTTAATTAGGTTAAGGTCTGATTTATTTAAAAGCTATAGAGGAACTCCTATAGATAATGAGGTCTTATATAACCTATTTTACATTAAGTATTTAATATCTTCTCTAGAACATTCTTTAATTAATTCTTTATCGTGAGTCAATATAGATAAAAGCGGTTTACTCGTCTATTTTAAGGCCTCTTTCCTCAGCTTTCTTGAGGTAAAATTCTTTATATGACATTATTTGTACTCCTTTATCTAAGGCGTACTCTATCATCTCCTCAACTATTTTCATTTCAGGATCGTTCCAGAAGCTCGAATGATCGTGCTGAACATAACACCAGACTAGATTCTTTTCTGCAGTATAGTCTATTGTCTTCTTAACGTAGTCTAAGTACTCTTCCCTAGACTTAAGGCGCTCTTTAAGCGCGTTATCGTGCCAGCCCTGAATAGGGCATTCAAGTATAGGTGGATAACCGCTTACAAGTTCATCGTACCAGAAGGGCTGAACATCTAGACTCAGCGGAAGAGAGTCTCGCTCATCTCGCCCCCAGCTCCTCGTAAACCTTATCCCGTTTCGCCAAAGAATTTCAAGTAAATCTGGTCTATCAAGTAGCCCACGGTGATAGCCCCAGGGAGTAGTCAAACCAATACACTTGACTCCCAGCAGAGCTTTAAGGAGCTCTGAAGTAATTCGTACCTCAGTTTCTATTTCCTTAGGATGAGCTCCTTTAATTAACTTATAGTTTCTATACTCTATTACAAGTGTTTTAAACAGTATATGAGAAAAAGTGTGTTGCTGGAAATCTATTAAATAAGAGTACTTCTCTTTGACTCTTTTAAACTCATCTAAATGATATAATAGAGCCTTGCCCAGCACAAAGAAAGTACATGGAACACCGTACTCTTCATGAATCTTCGGTGCAAGCTCAAGAAACTTCACAGTCACATCTGATCTATATGGTGTCTCAACATCATATCCTATAAGTAAAGCAGTTTTTGTCCTCACTATTTAAACATACTCTACAAGTAAATAAAACACTAGCTAAACAGAAAACAATAATCAGATACATCAAAGTATTACTCAACAATATTCTTAGTGCACATTTATCAAGAAACGTAGGCATTATGTATTGAAATAGATATAAACTATTTATCAATATTTACTTTAGAGTAGCCTATCAAGTATCAAGTTTAGCATTTCTTGCTGTGAGTGCTTCGAAATCCTTTGAAGAACAGATCTTCTACAAAAGTCTTAAGTATCTATCTGTGCTATTTTAAAAATATATAAAATTTTGAGGAGTCTAAGGTGATTCTGTAAGTCCTTCAAGAATATATTGTTCAGAAAATTCTCTTTCAAAAACATCTTTCTCATATTTATAGAGATAGAAGTCTTCAAAGTTTATTTTTACTCCTAACGCTACCCACAAAGGATCTATTACTGGTAGGCGGCTGGCTAAGCCTGTTTCAGCGTCATAGGCCCCTACTCCCGTGAGATAATATCCTTTCTTTAGTCTCGCCTCTCTAAAGTAACCTTCCAACAATATTTCTTCAGTTGTATTATCAGTTTTCCACAAAACTAAGGCAAAAGTAGCATTTCTCTTTAAATCTTCAGAATACTTACTATAAATCTTAAGTACCTTCCAATACTCTGTCTCCCTTTCCCTTAAAATATCGTCTCTAGTAATAATTATAGCAGCCTCTCTATCGCTCATACTGGCTGAAATAACGTAAGCTTCTCTCCAGCCAAGCCACTTAAAGTGAACTAAGTATTCTCCCTGAGGACTATACTTTATTGACTTCATTCCAAGAGTCTCGCTTACACGCATAGATTTATCGTGTTTAAGCCAGCTTAAAGGAAGCCAAACTGCAGTAACCCCGAGTCTCGTACCATTAAGTAAAAACACTTCTCTAGTCTTCTTATCAATGAGAACACTATTGGCTAGTACTATTTTAGACTCATTATCTAAGCTAATAACTATTAACTTAATACTAGCCAGTATATATCTACCTCTATCTTCAGAAAAATCTATTCTAACAAAAGCATCTCTACATACTATTCTCTTTTTCTCTCCACTGAGCATATAAAAGCTAATTACACGATAATTTCTGTTAACACGACTAGTTGCAGGGACTTTGAGAAGATGTGGACACGGCTTCTCGGTATTTAGTGCAGGTAGCCTGTAAATTACGTAGCCAAATAAATAGCTCTGTGGAGTTTTCTCGGATAATACCAATGTATGGTGTGTAACAGCAAAGAAAATGAATAAAAACATGGATGTAATCATGTACTTGTTTAAGTTTTTCTCAAACACCATATTACCACTACTCTATTTATTCTCTCTAGCAAATCTATAGAATAAGTGTCTCAGAACAATATATTTCTTTTCCTATACTCTATCATGTAAGGTGGGGAAGTCTGCTCTAGTAAACTAGTGTACTTATTTTACAGACTTCTAGTTCTCGGCGAAGATAAAATGATGAAGGCAACAGTATTAGGAAAGTGTTAATCGACTATGTAGGCTGGTGGCGCTAGGCGCGCCTGCTTTATTTCAACAGCTATTCCTTCATCTTCGTAAACTTCTCTTATTGCTTTCTCTACATCTACAGCTTTTTCCTCATTAACTAGTACTATTAATGAGGGTCCTGCTCCACTTATAGCCACTCCTTTTGCTCCAGCCGTTAAAGCAGTTCTCTTTACTCTACGGTAAAGGGGTACGTAGACTTCTCTAGCAGGTTCTACTATTTCATCGAACATTCCCTCACCTAGAACAGATAGGTTTCCTGTAGTGAGCCCGTAGATGAGGGCCGCTAGTCTAGCAGAGTTCCTAACATGTATTTCTAGCGGTACTTTCCTAGGTATTATGCTTCTAACAATACTTGTCTTCCTGAGCGGAGCCTTAACTTGAGGCAGTACTATTAGGAAAAGAGGATCTACTGGAGGCTTTATATGAAGTACTTTAAGGGGATTTAGGTTATAAAGAACTACTACGTGCCCTAAGTAGCTTGCAGCAACACTATCGTAGTGTCTTGTCCCCGCTGATACTACCTCACCTTCACCCGCATAGCTTATAGCTTCTTCTCTAGAGAGCTCTACTCCAAGGACTTTCGATACAGCGAGAACTGCCGCAACAGCCGATGCCGCGCTACTTCCGAGACCCTTCTCTACGGGAATTCCTTTCCAGAGCTCGAGGCAGACTTTGTAAGATAGTTTTTTGTCCCTGAGCATGTACTCGACTGCCTGCTTAGCTGTATTGAGTTCTCTAGGCACTTCTTCTCCATAGGGCCCCTTTATGTCAACTATTTCTACTTCAGGCTTATCTGAAGACTTATAGTCTACTACTGCTACTTCATCGTAGAAAGTGTTGAGAGCTACTGCTACTAAGTCGAACCCTGAGCCGAGGTTAGCTGAACTACAGTACGCGCGTGCCTTCAAGCCTATCCCTCACGAGACAGGCTCGTATACTATTCCTAGTTTTTCTGCCAGACTATAAGCTCTCTTCATTTCCTCAGCGTAAGGTCTTCTATAGATCTCTGGGAATTTCTCGGGGTGTCTAGCTACAAGATACTCTGGTCTATACTGCTCCATAATGTTTACTAGTGCTCTAGGAGTATTGGAGGAGATCCACTTGAGTATTGGCTCAGTACAGCAGTCTAAGTGATTGGGCATAACTAGGTGTCTTATTATCATGTCTCCACACTCATATGCAAGCTTATGGTTACGTGTAACTACCTCCCAGTAATTCTTTATTCCAGATAGCCTTTCTGCGCACTTATCGTTACCGTATTTGAAGTCTGGGAGCCAGATATCTATGATTTCTCTGAGAAGTTTCATTGTCTCAGTGCTGCAGTAGAAGTTGCTGTTCCAGAGCTGAGGCACATTTATGTCTAGATAGAGAAGCGACTCGAGTATTATGTGCAGGTTTGGTGTAGGTTCGCCTCCCACGTGGTTTATGTTTCTAGCACCTGTTCTTCTGAGCTTCTCTTGTATGCGGGCTAGTCTACGAGCATCTACTTCTTCTCCAGCAAAAGGATTTTCCTGCGATATATCCCAGTTCTGGCAGAAAGCACATCTAAAGTTACATGAGCCGTAGAAAATAGTGCCGCTCGGGACAAGGGGTGCTTCTTCTCCAAGATGATGGAACCAGGAGTGCACATATGCTGTCTTACCTAAGCGACAAAATCCTCTCTGTCCCTTAGCTCTATTTACTCCACACCTATGTTCACAGAAACAACAGTTCTCTAGCAACTTATAAACTATAGCTACTTTAACGTGAAGAAAACTTACTTCAGGTTTCTTGAGTTTCGTTAAGTCTAAGTCTTCTTCTTTAACAGCATGCCATAGCTCATCAAATGCTTTACTCAACTCATCGTGTTTTCTCCAAAGCTCACTCAGAGTCATTGAAGATAAGTTTTTTTCATCAGCATCAACGTGCTTGCAGATAATGAACTTAGCTGGCTTTTTATCTTCCATAACACTCTTATACCAAGACAGTCTTTCACAGACCTCCTCATAACTCCATACAGTATAGGAGTCTGGTCTAACAAACCATAAGCCTATTTTCTCCATCTAAGACCTATAATCACTTCTAAGATTTATACTTTAAGCCTACTAAAGCAAATACTTGCTTACAGCTACAAGTACTGCTTCTGTAAGACAATAATATACGAGACTATAGACACTAATTAAATGAACTAAGACAACAGACAGTACCAAGTTTTCACTAATATTAATTGCTTTCATATATCCTTCAATACTATTTGCTCAACTTCTGCTCTAAACTAAGTTTCTTCAACTCCTTTAAAACCTCTGGATGAGTCTTCAGAAGCTCATCTACTAAATGCAAGTACCTAGCGAGCCTAACAGCTTCCACCGATATCTCCTTCAAAGTAAGCCCGTTGACTACAACAAAGTGCTTCCTCTTAATGTTGCTTCCAGTCAGGAAAACTGCTTCACTGACAATAGCATGTAGTGTATAGCAGTGAGGACTTCCCTCCATGGTCACTACAGTAATGCTTCTAGGACACGAGCACCTAATTATCGCCGCTATCTTGCTGCAGTGGGCAAATCCCTCCTGCTCAGGGCAGGCTAGTAGCACTACTTTGTTCTTCGAAAACTCTTCCAGTATCCCGGGATTTACTTTAGTGAGGCAAGCCGACGCTACGACTATGTTTGTGTTCTTCAAGTAGGGTGCTTTAACCCAAGTATTTAGTAGCCAGTCCACAGTAAAAATAAGTCTACTAGCTGAAAAACCTATCAGAGAGGTAAAAAACTACTTTAAAAACAGTTTTCTAAGAGCTATTGGGGTAGAATAGGCTGCTAGAGCTACTAGTGACAAGACATACATAGAGGTGAATACTGTTAAAGCGGTGTCTACAGCGGCTACCTGTGAAATTAGGCAGAGCAGTAGGCAGGTGACTGGCACTAAGCCTATTTTCTTGAGCACAGATACTTTAAACCATTTTTTCTTCAGTGACACTAAGACTGTTACTGGGGAGAAGTAAACTAAGCCTATCAAGTAGGAGATCAGTGTCCCGGCAAGATATACTGCTAGCTCGGGACTCAGCGCTGTAAGGGGCTCAGCCATAGATGTTGAAAGCAGGAGGATTCCTATAAGTGGGTAGATTGCAGCCTTAAACACGGGCTTGCTCCATGGGTTCGCTAAAATCCACTGAGCTACGTAGGGGCTCCAACTATAGTAAAACGCATTGAAAGCTACATAGAATCTCCTACCAGCATAAGTCGACAACACGATATTGTCTCTGAAGTTTCTTAGTAGCTGTACTTCGTCGGCTACCTCGCTACCATAAGTGACGGTAGCAATAATACACTTCTTTTCCTTAAACTTTATAGTTAGAGTAGCAGTCTTAGTGACTCCTGACTTGCTCGTAGCCCTTATGATAACAGTATACTGTCCTTTAGCGGAGCCCGCATTAATAGTTAACACAGAGGAGCCTGTAGGTTTCACTTTACTAGGGCTAAAGGAGTAGCTAGCTCCAGAAGGTAAGCCTTCTAGACTCAGCACTACTTCTTCGGGCGTTCCTTTAACGAGCTTTACTTTAACTACAACGCTTCCACTAGACCCTTGCTCTATTTCAATAGTAGAGGGCTCAACAGATACTGTGAAATCAAAACCCATTACCTTGAGGATTATCGTAACAGTTTTGGTCACTCCTCCGCCTGAAGCTTCTACTGTCACAGTATAAGTGCCCTCACTTATACCCGAGGTATCTATGACTAGTTTCGTAGAAGCAGTTGGAGTAAGTTTCGTATATCCGAAAGAGTATGTTCCTGTAGGTAAACCATATAGGCTCAAGGTAACTGGCTTCGGCTTGCCTGAAACTAAGGTTACTTTAACAGTAACTGTAACTTTGTCTCCTTTCTTCGCGTTGATGAACTTAGGCTTAGCGTTTATAGTAAAGTCAAATGGCTCCTCTACAACGGTAACCGATATGCTTACTGTGGATTCTTTGCCATCTTCGCCTATACCTTTAACCACTATAGTGTAAGTTGATGGAGATACCGAAGAGGACACACTTATAGTCATAGTAGTGCTTCCACCAGGAGTAACTGAAGAGGGATTGAACTGCGCAGTAATCCCGCTTGGAGCAGAGTATAGCGTAAATGAGACCTTTTTGCTGTATCCTCCAATAGGATTCACTGTAATAGTTACAGTCTTCGACTTTCCTTGAGCAATAGTAATTGAGCTAGGTGAAGCTGATAGAGTGAAGCCTGAGGATACGACTGTTACAGTAATGCTTGTAGTAGCTGTCAAGCCGTCTTCGCCTACACCCTTTACTTCGATATTATAGGTTCCAGGGCTTACTGATGAGCCGACACTAATTGTCATAGTGCTAGAGCTACCAGGATAAAGTGTCGAGGGATTAAACTGCGCAGTAATCCCGCTGGGAGCAGAGTGCAGTGTGAGGGTGACTTTCTTGTTGTATGTTCCTATAGCTGTGACAGTTATAGTTACTGTAGCTGTTCCTCCCTGAGATATTGTCAGCGAGCTGGGTGAAGCTGATAGAGTAAATCCTGACTGAACTACTGTGAGTTTAAATCCACCTACATCATAGTAGCTCCCTCTAGTAGCTCTCACGTAGATATTGTATGTGCCTGTAGAAGTAGTCGAGCCCACCTTAACTGTCAGCGTTGTAGTCTTAATAGGAGATGTAGAGGAGAGAAATACTGTTGAAGGGTTAAACGAGTATGTGCATCCACTCGGAAGACCTGCTGTCACAGAGAAGGTTACCGTGCCGCTTAGTCCTCCGTGAGCTTTCACTTGTACCGTGACAGAGACTTCTCCTCCCTGGGGGCAGGTCACGATTGTAGGCGTTACTATGACTTCTAGTCCGATCTTGTACTTTATCCTCAAGTAGGGTTTGTTAGAGTAAGAAGTGGATGCTTCGGATGAGTAAAATCTAATTAAACCGTTGTTCGTGTCGCTTGACAGTCTTATACCATAGTTTGCGTAGGTTCCATTTAGCCAAGCTTTAACTAGATCAGTTATATCAACGTAGTAGTGTGTGCCGCTGGCCGCAGTCTTATATACAATAAAGTAGTGGCCTGTATAAATCCCTCCGGGCTTATTTAGCCACGTAATCTGGTCTTCTTTCCAATCGCTTAACACTCTGTAAATGTATATTTTCTTATAGCTAGTGCCGTAGCTGCTTAAATCCTGGTACTCTAGTGTCAGGTGAAGTTTAGCATACTCTATGTCTTCTGCTGGAATTGAAGGTAAATTGAACTTAATGTACGACCATATACTATAGGAGTAGAATCCTGATTTCTTATACGATACAGTGAGATACTGGCTACTGCCGTAGTTCTTAGTGGGATAATATGAGCTCACTAAAGCGTCTGCACTAGGATACTTAGTCGTATACGCATAGGAGAGACCAGGGCTTAAAGATACTTCACGTGACTTGGTATATACTCTGCTGTAGATCAGCGAGGATCCTATGGTTAAGATGGCTAATAAAACAACTACTATTATTTTTTTCACTAACATCCCCCTGCTTAGGAAGAAATTGTTGATAAAAATATAAAAACTTTGTTCATCAGTGATACTTCTATAACTTACTTCATAATAAATAACCATCTAATTATCTAGGTAAATCTACGTTAATAAAATGTTATACTTTATTTTATTTATAAATCTCAATTAATCTACGCTAATCTAGGCTTATAAAATAGATTACATTTATATATGAGAATATTATTCAACATAATACGTATCGCTGTATAGAATAATATAATGTACATGCTTCCTGTAAAATACTTAGCCGTATACTATAAACATATATTTTCTATTAAATACCATAGCTATGCCGAGCTAAGCGCTGTACTCGAAGAACTAATGACGGTTTATTAGCCTTATAAAAACTCAAAGCTTTTTTGTCAGCACTACTCCTTCTAAGAACTCTAACTACAGTCAAGTATTCTGCTCCCAGACTCTCAGCCAAAGCAGCAGCCTCAGAGAGAAGCCTAGTTCCTATTCTCCTTCTCCAATAGCCCCGAACTACATGTACTCCGAAGTCAATATTAAAATTGTATTTATTTAACATAGCTACTCCAACAGGCTTTTCTCCTAGCCACGCAGACACAACTAAGTGAAGTTCTCTTCTAGGTGAAATAGAGAAGCCCCAACTCTCTTTAGTAACTCTTCTAACAATATCTACTGCCTCACCGTAGTCAAGAACTCTGACCTCAACATCTTGAGATGGTTCAAGAAAACTTGCCTCTTCTAGACGCCATATGAAGAATATTGACTGAGCATCCGAAGGAAAATAGACCTCTTCCTTCGTTATCAGAATTAAGTCGAAGCCGAGTTCAGCCGCGTAGTCAAGCCATTTCCCAATAAACTTCCTTATATTATTCTCATAGAATATGAATAGCCCTCCACGAGACCTTCTTCCTCTAGGCCACTCAGCAAACAAAACAAATCCATTTACATCACTATAAAGTATCTTCACTTCGCCTAAAGTCTTGTTCCAGAAAGTATGTAAAGCATAAGAGTATCTAAGCCAGTCTTTAAACCATGTTGCCTGGATCACTACGATAAACTAGCAAAATATACTATTTAAGCAGCTTGCCGCTTAAATCAGCTATATCTTTCGCTAGAAATATACGCGATGATGTGTGTAAAGAATCTTAAGTCTACTAAAGTTCTTGGCAACTTTCATACAGAGTAGTACAGCAGACATAAGTGTCTTTAACTTAGCTGGACTGAGAAGCCTTTCGAAAAGTGGGCTCAAAAGAAATAATTTCAAAAAACTGGTTCAGCATACTGTTTTATTTCTAAAAGAAGAGTTTATTCTATGACTAAAATTGCCGTAATAGGCTTTGACGCACCTCTAACTAAGACTATTTGGAGACTTATTGAGAGCGGAGACCTACCTAACTTAAAGCGCTTAGTAGAGAATGGTGTATGGGCAGAAAACTGCATGGTGCCTCATCCAACTATTACTCCACCTAACTGGACGACATTAGCAACAGGCGCTTACCCAGGAACTCACGGAATAACATGTTTCCATCTCCCAATGAAGGGCCGAAGACCAGGGCACCCTAAGGTATGTTATCAGGCTTTTACCTCAAAAGACGTTAAAGCTGAGTACATCTGGGAGGTTGCAGAAAAAGTAGGGAAGAGAGCTATAGTAATCAACTATCCTACTACGTGGCCTCCTCGAATGAAAAACGGCATACAGGTAGCAGGCTACGGTCTACATATCACTAGCTGGCGTATCACACGTGAAGGAGGACCACTCCCAGCTTGGCGCTGGCTAATTAACGTAGCTGACCACCAGTGCGCGACGACTGAGGATCTTCCCTTAACTGATAGGATAGAGCCTAAGCCGTGTAGAGGATGGAAGAACTATCCGGACGGCAGTGTACTGGAAGCAGTAGTCGAAGTAGGGAAGTACAATACGCTAGATAAGGTCGAGCCAATAAAGCTGTATTTAGCAATAGACCCCGAGGAAAAGAAGGTCGCAGGATACTTGAGTAAAACAGACGATAAGCCTGTGTTCACAACTACTTTAGGAAAGTGGAGTGAGACAGCTGAGCTAGTATTTAAGACAGATAGAGGACCTAAGAGAGCTTTCTTTAAGGTAAAGCTAATGAAGCTCTCAGACGACGGAAAACACGTAACAATATACTTCTCCACTTTCTGCTCTCTCAGAGGGGGCACCTATCCACCGGAAATAGCTGATGAGCTTGAGGAAAACGTAAAGAAAGGACTTCCTCTCAGGGCAATGGAAGACGCGGTTGCTCTAGGCTGGGTAGACTACGAGACATACATCGAGATGATAGAGTTTGAGAACGACTGGCTAGGCGAAGCAGCCTACTACTTGCTCACAACAAAAGAATGGGATATTTTCTACATGCACGCCCATGCCCCAGACCACTTCTACCACTTAGCTATAAACAAGCTAGACCACGACCCTGACCCAAATCTCAGGAAAAAACTAGCTGAACTAGAGAAGAGAATGTATATTTCACTAGACAAAATGGTCGGAAGAATACTAGAGGCAGTAGGTGAAGACACAGTAGTAGCAGTGTCTTCAGACCACGGAGCTGTCCCGACAGAGCCCGGCTCTAAGTGGATATCAATAAACGACATACTTGAGCAAGCAGGTCTACTCAAGTATAAGAATAAGGAAAACAGAATAGTAGACTGGTCTCAGACAAAAGCATTCGAAGACCGCTCCTGCTACATATGGATTAACCTCAAGTCAAGGTTTCCAGACGGCATAGTAGACGACAAAGACTACGAGAAAGTGCGCTGGGAAGTAATAAATGTGCTCCACAGTTACCGCGATCCTAACACAGGGAAATGTCCATTTGCTTTCATATTGAGAAGAGAAGAAGCAATAATGCTAGGGCTAAGAGGAGAGACCATAGGAGACATTGTCTTCGGCTTCTATCCTGAGGCTCCCGGTGAGCACGGTAGACAGATAACTTCAGGTGAGTACTCCATTGGATCAATGAAGGGACTACTGATTTTAAGTGGACCAGGCATTAAGAAAGGAGTCATACTAAAGAGGCAAGTAAACATCGTTGACGTAGTGCCTACACTATGCTATGTAGCAGGACTCCCAGTACCGAAAGACTGTGAAGGAGCTATAATTTACCAGGCGCTAGAGGACAAGGACCTACACTTAACGAAGCTAAAGAAGCTTGAGGAAAAATACCGCAAACTAGAGGAAACTATTCGAGTAATGCGGTCGCTAACTCACGCGTATTAGTTCAGAAAAGAGAGAAGCATTAGTAGGGACTAAGTTTAAGGTAAACCTTTCTATTGTTCAGATAGTCTTATTCTTTCTGAAAACAGACATATCCTTTGTACAGTATTTAATTATCTTTATGTCTCAAATAGTAAGTCAAGTTCTTCTAATTCAAATAAGCATATTTGTGCTAAGCGAAGTGTTTAGCTATTTCTTCATTGCCTGGAAGTTTTAATATGGCGTCTATTACTTCATTGACTTGTCTCGTAGACTTAGTTCTAGGATCTACTATGAGCCACTCGAAGAGAAGGTCTCTTCCTCCTTCGAGAAACGCCTCTAAAGCCCACTCACATCTCATTAGTCTAGGTATCATAACGTAGTTCATTATTCTCTTTGGTAGTGGCGAGAAGCTTAATCTGTGTACGCCTTTGCTGTCTATTTCAGCGGGCATTTCTACGGCTACATTATCTGGTATGCCAGGTATAGCGCCTTTGTTGAGTACGTTTACTTGATATACTGCTCTCTTATCGTTTACAATCGAATCTATGATGGGTATTACTGACTCATGGCTTCTCTTTGGTGGAAGGAATTCTGTTAGCAGCTTAGATGTATCACTTACAGCTGCCTTTATTTTCTTGAGCTTGCTGGTCAGAGAGGCTATGTACATAGTCCAGCCTATTTCAGAGTCTGGTCCTCCGATAGGTCCATACCAGTACTGTTTTGTTTTGAGGTCCCAGTGGTACTTCCAAGTGCCTCCTCGAACAGTATCGCCTACAGGGAAAAGTCCGTATATTCTGTACATGTCTACTGCTGCAGGCGACATCTGTATATCAAATGGGTTGCACTGTTCTTCTCTCCACTTCTCCCAATATTTTTCAGCTTTCTTTTCAATCCATTCATCTATTAAGGGATAAGCATCTTCTCCTTTATACTTAAACTTAGTCAGCCATATGACGTGATTGAAGCCTATAGCCTCAAACTCTATTTCTCGTGGATTTAAGCCTAAAACAGAAGCTATTTCGTATACACCCATGTGGCCGTGGCATAGTCCTATGACCTTTACCTTAGTTTCTCTCGATATTAGCGTTGTTCCCTCGAAAACAGGGTTAGCTATTTGTATAAGCCAGGCGTCTGGCGCTAGTTCTTCAATGTCTCTAGCTATACTCAACATGAGTTTAAACTGGTAGTAACCCCATATAGTGTGGTAGTCTGAAACATAATTCCACTCAACGCTGTTTATTCCTCTATAGTAGCCGTACTCTTCTGAGACTTGTCTCATGCGCTCGTAGTGCCAGTGTCCTCCAGCCATAGCAGTGTTGATGACGAAGTCTGTGTCTTTTATGGCTTCACGCCTATCTGTAGTCTTCTCAAAAACTACGTTGGCTTTCACTTCTTCTGCATATCTCTTAGCGAATCCATAAACGAGGTCTAGTCTTTCCTCATTAATATCCATTAAGACTACACGGCAACCGTAAAGACTCGGAGTCACAAGAAGATCCCGTATGACAGTAGTAGACCATACAGCGCTTCCTGCACCAATAAAAGTTATCTTAACGCCTTCACCTCCCATAAATCCAACCACTTAAACCTACCAGCACATAAATAAAAGTTTTAAGCACCCACCATAGTAAGAAATATATGTAAGAAAAAGTAAGACTATACTGATGGAAATAACACCTTACCTAGAAGAGCTATTTAAAGTCAAAGTGAGCTCAAAAGGACAAATAGTTATTCCTAAACCAATTAGAGAGGCTTACGGCTTCAAAGAAGGTGAAGAAATACTACTAATTCCCCTAAAAGAGGGAGTTCTCCTAAAACGTCCAAAGAAGGCTAAAGGGCTGAGAGGACTACTCAAAGAACTCGACGTCGACGTATCTGAGTGCGAGAAAATACTAGCAGAGGCGAAGCAAAGTCTATTTAAGGGATCTTTATGAAAATATATGTAGTCGATGCAGTTGCTTTCCTATACTACCTTTTAGATAAACTCCCTCCAAAAGCAGATAGAGCTTTCAGAGAAGCAGAAAACAGAGAAGCAATTATATATCTGCCTACAATTGCTGCAGCTGAGCTCTACTACTTATTTGAGAAAAAAGGCTGGCTAAAGTACTGGAATTTACTTAAAAATAAGATGTCAGAATACACTACTTTCGAATACTATCCATTTAACGAAAAAATACTGATAAACTTTCGGAAAACTAAAGCAAAAGAATTACACGATAAAATAATAATACTGACAGCAAAAATACTTAAAGCAAATGCTCTAATAACTAAGGATAAAGAACTAATGCAGTTAAAAGAAGTAAACATAATATGGAAGTAGTTAAGTACAGTAGATTCACTAAGCGAACTATTAAGAATTAAATCTAAGTACCCTACTGAAAGTGCTATATTGCCTTAAAGATAGTTTATATGTGGACACTAGACAGCGTTTCATAAACATATGTCACTTCAAGAGCGTTGATAGACCCCCCAGATGGGAGGCAACAATGGGTTTTATGCCCCAGACTATTGAGAGGTGGAGGAAAGAAGGCTTGCCGCCTCATATTAAGACTCACCGTGATGTAGAAGAGTACTTTGGAATGGAGCCGAGAGTTTTCTTACCTGTAAACAGTGGCTTCACAAGACCTCCCTTTGACCCACCTTTTAAGAAAGAAGTACTATGGGAAAGCGGCGGAGTAGTAGTCTTTAGGGAAGAAAGCGGCATAATATGTAAAGCCTACAAGAAGCCTCATGAGACAGCTACTCCTGGAGTAATGTGGGTTGAACACCCCGTAAAGACTAAGGAAGACTGGGAGAAAATTAAGTGGAGACTAGACCCAGATAACAGAAGATGGCCTGACTGGAAAAAACTTCGAGAAAAATACGATAATTTCCCTTACCCACTAGCCCTAACTATCTGCGGGGCATTCGGCTTTCCACGTTGTCTCCTAGGAGACAAAAGACTTCTCTTGATGTACTACAAAAATCCCAGTTTTGTTCACGAAATACTCGAGTACTGGCTTGAACTCTACAAGAAGATATGCAGTGTAGTTATCTGTAATGTTCGAGTAGACTATATACTGATATGGGAGGATATGGCTTGGAAAAAGGGACCCTTCGTTTCTCCCAGAATCTTCAAAGAATTTATGAGCCCCTACTACGAGGAGTTAATAAGTCATGTGAAGAAGCTGGGAGTAGACATAATAATGGTTGATTCAGACGGAAACCTTGAGTCCATACTAGGACTATTTATTGAAGCTGGAGTAAACGCAATGATGCCGTTTGAAATAGCCGCAGGCATGGATCCACTTAAAATAAGAAAAGAATACGGTGACTCACTAGCAATAATGGGTGGAATAGATAAAAGAAAACTCGTTGAATCAAAGAAAACTATTGAACATGAAGTATTATCTAAAGTACCTAGACTCCTAGAAGAAGGAGGCTACATACCGTGCGTAGACCACAACATCCCTCCCAACGTAAGCCTAAAAAACATGAAACACTATGTCTCATTAGTCAGAAAAATAGTAGAAAAACCTTCATAAAATAAGTCTTCAGCCAACCAGCATTCTCGCTAAGCTACAAACACTTAACTTTCCACAAAATTAGGTCAGGAAGTTAAGTCATCAGACTATTTTATAAAAGGTAAACAAGACTAGGATAGTATTGAAAGCTATTTCACTTAAATTCTATACTACTAATAGCCAGCGTTCCTCTTTATCCTTTTAAGTACATATTCTTTAGTGACTACTATTTCTTTTGATTGTGATTGTTTAACTTAAGTTAGGGACGAAATATTTCACTACTCATTATTATATTTACTTAGAAAATTAAAGCTTTTCCTTGTTTAACAGGATTTTGGGAGAATTTTATCTTTTGTTGTTAAATTGTATTGAAGTGTTTTGTGGTTTCGTTGTTATTTCGGGTTGCTGGTGTTTGGGGTTTTGGGGAGATGTGTTTGTTTGATGGTGTTGTGTTGTTTTGAGAATATTTTGTGATGGATGAGCTCATATACTATATTGTAGGTACTTCGCTGACTATTATAGCTTTGATAGGGGGGTCTATTTTCTGGCTAGGTAGGAAGCTCGGTAAAATCGATGAGAGGTTTGATAGGATGGATGAAAGATTTAATGATATTTATGAGAGGTTTAATAAGATTGATGAGAAATTTGAGGAAATTGATAGAAGATTTGATATGATTGATAGGAGATTCGAGGAAATCGATAGGAGGTTTGAGAAAATTTATGAGAAATTTGAGGAGATTGATAGGAGGTTTGATAAAATTGACGAGAGGTTTAATAGTATTGATAGGAGGTTTGAGGAGAAGTTGCGTGGTATTAGGTCTGCTAATGTTGCTATGAATTCGCTTATTGTGGAGTTTTTAGGTATGAAGGGTGTTATTTCGGGTGAGGAGGCTGGTTTTTTGTCTCAGATTAGGAGGATTTCTGCTGTAGTTTCTAATCCTCTTACGAAGGAGGAGATAGAGTTTTTGAGGAGGGTTAGTAGTAAGAGTGTTGATGAGCTTACGCTTGAGGAGGCTGAGCGTATATCTGAGATTGGTAAGAGGTGGTGGTTTGAGGATGATTGTGAGGAGGCTTATAGGGTTTTCTTGATTGGTGAGTTTCTTAAGGCTTATATTAAGTATGTGAGGGGGAAGAAGTCAGCCCACGGTAATTAGTTCATCCCCTTTAGGTCTATGGGGGGCAAGTTTCATCACTTGTATATTCTATGTTTTCTTGCTATATAAGTCTAATTTAAGTTCTAGTACTTATTGTAGAATTCTGCTTTAATGAATTCTTTCCATATTACTCCTACTTCCTTTGGATCGTAGATTATGTAGTCTGGTAGCATTATTAGATTTATTTTCTTTAGGGCGTTGAGTGCTTTAAGTGTAGTGTCGTCTACTATGAATATGTATTTTGCTGGGTTTAGGGGTGAGGGTAGACTGTGATTAAGCTATTTCTCTTTAAAGTATTTCTCCTCTAGCTGGGAGAGTGACTATAATACACCATTCTCTTTCAGTATAGGTGAGACATACTAGCTCCCCTTAAAGTCGTGTAAACCTACTATTAGAGGATATTTTCTCTCACTGAACACGACTCCGGTAAATATACTTCATAGGATTGAACAGACTTATCTACTTTAGAGAGATAAGTATCTATAAACCAATTACTTCTCTCACGATACCTGAGCTTGAGTTATTTTTCTCTTAGAAAACGAGCTTAAATGAAATAACTACAGTCTCATAAGGCTTTGCTGAGCGCTCACCCATACTCTCATAGAATAAGTCGTCTTCAAGTACTCTGACCTTAATAGGTAGCTCACTGTCACTTAAATTGAGTACTGGTATAAAGCCCTAAGCATCTACTACACGGAGACCATTTTCTTCATACGGCTTCTCCAAGCGGACTAGAGTGCTTTAAGTTCGGGTAAAGCACTTAAATAACGTGAAGTAAGCTTATATATGGTAATTGTTAATTGTTAATTGTGAGTACTACAATAACATTAAGTAGGGAGACTAAGGAAATGCTACAGAGGCTTAAAGGAGACAAAACTTGGGATGAATTTCTATTAGAGCTTGCTTTAAGAGAGCAGAGAACCCGTATGGAAAAAGCCTTAAAGAGGCTGAGGGAGATACCGTGGGTAGAAGAAGATATAAAGTTAAAACTAAAGCTAAAAGAGTTCTAATAGATACAGATGTCCTTATTGATATTGAAAAAGGTTTCATAGAACCCCCTAACGCTATATGCTTTATCTCAATAATAACTCTCTATGAGTACATAAGGGGTAAGGCTGATTCTGCTGAAGCTAAAGAACTCCTTGAGGAAGCATTCAGTATAGTGCCGCTAGACAATAGTGTACTTCTTAAAGCATCAGAAATATGGAGGAGTCTTAAAAGAAGAGGTCAATTAATAGATGAAAGAGACTTGCTTATAGGAGCTACAGCAATAGTAAAGAATATGCCTTTAGCTACTAAGAATATAAAGCATTACGAAAGACTAACCGTATATGGGCTAAATTTTGCTACACTATCTTCAGAAGAATGAAAATAAACATGATATTACTGAACTCTAGTTACTAGCTTAAAGAAACTCCCAGTTTACTAGCCTTAGCCGATACTACTATATTCTTTTAGCTAATATTCACTGAGTTTCCCTATTTTCAATATTAACCTAGTAGTCTTTTCATCGTAAAATGGTTAAAAGTACTTTCACTTAAGTTATCCAGTAGTACTGTAGTTTATGCTGGTTTAACGTGGCCCCATTTTTCTAGTGCTCTTTTGAGTTCTTTGTGCGTTTCAGCGTATTCTTCTAGGCTAATCCCTTTGAGATATGCTTCAATAGCTTGTCTGACTGCTGCGGCTCCTGCTTTAGGTCCGTCGGGGTGGCCTAGTACTCCTCCTCCAACCTGTATTACTATGTCTGTTCCTAGAGCCTTTATTACATCGGGAATTATTCCTGGGTGGAGTCCTCCCGAGGAGACTGGGAAAGCTGGTTTAATGTGGTACCATTTCTGTTCTAAGTGGAAGATATCGTCTTTATCTGGTATGAAGTGTTCTTCACGCAGGATACGCGCGTGGTTAATTACATCTTTTTTCTTCGCCTCTAGCTTACCTACTCCTGGAGTCCCTACGTGTAGCTGGTCTACTCCAATGAGTCTGTATAGTTTGCAGAGAACATACATTGCTACGCCGTGGTGTGGGTTACGTGTAAAAGCTGCGTGGAATGCTCTATGTGCGTGAATCCCTAAGCCGTATTCTTCTGCTAAGTCGCGGATATAAGTTAGAGAGCTCCAGCCAGCTATGACTACGTCTACCATTACGAAGGGATTTCCGTAGTCAGCTACGAGCTTGAGTCTTTTCTCCATTTCTCTCACGTCTGACGTGATATTAGCTAGCCAGACTTTCTTTTCTCCAGTTTCTTTCTCAGCTCTGTCGATTGCTTTCATTACTGCTTCAGCTCTCTTTTCAAATTTACAGAAAGACTGACTAACTAGATTCTCGTCGTCTTTAGCGTAGTCCATTCCTCCCACAAGATACTCGTAGACTACTTCTTCTAGCTCATCGGGAGAATAACCTACCTTAGGCTTAGGTACTGTCCCTACTATAGGTCTATCATAAATTTTATAGATTTCTCTAACTCCTTTAATGCCTTTAACAGGACCCTTAAATCCTTTAATAAGCTTTTCAGGGAAATAGATATCTTCTACTCGTAGCCCCTTAAGAGCCTTCATTCCAAAGATATTTCCGGCGACAGCTGCTATGAATCCAGGCATATTTCCTTCTTCGAAAAGCTCTACTGGATAAGCTACTTTAACTAAATATGAGCCGTCACCTAGATCCCTGAACTCATACGCCTTAGCCATAATTTTCCATATTCTATTTGGTAGAACTGAGAGCGTAGTCCACGTACCTACGCTGCTTTCTGAAGCAACTCTACCAGCAGCTTCCTCTACTGAGAATTTTTCAGCAGGAGTTATTCTGAAAACAACTATAGCATCGTTTTCAAGAATGGGTTTATAGTCCTTTTTAACAAAAGTATTGTACCATTCAAATTTGCTCCCCAATCTAAACACCGCTTAAATATCTTCTCGTGCAGTATATTAGCCTATTGAACATTCCTCAGTAAGTACTTAGCCCAAGAGCAGTCTTTGCATAAGCCGAGATACTTGAGGACTAATAGATTGCACTGAAGACCTTTTCTACTACTTGGTATGCTTTTTCATATTTTTCATAGAGTTCAAGGTATTTCTCATGTAGCTCTAAATCAGGTTCATAGATTTCTTTAATTCTTACCGCCTCTTCTACAGCTTTCTCTACACTAGAGTAGGCTCCACAGGCGAGTCCTGCGAGAATAGCTGAGCCTAAGGCAGCTGCATCAGTTACCTCAGGTATTTTTATTTTAAGTCCAGTCACGTCGGCTTTAATTTTATTCCATAAGCGTAATCTAGTTTCGCCTCCAACCATAAAGACTTCGCTTACTTCAACTTTCATCTCTCTGAGAGCCTTTAGTACTCCTAAATACTGGTAGGCGACTCCCTCCAGTACTGCTCTAAACAGGTGAGCTCTAGTGTGACTGCGCAGTATCCCGAGGAAAACTCCTCTCGCTTTAGGATTTGGCTTAGGTAGTCGAGCTCCCCATAAGTAAGGATAAAACACTAGTCCATCGCAGCCGGGGCTTACTTTAGAGGCTTCTTCCTCAAGTAAAGCATAGAAGTCTGGCGAAGTCTCCTTGCTCAGTAACTCAATAAGCCACTGAAGAGATGCTCCAGTAGAATTCACTACCCCCTCATATTCATACATGTTTGGAGCAACATGGTAACAGCAGTCAAACCTATAGCTCTTGTCGGGTCTAGGCTCAGATAAAGGTACTTCAAATGCTGTTCCAGTACCAGTACCTATACACACTGATCCTTCCTTAAATACACCGGCTCCAAGTGCTTCACAAGGTCTATCGCCTCCGCCAGCAGCTACAGGGGTTCCAGACTTTAAACCAGTCTCCTCAGAAGCTTCTCTCGAAACCTCTCCTATGACTTCCCAAGAACCCTTTATCTCAGGTAAAATATCTACGGGAACACCTATAGCTTCACATATTTCTTCAGACCACTTTCCCTTCCTTAAGTCGAGTAGCATTGTTCGAGAGGCCATGCTGTAGTCTGTAGCTTTTGCTCCAGTCAATTTGAATATTATGTAGTCTTTTGGAAATAAAATTACGTGAACTCTATTAAATACTTCAGGAAGATTTTCCTTAATCCAAAGTATTTTAGAAGCAGAGAAAATATAATCACTTGGAAGCCCTGTCATCTCAAGTATTCTTTCTCTAGAAAGAATACTCTCTATTTTACGCTGCTGAGGAATAGTCCTATTATCAAGCCATATTATACTCCTGTAGAGTACCTTACCCTCTTTATCTAAAGGGACTACCGCTTCTCTCTGCGAATCAACAGATACTCCTATAATATCCTCGCCTTTAACTCCAGTCTCCTTTAGTAAAGTCTTAATAGCTTGAGATGCTGCTCTCCACCAGTCTTCAGGATCTTGTTCAGCCCAGTCTGCCTGCGGATAATAGATCTTGTGCTGGACTGAAGCCTTACCTACAATTTTTCCGTCAAGAGTGAATAGAACAGCTTTGCAGGCAGAAGTACCTGAATCTATTCCAAGCAAATAAGGAGGCTTATACACTCTTATTTAGTTTATCTAAAAATAAATACTTTAGCCTATATTTCAATCATAATCCTTACTGAAACCACTTTAGTAGAATAATTTCACGGCTTACATATGAGTACGAAGACTACTTGCCTGCTCAGATGTTTTATTTTCCTCAGGGTGTCTCCCCATAAGCTTCTCCTTGACTTACTTAGTGAACAATGAGTTTTTATACTACTTTTATTTAAAATACAGTGATGGAAAACACTATTTTACTAAAAGAAATATACAGAGAAGTTAAGAGAATTAATAGCAGACTTGACGCGCTAGAGAAGTTCGTAGAAGAAGTTTTACTAAGAGAATTACCTAAAGTTAGAGTAAGTGAAGAAGAAAAGATAAAGATATTGAATGCTATAAAAGAAATGAAAAAAGGAGAATATGCTACAATAGATAAACTAAACAATGTTTAGAGTTATTATTCATAAGCAAGTTATTAAGTTTCTTAAAAAACTTTCAAATGAAAGACTCAAAATAAATTAGGGACACCATTAGGAGTTTAGAAAATACTCCTATATGTTAAGACAATTAGATGTCGAAAAGCTTGAGGGCATTAATAATATATTTAGAATCAGAATAGGAGACTATAGGGTAATTTTTTATGTAGATAAAGAAGAAAGAACAATATATGTTGTTTTAGTAGAACATAGAAAACATGTTTATAAAGAGTTTAGTTAAGTTAATATACAATTTTAAAGCTTTAAATAAGTTTTCTTAATATTATAATACTTTATAATAATCATACTATGTTTAGCTGTAACTCTTGAAGCTATTCTCGATATTCTTTCAATTAGCTTCAATTATTCTGAAGGTAGCTTAATTATTTAATAGCGCTTTATTTCACTAGAGTAGTTTGGTGAACTAGCTTAGTGTTTTATAGATAGTTTCTTGATATGTAAACAGTATGTCTGCCTCGGTTAAAGAACTAGTTTCTAAGATGACTTTAGAAGAGAAAGCTATGCTTGTTGTAGGCGCGGGTAAAGCGCGCCGCGTACCTGGAGCTGCTGGAGAGACGCGTGGTATTGAGCGACTAGGTATTCCTTCTATAGTTACAGCTGATGGTCCACAGGGAGTTAGGATAGAGGGTGATGGAAAGCCGTATCCCGCGACGGCTTTTCCTTCAGCTATAGTGCTTGCGTCTACTTGGAACCCTGAAGTAGTAGAGAAAGTGGGTAAAGCTATGGGAGAGGAGGCCAAAGAGTATGGTGTAGATATCCTTTTGGCTCCCGGTATGAATATTCACAGAAATCCTCTCTGTGGAAGAATCTTCGAGTACTATTCAGAAGACCCTATTTTAACGGGAGAAATAGCATCGGCTTTCGTTAAAGGAGTTCAGTCTCAGGGAGTAGGAGCCTGTTTAAAACACTTCGCTGCGAATAATCAGGAAACTAATAGACGCTTAGTAGATACTATTGTTTCGGAGAGAGCTCTTAGAGAGATATATTTGCGGGGCTTCGAGATAGCTGTTAAGAAAGCTAAGCCCTGGGCAGTAATGAGCGCTTACAATAAGCTTAACGGAAAATACTGTTCAGAAAATGAGTGGCTTTTAACAAAAGTACTGAGAGAAGGCTGGGGCTTCGATGGACTAGTTATGACCGACTGGGGTGCTGGAGAAAATCCTGTAGAGCAAATGAAGGCTGGAAACGACTTACTAATGCCGGGTAACGATGACCAAGTGAAAGCAATTATTGAAGCAGTTAAGAAAGGTGAGCTGAGTGAAGAAGTCTTAGATAGAAACGTGGAAAACATACTAAAGGTAATTGTTAAAACTCTTGCTTTTAAAGGCTGTAAGTACTCCAATAAGCCAGACTTAGAGGCTCACGCTAAAGTAGCCTACGAGGCGGCAGCCGAAGGAATAGTGCTACTCAAAAACAAGGACAGCACGCTTCCTCTAGGCAAGGAGACTAAAATAGCTGTATTCGGGACAGGACAAATAGAGACTCTTAGAGGAGGACTTGGAAGCGGCTGGACTCACCCTAAGTACACTGTAAGTATTCTCGAAGGCTTTAAAGAGAAAGGACTAAAGGTAGACAGCGAGCTCGCCGAAAAATATGAGAAGTATGTTGAGGAAATGAGAAGTAGAGAAGAATATAAGCCTAAGAGACCCGGCGTACCTCTGCCTCCTCTGCCTCAAGACTTTCTAAGTGAAGAAGAAGTAGAGAAGTATGCTGAGAGAAACGATGTAGCAGTAGTCGTTGTATCGAGGTTGTCTGGTGAGGGATGGGACTTAAAGCCTGTGAAAGGAGGCTTCTATTTAAGCGACGATGAGAAAAGCCTGCTGGAAAAAGTCTCTAAGGCTTTCCACAAGTACGGTAAAAGAATCGTAGTTATCCTCAATATAGGTTTGCCTATAGAGGTAGCTAGTTGGAGAGATTTAGTTGACGCTATTCTACTGATATGGCAGCCTGGACAAGAAGTAGGGCGAGTTGCAGCCGACGCCTTGATAGGATTAATAAATCCTTCAGGCAAACTCCCCACAACATTCCCTCGAGACTACGGAGACATACCTTCGTGGAGCTTTCCGGGAGAGCCTCCCGATAATCCAGTGAAAGTAGTTTACTATGAAGACATCTATGTAGGATACAGGTACTACGATACCTTTGGCGTAGAGCCAGCCTACCCGTTTGGCCACGGGCTCAGCTACACGGAGTTCGAGTATAGTGATCTTAGAGTAGAAGTCTCAGCAGACTCCATCAAAGTGAAGTTCAAGGTAAAGAATGTGGGCAAATATCCTGGGAAAGAAGTAGCCCAAGTCTATGTGAGTCCACCTAGAGGAGAAATACCTAAACCTTTACAAGAACTTAAAGGATTCCATAAAACAAGATTGCTTCAGCCAGGAGAGGCAGAGGAAATAGAAGTAGAAATACCTTTGAGGCTTCTAGCAAGCTATAGCTGTGGAAAATGGCTAGTAGAGGCAGGAAAATATGAAGTAAGAGTAGGAGCATCATCAAGAGACACAAGGCTCAGGACAGAATTTACTTTAGAGAAGTCTCTATCATACGAGCCTTAGTTAGCTTAACTTACATTATTTTTTACACTTAATCTAGACATATTATAGTAATTCTTTAAACCGAAGTAAGTTTCTGAGATTCTAGTGTTTCATAGATAAGTGTACTTAATGTATTTCTTAGGTAGAGACGCTAAGAAAATAGAAATGGAATTTCTATTCTCAGAGGGATCTAATATAAGAATCTTTATTCAAGTAATCTTCCCACTCAGCGAGAACCTTTACTAGAGATTCAGAAATAAAGATCAATTATCTGGTAATACGAGTACCAGAGAGTATATAGGGCTTTGGGAACAAGAATACCGAAGCAACATTATTTACTAGATTCTCTCAGCTTAGCTACACCATAGAGTACTATGAGTAAAATAAAGAGAGCTAGACTCACTAAGTATGGGAGCCTTGGATTAATATAAGCAAGTGCTCCAGCTACTAAAGGTGATAGCACCCATATAGCTGTCTTCAAGCTCCTAAGAGAGCCCTCTACCATAGCTACTTCCTTTTCTGAAATCAAGCTGAAGTACCATTTCTTCTTGAAGACATATACTATAGTGTCTCCTAGCCTTGCAATATAAAACATTGCTAAGAGAAATATAAAGGGCAGAGACAACACCATAGACAGCACCCAGAACACGACTAGCAGAGTTCCCATTTGAAGAGCCTCAAAAGACTTCTCCTCACTTATCCTGTCAACAATATAGGTCGCAGTAACAGTAGCAAGCGAAATACTTGCCTCAACTAGAGCTATGTGAAGCAAATTACCCCCATATACTTCAATAATGTAGTACACTAGAGCCAGAGTAGGAGCAATACTCCAGGCTAAAGTAAACACTATCTCAATAACTAAGTAAAGCTTAAGCCTACTATATACCTTGCTCAAAGAAACCTCTACTTTCTCATCCTTTCTCTCCACTATTCTAACTGAATGTAAGTAAACCATAACAATAGCCGCTAAAACAATACTCACAGCTCCAGCGAAAATAAACCCTAATCTAATACAGCTGAGATCAGTACAAAGGACTCCGAGAACAACACCCCACACAGGATATGAAACCAGAATAGAGAGCTCTGGTAGCCTAAGATGCCATGAAAGAGCACTTTTCATCTCACTGCTTGGATAAACGTTCCTCTCGTAAATAGAGTACACTGGATAAAAGTAGCTAGCAGTTTTATCCAAAATCATTCCAGCCATAAGGAAAAGAGGTCCCAGAACACCATACGCCATACCATAAGCAATCCTAGCTAAACCCTCAAGCAACTCTATTAAAGCCACACCTTTCCTAGCATCAACATAAGTGAAAACTCTGCCTAGAAAATAAGAGATAGGAATTCCTAAAGCCTCTATAATAGTAAAAAGCAGCCCCGCTTCCCAAACTTTCATACCAGACACAAGTACATAGTAAGGCAACATAAACCACGTAAAGAGAGTAACTGAAGTAACAGTATGGTAAATAATATATCTCCTAGCAGCTTCAGGAAGCTCACTCCACTTCAAAATAAGCCACCATAAAGCAACTGAATACTATCCTATTAAATTTAATTAGTAAATAAGGCGAGAAAACCTATTTCTTTGCCTTCACAACGGCTTTAACTATCTGAGCTCCCGAGAAAATAGAAGCTAGTAAGTTAAGTATAGTAAACACTAAGTCTCCCCCAAGAACAGCATATACTGTCAAAAACACTGAGCCAATAAAGTAGAGAAGAGAAAGCCTTAAGGGAACATCTTTACCAACACTTATAATCCATCCTGCAACAATAAACACTAGTCCCGCAACACCAATAGCTATCGTTAACACAGGAACATAGCTTCCCTCAACTATATAAGTTTATTAGTGAAAACAATTAAAAACAATCATTTAAACCACTCTAATTTCTTTAAACAACTTCTTAAAACATTATCAAAGAAAACCCTACAAACCCTACTACTAAACAGTCTTCCCATATACTACAACAGGCTCCTCGCATACAAGCACTACTTTAGTTAACTTACTCTACTAGTAGTCACTTTTATTCCTGCTGAGAAACTAGTGTCTTATACTGATACTTAGAGCTTCCAAGAGAATTAAATACAAATACTATAAGCCAAGTATTCTCTTAAGCTCTCTCCAATTATAGAGATCTACTGCTTCTCTATACCTCTTATATCTACTCCAAATCTTCTTTAAATCAGAATCCTCTGTCAAAAGTGCGTCAGCATAAAATAGAGCTGTCGAGAAAATTAATCTATCAAAATAATCTTTTACTCCGAGGTCTAAAAGCCTATTTTCTTCCTCGTCGACTCGCTCATCTACCAAAGGAGTCAGTTTGATTAAACCACTGTAGCGCAGAAACTCTAAGAAAAACCTATATTCTCTTCTCAGCCTACTCTTGAGAACAGGTTTTTCCTTAGACTCACTAATAATAATCCACTTAAGCTCAATAATAGACACAGGAGAAGCAATAAACTCAAACTCCTTTACACTAAGCAGTACCCTTAAATCACTCTTACTAAACTTATCTGTCTCAATACCAGCTAAAGGCATCAAGTAAGTCGTATCTAAGAGCAGCCTCATAGACCATATTCCTCCTGGACTTTCTCAGAGATTCTCTCAGCTTCTTCAAAAGATATTTTAAGCACAGGCTCTCTACTTAAAAGCTCTTTAAGAGATATAGGCTTCTTAATAATAATCTCTCTTTCAGTAACAATAGCGACTACTTCACCAGGAGCACGTATGCCTGCAAGTCTCCTCAACTCCTTCGTAGTATATATCTCTCCTCTCTTCCCAACTCTCAGCCTAAAGACGCGAGCTCTACTAGACATCAGATAAATATATTATCTGTCAGATAAATATTTTATCAGATAATTTACTACTAATCACTATCTTTACAAATTGCCGGAAAGAGAAAATTAAGTCCCTTTACACAATGCTACCTTAGGGGAAATTTCCTTTAATCACAGTTTAAGAATAATTATTACAGCGAATTCCCCCTAGGAAAGCCATGCTAGCGAGAAATTCTCCTCACAACAAACTGTTCACCCCTATACTCCACGATAGAAACTCTACCTTCATGCACAAGCCTCTCTAATACAGCAGCAGGGTCGCCAGCCTTCTCCAACAACCTATATACATCACTAAGCCTCATAGGATGAACAGAAATAATAGACAACAACGAAGAAACAGGATCAGAAACCACACCAAATTCCCCTCTCTCACGAGACACAAGAAACTCCACATCAAGCCCAGCCTCCCTCAACACAGAGTAAGCCTCAACTAAAACACTCTCACAAGCAGGCTCAACCCATTCCTCAGCAGGCGGCCTAATAGGAACAGCTAAATACACCCTACGAGGACTAATCTTCTCCAAAAACTCCCCTAATCCAATAAACTCCTCCCTCCTATCATTCACACCCTTCACTAACATAGTCTCAACAATAACATCACCCCCAAAACCCCTACAGAACTCAAGAACACCATCAAGCACCTCACCGAGCCTAAGCCCAGGAAAAGGTCTATTAATCCTCCTCCAAGTATCCTCAAAAACACTATCAACCTTAAGCGAAACAAGATCAAAAACCCCTAAATCCTCCCTAACACTACCCATAAACAGCAAAGAAGAATTAGTTAAAACAGCAACCCTAACACCAGTCTCCCTCTTAACTCCCTCAGCAGCCACACCCAAATTAGAATCCAAAGTAGGCTCACCATTAGGAACAAAAGTAACATAATCCACTCCATCCTTCAATTTCTCTAAAGCCAAACAAACCTCGCGAACAACCCTACCCGGATCACAGTAAGGCTTCCTCTCAATACTCAAAACAACAGTCCTACCAGCCTGACAATAAACACAAGAATAAGAACAAATCTTCAAAGGCAAATTATTAACACCAAGAGAACGCCCAAGCCTACGTGAAGGAACAGGACCAAAAACATACCTAAACACACTACCCATAAACAAACCACACAAAACAAACATAATAAAATAACGCACAACAAGGAGGTGAAGGGGCGCCCAAGCTCGGAGCGGGACCCGCGGTCATTCAGCCCCTCTCGGGGCAGTCTGCGGGCCTACAATAAATTCACCACAACAACAGGATTTATATCTTACCACACAACATATAAAACAGTGATGAAGGGCTCTTGTACAGACAGATGAAGAATACCTGATGAACTGACTGTTTCTGATGGTGAATCCTGTTAGCGATGCTAAGAAGGTTTCATTCACTCTTCCGTAATACTTTATCTCGTCGAGGAATGTATTCTATAAGTGCTTCTCAGTATCTCGCTTCTACTTTTCTTTACGCAGACTACTGAGAATAGTGCTGTTGTAGAAGCTCTTTTGATAATTGCTTGGTTAGTGTCGAGCTTGTTTACTGGTGGTTGAAGAGGTTGAGTGATTATGATGTTGTTGGGACGTTTGAGGTTTGTTGTAAGAGGCCTTTCTGAGGAAGTTTTGGGGAGAATGAAGGATAGGGTTAGATTTTTATTTGTTTGTATGGTTTTGTTTTTGTGTTGTCGAAGGGTAGGCTTGTTGATGCTGTTCTGTGTGAGTGTCCTGACAGAGTTCCTGTCGTCTTAAGGCCTGGTAGGTTTGTTGAGTGGCTTTATGGTGATGGTGGTTGGAGGGGTCAGGTTAGGGTTGTTGAGGATTTTGGTTGTGATGGTTTTATTTATGTTGATGCTTGGCCTCCTGATCCTCTTCTTTTCTCTGATGCTTCTTTTCCTGAGGGGGTTAGTGTTAAGAAGAAAATTGTTGTTGAAAATGGTAGGCGTTTTCTTGTTAGAGAGGTTGTGACTAGGAGGGGTTGTTTGAGGGAAGTTAGGAGGCTTGTTGACGATGAGCTTTTGAGTAGGCTCAGGTCTATGGATATTGTTTCTGATAAGTGGGTTCCTGAGGAGTATCCTTTGATTAAAGAATATTTCGTCAAGGATTATGGTGACTTGGATGCTCTTGAGTGTTTGCTTAACCCCTTTACTGGAGGTATGCTTAATGAACTTAGGGAGGCTGTTTGTGTGACTGGTGGTAAGGGTCTTGTTCATGCGTCTTTTCCTTCTCCTGTGAATGAGGCTGTTCATGCTTATGGTTTAAAGAATCTTCTTGTTGCGTGTTATAGGGATCCCGGGTTTGTTGAGGAGCTTCTCGAGGTTTTTCAGAGCTATCTCGTTGACTTGATTGAGGTTGTGTTGAGGGAGACTGGTGTTGATGCGGTATATGTTTCTTGGTGTTATGGTTCTCTTAGTGCTGGCTGGAATCCTAGGCTTTGGAAAAGGTTTATTGAGCCTCTTGTGAGGGAGCAGGTTGAGGTTACTCGTGCTTATGGTGGTTTCTACCACTATTATGATGATGGTGCTTGTATGAGGCTTCTCCCGTTGATTAAGGATACTGGTGTTGATATTTTGTCTACTCTTCCTCCTCCGCCTGCGGGTGATGTTGAGAGTATGGGTGAGGCTAAGAAGATTGTTGGGGATAGGGTTTGTTTGGTTGGTAACCTGAGTATTGAGCTTCTGCGCTATGGTAGGGTAGAGGAGGTTGAGAGAGAGGCTCGGCGTATTGTGGGTGAGGCTGCTCCTTACCTGGGGTTTATTCTTGGTCCTAGTGATGGTCTTCACGCTTATACTCCTTTAGAGAATGTTAGGGCTTTTGTTAGGGCTGCTGAGGAGTATCCTCTTGTCTAGTTTGTGTTAGAAGATGAATGGTATTGGTGAGCCTATTATTTTTGCTATTGTGACTAGTATTAGCAGGAAGATCCATGGTGCTGTTGATATGTAGAGATATATCCAGTCTTTTTGTGTTGGTTTTATTAAGATGTATGTGAGGATTATTGTGCTTGCTAGTATTAGTTGTATCATTAGATGGAATGTGAAGTACTGTATGAAGAGTCTGTAGGTTTTTAGTATGAATGATAGGAATGTTATGTTGACTAGCGTTATTGCGAATATTGATGCTTTTATGAAGATTTCGTCGCTTGTCTTTTCTTTTATTCTCTTTTCTTTGATGTAAGTTAAGATTAGAGCCGCTGCTATTCCGTAGCCTAGGTACTCGACCACAGAATTAGCTACCTAGTATTTTATTATATGTCTTATGGTTCATTTTAATAATTTGATAAACTTTATTTATGCTTATTTTTCGTCTCGATTTCAGGTATTTTTCTATGTAGTCTACTGCTTCTTTTATTTGGCTTTCTTTTAGTGTTTTCCTAGGCTTGTTTCGTTTAGTTTTATTAGTTCTGTTATTTCTAGTGGAGAGAGTATATGTATGGTTTTCCGGGTACTTGTATAGTGTTGAGTAAAATAGGTATGAGAGCTAGTGTTGCGGCTGTTAGTGCTAGTTTTTAACTAAGGCAGTGAAGTTTTTCATATATTAGGTAATATATTTCTTATAAAGTTATTAAGGTTTTCTGTTAAATTATTTTATTCTGTTTCATTTTTGATGAGTAGGATAAAACATGGTATAATTTGGTTAGATGTATTTTCTGCAGTTGTAGCAATACCATCTCCTGTACTCTGGGATCCACGTAAGCTGTACGCCGCATATCGGGCATTTGCGGTAGTATAGTGTTTCTCTTTTCTCTTTTAGTACTATTATGTCTTTTGCTTTATCTATTTTTTCTAGTGATATTTCAAGTATTGTTCTTGTTGGTGTTTGTATTATTAGTGTGAACTCTGTGCTGCCTGGTATTAGTCCTATGTCTACTACTGTTCCCGTGTATTTTGCTTCTGAGTCGTACACCTGTGTTCCTATGGCTTTTTGTAGGAGTATTTGTTTTAGTTTCCATTTTTCAAGTGGTTTTACGGGGGGTGTTGTTTCTAGTAGTGGTTTTAGTGTTGATAGGGACACTGTCCTTGTTTCGCCTGGCTTTAGTTCTACTGTTGCTGCTGACCATTTTCCCTTATAGACTATTTCTACTAAGTGTTTTCCGGGCTCTAATTCTGCCTTTACTTTTCCTGAGCCGTAGTATTTTCCGTCTATATAGACTGTGTCTGAGTCTTCTATAATAATGGTGGCTTTACTCATATTTGTGTAGAATTTTCTTTCTACTTAAATTTTAGTACGAGAATTATCTTCTAGGAGGCTTGGGTGAGTGTTTTTCTTTATTGATATTTTTAGTAGCTGTGCTCCTTGTATACACTTGAATATGGTTTTCACGGATACGTCGTCTATGTATACCCATGACTTGTAGAGACGATCCCTGTAGGTGTGTAAGTGTATTTTTATCCTTATAGTGGATCCCGCCACGTTTGTTACTATGACGGATGCTTTTCTCCAGCCTGAGTCAGCGTACGGCTCGTAGCTGTATCCAGGGTTAGGATTGTATTCTTGTACTAGGTAGAGGGTGCCGCCACCTATTTTCTCTACCCATATGTCTAGGGGGTCAAATTCTGCTGAGTCCCATCCTTCGTACCTGTACCATATTGTGATGTTTATGTACTTGACTTCTACTTCGTCTATTTCAGAAGGTATTGCTACTTCTGTCCAGAGGTAGTCGTCTCCATAGGGTCTTGGTTCCTGGTAGAAGTCTCGGCGTCCTATCATTGTCTGCCAGTTGCCTGTATATGGTGTTACGTCGTCTGTTATTTGATGTGGGTTGCTGCCGTAGGATGGAGCGCTTACTATGAAAGCTGCTAGTGCTACTAATAATGGTAGCAGTATCAATAGCCTCCTGGTTATTTTCTTTTCTCGAATAGTTATCACCGTGTCCTAGCACTCACTAATATAAATATTACTTATGGTTCAATTTCCTTACAGGATTGGATTAGGAGAGTATTCTGAGGTTTTATATGAACTCTTTTACTAGGAATATTTCTCACTAAATTTTTATGAGATTTTATTTAGATATTTTTCGATGAGGAGAATTGGGTAGTTTTGTCTAAAAATGTCTTGAGAGGAAAAGATCCTGAGCCTTTCCTCTCCCCCCTGTGCTCGGGTTCGGTCACCTATAATGAGTAAGAGATATAAAAACTCTATGGTTCAATAGTTTTTAGTTTTTGACTGTAAATAATTTCGAATGGTCTCATTTATGGGGCTGGGAGGAGGCTTTTTTAAGTGTAAAATAGTTTTCTGGTGTTGTGGGAATGAGATATTATTTGAATGTAGCTTTGTTAAATTTTATTTGGTATCATTTTTTGGTCTTTTTTGAGAATAGGGGTGCTGTGTTTGATTTTCCTAAGGTAGTTGGGAAAACGTTGTTGTGGGATAATGGGTTTTTCTGTTGAATAGATGTGGGCTAGTTGTTTATTTGGCTATAAGTTCTCTTGTTCTCTGATATGTGACGGATTTGTGGTTTAGTGTGTTAATGTTTGTGTTTTAGTGATTTCTTGACTGCTATGTGGTAGTGTTCTGGTAAAGTATTTAATTTGGGAGGATGTTTTTATGGAGGGATGATTGTAAAAGTCCCCCCTGAGCTGTGATGATCGACCATCCTATGACCTTGTCAGCAGCTCGTGCTTTCTTCACTGTTCGGGTTAGAGGAGGCTCATCATCTGTGTTATTTTGGTTTAGTGGGATATAGTTTTTCCGCAGACTTGGCAGTCTTTTCTTCTGTTGACTTCTACTGTTGTGAATGTGTTTGTGTAGCCGTTGAAGAGGAGTATTTTGTTTTTGAGGGGTTCGCCTAGTCCTGTTAGTATTTTGATTGCTTCTTGTGCTTGTAGTGCTGCTATTAGGCCTACTGTTGTCGCTATTACTGGTGGAGTTTTTTCTTCTCTTATTTTCGGGGGTAGTATGCACTGGAGACAGGGGGTTTTGTGGGGGATTACTACGAGGATTTGTCCGCTCAAGCCCTTTACTCCTGCGTGGATGAAGGGCTTGTTTTCTTCTACACAGACTTTATTGACTATTAGTCGTGTTTTCCAGTTGTCTAGTCCGTCTAAAACTATGTCAGCTCTTTTAACAACTTCTCTTATTGTTTCTTCATTTACTTCAACTGCCATAGGCTCTACTTCTATTTCAGGGTTTAGTTCCCTGAGTTTTTCAGCGGCTTTCTCTACTTTTACCTCGCCTATGTCTCGTGTCCAGTATAAGACTTGTCTGTTGAGGTTGCTTAGTTCTACTTTCTCTTTATCTACTAGGATTATCTTCCCTACGCCTGCTGCGGCTAAGTAGAGTGAGGTGAAGGATCCTAGTCCGCCTACGCCTACTACTGCTACTGTTGACTTCTTTAGCTTTATTTGAGGCTTCTCGCCGAAAAGGAGAATTTGTCTAGAATACCTCTCTTTCTCTTTTGGAGTTAACATACTATTATAGTGTTTTTTTGTGTATTAAGTTTAATGTGTAGTTGTAATAAGTCTTAGTTAGACTTGTGGCTGGTATTTAAGTTAATGGTGTTCGTGGAGTTTAGTTAGATAGTTTATGTGTCTTAGAGTAGTATTTTAGCCAGTCTGAGGGGGATGTATTTGGTGTTTCTGCCTTTACCTTTTTCTTTAATTAATTCTTTTCTTTGAGGCTTTGGGGTATTTCTTATGGTTCTTTTCGAGAGTTCTACGGGCTGCTGGCTTTCTTTTCATGTGGTTTCTCCTCAACTACGGTGAATGCTAGGAGCTTGTGTTCTATATCATTTAATTCTTTTAGGAAATATTTTTTGTTTTGAAAATCAATTTAAATTTTCCTCGAACTTACCTTTAGAAATCAGCTCTATAGCGTTGAGTTTATCCGGTTAGTACCGGTAATGCCGGAAAATATATAAGTATTCTTATATACATGCCGGAAATACCGGATTCGGCTTCTCAGGACAATAGGTATAGAACACTAGGTTTCTAGTGTGTTTTTACTTTCTTTAGGATAGCCTAGCTTATATCGCTGTAGTTTAGAGTCTCTAACCTCATATCGCTAAAAAATTAAGTCTCCTAAAGAGTGTCTTAAACAATAATAATCTATAAATACTCACTTACACTAGTGTAAACATGCAAATAAAAATAACAGTAAATCCACTACAGAGGCATTTACACCAGATACTAGAGGTAGCGGCTACAGTAGAAGACCCTGCTGAAAGAGCTGAAACACTAGCTGAAGTAGCCTTATCAGTAGCTAAGGCAGGCTTAAGTCCAAGAGAAATACTAGATCGAGCACTTAGGTCAGCTGAATCCATACATGATCTTCAGGAAAAAGTGGGGGTGTTATCTAGTGTAGCTACAGTAATGGCTGAAGTAGGCTTACTTGAAGAAGCACTAGGTATCGTAGAGACTATTCAGGATTCTTTTAATAGAAGTATAGCGCTAAGCCGTATAACTAAAGCGCTAGCTAAAGCTAAATCATTTAATCAAGCACTAAAGATCGTAGAAACTATAGAGGATACTGATCTAAGAGTTGAAAGCCTGCTGACTATAGGCGAAGCTATGGCTGAAGCAGGCTTAAACCCAGCGGAAGTATTTAATCAAGCACTAGAGTTAGCTAATTCCCTAAGCGATTCCTACTGTAGAGCGACACTACTAGCTAATGTAGTTGTAGCAATGGCTAAAGCAGGCTTAGATACTTCTAATGTCCTTGACAAGCTACTAGAGGCAGTACTTGCCGTAGACTCTGGTAGAATAGATACAGCATCACGTAACATAGCTAGAGCACTAGCTGAAGTAAAGATATTTGATTACGCACTAAGAGTAGCGAACACTATGGAGGACTACTACGAGAGAGAAGACCTACTACATGAAATAATCACGACAATGGCTGAAGAAGGCCTACATAGTCGAGCAATAGAGGCGACAAACATGATAGAAGACTACAGGGTTAGGTCGTGGGCACTAGCTAGTATAGCTGAAGCAATGGCTGAAGCAGGGCTATTTGACCAAGCACTAAAAGTAGCAGACATGGTAGAAGACACAGTAGCTAAGCCCGCGGCTCTAGCTAGAATATCTGTAGCAATTGCTAAGAAAGGTCTAATAAGTGAAGCACTAGAACTATTGAGCAAGGTAGATAGTTTAGATGAAAGGGAGGAAGCACTTGTTAAAATATCTGAAGCGGTAGCTAAGGCAGGACTATTTGACCAAGCATTAAGGATAGTAGATACTATGCAGTATCAAGCTTCAAGAGTTTCAGCATTAACTAGTATAGCTGTAGCAATGGCTAAAGCAAAGTTATTTGATCAAGCACTAGAAGTAGTGAATAGAGTAGAGGCAGAAGAGGTTTATAGCATAAGATCTAAAGTCTACGCACTACTAGGTATCGCCGAGCTAGCAGCTGAAGCAGGCTTAGATCCCGGAGAAATTTTTGATCAAGCACTAAAGCTAGTAAATAGTATGAGAGATGAGTACTTTAGAGGAGAGGAGCTAGCTAGTGTAGCTGAGTCTATGGCTGGAGTGGGGTTATTTGAGAAAGCACTAGAGGTGGCAAGTAGTATAAGTAGTGTTGAGCACAGGGACAAGGTGTTGAGTAAAGTAGCTATAGAAATGGCTGAAAGGGGTCTTATTAACTGGGCGCTTGCAGTAGTAAAGATGATAAATGGTTTAAAAGAGAGGTCTTCAGCTCTACGTGATATAGCTAAAACTCTAACTAATCTCGGTGGTGTAGTTTTAGTTAATTTAGAGGAGAATAAGGCTCTGAGAGTCTCTATAAGTGGTGTCTTTCCTAAAGTTACAGTAGATTTAAGCTGCTTCGATTTAGGTGAAACTGTTTTAAGAAACATTAAGGGTAAAGTAGAAAAAGAGTATTCCGTTGAGAAGGTAAGGTGTGGTGAAGTAAAGGTAAGAGCCTTTGACTCAGAGTTCTGCACTAAGGTAAGTGAATATCCTTAACGAAGGCTTGAGGAGACAAGTAGTCTAGCTTTGAGACTTAGATAGCTTTAATACTATTCAATGTAAATTATGTCTGTAATGACTGTTAGAGAAAACTTACTCTTAGTGAGGTATGGTGAAATAACTTTAAAGTCTCGTGAAGTTAGGAGCCGAATGGAAGCAAAGCTAGTTAGAAATATTAAGGTTCAACTAAATCTGAGGAAAATATACGACTATGTTATTAGGAAAGAGTCTGGGAGGATTTTTATCTACTCTGATGAAGTAGACGCTTGTAGCGAAGTTCTGCGTAAGGTTTTCGGTGTAGTATCATTTAGTCCGGCTATTGAAGTAGAGAGAGACTTATCTACCATAAGAGAAGCTGTACTCGAGGTAGCTAAAAATATTTTACGTGAAGGTATGAGTTTTAGTATTCGTGCACGGAGGTCAGATAAGACTATTGAGTATAGTAGTAAGCAGCTAGAAGAAATTCTTGGAGCCGATGTCTTAGAGAATATTAGTGGAGTTAAAGTAGACTTAGATAACCCCGATAAGACAATCTATATCGAGGTTAGAGAAGAACACGCCTACATCTTCCACGAAGTAGTAGCAGGTCCTGGCGGCCTCCCTTATGGCGTAGAGGGGAAAGTAATTGGGCTTCTCTCAGGAGGTATTGACAGTACTGTCGCTGCATGGATGGTTATGAAGAGAGGATGTAGTCTAGTTCCAGTTCACTTCGACCTATCTCCCTTTTACGGCGAAGACGCTAAGGAGAGAGCTTTACTAGTTCTCAAGTGGCTTAGGGAGTGGATTCCTGAAAGAAGGTGGAGAGCCTATACTGTGCCTTTAGGAGAAGTTCACAAAAATATAGATATTACGCCTCGCTACCGCTGTCTCTTATGTAAGCTTCTTATGCTTAAAGTAGGTGAGAAAATAGCTGAAAGAGAGAGAGGGAAAGCGCTGGTTACTGGGGAGAGCTTAGGGCAGGTAGCTACTCAGACTCTAGACAACCTATATTTCCTCACAACTAGAGTAAATATCCCGGTATTTAGACCTGTTCTAGCATTCGATAAAAACGAGATAGCAGACTACGCTAGGAGAATAGGGGTAGCCGAGATAGCTGACAGGAAAGTAGAAGCGTGCGCACTCAGCCCTAAGAAAAGAGGCTATCGTGTAGTAACACATGCATCTGAGAAGACGATCTATGCTGTTAAAAAAGCTCTAGAGGAAAGCGCTTATGAGTCTCTTGAAAAAGCTGTTGAATACCTTGTTTCAAAGGCAAAGGTATTCAGTCTTTAATATTTTCTGAAAGATTTTCATCAAGGGAGTGAAGTAGCTCGGCTATGCGCTTAAGACTACTATCAACTATTATTCCATTTTCTTCACATGCTGCTATGAGCTTTTCTGAAGGTTTTTCAGCATAAATAAATAGTATAAGCGCATTAGGTTTTTCTCCTCTAATCTTTTCAAAAATCCTAGCTCCTTCAAGTAATTGCTCTATGTCAGCAAATTCTCCTGTTTTAGCTATTTCTACTAATGCGACTAATTTTTTCCCATAAATTACAGCATCCACTCTATATGGATCTTGAGGTAGACTCTCTACGCGTAAATTGTACTTACTGCAAAACTTTCTTAAATTATCAATTAAACTTACTTCAATAAGCTTTCCTCAACTCTGGCTATATGTCCTCTTAGCCTTAAGTCTTCTTCTAAACATAGCTTTCTCTCAAGCTCTAAACTCTTTCTTAGCTCAATTACAGCTTTCGAAAGTTCTCTCACTGTTTCTGTAAGCTCTATAGCTTCTATAATGAGACCAGATACTATCTCAGACACTTTCTCATAGTCGCCTGTTCTCAAAGCATCTGCGATGCTTCTTTGAAGACATTCCTCGAGGTCTTCTCTTCTTTTTGACATAATAGCTACCTTATATTTGAATACCTTGTTATAGTTTTATTAACTTATTTACTGACTACTGTTCCTATTTTAGAGACTCCACGTACATTTTGAACAACTATAATATTTACTCCAGGCTTCAATCCGACAAGTTTTCCAGGAGTTATTATCAAGTACTGTGTTTCAGGATTCTTTTCAGCAAGCGATACTAGTAGCTTGAATATTTCTTCTCGGTTGCGGGGATCCATGTGTACGTCGAACTCGTCTATTGCTCTGAAAGGAGACTTTATATGCTGCTGTAGTGCTAGGAGGAAGCACATTACTGCTGTTGTTCTCTCGCCTCCGCTCTGAGTATACGGGTCTAGTACTGTAGGTGAGGAGCCTCTAAAGCCTACTAGTATCTGTATGCCCGCCTTCTCGATGTCGTCGATATTCTCTACTCTCACGTCGCCAGTAGCATCAACATGTGAGAGAAATTCTACGAAAGTCTTTCTGACGTCCTCTACGAGTTCGAGTAGCTTATTTTTCCAAATACTATACCTGTAGTTGAGTTCTTCGAGTGCTTTCCGCCTATTCTCAGCTACTTGTGCTGCCTTTTCTCTAAGCTTTTCGAAAGCCTCCCTATACTGTGTATAGATGTGCTCTACGTCCTCGGTAACATCTTTGTAAGAGTCTATTAATGCTTCTACGCGGCTCAGCTCTTTTTCTATATCCTTGATGTCTCTCGAAGTCTCTAATCTCTCACCAGTCTCAATAGCTCTTCTAAGAGCTTTCTCAAGTTCTGCTCGCTGTAGCTTAAGGACTGTATTGAGTTCACTTATTCTTTCCTCTGTAAGCTTTATTTTAAACTCAGTCAGCTTTTCTTCAGCATACTTCTCTGAGAAATTAAGCCAGTGTTCTCTAAGACTCTTCAAAGCAGTAGCTAAGTTGACAGAATTGTGTGAGAGAATCTTATTCTCAATACCAGCTATTCCTGCAAGAATCCTCCTTTTCTCTCTAGTAGTCTCCTCTAAGTACTTAGAGAGATCTCTTACTTTCATATCTAACTTCCCTAACTCTTCTTCAGTCAAAGATACTTCTCTCTCGAGGTCTCTAACACGAGCCCAGGCTTTTTCTCTAATCAAGTAGTTTCTTCTATCTATTAAGGCTAGTTTCTCTAAGTATCGTTCATATCTCTTCTTCCACTTCTCTAGTTCTTCTTCTGCTTTAGCCATAAGCTTCTTCACCTTTTCTTCCTCTCGGAGAGTGTGCTCAAGTTTCTTCATGGCATTTAGTATCGCCTTACGGTAGCCTGTTAATCCAGTAGCGTCTTCTATTAGGCTGAGTTTTTCTTGAGGTGATAAGAAAGCAAATTCCTCTATCATGTTCTGGTGCATTATAATAAACATGTTATTGGGGTTAAGCCCTATTTTCTTTAAGAGCCGCCCTACTTCATGTTTAGTAACCACTCTGCTGTTCAGCTCATGCCAGTACTTTCCGTCAGCTCTCAAGTATCTAGTCAAGTAGAATTCGTCGTATCTCCAGCGGGGCAGAGGTCTTCTACCTTTTCTCGGAGAGTTATCTACTACGACAGTGACTCTAGCGATTTCTTCCCCCCTCCTAATCAAATTACTGAGCCTTCTCCCACGCTCAGTATAAGTCTGTCCTAAAGCAACAGCTATTGCTAAGAGTATAGAGGACTTTCCCGCACCATTAGGTCCTGTAATAATATTGAGTCCTGGTGTAAGCGGTATTCTAGCATACTTATATGACATGAAGTTCTCAATAATAACTTCCTTTATGAGAGGTCTAGCATGCTCCCCCACACTCAATACCATTACTTAATAGCTTCCTCTAGCAAATATAGGTAGTGATTTATTCCCGAAATTATATGTGGTAATAGTCCTCACTATATTTTGCGGTATCCTGTCTTCTCGCAGAGTTCACGTATCTGTTTTTTCGTGAAGAGATATATTCTGAGAGAACTTTTCTCAGCTCTCTTAAGAGTCTCTGGCTGAAAGCCGAAGTACGACATTAGTACTGAGGCGTAGACTGTTTTCCCTGTGATTTTTTCTGCTATTGCAGTGTTTCTTTCTAGCTGATATATTTTCTGTGGAGGACACAGGGCTCCGAAGTAAGCTTCTACTACTATTACTTTATTTTCAGCTGTCTCTACTATAGCGTCTACTTCTCCTAAAGCTCCTTCATACCTATAGACTCTAGTCACAGGCGGTATAGTCAGCTTCTTTCCCAGATGGTCTGTAATAGTCACTTTAAACGTTACTCTAGCGAATATTTCTCGCACAAGGGCTTCAAACCCTATGCTAGAAACCCTTACTCTATCAAAAGACATTGTAGATAGCCCGGGAAATTCTCTTGTCGCCAGCCATGCTTCTAAAGTCTTATCTACAATAAAGTAGGCTACTCTACGCTTATACTTTATTCTCTCAACTAAACCTCTATTCTCAAGCGACTTTAGTGTTTCGACTAGATTTATTCCCGGAGTTCTTTTCTCTAAATCAGAGAAACTCCTATACCCCCTAGATATGAGGTAGAGTACCTCTACTTCAGATAAACTAAGTTCTCTTAAAAGAGACTCGAAAAGAGCGTTAAAGTAGCCTTCCCTAAACTCTCTCTCCACGATTCTCTTAGCTTCCTCAAGCGTCGCCTTAGCCGGAAGTACTGAAACTAAGGGCCTTAAATACCCTGGAGTCCCAGCAGATACTTCTGCTAGAAACATAGCTGTCTCCCAGTCAATCTCTATTCCCTTTTCTTCAGCCAGTAAGTAAGCGAGCTTAATCGCAGTCTCGTAGTCTAGCGGCTTAAGTGTTATGACTATATCGAAAAGCCTCGCTAAGGGCTTAGAGTACCTTTCGGTTAGTTCATAGAGAGTCTTAAGACTAGTTGTAGCAACTGCTACAGGCACCTCATATGCTTCAACTAGTCCTCTAAAATGTGAAGCTACAGCTGAAGCTCCCCCCATTCCACGATACGGCTTTAATTTCCCAAATCTCTCTAGTAGATCAGTAAACTCGTCTAGAACTAGAGGTTTACCTAAATCAGCTACCTTTTTAAAAAGCCCCTCTAAGGCTTCATAACTCTCACTCCAGTTTTCCTTAAGCACATAGCCTAAGTGCCTAGGACGTAGTATCATAGAACAGTCTATGTAAATTGCTCTCAGTCTACTCGAAACCTCCTTTAAAAGTGCCGTCTTACCCACACCTCGAAGACCCTTAACTAGTGCTCTACTCTTAGTCCTTAACCCTCTTTCAATAATCTCTAGTTCATACTCTCTGTCAAGGAAAACCACGATAGGATAAAACCTTTTACCCTAAAAAATTTTACGGTAAAAACTTATATCTTAAATAAGATCTCCTACCCGTATTTAAAGTAGAGACTTAAATATTGTTCATAGTTTCACATTAAACTACTGTATTTAAAAGACTTAGTGTATGAAGTAATATGTAGGAAAGAATAATAGTCTTATATACGCTAACTACTTGTAGCTGAAGATCAGTAGATATGCCTTATTGGCGGAGATAACACTGATATTATTTACGAGATTTCTCCTCATAGAAGTCAAGTGTATTTCTGTGAATCTACTTATAGTTTTGATGGTGAGGAGAGAGGTTTTCTAAGATGTATTGAAAACAGGAGTCTCAAGCAGTGTAGGATCTAAAAGGCATAAGCTATCTTTCAAGAATAGTAGTTGAGGAGGATAGACTCTATGTCTGTGGAGAATGCTTTGTAGAATGCTTCGATTCTAGCCTAGAGCCAGTATGGACTTTAAGTCTAGGTGAAGCTGAAAGCAACTTATTGACAGAAGTATACTGTGAAGACAGCAATATTTTCGTGTGTGGTAGTACCAAGAACAAGACTACAAGGAAATACGACACACTAGTAGCATGTTTCACTGAAAACGGTGAACTCAAGTGGTGTACAACCATAGGAGGAAAATCCAATGAAGAAGCATACGGAATAGGTTGACTATTTTGGTGAGCATAAATTCGAGTTTTGCCTAATTAGGCAAAAAGCTTATATACTAATTAGGCAATATAGAAATATATGTCTGAAGAAGTGGAGAAATACTCTAAGAAGATAAAGTCCACATGGGGTAGCGGCAGCTTTCCAGCAGACAAGCCTAATCCATTTACTGCTCTAAAAGACAGTACGAGAAGATCTATAGTTGTACTGTTTGCTTTAAATGGGCCTATGACTGTTAAACAGCTTTCAGAAAAACTTAATTTAGCTCCAAGCACAGTACTAGACCATATAAGAAAACTCCTTGAAGCTGGTTTAGTAAAAGAAGTAGAAGTCCCTAAAAAGCAGCATAAACGTGAAAAATACTATGGCTTAGATTTTGTGGTCTACACAGAGAGGGAAGAAAAAGAGTTAGAGAAAATAGTAAGAAAGTACGCTGATATTCTTAAGGAAACAGCTAGAGTTGTTTTTGAGAAAGCACTAGATGAGCTAGAATCATGGTTTAAGAATACGCTAGCAGCAAAACACGGTTTTACACTAGAAAGCGGCGAAATAAAGAACCTAGTATGGGTTTCTCTATATCATGCAGTAGCATCGTATTTAGCGGAGAAGGAAGTACTAGTAGACCCATTAAAAACACCTAAGAAGCACTATTTCTACATAAAAATCAAATCGGATTAAATATTATAGTAGTATTTTTTATAAACTACGATTATTTATTATTAAAATTCATTTTATTTCTATCTAATTTTAAGGTGAATTAAATATAGGTGTCTGTCTATTTCTTTATGTGCCTTTAGTCTGTAAGATATTTGAGTTAATCGAACCTCTTGAATTAGAGTTTATTGCCATGAAGCTCAAGGACTTCAAGCAAGTTTATACCGAGGAGGTAGAGGGACGGGAAGTAGAGCTAGGTTCTCTTATTAGAGACCTAGCTTTAGCAGAAGATCTCTTGAGCGGAGTATATGAAGAAAGCTTTCTAGTAGAACTCCCCTATAGAGGAGAATACAGGAAAGTACCTGTCTCTAAGGAAACAAAGTTCTTTTTCACTAGACGTGAAGACAAAATATTCTTGATTATAGGTGACCGAAAACTCAGAGCTAATTTTATTGCAAACAAGTTTTCTAAAATACTGTTCGCTAAGCGGGGAGGAGTACTAGAGGCAACAATAGCTCCTCAAGTCTTGAAAAGCCTATATGAGTCCCGGAAAAGCTCAGTTAAAGTCATGTTCTTCGACGACGTGAAGATACCTAATATAAATAAACTGTCGCTTTACGGAGACAATGTCGTAGACACAAATCTTTATGCAGAGTACCTGAAGTACGGTAAAGTATGGTACATAGTATTTGAGTACAGAGAAGGACTTATAGTAGGTCTTACAAGAAACTGTGTAGTTACAGCATTCTCTAAAATGAGTGAAGAAGAATTCTACCGCCTAGTCTTCGAAGAAATACTCCCATTAATCTCTCTGACAGCCAGTGAGGAGACTAGCTGAGCTTAAGGTAAGCACTTATCTTCCACCTAAAGGAAGCACAGTCTACGTGTACCCTCAGAGTATTCCAGTTATTTCTCTGAACTAAACTACTAACATTTACAGAAGCATAGAGTCCTGTCTTCGGGCTAATGGGTCTATCGTCTACTATCTTATACCCATTAAACTCTACAGTCACATGGCGCTCAAACCAAGGGTCGTCTACTGAAGTAATAGATAAAACTAGCTCAGCTGAAGTAAAGTCTCCACTAATAAAGCGCTTCTCTACGGCCCATGCACCTTGCCGGAATGGAAGTCCTCCCTGATAAATAGTGTTTAGGAAGAATACTATCATTCTCCCGTAAAACCCTGAAGCCGAAACCTTATTAACTAGATTCCAGTAGTCTTGTGAGCGATAGTAGTTCTCAAGCTCCTTTACTCTCACAGTAGTCAGTGGATGAGTTTTAAAAGCTAGAGCTATCTTTGCTAAAATATTTTTCCTAATAAGCTCCTCCAGCTCGTCTTGCTGCTTCAAGAACTCCTCTAAATTTATTCTCTCAAATGCTTTACTTGAGCCTAAAGCAAGCTTAACGAAAGCCGACTTAAGTACATCAAGGTCTCTCGTACAGAGGAGAGAAGCTCTATCAGCTGTAAGCTCAGCTGCCCTACTCCACTTATATAATGCAGCAAGCATCGGAATAGTAACAAGTTTTAGGAGTGAGTTCAAGTAGCCGGGGATTTCTGCTAAGAGGAAAACTAGAGTCAAGTAAGGGTGATGATTACACTTCACGTGCCCTATCTCGTGACCTATTATAGCCTTTAACTCTTCTCTCGATAAGTTATCTACTAGAGGAGAGTGAATTACTATAGCGGGCTCATTTTCACTACCAACAGTATAAGCATTCCATGTAGGATTATTCACAATATAGATTTCAGGTAGTTTTCTAAGTGAGAGCGTTTTAGCACACTCAGAGGCTATACCGTATATTTCAGGAAATTCTCTTGGAGAAACTCTTATAGCGCTACCTAGAAGCTCTGCTCTATGAATATCCATGTAGCGGTCTACAGCCCACTTAGTCGCAGAAGCTAGTGGGCCAAAGCTCTCTATAGTTTTAACAGCGGTCTTATCTAGCTCGTGCTGAAACTCTTCTGCACTAATATAAGTGATTGGATTAAGGCAAAGGTTCTCTCTACACTGAATACAAAATAGGGCTTCAGGTGGATTCACGTATGTACACTTAGGACAAATTTTCACAGTATAAGTATTATTCACTAAGCATATAAATAAACCGGTTAAGAGTCTTCGAGGTAAAGGGATTTGAATTTAAATACGGAGCGGGAGAATAATATTGATGAAAAAAGTAGTACTGGCTTTAATTGCTGTAGTAGCAGTAGCTATTATCATAGTAGTATACTTCACTTACTTCCAAGAGAAAGCATCAAAATACGACCTCAAGGGAAAGAAGGTACTAATAGTGATATTTAAGGGGTACAATAGCATAGAGTACGAGACTACTAAAAACTACTTGAAGAAATGTAAAGCAAGTATCACTGTACTAGCCCTACATGAAGACGTTGGAACAGAGTACGATGTATACGTAGGAGATGTAAAAGACTTCAATAAGCTTGCTGAAGAATACGATGCAGTAGTATTCATAGGAGGTCCAGGGGTCTATAGTAGAGTCCTAGGACAAGTAAAGGATGGTAGTGTAGAAAGAGCTGCTCAAATAGCTCTAGCCTTCTACAGTAAAAACAAGATAGTAGCAGCTATCTGCGCAGCACCTGGAGTCCTTGCTCACGCAGACATACTAAAGGGAGTAAAAGCAACGTGTTTCCCTGACACAAAGCTGATAGACTTCATTAAATCGAAGGGAGCAGAGTACGTAGCTAAAGACGTAGTAAAAGACGGGAATATTATAACAGCAAAGGGTCCTGCCGCTGCTAAAGCTTTCGCAGAAAAAATAGCTGAAACACTTTCAGGAGAAACTTAGTCAGCTAATTCAACTCTAATTTTTTCTCCCTCTCTAACCCTTTTAAATACCTTAGGATCACCTTCAATCCTACCAAAAACATTTACTGGACTAGCAGGCCTTATCTCACTCTCACTAGGACTTATTGGTGTGCAGCCAAAGAAAATACATATGCTTTGTCCAGGAGGCCAGTAAGCTACATCACCTACTTCAACTACTTCCTGTGCGTTTTCTTCCTCTATCTCAATAGGAGTACTGAAATAGACTTCCTCTCCCCACAGCATGGCAGTGCTTTCAATAGGTAGAGCCTTTACTATAGCTTCAACAGTCCTAGGATTCTTGTCTAGGAGCCTAACATAGACCTCACCTACTGAAGGAGAAATTATCTTTATTCTCTTAACCATGATACTAAGCCTAAATTCAAGTATTTAAAACTAAAGTCAAAAGTAAAGCTATATTTATAGCAAAACTTAATACAGATTCTTAGGCGATAGCGATGACTAGCATCAAAATAAGCTTCGTCATACCAGAAGATATTTACCGAGAGCTCAAGAGAAGAGTAGCTGAAGAAAATAGATCGATTAAAAGTATAGTAGTAGAGGCATTAATAGAATACTTATCTAAAAGGCGAGATAATAAAGAAGCAAGACGTAAACTAATAGAACTTATAACATCTCCTGTTGAAGGAGCAGGGCCTGAAGATTACAGAGAATACAATTATGAGAATCTAGATTGATTATGATTAATGAAGTGATAGATGCAGAAATATGGTTTTAGCAAAGAAAATGCTTTCAGCATCCTATATATAATCCCTGTTGCTAACTTCATTGATGTCGTATATTCATGTGATAGATATTTTATAAAAATCTGTGAAGAATACGGAATTAAATTAATTAGCCCTGTAGAAGAGTGGGTAGAAGTTTAGCAGTAGTTAAAATTTATTTAGAGTCTGTGTTATACTATTGGGTTCATGAAAGTTTGTGTACTTTACTCTGGGGGGAAGGACTCTAATTTAGCGTTGCTTAAAGCTAGCAGAGAGTTTAAAGTAGCTTGTTTAGTGACGCTTATACCTAAGTCAGAGGAAAGTTATCTCTTTCACTACCCTGCAGTAGACTTAGTTGAACTGCAGGCAAGAGCACTTAAATTGCCTTTAGTAAAGGAGCTGTCTCCTGATGACGAGGAGGGAGGTTTAGCGGCGCTGAGAAGAGTTTTAGCGAAAGCTAAGAAGATTTATGGAGTAGAGGGAGTAGTTACGGGAGCTATTAGATCTACTTACCAGGCTTCACGTTTTCAGAGAGTGTGCTGGGATCTAGGCTTATGGTGTTTTAATCCTCTGTGGCTTGGAGACGAGCTCTCACTACTGCGAGAAATAGTCTCTAGTGGATTTAAAGTCATATTTACTAGAGTAGCAGGCTATCCTTTGAAGAAAAGTCTCTTAGGTAGAGTAATTGATGAGAAGACGGTAGAGTTTCTAGGAAGAATAAGACGCTACGTCAATCCATCGGGCGAGGGAGGAGAATACGAGACTTTTGTTTTAGATATGCCTCTTTTCACTAGGAGGATAGAGATAATTGACTACGAGGTGCTTGGAGTAGACTACGATGCGACACTAGTGGTAAAGAAAGCTAGGCTTGTGGAAAAATGATACTGCTTGTTTCTACGTGTAAATACAGGCTGAGTGAAGAAGAATTCGTTAAACCAGTAGCTAGAATAGTTGAGGAATCTGGCTACAAGCATGTTCTCAGAAGATATTACGAGGAAACTGAGTTCAGTCAGTACGACAAGATAGTAATATGTGGAACAGCTCTAAAAGACTTCGAGTACTTAAAGTACTTAAGTAACTTTGAGAAGCTACTAGACTACCGTGGGAAAGTTCTTGGAATATGTGCTGGATGCCATATTTTAGCAAAAATCTATGGAAACAGTCTAGAAGAATTAAAGAAAATAGGAGTCTATAGAGTCAAGTTACTTAAAGCAAACCCACTAACCTCTATGAGCGAATTCAACGCATATTTCCTTCACATATATTCTTTGAGCAAAGTAAATGATAAACTAGAGCCCTTAGCTCTACAAGAAAACGAAGTCTGCTTATTCAAAGTAAAGGAAAAAGACTTCTACGGAGTATCATTCCACCCCGAAGTCCTCAACAGAGACATTATAGAAAACTTCCTAAAACTCTGATAGACGCTATTAAATTATTTCGATAGAGCAGAAAATATCATTAACTAATGATATTGAACTAAATTTAGTAGGCTCCTCTTCTTCTACTTATATAGCGTCAAACAGAACCAACTTTATACTAAGAACATAGACTATACTAAAACAATACTTATTTCACACAATATGTCTCTATCTCAGACTTGAGCCAGAAGCTTATCAAAAATCCTGACACTATACTTTATGACATTTACAAGGATACAATAATATATACTTCGTTTAAACATAGATTAATAGTAATTGCTATAAGAATACATAAGAGAATAAAAGTTGTTACAGTAATACCCGTTAAACATATTAAAGAATTAGTAGATAAAAGAAAAGGACAGGGCAGTAGATTCCACTATGGTGAATAAGGAGATAATAAGGTATGATCCTGAAGTAGATATACTCACAATATCTATTAGAGAAGGAAAAGCTGTTGATGCAGAGTGGCTAGACAACAATATCATAATACTATTA